>CXPT01000094.1_pt1 | contig 3133 bp, 3 predicted proteins | sample 591731 | NCBI WGS metagenome assembly CXPT01 (sample SAMEA3491277, study PRJEB9169) | human gut metagenome | biome: ENVO:mammalia-associated habitat; material: ENVO:feces | place: Bangladesh | collected 2010-04-07 | reverse complement strand
ATATTTCAATCCACGCTCCCCGGATGGGGAGCGACGCGAGTTTCGATGTGGTGTCGCTCATGCAGGACGAATTTCAATCCACGCTCCCCGGATGGGGAGCGACACTTCACGGCCTGCGCGGCGTCCTTGCGGTCGCGATTTCAATCCACGCTCCCCGGATGGGGAGCGACGACGCATGGAGCTGACGAAAAGGAGACGAACATCATATTTCAATCCACGCTCCCCGGATGGGGAGCGACTGCAATCGGATTTTCAAACTCGTCCGAATACTTATTTCAATCCACGCTCCCCGGATGGGGAGCGACAATTCGTGGTCTCCAACATTTCATCCCATTGGAAATTTCAATCCACGCTCCCCGGATGGGGAGCGACGCCGCCGTTGGCTCCGTCTGCCCAGGTTTTCTTGGTATTTCAATCCACGCTCCCCGGATGGGGAGCGACGGGCGCACGCGCCGCCCACACCCCCGAAACCAGCTAATTTCAATCCACGCTCCCCGGATGGGGAGCGACAATGCAAGTATCAAGGATGTCACATCTGAATACAATTTCAATCCACGCTCCCCGGATGGGGAGCGACTCTCGTCTTTTCGCCGACATGGTCGGACAATTTATTTCAATCCACGCTCCCCGGATGGGGAGCGACTGTGCCGCAGGTCCGGGTTCAAATCTGGGTTGCGGTAATTTCAATCCACGCTCCCCGGATGGGGAGCGACCAAATTCAACGACAGATATTTTGACGAATTGATATTTCAATCCACGCTCCCCGGATGGGGAGCAACCACGAGCACGGCCAGCATCCCGCATGGGTCATGATTTCAATCCACGCTCCCCGGATGGGGAGCGACAATCCGGCCTGCTGGTCCTTGGGCTGGCGGTGGATATTTCAATCCACGCTCCCCGGATGGGGAGCGACCTGGACAGGACCACGGCCAAAGCCTCCAGACTATTATTTCAATCCACGCTCCCCGGATGGGGAGCAACCGTGGTTGGGACGAAATATTGGATCAGTGCCTATGTATTTCAATCCACGCTCCCCGGATGGGGAGCGACCGTCGAAATTCGGACAATTCTTACACAAATACGATATTTCAATCCACGCTCCCCGGATGGGGAGCGACCAAGGAATCCCATCAATACTCCCCTCTTTGTGAAATTTCAATCCACGCTCCCCGGATGGGGAGCGACGAGCGCGAGGAGTTCATTTGGGTCGTCGCAGTCGGTATTTCAATCCACGCTCCCCGGATGGGGAGCGACCGGAACGAATCAGCATGTCCGCAATCTCAAGAGATTTCAATCCACGCTCCCCGGATGGGGAGCGACGTGGCTTGTGGCCTGACGCTGATGGTTCCGGTGGTATTTCAATCCACGCTCCCCGGATGGGGAGCGACCGTCTTGCGCAGATACGAGCCGGTGCGCCTGTCGGGATTTCAATCCACGCTCCCCGGATGGGGAGCGACGGGCCACTCACTGACACATACTCAGGCGTGAGTTCATTTCAATCCACGCTCCCCGGATGGGGAGCGACTACTTGACGGCAAGGCCAACAACAACAACGAAAGATTTCAATCCACGCTCCCCGGATGGGGAGCGACGCGCTATGAGGATATTATGACGGTATCCGGTTTCAATTTCAATCCACGCTCCCCGGATGGGGAGCGACGTCCGCGTCATCGCGCGCATGCCCTTCGGTGATCCTATTTCAATCCACGCTCCCCGGATGGGGAGCGACCATCCGGACGTCGACTACCTGATCGTCGCCAACCAATTTCAATCCACGCTCCCCGGATGGGGAGCGACCATTGCAGGGGCGTGCGACGGTGATCGTCAAAGATTTCAATCCACGCTCCCCGGATGGGGAGCGACGCCATCATGGACTTGGGCATGAGCGACGTCGCCAAGATTTCAATCCACGCTCCCCGGATGGGGAGCGACCCGGCCAAGTCGCCAGCCCGGTCGATCAGGTCGAACGATTTCAATCCACGCTCCCCGGATGGGGAGCGACTGTAGCTTTCCTCGACGTGCCCGCCGAACCGGCCGGGATTTCAATCCACGCTCCCCGGATGGGGAGCGACTCACATTTGCCATCACCGTAATAACGCAACACAGTATTTCAATCCACGCTCCCCGGATGGGGAGCGACCCCCAGTCGGCCACAAATGCGCCCAGCAGATATATTTCAATCCACGCTCCCCGGATGGGGAGCGACTTGATTGACGGTGACGTAATGGTGTTTGATGATATTTCAATCCACGCTCCCCGGATGGGGAGCGACGTATGGAACTGCAAAACGACATACAAAACACGTGATTTCAATCCACGCTCCCCGGATGGGGAGCGACACACGTCAAACGACATCATTCATCTCAGATTCTTATTTCAATCCACGCTCCCCGGATGGGGAGCGACCTACGCCACTACGCGGACGCATTGGCCGACAAGATTTCAATCCACGCTCCCCGGATGGGGAGCGACGACGGTCGGGTCGTTGGTCCCGTTGATGGTGTCCTGATTTCAATCCACGCTCCCCGGATGGGGAGCGACTTCAGCTGGCGGGGACTGCCGCCAACCGTAGATATTTCAATCCACGCTCCCCGGATGGGGAGCGACCTCAAACGTTCCGACGATATGACGCAAAAAATATTATTTCAATCCACGCTCCCCGGATGGGGAGCGACGAATAGGCGGTATTGTAGCGTGTCCCGTATGGCCAATTTCAATCCACGCTCCCCGGATGGGGAGCGACTACATCTGATTGTCGATTTGCGTCATCGCTTCGGTATTTCAATCCACGCTCCCCGGATGGGGAGCGACCCGGAGAGGTTGCCACGCCCTGCTGTTCCATCTCATATTTCAATCCACGCTCCCCGGATGGGGAGCGACAGCCGCCGAACTATTGACACGACTGCCGTTGCAATCATTTCAATCCACGCTCCCCGGATGGGGAGCGACGTATATCAACAATCAGCGAGCTGACCTCGCACAGCTATTTCAATCCACGCTCCCCGGATGGGGAGCGACGAAGTAGACGTGCGGGCGTACATCACCACTTCCTGCTCAAGATTCATCGGCACATAGTCGGCCGGGGGCAGAGGAAGCTCCTGCTTCACCACGTCCTCGCACGTGAGCCCCACGC
>CXPT01000018.1_pt1 | contig 40257 bp, 32 predicted proteins | sample 591731 | NCBI WGS metagenome assembly CXPT01 (sample SAMEA3491277, study PRJEB9169) | human gut metagenome | biome: ENVO:mammalia-associated habitat; material: ENVO:feces | place: Bangladesh | collected 2010-04-07 | reverse complement strand
CATGGTGCCGGTATGCACGGCTCGGATATGCTTCGTGAAACTGTTGCCCATATTGCGGATAGCGGCTATCGGCCCGTCTCCGCGTCCGTGGCCATCGTCGGCAATCGCCCGAAAATCGGTACCCGCCGCGCCGAGGCGGAAGCCGCGTTATCCGCGGCCGTCGGTTGCCCGGTATCGGTCACCGCCACCACCACCGACCATATGGGTTTTACCGGTCGAGGCGAAGGCATAGCCGCCATCGCCAGTGCTTTGGTGGAGCGTCGCTGATGACGGAGCCATAAGAGAGGAGCCCCTTTCCCATGCGGAAAGGGGCTCCTCTCGTTGAGAGTAGTGCGGAGTGCTACTTTCGCAACGTTTCCACAGCTTTGGCAAGTGCCCAGAACAGGGTGGACAGCGTCACGATAGTGAAGCTTGGGGGAGCGGGGAACATCGCGGAAAGCACCAGTCCGGCCCAGATGGACACCAGGCACAGCACGCTGGCAATCACCATGGCCTTGAACGGCGAGCCGGCCAGAATATTGGCGGTGGCCGCAGGCGTGATTACCAGAGCGAAAATCAGCAGTGTGCCCACAGCCGGCACGGCAATGGTAATCACACCGGCCATAATCGCCATGAATGCCACATTCATCAGGCCAATCGGCACGCCTTTGGCTTGCGCCACCTGCTCATCGAGCGAGCTGAACAGCAGCGGACGGTAGATAATCGCCAAGAGGACTAGCAGCAGCACGTCGAACACGGCGAAGCCAATGATCTGGCCGGTGGTGATGGTCAGGATTGAGCCGAACAGAATGGACTGCATCTGCTGGGAAGCCGAGCTGGACAGTCGTGCGAAGAACAGACCCAGACCGGTGGCAAAGGCCAGTACGGTTCCGGTGGCGATTTCACGTTCGGAGACGCGCTTGCCCAATGCGCCGATGACCAGTGCGCCACCGAGCGCGAACACGCCCATGCCCAGCGAGACGGGCAGACCGAACAGCACCGCGCCGGTGGCACCGGGCAGTCCGATATGAGCCAATGCGTGAGCGGCGAAGGTGGATCGTCGTGCGATGGTGAAGTAGCCCATAACGCCTGCGGCCAATGCGATGCACAGGCCGGCGATGAAGGCATTGGTCATGAACGGGGCAGATAGCGTGCTGAGCCATTCGGGATCATATGAGAAGTTGATGGTGCTCATGGTCTTTGATATCTCTGTGTCTCTTGCTTCCTCATGCCGCGGCTTGGTATGCGCGGCGATTCTGTACGGTGCTGACTGCTGTGCTAGACGTTATTGGTGCGCGGTCGCGGTATCGGTGCCGTGTTCGTGATGGTGCAGCTGCGCCACTTCGGCGGCGGTATGCATATCCTGCGGCTGGTCGCGTGGCTCGTCCGGAGTGGGGGTCACGAACATGTCTCCCTGCGGGGTGGTGACCACCTGCACCTGTGTGCCATACAAATGTGTCAGCAGATCGGAATCAAGCACCTTGTGCATATCGGCGTAATGCGGATGGCCGTCCAGCAGATATACGGCGCCGGTCAGAATCGGCAACAGCATGTTGAGATCATGCGCCACCACTTGGATAGTCATGCCAAGTTCGCGATTGAGTTTGGCAAGCACATGTACGGTGGATCGTTGGCTGGCCAGATCCAGATTGGCCAACGGCTCATCAAGCATGAGCAGCTGTGGGTCGCATACCAGCGCCTGGGCGATGGCGACACGCTGACGCAGGCCGCCGGACAGCTCGGACAGACGGTAATGGGCCTTGTCCGCGATGCCGGTGAATTCCATGGCTTCGTGTGCCTTGGCCTTCTGTGCTTTGGTGACGGGATGAATGCCGAATCGTGTACCGGTCAGTCCCAGTAGCACCGACTGCTCGGCGGTGAGATTGGAATCGACGTCGGAAACATAGCTCTGCGGCACATAGCCGATGCGTTTGTTCATCTCTCCGGCCGGCTTGCCCAATACGGTCAGGGAGCCGTGCGAGAGAGGCAGCAGGCCCAACTCGGCCTTCATCATCGTGGTTTTTCCGGTGCCGTTAGTGCCAACGATGGCGGTGACCGAACCGGTGGGGATGGTGAAGTTGCCATGTTGCCATATCGTGCGATCGCCACGCTTGATGGCGGCATTCGTGAACACGATGCATGCGGAAGATTCGTTCATAGGGCTCGATTGTGGCAAATGATGCTGACAATCGTTCTCAATATCGAATGATGCGGTTATGCGGTTATGGCAAAGGCCATGCAACCGATGTCATATCGGAAGCATGGCCTTCGCGCATATGCATACTATGGTCACAGCTCGCCGCCGTGGACCCCGATCATTTGCCCGGATCGGTTTGGCCCTCGTTCGAAGGAGTGGTGCCTTCTGTATCGGTGGTGGAGTTGTCGGTCCCGAAGTTTGCTGAATCACTGGCGGAGTCGGCGTTTGTGGCCTTGCATTCGCGGATATACGTGGTACCTGCATCGTTGGCGGAGTCGGACTGGTTTGCGGCAGTGTCGGAGGAATTTTCTCCGGACGCATCGCCTTCGGTGTTGTCGCCGGTGCTGGCATCACAGCCGTAAGTCGGATCCACCGCGTCAATGATGGTGTTGATGAGCTGGTTAATCCAAGCATTCAGCGTGGTGGCGTCCGCGGGCATTTGCTCGGAGACATCGACGACCGGCACATCGGATTTGCCTGCGGTGCCGGTGATCATATTGGTGGCATCGCTGGCTTCCTGCGTGTTGTTGATCAATACATCCGTGCCCTTGTCTTCAATAAGCGTCTGGAAAGCCTGCAGATCCGCCGGTGCTGGTTCGCCGCCGGAAGCCGTCGACTGCGTATAGCCCTTGGGGGTTGCGTCCTTGAACCCCACGTCGGCCATGAGATAGTAGGCCACGGGTTCGGTTGCCGCGTACGTGAGATCGGTATGGGTTTTGGTGAAGTCGTTGACCCAGGTTTCCAGTGTTTTTTCGCTGTTCAGCCAATTCTTCAGTCGCTTCTGGAATATTTTCTTCTTGCTGGGCAGAGCCTTGACATATGCCTCGGTGATGGCGGAGGCCATGCTCGAGCGTGCGTCCTTGGAGAACCATAGGTGAGGGTTGTCGCCTTCCATGGCGCCCATAACGGAAGCGGCGGAAACCAAGGTGGAACTTTTCGACAACGGCTTGGTCGCCCAGGAATCATAGCCGGCGCCGTTGGCCACCACGATCTGTGCTTGGGATAGTTTGGCGACGTCCGAGGTTTTCGGCTCGAAATCATGGGCATCCACATTGGTGGAGTTCATGATGGAGGTGACCGTCACGTCATCTCCACCAAGTTCCGCGGCCAGCGACCCCCATTGGTTGATGGAGGCGACCACGTTGATCGGACCGGTGGGCTCGGGTACGTTCTGCTTGGTGTTCGGCTCGGTTTGGGTTGTGGCCGAGCCGCAAGCCGCGGAAGCGAACAGCATGACGGCGCCTAGGCCGGCTGCGGCGAGTTTCGTGAGTCGTGTAATCCGAATCCCCATGGCGTGCCTTCTTCGTTGAGATGGACGAACGATATAATCCTGATTTGTTCCAACGATAGCCTATCGTTTCGATAGAATGCGCCGAACAATATGGAAGGGTATGGATGTCCACGAAAATCGACGGCAAGCAGGTTGCTGCCACGATCAAAGCCGATCTTGCCGAACGTGTGAACAAGCTCAAGGCGCAAGGCGTGGTGCCTGGACTGGGCACGCTGCTGGTGGGGGAGGATCCCGGCTCGATGAAGTACGTGGCCGGCAAGCATGCCGATTGCCAGGAGGTGGGCATCACCTCGGTCAAGAAGGAACTGCCTGCCGATGCCAGTTTCGGCCAGATTGCCGAGGCCGTGCGTGAACTTAACGATGACCCGGCTTGCACCGGATTTATCGTGCAGCTGCCGCTGCCCAAGGGCGTTGATGAAAACGCGATCATCAACATGATCGATCCGGCCAAGGATGCGGACGGCATGCACCCGTACAACCTTGGCGAACTGGTGCTGCATGTACGCGCAGACATCGCAACACCGTTGCCCTGCACCCCACGCGGCGTGCTTGAATTGCTTGATGCCTACAACATTGACCTGGAAGGCAAGGAAGTGTGCGTGTTGGGCCGTGGCATTACCATCGGCCGCACCATCGGCCTGCTGCTCACGCGCAATGCCGTCAATGCCACCGTCACCTTGTGCCACACCGGTACGCGCGACGTGGCCGACCATATGCGTCGTGCCGATGTCATCATCGCCGCAATGGGCTCCGCCGGCTTCGTGACCCCTGACAAGATCAAGGAGGGGACGGTACTGGTGGATGTGGGCGTCAGCCGCGTATTCGATGAGGAGGCCGGTCGCTACCGTATCAAGGGCGACGTGGACAAGGCCTGCTATGACAAGGCGTACGCATACACCCCCAACCCCGGTGGCGTAGGCCCCATGACCCGAGCCATGCTTCTGGCCAACGTTGTAGAAATGGCCGAGCGTTCCTCCCGATGAGGAACAGGTGGGCCGGGATGTTCTGTTGCCGGGCGTAAAGCTTGGCCTGAGCGGCCTGGAGCGGTCCCGGCAACAGAACATCCTGGCCCCATCTGTGGTCAACGCAAATTAAAGCGTGCGACACACCCGAATTTTTCTAGGAAATTTGGGCAGAGTTGCTTGTATCGTAAATATCTGTATGTCCGCAAGGGCATACGTATAACTGAATATCGAGAAATTATCCATCCACTATTAGAAACCATATATTTACATGGCAGAGAACAACATTGAAGTCACCAAGGTTGCCATCAACGACATCGGCACCGAAGAGGACTTCATCAAGGCAGTCGATTCCACCATCAAGAACTTCGATGATGGTGATCTGGTTGAGGGTACCGTCGTCAAGATCGATCACGACGAGGTCCTCCTGGACATCGGCTACAAGACCGAGGGCGTCATCCCCTCCCGCGAGCTTTCCATCAAGAAGGACGTTGATCCTGACGAAGTCGTCGAGGTCGGCGACACCATCGAGGCCCTTGTCGTCACCAAGGAAGACAAGGAAGGCCGTCTGATTCTGTCCAAGAAGCGTGCTCAGTACGAGCGTGCTTGGGGCGACATTGAGAAGATCAAGGAAGCTGACGGCGTCGTTGAGGGCACCGTCATTGAAGCCGTCAAGGGCGGCCTCATCGTCGACATCGGTCTGCGTGGCTTCCTGCCTGCCTCCCTCGTTGAGATGCGTCGTGTCCGCGACCTCTCCCCGTACATCGGTCAGAAGATCAAGGCCAAGATCCTTGAGCTCGACAAGAACCGTAACAACGTGGTTCTGTCCCGCCGCCAGTACCTTGAGGAGACCCAGTCCGAGGTCCGCGAGACCTTCCTGTCTCAGCTCAAGAAGGGCCAGATCCGTGAAGGCGTGGTGTCCTCCATCGTCAACTTCGGCGCTTTCGTCGATCTCGGCGGTGTTGACGGCCTGATCCACGTTTCCGAGCTGTCCTGGAAGCACATCGACCACCCGTCTGAGGTCGTCAAGGTCGGCGACAAGGTCACCGTCGAGGTGCTCGACGTCGATCTCGACCGTGAGCGTATCTCCCTGTCCCTCAAGGCGACCCAGGAGGATCCGTGGCAGCGTTTCGCTCGCACCCACGTTCCCGGCCAGATTGTCAAGGGCAAGGTCACCAAGATCGTCCAGTTCGGTGTCTTCATCTCCGTCGAAGACGGCATCGAGGGCCTGGTGCACATCTCCGAGCTCGCCAACCGTCACGTCGAGAACCCGGAGACCGTGGTCAAGCCGGGCGAGACCGTGTTCGTCAAGGTGATCGACGTCGATCTCGATCGTCGCCGCATCTCCCTGTCCCTCAAGCAGGCCAACGACTCCGTTGACCCGGCTTCCGAGGACTTCGATCCGGCCATCTACGGTATGCCGGCCGAGTACGACGAGCAGGGCAACTACAAGTACCCCGAAGGCTTCGACCCGAACACCAACGAGTGGATCGCTGGTTACGAGAAGCAGCGCGAGGAGTGGGAAGCCCAGTACGCCGCCGCTCACGACCTGTGGGAAGAGCACAAGGAGTTCGTGGCCAAGGAACTGGCAAATGCGGCCGAGTCCGCTGCCGCCGACGGCCAGAACCAGAAGGAAGAGAAGCCGGTCGAGGAGACCTCCAACTACTCTTCCGCTGCTCCGGCTACCGGTACCCTCGCCGACTCCGATCAGCTCGCCGCCCTGCGCGACCAGCTGCTCGGCAAGTGAGTTTGCCGCGAAGCTAACGCTTAGCGTCTGAAGAAACCCGGTCCGAGTGGGCCGGGTTTCTTGCGTTTCGGGGGTTATCCGCCAATGACTCCCCTTCCTGAGGGGAGTTGCAGCTACGATAGGCACCATGATGCGAATAGGACTGACTGGCGGTATCGCAGCCGGCAAAAGCACAGTGGCCGCACGGTTGCGTGAGCTGGGCGCGTTGCATATCGACTACGATGCCCTGGCCCGCCAGATCGTCGAACCTGGGGGAGTGGCGCTGCCGCAGATTGTCGCCGAATTCGGTTCTGATGCCCTTAACGCTGACGGCACCATGAATCGCCAATGGATTGCCGACCATATCTTTGGCAAGGATGCCAGAACGGGCGCACGTGAACGCCTTGATGCCATCGAGCATCCGCTGATTTACGCCGAGGCGGCGCGTCTGGAACGTAAGCATCCCGAGACAATCGTCATCGTCCATGACATCCCGCTGCTCGCCGAAGTAATCGATACCATTCCTTTCACTTTCGACCATATCGTCACCGTCGAGGCACCGGTGTGCATACGGCTTGACCGTATGATCGAGGAACGCGGTATGAGTCTCGAACAGGCTGAAGCGCGCATCCGCCACCAGTCCAGCGAGGAGGAACGTCGGGCTATCGCTGACATCGTCATCGACTCCACCCGTCCAATACCTGAGATGCTGGCCCAAGTGGATGAAATATACGTGGGATGGCTCACACAAAATGAACGGCACTAGAGAAAGTGTGAGGCAACGCACAATATCGCTCAATCGCACATTGGAAGGAATGGCGGGAATGAGCTGTTTCTCGGGGAATTGTGTTCGATTGTCAAAGCGAAATCCTCACACTTTTCTTATTGAGAATAATTTGCTGTGAACCGGGACCGCTAAGATAAAGCCTCATGGGATTCAATATCGAGCGTGCGGACAAGCCTTTCGTCGTCAAATCGCCCTATCAACCATCTGGCGACCAGCCACAGGCTATCACCGAGCTGTCTGAACGCATCGAAAACGGTGAAAATGACGTGGTTCTGATGGGTGCCACCGGTACTGGTAAAACCGCCACCACCGCCTGGCTGATAGAGAAACTGCAGCGCCCGACCCTCATCATTGAGCCCAACAAGACGCTGGCCGCGCAGCTGTGCGCCGAATTCCGCGAACTTATGCCGGACAACGCCGTCAGCTACTTCGTGAGCTACTACGACTACTACCAGCCGGAAGCCTATATCCCGCAGACGGATACCTATATAGAGAAAGACTCCAATATCAATGACGATGTGGAACGGCTTCGTCATCAGGCCACCGCAAACCTGCTGACTCGGCGTGATTGCGTGGTGGTGGCCACGGTATCCTGCATCTACGGCTTGGGCACGCCGGAAGAATATGCCGGCCGTATGCTCTTCCTCAAGGTGGGTCAAGAGATCAACCGTGATGACCTGCTGCGTCAATTTGTCGCCATGCAATACAAGCGCAACGACATCGCCTTCACCCGCGGTACGTTCCGCGTGCGGGGCGACACCGTCGAAATCATCCCCGTCTACGAGGAACTGGCGGTGCGTATCGAATTCTTTGGTGACGAGATCGACCGCATTTCCACGCTCCATCCGTTGACCGGAGACGAAATCGATGAGGAAAACGAGGTTCACATTTTCCCGGCCTCGCATTATGTGGCCGGTCCCGAACGCATGGAACGGGCCCTGAAAACCATTCGCGAGGAACTTGACGAGCGTCTGGGCGAGCTGCGCAAGCAGGGCAAGGAACTGGAAGCCCAGCGCCTCAACATGCGTACCACCTATGATTTGGAAATGCTCACCCAGGTGGGTGTCTGTTCCGGCGTCGAGAACTATTCGCGTCATTTCGACGGTCGTGCCGCCGGTACTCCGCCGCACACATTGCTTGACTTTTTCCCTGATGACTTCCTGCTGGTCATTGACGAATCGCATGTCACCGTGCCGCAGATCGGCGCCATGTATGAGGGTGACGCCTCCCGTAAGCGCACGCTGGTCGAGCACGGCTTCAGACTGCCCTCCGCAATGGATAATCGTCCGTTGAAATGGCCGGAATTCCTGCAGCGCGTGGGCCAGACCGTATACCTCTCCGCCACGCCAGGTGACTATGAGCTGGGACTTTCGGATGGCGTGGTCGAGCAGATCATCCGTCCGACCGGCCTGCTGGATCCGAAAATCGATGTGCGACCGGTCAAGGGTCAGATTGACGACTTGCTTGGGGAGATCAAGGCGCGCGTAGACAGGAACGAGCGTGCGCTGGTCACCACATTGACCAAGAAGATGGCCGAGGATCTGACTGACTATCTGCTGGAACGCGGCATCAAGGTCGAATACCTGCATTCCGACGTGGACACGCTGCGTCGTGTCGAACTGCTGCGCATGCTGCGTGAGGGCAAAATCGACGTGATAGTCGGCATCAACCTGCTGCGTGAGGGCCTTGACTTGCCGGAAGTCTCCTTGGTGGCGATTCTCGATGCCGATAAGGAAGGTTTCCTACGTTCCTATCGTTCACTGATTCAGACCATCGGTCGTGCCGCACGAAACGTGTCAGGCACGGTAATCATGTATGCCGATGAGACCACTGATGCTATGCGCAAGGCGATTGACGAGACTGATCGCCGTCGCGCCAAGCAAATTGCTTACAACAAGGAACATGGCATTGATCCGAAGCCTCTGATTAAGAAAATCAGCGATGTCAACGACATGCTGGCCAAGGAGGATGTGGATACCCAGACCTTGCTCGAGGGCGGTTATCGCAACGCGGGCAAGGCAGGCAACACGCATCTGGGCGTGCCCGTGCTCGACCCCAACGAAGCCGACAAGCGTCATGAGGAAATCCTCAAGGCCGGACTGCCCGCACAAGACCTGGCCGATTTGATTCGTCAACTCTCTGAACAGATGCACACCGCCGCCGAGCAACTCCAATTCGAGCTCGCCGCCCGTCTACGCGACGAAATCCGCGACCTCAAAAAAGAGCTGCGTCAAATGACTGAGGCGAATAAGTAAACCCGTCACAGACATAAGTTAGTGTAGGGAATCATGGCAGAAACCCCACTTGCATTTGAAATCATCACCTTTGTGGTGCTCGCACTGTTCTTCATCGTCGACCTGTTCGTCATTGGCCGTCGCCCGCACGTGCCTTCCACCAAGGAATGCGTGCAGCATATCGCGTTCTTCGTGGTCATGGCGCTCATATTCGGTGGATGCATCTGGTTTTTCGCTGGTTCCAAGCCGGCCATCGAGTTCTATTCCGGCTGGCTGACCGAGTATTCGCTATCGATCGACAATCTTTTCGTGTTCGTCATCATCATGTCGAACTTCGCGGTGCCCAAGCAGATCCAGAAATATGTGCTGTCGGTCGGTATCACCATCGCGTTGATTTTCCGTGGCCTGTTCATTCTGATTGGTGCGGCACTGATCACCCGTTTCACCTGGGTGTTCTTTATCTTCGGCGCATTCCTGATCTACACCGCGCTCAAGTTGGTGCTTGGCGGCGATGAGGATGAGGAATACCACGAAAACGGCATCATCCGTGCGTTGCGTAAGGTCATTAAGATTACCGACGATTACGACGGCGAGAAGCTGCGCACCACCAAGAACGGCGTGCGCTATTGGACCCCGATGCTCATCGTGTTCCTGACCATCGGCACCACCGATGTTATGTTCGCGTTTGACTCGATTCCCGCAATCTTCGGTCTGACCAAGGACCCGTTCCTGGTGTTCACCTCCAATGTGTTCGCATTGCTTGGCCTGCAGCAGCTGTACTTCTTGCTTGGCGCCTTGCTCGACAAGCTTGTCTATCTGCCGATTGGCTTGTCCGTGGTGCTGGGCTTCATCGGTGTCAAGCTCATTATGGAGGCGCTGCACGGCAATACTCTGCCGTTCATCAACGGCGGCGAAGGCGTGCATTGGGTGCCTGAAGTGCCAACATGGCTCTCCCTTGCTGTGATTGTCCTGGCAATCGGCGGAGCGGCTTTGGCTTCTGTGGTCAAGATGAAGCAAGTGGAAAGCACTGAGAAGGCCTGAAATCACAAGGAAATCAATTCCTTAGAACCCAATCAGCACAACAATGTGAGCGCTCACAACACACCGGGGAATAAACTTGTCATGAGCCGGTCTGCGCTAGTAGACTGGGTTGCGGCAAGTGAGGCAATCGCGCCTCGAACCAAAAAAAGAACAAGAATAGGCAGGCATTCATGCGTAAAGCCAAGATCGTAGATACCATCGGTCCTTCCACCGAGGATTACGACAACCTTCTCAAGCTCGTCGAAGCGGGTATGGACGTTGCTCGTCTGAACCGCTCCCACGGCACCCCCGAAGATCACCTCAACGTGTACAACAACGTGCGCAAGGCCAGCGAGGCCACCGGCCGCAACGTGGCCGCTCTCGTTGATCTGCAGGGCCCGAAGATCCGTTGCGGCTGGTTCAAGAAGAACGCCGACGGCGAGGACAAGGTCCAGCTGCAGCTCGGCCAAGAATTCATCATCACCACCGACGACGTCGAGGGCGACGAGCACATCACCTCCACCACCTTCAAGGGCCTGCCGGGCGATTGCCATCCGGGCGACCCGATCCTGATCGATGACGGCAAGGTCCGTCTCGAGGTCACCAAGGTCGAGGGCAACAACGTGTACACCAAGGTCATCGTGGCCGGCCCCGTGTCCTCCCACAAGGGCATCAACCTGCCGGGCGTCGCCGTCTCCCTGCCGGCTCTGACTGAGAAGGATGAGGCCGACCTGCGTTGGGCCATCCGCACCGGTGCCGACATTATCGCTATGTCCTTTGTGCGTTTTGCCACCGACATCGACCGCGCCCACGAGATTATGGATGAGGAAGGCCGTCGTATTCCGATCGTTGCCAAGATCGAGAAGCCGCAGGCTCTGGAGAACCTCGAAGAGATCGTCAAGACCTTCGACGGCGTTATGGCCGCCCGCGGCGACATGGCCGTTGAGTGCCCGCTGGAAGAGGTCCCGCTGGCCACCAAGCGCATCATCGAGCTGGCTCGCCAGTACGCCAAGCCGGTCATCGTGGCTACCGAAGTCCTCGGCTCCATGGTGAACTCCCCGGTCCCGACTCGTGCAGAGGCCTCCGACTGCGCCAACGCCGTTCTCGACGGCTCCGACGCCACCATGACCTCCAACGAGACCGCCGTTGGTAAGTACCCGGATGTGACCGTGGCTACCATGGCCCGTATTTCCGCTTACGCCACCGACCACGGCTTCGACCGTATCCCGGAGCTCAAGAACCTTGACATGTCTTCCACCGGCGCTGTTTCCTCCGCTGCTGTGGATCTGGCTGACAAGCTCAACGCCAAGGCCATCGTTGCTTACACCCAGACCGGTTCCACCGTGCACCGCGTGTCCCGCGAGCGTCCGGCCGCTCCGATTTACGGCCTGACCAACAACGAGCACACCTACCACTGGCTGGCTCTGTCTTGGGGCACCGAAGCCTTCCTGCTCAAGGAGGACTACCACGACAAGTCCCGCAAGGACCTCATGATCTTCACCGACAAGGTCCTCAAGGACGCTGGCAAGGTTGTTGACGGCGACAAGATCGTCATTCTGAGCTCCGCTCAGGGCGATCACCAGCCGGGCCGCACCGACTCCATCTACGTGCACACTGTTGGCGCTTGCGACTGATTATTCGCTCGCTGACTAGCACACGCTAGTAGTAGACGAAAGCCCCATCCGATTGGATGGGACTTTTTGTTGTGTAGGGAGAGGAATCGCATTCGAGGCGAATTGCGGCTCTTGCCTCCTGCCTCCTCACTTAGTCATTGAGAGTCATTGAGATGCTGCAGGCTGCCACTCTTCAGTCGCAGAATCGCGATCACGGTTTTGGCATCGAGAATCGTACCGTTGACCACCATTTCATAGGCCTCGTCCACCGAGACCAGTCGGACGTCGGAACGAGGCGTTTCCGGCCCGATCTCCTGACGAGACACCGGCTTGAGACCGGTGGCAAAGAATATCGAGGTGTGCTGGGTGGAATAGCTCGGCGTATTCATGAACCGGGTGAACTGCGTGAATTTGTCGGCGTCGAATCCGGCTTCCTCGGCCAGCTTGCGCTTGGCCACATCGGTCGGGCGTTCGGAAGGATTGTTGGCGTGCCCAGCCGGAATCTCCAATGTCCACCGATGGTTGGCAATACGGTACTGCTCAACCAACGGAATCATGCCGTCTTCGGTGACGGCCAACACAGCGACGGTGTCGCCGTTGAGTTCCTGGACAAAATAGCGTTCAAACGAGCCGATCTGATTCGATTCGTACGAGACATGATCGACATTGAAATAATGCGTCTCCACGATTTGCCTGCGGGAAATCTCCTTGACCGGAGAAGGACGCCACGGGTCAAACTGGCGGTAGGTCTCGTTGCTCATATGCCCTCCTAACAGAAGCGGAACATCAACCTATGGCCCATTGTAGGCCGCGGCGACACGCCTGACGATAGGCAACACTCGGGTACGCCGTTAGCGATGATGACGGCTATCGCGTGTCTTATGGCGGGAGAGTCGAATTGATATGCTAAGCTCTGCAAGAGTGCTTTGGCACGCCCTCGTATCCCAATTGGTAGAGGAAGCAGCCTCAAAATCTGCGCAGTGTGGGTTCGAGTCCCACCGAGGGCACTTTCGCAAAAAGGTCAGACTCAAATAACGACCTTCGTGAATCGCGAGGGGTCATTTGTATTTGGTCACAATCGGAAAAGAGGGCGGCATGGCTGCAAGGAAGAAGTCCGAGGAACCGAGCATCGACGTCGACGAGGTGCTGACCGACGAAGAACTCAAGGCTGTGGCCGAGGAAGACGGCGAGCCTGCTGAGTGCAAAACCAAGCCCGAGAACGGCCCGCGTACCGTTGTCGTGGCCGAGGACGAGGCCGTGAATCGTATGGATTTGGTGGCCATGCTCGAAGACAATGGTTACGAGGTCGTCGGCCAGGCCGCCAATGGCGAGGAAGCCGTCGAACTGACCCGCAAGTTCCGCCCGGACGTGGTGTGCATGGACGTCAAGATGCCGCGTATGGATGGCATCGCCGCCGCCGGCATCATCTGCGACGAGAACATCGCTCCCGTGGTCATGCTCACCGCCTTCTCCCAGACCGATTTGGTCAAGAAGGCCACCGGTGCCGGTGCCATGGCATATGTCACCAAGCCGTACGAGGAATCCAAGCTCCTGCCGACCCTCGAAGTCGCCATGGGTCGTTTCGCTGAAATCAACGATCTTCTGGACAACGTCGAGCGCAGCGAACGCAAGCTTCAGGAAACCACCGATCAGCTCAAGGAGACCGAGGAAAAGCTCAAGAAGGCTGAGGACTCCCTCGAGGAACGCAAGCTTGTGGATCGTGCCAAGGGTCTGTTGATGGACAAGGCCGACTTCTCCGAGCAGGGTGCTTTCCGTTGGATTCAGAAGACATCCATGGATCAGCGCATTCCTAAGAAGCGTCTTGCTCAGGCCATCATCGCCAAGTATGGCGATCCGAAGCCATCCGAGACCGACGAGCGCTGAGCGCTGAGCCAACAAACGAACGAACCAATTAGGGGAGAGGCCAGCGTGACCGAGCCCACCAATGAAACTTTGCTGGTGGTGGATGGCCACTCGCTGGCCTTTCGTGCGTTTTACGCCCTGCCGGTTGAAAATTTCAGTACCGCAGCAGGGCAAGCCACTAACGCGGTATGGGGCTTTGCCACCATGCTGTCTCAGGTGATTGAAGCGGAGAAGCCAGACCATCTAGGCGTAGCCTTCGATATGAAGGGCGGCACGTTCCGCAACGACATGCTTCCGCAGTACAAGGGCACCCGTGAGGCCGCGCCCGAGGAGCTGCTCACCCAGCTGCCTTTGATTCAGCGCATGCTCAAGGCCCTGGGCGTCACGTATATCGAAAAGCAGGGGTATGAGGGCGATGACATCATCGCCACTCTCGCCACTATGGGAGACGACGCCGGCTATCACACGCTGGTATTGTCCGGCGACAGAGATGCCTTCCAGCTTGTGGACGACAACGTCACCGTGCTCTACCCAGGCCATCACTTCAAAGACCTGAAGCATATGACGCCTCAGTCCATCGTGGACAAGTACAAGGTCACGCCGGCACAATACCCTGATTTGGCGGCTCTGCGTGGTGAGACCGCCGATAATATTCCCGGTGTGCCCGGCGTGGGCGACGGATATGCGGCCAAATGGATCAACCAGTATGGCTCGCTGGATGCCATTTGCGAACACGCCGACGAGGTCACCGGCAAAAAAGGTGAGGCGTTGCGCGCCAATATCGATCAGGTCAAGCTGAACCGCAAGGTCAATGCGCTGGTGCGCGACGTGGATCTCGGTGTCGATATCGAGGATCTGACGTTCGGCTCAGTGGATGTGGCCCAGGTTGATGCTCTCTTCAAAGAGCTCGAGTTCGGTCCGCGTACCAAGACCCGCGTGATGAAGATTTTCAATGGTGGTGTGAGCCCAGCTGGAACCGCCCAGGGAGCAGCGGCCGCACAGTCGGATGGTCCTGCAGAAGACGAGCTGGATTCCGGTTTGGACACACCGAAAATCACGGTTATTGAATCCGCGGCACAGTTCGAGCAGTGGGTCGAAGCCCATCGTCATGAGATCAATGTTCCTGACGACATTGTTGATTTCCCGGTTTCCGATTACAGCAATGAGGCCGAACGTCACATCATGTGCGGTGACGCGGTCGGTCATGCCTGGACGGTGACCGCATGGGGAGACGCGCGGCCCGGGCGCGCCCATGTGCAGGCATGCGCCGTTGCTACGGCATCCTCAGCAGCCATTATCGAGGCTCCGATGGCATCATCAGTGCAGACCGCTCTTGATCGGTTCCTGAAAGCCGAGCATTTCCGTACCATCGTCCACGGATACAAGGAACTGCTTCACCTGCTTTCTGCCGCCGGATTGGGCATGGCATTGCCGATGTTCGATACCAAACTGGGCGGATACCTTGCCCAGCCTGACTTCCATGCCGACAATCTCAATCAGGCAGCCGAACACTTCCTGGATATTCATGTTGTCGATGCCGAGCAGCCGGCCCAAGGTGTGCTGGATTTCGGCGACGAACACACCGAGGAAGACCTGAACGAACGGCGTGTGCATGATTTGGCTGTTATCCGCGAACTGGCCGTTACTTTGGGGCCGGTCATCGACGAGCGTCGGCAATACTGGCTGATGCGCGCCATTGAGCTGCCGGTTTCCCGGGGGCTGCATGGCATGGAGCATTCGGGGGCAAAAATCGACCGTTCCAGGCTCACCGACATGCGTGACCGGTTTGCCACCGATGCCCGTCAGGCACAGGAAATGGCATGGCAGTATGCAGGCGGTGAGATCAACCTGCAGAGCCCCAAGCAGTTGCAGAAGGTGCTGTTCGTAGATATGGGTTTGAAGCCCACCAAACGCACCAAGAATGGCTCTTACACCACCAATGCGGCGGCATTGCAGAATCTCTACATCCATTCCGTGGATAATGAGCAGGCCAATGGATTCCTCGGGGCGCTGCTGCGTCATCGGGAAACCAATAAGCTTAAGCAGATTGTGCAGACGCTTATTGATGCCACGAATAAGGCAGACGAGCGTATCCACACTACGTTCGAGCAGACCGTGGCCGCCACCGGCCGATTGAGCTCGGTGGACCCGAATCTGCAGAATATTCCCAACCGTAATGCGGTCGGACGTGAGATTCGTAGTGTGTTTGTGCCGGGAGAAGGCTATGAGGCGCTGATGAGCTGCGACTATTCGCAGGTCGAATTGCGTATTATGGCCGATTTGTCTGGCGATGAGGCTCTGATCGAGGCATTCCGCTCCGGTGCGGACTTCCATAAATATGTGGCCTCGATGGTCTATGGCGTGCCGGTGGATCAGATTACCGGGGACCAGCGCAGCCATGTAAAAGCCATGAGCTATGGCCTTGCCTACGGATTGAGCACCTACGGATTGGCTCAGCAGCTCAACATTGCGCAGCGTGAAGCTGAGGCCCTGAAAAACCGGTATTTCGACACCTTCGGCAAGGTACACGACTACCTTGAATCATTGGTATCGACTGCCCGCGAGAAAGGCTATACCGAAACGATTTTCGGCCGTCGGCGCTATTTTCCGGCGCTGCGTTCCACGAACCGCATGGCGCGTGATGCTGCCGAACGCGCAGCGCTGAACGCGCCGATTCAGGGTTCCGCCGCAGACATCATGAAAATCGCGATGATTCGTGCTGGGCAGGCTCTGGACGAGGCCGGTGTGAAGAGCCGCATTATTCTGCAGATTCACGATGAACTTGTGGTGGAGATTGCTCCGGGCGAAGGCGAGCAGGTCACCGAGCTGATTCGCAATGCCATGGAACATGCCGTCGATCTTGCCGTGCCGCTGGATGTGTCCTGCGGTATCGGATCGGACTGGCAGCTCGCCGCCCACTGATTCGTTGACGGTTTCTTTTGCCGCGCAGTATGAGTTGCCCTCCCACCGAGGGCAACCATTAACGTAGCAGACTGCGGAAATTTGATGAAGGGTGCCCGCAAACCGCAATCGCTGTCATCTCCACTACAATGAGACCTATGCCGAATCTCAAGCAAGTTATCGACGTTCTCGAGACCCTGTATCCGTTGCGTTACGCCGAGGAATGGGATGAGCCGGGCCTGATTGTGGGCGATCTAAACCATGAGGTGAATCGGATTGTCTTCGCGGCCGACCCGACCTCGGCCATAGTGGATAAGGCCGTTGCCACCGGCGCCGACCTACTCGTCACCCATCATCCGTTATTCTTCCGATCCGTGCATGAGGCCAGCGGACTTGGTTTCCGCGGCGATATTGTCCGTCGCCTGTACCAGCACGGTTGTGGATTATGGGTGGGACATACGAATGCCGATGCCGCATACCGCGGCGTGGGACAGGCCGCAGCCGATTATTTCGGGCTTGTTGGCTCGCAACCGCTTGTACCCATCGAAGATACGGCGGCCGCGCATCCGGTCGGGCTTGGACGTGTGGGTCGTTTGCCGGAGCCAATCACGCTCAAGGATTTTGCTCAGCGCGTATTCGATGAGGTGAGTGACCATGGCATGGTCACTGCCCTCGGTATCCAGATGTGCGGCGATCCAGAGGCTCTGGTGCGGCGTATAGCCATCTTGCCAGGCTCCGGTGATTCCTTGTTCAATGAAGTGCGCGCGACAGGCGCGGATGTATACGTGACCAGCGATTTACGGCATCATCCGGTGACTGATGCCATTGAACAGGCGCGTTACGAGGCACGAATGCGCGGTCAAGGCATTGTCCTCGGGCAGGGGGAGAGCGGTGATGGGCATGTGCGTCCTTATTTCATCAACACACCGCATGCTGCCATCGAATCCATGTGGTTCAATTATGCGCTTGAGGATGTGCCTGTTGCCGTCGAACGGGCGACAGGTTCTCGTCCCGAGGTTGAATGGTTCCGCGACACGACTGACCCATGGACGCTGTCCATCACCTCCCGTCAAGACTGAGCCACTACAGTAGGGTATTGAAAACGTTTGCGAAGGAGAGGCATGTTTGGCGAAAGCAAGCGGGAACAACTCGAGCGCCGGCTTGACCATAAGCTGAACGCTACTTCTGACGGTATCGACATGGATGTGCCCGCCAAGGTGGTGAGCAGTGAAACCGTGTATACCGGCCGCATCTTCCACGTGGACGATATGCGTATTGCATTGACCGACAAAGGCGGCGAAGAACATGAAATCAGCCGTCAGGTGTTGCGCCACGCGCCTTGCGTAGTAATGCTCGTGCATGACATGTCCAATGACCGATACCTTATCGAACGTGAATATCGTGCTGGTTCGGACATGTTCGCCTATGGGCTGCCCGCGGGTCTTATGGACGAGGGCGAGGATGTGCTTGACGCCGCATTGCGTGAATTGGGTGAGGAAACCGGAGTGGTTCCTGACTGTGATGCCATGGGTGTCGACTATGTCGGTGACTTCTATTCCTCTGAGGGCATGACCGACGAGTTGGCTCACATCATGGTGCTGCATCTCGGTCCGTTCAAACATGAGCCACGGCATTTCGACCCGGATGAGCATGTGGAGTCCGCATGGATTCCATGGAGCGATCTGGCCGCCACGCGCATCACCTCCTCCAATTCAATGATCGCCATCCAGCACGAGGCGCTGCGCAGGCTCCTCGCCAAGAATTCCGACAAAGACAAGCCGACGTTATTCTCCTGACGTTCACCGTGCCCGAACATCGGTAACACAAGAAAGTGGGATACTGAAGAGTATGCAGATCAGACCAGGATCAATGTATCCGCTGGGTGCCAGCTATGACGGCGCCGGTGTGAATTTCGCGTTGTACTCGCAGGTTGCGCAAAAGGTGGAGTTGTGTCTGTTCGACGAAGATGATGCGGAGACGCGTGTCGAGATGACCGAGCAGAACTCCTACGTATGGCATAACTATATTCCTGGACTGCAGCCCGGGCAGCGTTATGGTTACCGCGTCTACGGGCCGTACGACCCGGCGAACGGTCTGCGGTGCAATCCTAACAAGCTGTTGCTCGACCCATATGCCAAGGCCATCGAAGGCAATATCGACGGCGACGAAAGCCTGTTCTCGTACTGGTTCAAGAGTCCGGACGACAACACGGCGATGAACGACCTCGACTCGGCGGCTCACACCATGAAGTCCGCGGTCATCAACCCCTACTTCGATTGGGGCAATGATCAGCATCCGTATATTCCGTACCATGATTCGGTGATTTATGAGGCGCATGTGCGCGGCATGACCAACCTCAACATGGATGTGCCGCCGGATATCCGCGGCACCTACGCGGGCCTGGCTCATCCGAGCGTCATCGAATATTTGAAAAAGCTTGGCGTCACCGCCATTGAACTGATGCCGATTCACCAGTTCGTCAACGACTCCTTCCTGCAGGAAAAGGGTCTGTCGAACTACTGGGGATACAACACCATCGGCTTCTTCGCACCTCACAACGCCTATTCCTCTTCCGGGGAACGCGGCGAACAGGTCAACGAGTTCAAGGCCATGGTCAAGGCATATCATCATGCCGGCATGGAGGTCATTCTTGACGTGGTGTACAACCACACCGCCGAGGGCAACCATATGGGCCCCACTCTGAGCTTCAAGGGTATCGACAACGCCTCCTACTACCGACTGGTGGAAGGTGATCAGCAGCACTACTTCGACACCACCGGCACCGGAAACTCGCTGCTTATGCGCTCGCCGCATGCCCTGCAGCTGATCACCGATTCGCTGCGCTACTGGGTCACCGAAATGCATGTTGACGGCTTCCGCTTCGATCTGGCCGCCACGCTGGCTCGCCAGTTCCAGGAGGTCGACAAGCTGTCCGCGTTCTTCGACATCGTGGAACAGGATCCGATCATCTCGCGCGTCAAGCTGATCGCCGAGCCATGGGATTTGGGCTCAGGTGGCTATCAGGTGGGTGGCTTCCCGTCCAGCTGGTCCGAGTGGAACGGTCGCTACCGCGATACCGTGCGCGACTTCTGGCGCTCGCAACCGTCCACTTTGCCTGAATTTGCTTCTCGCCTGATGGGCAGCTCCGACCTGTATCAGGTCAATGGCCGCCGACCGGTGGCATCCGTGAACTTCATCACCGCGCATGACGGCTTCACGATGAACGATCTGGTCAGCTACAACGAGAAGCACAATGAAGCCAATGGTGAAGGCAACCGGGACGGTGAGAGCAACAATCGTTCCTGGAACTGCGGTGTGGAAGGCCCCACCAACATTCGCGACGTCAACGAATTGCGCCAGCGTCAGATGCGTAACATGTTCTCCACTCTGCTGCTAAGCCAAGGCATTCCGATGATCTGCGGTGGCGACGAAGTGGCCCGCACCCAGCAGGGCAACAATAACGCGTACTGCCAGGATAATGAGATTTCGTGGACCGATTGGAATCTCGACAAGAACCAGGAAGAGCTTCTTGCGTTCGTCTCCAAGCTCATTCATTTGCGTTTGGAACATCCGGTGCTGCACCGTCGTCGTTTCTTCACCGGCCGCGAACCGGGCGACGACTCCAACACGATTCCGCAGGTCGAATGGTTTGACCACACCGGTTCCATCATGGATATGGACGATTGGCAGAACACCCATGCGTTCTCCATGATGATCTACCTGAACGGATCGGATATTCCCGAGGTCGACTGGTATGGCAACCGGATGGTCGACAACGACTTCATCCTGATCTTCAACGCGCATTACGAGCCGATCATGTTCACTCTGCCGGATGAGCGTTACGGCCGTAAGTGGCAGCTGGTCGTGGATACGCACAACCCGAATGGGCCGGAACTGAGCTATGAGGCGGGCTTCATAATCACCGCCCAGTCCCGCAGCTTCCTCATGCTCATGAGCGCCAAAAAGCCCAAGAAGCCCATGGGCCTATAACCAGACCGAAGTTAAGCTCCCTCTGACGAGGGAGCTCCCGGTGTAGCCGGGTGAGGGAGAGACCGCAGCAAAGCCGCGAACCCCTACTCGCGCCCCTTACTCTCCTCCACGAGCTGAGCATCCCCGAGCGCAAGCGGATGCTTGCCGACAAGCGGGCGCGGCTGGTCGAACAGCTTGCGGAAATTCAGGATTCCATCGACTTCATCGACGCCAAACAGCGCTTCTACGACAACGTCCTATCTGGCGCAACCCCATACGTGAGCGTGCTTATCCCGTCCGCCGCGCTTGCAAAGGAGTCAGAGGAACCGGGAGAATTGAAGGGTGCGGAGAGGAAATAGGTTCGACCGAGCCGTTTCTTCCTCCGGGATGCAAGCGCGAACAACGGTTTGTTGTACCCGCGAGGTTCATCATTAATAAGTGAGCGCGAAATCGTCGTTCGTTCGTCGTAATTGGTGAGCGCGAAACGATGCTTGCGTGCTTACTGTTTGTCTTGTGCGGCGTCGGCGCGCATGCGTTCGATCGCCTGTCCCAAGTATCCCATGTCCAGTCCGTTGCGGCGCGCCAGGGCCTCCGACCGGTCGCGGCTGATGTGTTCGAGCCGGTCCTGGAGGGCGGCGATGTCGCGGCCGAGCTGGGCCGGGTTGGTCGAGGCGATGATCGTCTCGATGCGTCCGCGCGTGGCTTCGTCCACGTATCCTTGGCCTCCCCGGGCCCGGTCGGCGGCGTCGTGTTCCAATACGCGAGCCCACGGGGTGCGCGGCTCGTCGTATATGGTCTTGCGCCTGCCGTCGCGGGATTGCTCCCATCTGACGGGCTTGCGGGTCGGGGTGAACAGGTTCAGCAGCGCGTAGGTGAGTGTCCACAGCCGGTTGAGCAGGTCGCGTTGCTCCTGGGTGTCATAGCGCCAGTAGGACGCGTATTTCCTGACGACGTGGTTGTTGCGCGACTCGACCGTGGCCTGGTCGTTCTTCCTGTACGGGCGGCTGCGGGTCTGTTCGATGTCCCTTTGCTGCAGCCAGTCGATCAGTTCGTCGTTGATGAACTCGGTGCCGTTGTCTGAGTCGAAGCAGGTGACCGGGAACGGGAACAGGGGGATTGCCGTCTCGACCGCGGCCCGGATGTTGCTCTTGGCGTTGTTGCGCGCGGTCACGTTCACGGTCCAGTTGGTCGCGTAGTCGACCATCGTCAGGGTGCGGGCGAACTCGCCGCGGGCGCTGGCCCCGCAGTGGGCGACGGTGTCGGTCTCGGCCAGGCCGGGCAGGCGTGTGATCTCGTCGGCGCATTTGCGGATGCGGATCGAGTTGCGCACATGCTCGGGCGCGGGCCTGGTCAGGGACATGCCCTTCGGCGCCCCCGCGGCCTTGAGTTTGCGCAGTCTGCGGTCGATCGTGGCGGGGCTCATCGACAGCACCTGCCCCAGGGCCGCGTCGTCGACGCGGTCGAGTTCGCCGTTGGCTTGCAGGGCGGGTATCCACTGAGCGAACATGGCCTTCATGTACGGGCCGCACGGCATGCCCATCAACAGCCACAGGCGCTCCAGCAGCATCTGCGCGTCCCGCCCGTACCTTGGCCTCCTGCCCCGTTTGGCGGGTTCGCGCGGTGTGGCCGCGACGGCCTGCGTGAGCAGGCGGCGTGCGGTGGACCTGCCCATGCCCACGGCCTCGAGCCTGTCGAGGACCTCGCCCTTCTGCTTTTTCGTGCCCTTGGCGTATTCGGCTTTGAACTTGTTCGTCAGCTGCTTCTTCGCGGCCATGTCGAGTCTGCCTTCCATAAGGCAAGCATCCCGGAACCCCAACGCCGCCGGGCGGATTTCGCGCTCACTCTTTATGAGGAACAAACCCCGATCACGCGCTCAAAAATTACGATGAACGTCGCCCGCGCTTGGCGAGCGGGCCATGCCCTTAGACTGGAATCAGCAAGCGCACAGCGAGGCGCTCGAATCGTTTTCCGATGTCGGGAGGTAGTCATGTCGATCGGTCAGGTTATCAAAGTCGTGCGCGAGGAGCGAGGTCTTACGCAGTCGCAGTTCGCGCACGAGCTGTTCGTCACCCAACAGGCGCTTTCCCGCTGGGAGAAGGGAACGGCAGAGCCGAGCATCGACATGATTCGGCTTATCAGCACCCGTTTTGAGGTGCCGATGGCAAGGCTTATGGAGATGCCGGACAACGGTTTTTGCCAAAGTTGCGCCATGCCGTTCTATCGCCCGGAAGACCATGGCACCGAACCGGATGGAACGCGAAGCGGAGATTATTGCAACTACTGCTATGACGACGGCGTTTTTCTTCAGGACTATGCCAATAGCGATGAATTGGTCGCCGCGTGTGCGCCGATGATGGCGGAATCCTGCCATATCAGCGTCGAACAGGCCGAGGATTGCATGTCGGCGCTGCTGCCAAACCTCAAGCGGTGGCGGCGTCAGGACGAGATCGATGCGGTGGCGGAAGGGGAATGAGCGATGGCGTTCGATTATAAGAAGGAGTATAAGGACCTGTATCAGCCGAAGACCATGCCGGCCATCGTCATGGTACCGGCGATGCGGTTCGTCGCGGTGGACGGTGTGGGCGACCCGAATGAAGAAGGCGGCGATTACGCCAAGGCGATGCAACTGCTTTACGGCATTTCGTTCACCGTCAAAATGAGCAAGAAGTCAAAGAACCCGGCCGAGCATATCGACGGGTACTTCGACTACACCGTGCCTCCGCTGGAGGGCTTATGGAGCATGGGGGAGGGTGTGTCCGGCGTCGATTATGCGCACAAAGCCGACTTCCATTGGACTTCGATGATTCGTCTGCCGGAATTCGTGACCGATAAGGTCTTTGCGTGGGCCAAGGCATCGTTTGCCGCCAAACACCCGGAATCCGACGTCAATCGCGCATATCTCTTCGATTTCGATGAAGGCGTGGTCGCGCAGGTCATGCACAAGGGCCCGTACGACGACGAACCCGCAACCGTGGCGATTCTGGATGACTACGCGCGCTCACAAGGCTACGAGCTCGACCTCTCCGACGCCCGCCGACATCACGAAATCTACATATCCGATCCGCGCCGAGCAAAACCGGAAAACCTCAAAACCGTCATCCGTCATCCGGTAGTGAAGGTGGGTTGACTTTCGGCGAACTGCTCGAAGCGCTCACCGCGCAGTAGCGCGAACAATCTGCCGGAATCCTCACCGTGGTCAAAGAGCGCTACCAAGAACTCGATAAGCAAAATAACTAGAAGCACTGGTTCCTCTCGGAGAGATTCTGCCCGAGCGACCTTATGAATCCGGCACAGGTCATCTTTCCCGGTGCAGGAAGCATCCAGGCTCATGTGCATTGATGACGCCGATGGATTGCAGATAGGCGTAGACGATGGTGGTACCGATGAATCGCATGCCGTACATCTTGAGATCCGCTGCGATGGCGTCGGACAGAGGGGATGTAGTCATGCCTGTCTCGTAGATGACGTGACGGCCGGTGAACCGCCAAATATAGTCGTCGAAACTGCCATATGACGCCTGGATATCCCGGAATGCGTTGCAGGTATTTTGGTGTCATTTGAGATTGGGAAACGGAAATCGATGTCGCATGGAATCGAACTGACTATCAGGTGGGGTCCCAACATCACAAAAGTCCCTTAGACCGCAAGGCCATATAGGTTCTACGGTCATCGGATAAAATCGGATAAATCGTTTAGCGGCCGGATAAAAGAAGAAGCCCAGAATCGTTGAGATTCCAGGCTTTTTTTGTTTGTCGGGCTAGCGGGATTTGAACCCACGACATCCTGCTCCCAAAGCAGGCGCGCTACCAAACTGCGCTATAGCCCGATACGCCATTAAGGCACAAGGAATTATTATAAACGACGCTGGATACATTGCGTGTCGAGCATATGAATTCAAAAAGGTTCCGGATTCTCTTGATAGCATATGAGCGACATCTTTATACAATGATGCTCTACAACGACTAGGTTTGAATCTGCATCTGCTATTTCTATCAAATTCAGTAACAACATTCATGAGGATGTTGCGAGTCGTCACGTATTTTGGCATAATAAACAGTGCTTTGGCCCGCAAGGGCGAGGCTCCAAGTCGCCGGGGGTATTCCCCCGGCATTCCTTTTCCTCCAACGTTGTCAGGAGCCCATTTGAGCGAATTGAGCATCTTCGTGGACGAATCTGGCGAGTGGGGTAAGCTGTCCGAATACTATCTCATCACATTGGTGCTTCACGTCCAATCCGATTCTGTAGCGGAACATATTGATAAGTATGAACGCCATCTGGCTGATTCCGGCTTGCCTGATATTCCATTCCATGCTGGTCCATTGTTTAATGGGCATGACGGTTACGAAGACATTTCATTCGCGGACCGTAAGCGGTTGTTCTTCGCGTTCTTCACGCTCGCTCGTAACCTTCCGTTCCGATATGTGACATTCGCGCATCTCAAGACCATGTTTGATGGCAACAAAATCCGATTTGAGGCTCAGCTCAAACGTGACTTAGCCGACTTCTTCCTGTCGCATCTGGACGAATTCCAGTCGTACGAGATAATCAAGGTGTATTACGACAATGGTCAGCAGATTGTTGCACATGCATTGAAGACTTCTATCAGCTATGCGCTGTCTAAGGAGGCCGTTGTATACCGTGATGCACAGCCAAAAGACTATCGTCTTGAACAGGCGGCAGATTTGATGTGTACTGTCGAACTGACTGCGTTGAAGTTCGATAAAGGTACGGAAACTGCTACTGATCGGAAAATATTCAAGAACCGGAGAGACTTCCGCAAGAACTATCTCAAGATTCTACGTCGCAAGCAATTCTGAACATCATTACGGGAATCACAAGATTTTTGTAGTGTTTCAGATTTTCAGTAGAATGGCGACAGCCAAATCCCGCTGGCTTGCTAGTAAAGCGTTGTCCTCGGGGGGAGCTTTGTTTGTTGTTGAAAGATAACGCGGCATCGAATAGATAGGGGAGGACCGGCATGGGATGTCACCAACGTGCGGAAACCTCCGGCCTCATCTCCTTTCTGATTTGTGCCGTCGTCGGCGCGGTGTCCATGAACCTGTACCTGCAATTCGCGCCGGCCATCTGGCAGCTGACCCAACGCCGTTTCATGGTGTGTTCGGGCATCGTGGCCGCGTGCGGTGTCATCTCGTTCATCATCGGATACGCCAGCAAGTCACGCTCGCTGAACCTCAAACACGGTTGGCTCGCGCCGATTCGTCGCATGTTCGAAATCATCGCTTTGTCGGTGGTATACGCCTCGACCATCTTCCTGTCTTCGTTCGCCCTGATCGGCGCGGCCAGTGACATGATGGGCAAGGCACTGTTCTCCGGCTATCTTTCCAGCGTCTGCGCGGCCTTTGCCGGCGTGGTGGGGTATATGACCTTCGTGCAGGCGGAGATGATGAATGCCAAAACCATCGCCAGCCTGTTGCCGTTCTTCGTCATCTCCGGCGTGGTTACCGCCGGCATGACCACCGACGATCCATACTGGTATCACAACAATTTCTCCCAGCTGGGCGACCGCACCACATTCGCGGCACGCATGTTCAACTCCACGCTGATTCTGGCCGGCACGTGCATCATCATCGTCAGCTACTTCGCCATCTCCGAGCTGGTGACCACCGAACGGCTGCAGCGCCTGTGGCATGACCACACCAAAGCCGACCCGAACCGCGGTTATGAGATTTCGCATTTCATGTTCCGTATAGTCGTCCTGTCCATTCTGCTGACCGTGGCCGGCCTGGCGTTCATCGGCATTGGCGTGTTCCGCTATACACCGCACAATCTGTTGCACAACATCTGCGCCAAAGGCCTGCCGTTTGTGATGTTGCTGCTGTTTGTCCTCCTGCCATGGCTGGCGCCCCGACTGTCCAAAGCGGTGATGGTGGCCTCCGATTTGGCTGCACTCGTATGCGCCGCATTCTGGGTCAATATGATGATGGGGCACAACACGCTTACCAATGTGGAGGCTCTGGCTGGACTGGCGTTCCTCGGTTGGTTCATCGTGTTCTCTCGTCAAATCGCTGCCATCGAAGCTGATCGTATTGCCGCGCAGCTCTTGCATGCCCAAGCCATCGAAGGTGGACTGGAACAGCCCGCTGCTGAACCGGAACAGCAAATTGAATCTCGCATCGCTGCCGACCGCTGAGCCCATTCATTTGCTAGATTTGGCCTTATGACTGAACAACTCTCGAATCTCTGGCCTGCGCCGCTTGCTACACGACCGTTGAACGCCACGGTGACGGTACCGGGCAGCAAATCGTTATCCAATCGTTATCTGATACTTGCCGCACTTGGCAATGAACCCGTCACTTTGGTCGGATTGCTGCGTTCTCGTGACACCGACTTGATGATGGGCGCTCTTGAAGCATTGGGCGTGCGATGCGATGTCGATGCCACAACTGACACCACCGTAACGGTCACACCGCCTTCATCCGGCCGATTCAATGGCAACGTTGATGTGTTCTGCGGCTTGGCCGGTACGGTGATGCGTTTTGTACCGGGACTGGCACTGCTCGCCGATGGGCCAGTGAATTTCGATGGCGATGAGCAGGCTTATGCACGCCCGATGAGGCCGGTGCTTGACGGCCTGAAGCAACTTGGTGTCAAGATCGAATACCACGGGGAAGTCGGACGACTGCCGTTTACCATTACACCGCCAACCGAGCTTCCGACTGCTCAGGCTCGGGTCAGTATCGATTCGTCCGGTTCCTCCCAGTTCATCTCCGGCTTGCTGTTGATTGGTTCCAAACTGCCTGGTGGATTGAGACTGACGCACACAGGAGAAAAGACCCCGAGTCTGCCGCACATCCGCATGACCGTGGCCGATGTGACCGGTGCCGGCGGTGCAATTGAAGCCGATGAGTCCGCCCGCACATGGACGGTCGAGCCTCGCGCGATACAGCTGTCGGATAAGGTGACTGTCGAACCTGACTTGTCGAATGCGGCGCCATTCCTCGGTGCGTCCTTGATTGCCGGTGGTACGGTCCGTGTACCGCATTGGCCGGAAACCACCACCCAGCCGGGCGGTCTGCTGCCTGGATACTTGGAGCAAATGGGTGCCAAGGTATCGTTCCCGACGATTGACGGCGTGCGCTATTGCGAAGTGACCGGCGATGGAACTGTACGCGGCCTAGGCTCGTTTGATTTGACCGCAGCGGGAGAGATTGCGCCTTCGCTGGCGGCGATTCTGGTATTCGCCGATAAGCCCACCGATATGGTCGGTATCGGGCATCTGCGCGGCCACGAGACGAACCGTCTGGAAGCCTTGGTCAATGAGATTCGCCGCATCGGGGGAGTGGCCGAGGAATTGCCCGACGGACTGCGCATCGAGCCAGTGCCGTCTGAGACACTGCATGAGGCGAATACGGAAACCTACGCCGACCATCGTATGGCCACGTTTGCCGCGATGCTGGGACTACGCATTCCCGATATTCAGGTCATTAATGTGGCCACCACGCGCAAGACCCTACCTGATTTCGTTGGTATGTGGAACGGGATGCTGGCATAATTCAGCTCCCTTCAGTCCGCTGCACGGACAGCTACCCTCAGGGAGGAGCCAAGTTAAAGAGTCCGGCGCCCCTCTTTAAGAGGAGCCGTCGCCGGAGGCGACCGAGGGGAGCGCGACGCATCGGGCAAACCACGGCATTACAAATGAGTGTGGGGCTGATTCCGGTTGGAATCAGCCCCACACTCGTGTTGCAACTAGAGACTAGTTAATGCCCTAACGGCGGCCACTCACTTGGCGAACGTGTTGCCGTAGGTGTCGGTGCCGGCTTCGGCGATTGCGGCGGACTTGCGGGCGATGGCCAGCTCTTCGTTCGTCGGAATCACGGCGATGATCACGGAGGAGTCCGGGGTGGAGATAATACGCGGTTCCTTGGAACGAGTGGAGTTCTTCTCCTCATCCAGCTTGACGCCGAACGGAGCGAGCTTGTCGCACACCATCTTGCGCACGATGTCGTCGTTTTCGCCCACGCCAGCGGTGAAGGTGATCACGTCGCAGCCACCCATCTGGTAGGTGTAGTTGCCGATGTAGCTGACGATGCGGTGCACGTAGACGTCCAGAGCCAGCTTGGCGTCCTCGTTGCCTTCGCCCACCAGACGGTGGACTTCGCGCAGGTCGCCGAAGCCGGTCATGCCCATCATGCCGGAACGCTTGTTGAACAGGGCGTCGAGCTCGTCCACGTTCATGTGGGCGTTGCGGATCAGGTGGAAGACCACAGCCGGGTCGATGTCACCGGTACGGCCACCCATCATGAGGCCCTCGAGCGGGGTCAGACCCATAGAGGTCTCAACCGGCTTGCCGGAGACTTCAGCGGAGGCGGAAGCACCATTGCCGATGTGCAGCACGATCTGCTTCAGGCCTTCAGCCGGCTTGCCGATGACGTCCGGCACCACGGAGGAGATGTACTCGTGGGAGGTGCCGTGAGCGCCGTAGCGGCGGATGTGGTACTGATCGGCGATTTCCTTGTTCAGCGCGTAGGTGCTGGCGGCCTTCGGCAGCTGGAAGAAGAAGGAGGAATCGAAGACGAAGATCTGCGGAACGTCCGGCAGCAGGGAGCGCATGACTTCGGCGCCCTTGGCCTCCGGGCCGTTGTGCAGCGGGGCGAGCACAGCCAGATCCTTGACCTGGTTGATGGTCTTGTCGGTCACGAGGGCCGGCTTCGGGAAGATGGAACCGCCCTGCACCACACGGTGGCCGACGGCAACGATGCCGGCGTCGGACAGCTTGGGGCCGTACTCCTCAAAGAAGCCGAGCACGCGCTTCAAGCCCTGCTCGTGGTCGTGAATCGGCTCTTCAAGCTCGTGCTTCTCGCCGTTGTACTCGTGCTTGTAGTGGCCGTCGACCGGTTCACCGATCTTCTCGACGAGACCGGAAGCGAGGCCTTCGCCGGATTCGAGATCAACCAGCTGGTACTTGATCGAGCTGGAGCCAGAATTGATGACAAGGACGGTTTTCGCCATTGTGGGCATCCTCCATTGTGAATTGAATGTTCCCGTGGATACACGGGTTACCGTTGATTAGATTACTCGTTGCTTGCTACAAAATGTGGCATTACAGCGGCTCCCCTCAGAGAGGGGAGCCGGAGTCGGAATCACTGCGCTTCGATGGCGGTGAGGGCGATGGTGTTGATGATGTCCTGCACCAGGGCACCACGGGACAGGTCATTCACCGGCTTGTTGAGGCCTTGCAGCACCGGGCCGATGGCCAGCGCGCCCGAGGAGCGCTGCACGGCCTTATAGCCGATGTTGCCGGCGCACAAATCCGGGAACACGAACACGTTGACGTGTCCGGCCACATCGTTGCCCTTGGCCTTGGTGGCGGCCACGTCGGGCGACCAGGCGGCATCGAACTGGATGGAACCAACCACCGGCAGGTCCGGTGCCTTCTCCTTGAGCAGCTTGGTGGCTTCCTCGACAATATCCACATCCGGGCCCTTGCCGGAGCCGAGCGTGGAGTAGGAGAGCATGCCAACCTTCGGGTCGATGCCGAAGGCGCGTGCAGTCTCGGCGGACTGCAGCGCGATCTCGGAGAGCTGCTCCGCATCCGGGTTCAGGTTGATGGCACAGTCGGCAAACACGGCCACGTGATCCTTGAAGCACATGAGGAAGGCGCCGGAAACGAGCTTCTGACCTGGCTTGGTCTTGATGACCTGCAGGGCCGGACGCACGGTGTTGGCCGTGGAATTGATGGAACCGGAGACCAGGCCGTCGGCGTAGCCGAGCACCACGAGCATTGTGCCGAAGTAGCTGGCGTCGGCCAGCTGCTTGCGGGCCTGCTCTTCGGTCATGCCCTTCTTGGCGCGCAGCTCGCACAGCTTGGCAACCATGGGCTTCAAGACGTTCTCGTCATCCATGGCCTGGAAACGGGCGCGGTCCAGGAACTTGAGGCCGAGCTCCTCGCCGCGGGCCAGGATGGCATTCTTATCGCCCACGATGATGAGATTCACAATCTCACGCTCGAGCAGGTAGTCAGCCGCCTTGATAATGCGGTCTTCCTCGCCTTCAGGCAGCACAATAGTCTTCTTGTTGCTCTTGGCCTTGCCGAGCAGGTCGAACTGGAAGGCATACGGGGTGATGGGTGCGGTGTTCTCCACATCGAGCGCTGCGAGCACTTCATCGGTGGGGGCGTTCTTGCGGAAGGTCGCCAGCGCCAGATCCTTGGTGGATTCGTCGGTGAACGGAATCTGGGGCAGCGTCCAGACGGGCAGACCGTACTTGGCGAGGGTTTCCTTGACGGAGAAGGCGTGGCGCGGTTCGCAGCCGGTCACGAAAATGCCGAGCACCTTGTTGCCGGCGGCTTCCATGCCCTCGATGGACAGATGCACGGTCTCGTCCAGCTCGTGCGGCCAGCGGTCGATGGTGCACACGGCCAGGAACACGCCGGCCTTCAGGTCGGCGGCCACATTCGCATTGAATTCGTAGCTGGTCGGATCATTGACATGCGACTTGTCGGTGCCGACGATCAGTGCGGCATCCGCACGGGACACATCCATGGCGTCGTTGAATGCACCGACGATGTCACCACGGGCGGTGTCCTTGTCGGTGCGCACCTTGTGCATGTCAAGTCCGGTAGACAGAGCCACGCCAAGGCCAGCATTGGACGCGGCGAGCAGAATGGGGGTGAAGTCGTCGTGGTTGGACACGGCCGGACGGAACACCATGGTCTTGTACTTGGAAGTCAATGCATTGAGCACGCCGTACGCAACGACGTTGCGGCCATTAGCGCCTTCGGGGCTGGCGATATATACACGGGTCACGGTCACTGTGTCTGTCTCCTTTGATGTGCAACATATGTGGGACCATATCTCATTGTAGTGGTCGTTGTTATCGTTCACGGTGTTGTGTCGCGGCGGGATGCCCGAAGACAAGGCTCAGCATTGCCATCGAATCCAGCAAACCATACGAAATCGGCAATAACGCAGTGAACAGAGAAAACAAGAAGCGCGAGCCTTGATACGACTCGCGCTTCTTGATTTGCGGCAATTCCTCATACAAGGAACCGCCATTGGGTTCCCCCACCTGGACTCGAACCAAGACAAAGGGTTCCAAAGACCCGTGTGCTGCCATTACACCATGGGGGAGCAGTGGGCTTGCACCCACAAGTATTCATTTATACCACACGGCTGGAATTACTGAAAGCCCATACCATGTCGTTCGCGTCGCTTCATGAGAAGCAACAGGACTCACGCAAAGAGGAATCCTTGACCGTGATGTTCGGGGTAAGTGTCGAACAGTTCAGCCACCGAACCATCCTCGAATACCGCGCGAATGGCGCTGGCAAGCAAGGGGGCAATGGACAGTACGGTCAGACCGTCCCAGCGCTTCTCCTCCGGAATCGGCACGGTGTCGGTGAGCACGACCTCGCGTGCACCGCTTTCCTTCAGCCGATCGATTGCCGGGCCGGACAGCACGCCATGGGTGGCGACCACGGTCACGGACTTCGCACCGGCTTCCTGTAGCACGTGGCATGCGCCCGCAATAGTGCCGGCGGTGTCAATCAAATCGTCGACCAGCACGCAGTCCTTGCCAGCCACGTCGCCGACCACACGGTTGGCCACGGCCTGGTTCGGGCGGGTAATGTCACGTGTCTTATGCACGAAGGCAAGAGGACCGCCACCGAGTCGCTGGGCCCACTGCTCGGCCACACGGATACGTCCGGCATCGGGGGAGACGACAGCGACGTTGTCAAGATGCCCCTGGAAACGATCGCGGATGTAATCGACCAGTACCGGCATGGCGATGAGGTGGTCGACCGGACCATCAAAGAAGCCTTGGGACTGGGCAGCATGCAGATCGACCGACATGATGCGGTCGGCGCCGGCGGTTTTGAGCAAATCGAAGACCAGACGGCAGGAGATGGGTTCGCGGCCGCGGTGCTTTTTGTCTTGCCTGGAATAACCGAGCAGCGGGCACACGGCGGTAATGGAGCGGGCGGAGGCGCGCTTCAAGGCGTCGATCATGATGAGCTGTTCCATAATCGCCTTGTTAATCGGCTTGTAATGGCTCTGCAGCACGAACACGTCGGCGCCACGCACCGATTCGGTGTAGCGCACATACATCTCGCCGTTGGCGAAATCGTATGTGGTGGTTTCCAAGACATCGATACCGAGCTGATCGGCGACATCCTGCGCTAACTTCGGATGAACCCTTCCCGTGACGAGAATGAGGTTCTTATCGGGCTTTCCTTCAAGGATTGCGCTCACCATTACTCCCAACATGTGGTCTCGCTGATGCACCCACCAGCATAGCTGTTCTTAACGACCGTAAAGACACCCTTGCGTTGCTTGGCGTTCACCTAACGGCTTTGCAGGGCGGGTCGGATTTGCTTTGTCTGCATCGCGGCTGTTTAGTGGCCGGCCTGCACCCATTGCTCTATGGCTTGTTTCACCGTTTGCGCGTACAGGTCGGTTCCTGCGGAAGGATGAATACCGTCGGAGGCCAGCAGCTGCGTATTCGTCTGTGCGGCGGAGTCCCAGTCTGCTAGCACGACGTTGTCTTGATGGGTGTTCGCATAGTCGGACAACGCTTGGTTGGCCACGGGAATCCAGCTGCGGTCGCCATGGCCGTTGACGAGCACCAGCACACGGTCAGGGCCAATCTGATTGTGCAGCTGATCGAGTTGACCGGTGCTTATTGCGGAATTGGTGGCAAGCCCGAGAATGACCCAACTGCGCAGCGTTCCGGCATTCAAGTCATTGTTCACCATGCCAGGGGCCACCATAATAGAGCGTGACACGGCGGCGTCAATCTGAATTCCCGGAAACACAGCGGATAATCCCTGCGAGGAAGCCAGCATCACGGAGTCGCCGATTGCGGTGATCTGGTCACCGGTCGGCATGTCATGTCGTGGCTTGGCTGTCGGGGGTGTGGGGGATCGCATAAGATCGCTGGCTGTCCGCTGCGCCTGACTTGCCTGTTGCGACTGCTTCTGCTGCTGTAGGGTCTGAGCTTGCTGCTCCAACTGAATCTGCACAGAGGTTTTCTCCGGGGCATGCACAAGGCCCTGCACACATCCAACCAGAGTAACGGCCCAAACGATATCCACTACCACCGCGCAGACTATCTGCTTTGCAACAGGGTTACGGTACGGCACCAGAACCTCCAGTGCCGATTGAGCAGCGGCCGTCTTTTCAACCATCAGCCAGGAGAACGCCACAGCCAGGGCGGTTAGTATGGCGGTGATAGTCAGAATGATGCTGTACGACGGACCTTGAATCATGCGAGGTAGCGTGGACCGGACGATAATCCACACTGGCCAGTGCCACAGGTAGATGCCGTATGAGTAGCGCCCCAATGCCGCTAGCGGCTTGAACTTCATCAGGTCCTGCATCCACGAGTCATCGCTGATGGTGCCTGCAATCAGCGACACAGACAGCACGCTGGCAATAATGATGCCGCCGCGGAATGCAAAGTCATCTTGCTGCCCGTTCACCGTCATGATAATGAGTGCCACCAGCGCTGTCAGCGACATCGCTGGTGCAATCGTTTCCCAGAGACGTTGCCGTGTGGTTTTCGCTGCGACCTCGGCAATGTTGTTGGGAATATTGTTGGGTATTGCGGGAATATTGACATGCACGGAACCTGAGTCCGCTGCCGCTCCGGCGACTCGGGGAGCTTGCGGCGTTGCCTGATTGTGGCGAGTCAGCCACCAAGCCAGGGCCACGCCGAGCATGAGACCCACGCTATGGGTATCGGTGCCGAAATAAACGCGGGTCGGATCTGCGCCCGGCTTGTACATCAGCCACATGGAAGCGCCGCTGAGGGCAGCAAGACCCAGAGGAATAAGCGAGGCAAAACGGGTATCGCGAATCCTCCACATCGCCCATGCGATGAACGGCACGATGATATAGAACTGCGTCAGCACACCGATGAACCACAAGTGCCGTAGAATTTGTGGATTCGTCTGCTCGAAGTAGCTTTGCCCGCCGGCAATGGCATACCAGTTGTAACAGCCGAACAGCACGGTGATGACCTGATTGCGGATGGCAACCAGCAAATCCCGTTCGGTCAGCCAGCAGACGGAGACGATAACGGGAATCAGCAAAAGCAAAGCCGGATACAGTCGAACCAAGCGTCGAGGAATATACCGCCTAAGATTCAACGAGCCAGTGGTGGACAGCGAACGGAAAAGGCTGATGGCAATAAGGAAGCCGGATACCGTGAAGAATACGTCAACGCCGTAGAATCCGCCTGGCATCTTCTGCTGCACGCAGTGATATAGCACGATGGCGATAAGTGCCAGACCTTTGATACCGTCAAGTCCGACAAAACGCTTCACAGTTTTCCATCCCTTTGCTGTTGCGATTTCACGATTCTCTTCTCTTCGAACCTCACAAAAGAATCAGGGTCAAGCATGGTAGAGGGGAACGACATCGAATGACATCGTTCCCCTCTAAGCAATCTGTATTGCTATTGCTTTATTCCCACTCTTTCGCGCTCGTTTACTGTTGTGCCATTCCAGTTGACTCCAGTTGGCTCGTTGATCTTGACCGTCATACCGCCGAATCCCGCCGTGTGACTTCGCGTAGGTGTTTGGGACAAATCCTGGGACAAATCCGCGAACCATTTCGAAACCGCGAGCCTGCAGTTTCGTTTTTGTCCCGGGGACAAAAACGGGCTGGTTTTGAGGCTCAAAATCATTCGAAACGAATGGTCAAACGCCCGATTGTCTTCTTTGTCGCCTGTTTCGCACAGTAAATCGTAGCCTGTGGCTTTATCGTCTTGCGTTCCCGCAGGTTCAGGAGGGATACGCAAGAGCGATGACTGAAAGAATCGTCGCAGGCGGCTTCGCGCATGCCCCTAATCACGCTTTGGCACTGCTCGATAAGGCTGCTCGCTTCACTCCATGAACAGAGGAGCCCTCAGTGGGTCGGAGCTCGAAAATCAACGATTCCCCAAGTCAGGTACTCCCATTTCCCTTTCTCCTTATCGAGCTCAGGATACTCGCTCAAAAACCTTTCAACGCCCCTTTCCATGCGCGCAAGCAGGGCAGTTAAGTTGATGCTGATCTTTATGCGGCAGTCGTTCTCAACCCCATCCGGCTCTGGTGAGCTGGTGGATCCATATCCGACGACCAGCTGGCTGTCGTTGTCGAAGACCTGTATGCCGATCGAATGGAACGGCGAGTATTTTGCCCCCGCGCCATTAATAACCGAAGATCCGGTATGGAGCACGGCGTTTCGCAGTTGGCAGAAATCGGATGCGGTGAAGTTGTCTTCCCGCATGAGCGCGGCCATCGTTCGCTCGATATGGTCTCGACTTTGCTTGCGAGATCTGTCGATGTCGTCAACCACAGGGGTGCTAGGAAACCCGAGATACCTCGTGCACCAATTTCGCTGTCCATCTTTATTACTGGGGTCAATCAGGTTCGCGCAAACATCCGGAATGGTGACCAGAACCGTCAGGCATGAGATCAGCAAACCGGCATCGAACGCCAAGCGAGCCTCCCCGATAAGATTTCTCGGCGAGCGCTCAATGGTTCGCGGGGCGCCCTGGGGCGCGCCCGCGTCGTTTTCGGTATCAGGAAGCAACAGGTCAAGCTCTGAGTCCATCGGTTAACCCTCGATCTCTATACTCTCGCCGCCATCGTTCGGAACCAGCTTCACAGAGTAATTGAGCTGCGCCGCCGTTTGGCATAAGGTCTCCACCTTCATAGTTTTCGATTTTAGGCGCTGGTCTAGCGCCTGCGGGGTGAGACCGAGATCGATGGCAAGGGAGCGTTGGGAACGCCCCTGCTCCTCAAGTATCGACTTGATGGCATCTGCGGATCTCATAGCTGCAACATCCCCTGGAAGAAGGTCGACGGGAACATGAATTCGCGTTCTTTTTTCTTTTTGTCGTTGTCGAAACGCACGGCGATTCTGTCACTGCCAATCGAAACGACTTCGCCGTAGCCAAAGTTCTTGTGGAAGACCTGCGTTCCCTCCTCGATCTTGGAGAGGTCGTCTTCGGTGATGGCTGGCCCTTCAGGCTCCAATGCCTTGGGCTCGGTCTTTTTCGGATAACCGGAAAGCCACCAGCCGGCCTTGAAGCCCGTTGCCTTGCCACCTTCCAGCTTGTAGGTGAACTGTGCGCCATTTGCGGCAAGCTCGTTCATGACGACGTCTAGCTCACCACCGCCGATGGCTCAAAGGCTTCCGCCCTTGGGACGGCGATCGGCGATACGGACGTTGTGGGACTCGAGGACGCCGACGCCCCAGTCCTTCTTGAGGGGAGCCTCTCCAAGCATCGTTGCTTTCGCAGTCGACCTTGAAACGCTCAATGCCGACGGTTTGACCGAGGGTTTTACCGCAACAGCAGGCGACGGAGCTTCTGCCTTAGCGCCGTTGCCCAGAGCGGAGCCGTCGGGAGCCACCATCGACTCCTGCTGCTTCGCGTAGAGGTAGTCGTAATTGGACAGGGACGTATCGTAAAGGCCGACCTTCTCGCCCTCATGCTTGTTGATACCGGTATAGACAAGGCTCGCATCCTCATAGCGACGGAACTTGTAGACCGCGTCGTTCATGAGGGCGGAATTGAACATGCCGAGCGAAACGAGCAAGTTGAAATCCGAGACGTCAAGACCGGTGACCTTCTTAAAAAGCCCCGGCTCCAACTGAGTGATGACGTCGTAGAGGGTCTCCTCGCGGTAGTCGGTGAGGTACATGAAGACCGGGATGCGCGTGGCGAACTTGATCAGTTTCTCCTGTATCTCCTTGCGCTTGGACTTGAACTCCTTCTCCTCCTCAGTGAGCTGCTTCTTCTCCTTTTGGGTGAGGTTGTCGCCCTTCTCCTTCTTGACCTTCTTGATGGCTTCAGACTTGTTGATGATGGTCTTGATGTCGTCGTTGAGACTGCGGAAGCCCTCGATGCTCATGAGGGCGTTGATTGCCTCGTCGTTGGCGAGCAGGCGTCGTAGCGTGTCGTTATCGACGTTGACGAGCAGCGCCGACTCCCAGCGCTTGGCGAGAAGCGTTGCGGAGGTCCCTGCCATGGCGATGTCGAGGATTTCGGAGGCGTTGATCTCCTTCATACGGCTGCCGTCGTAGGCAAGCACGGGAAGGAAGCGGATGAAGTCGCCAACCTTCTGCTCGGGGCCCTTCTTCTCTGTGGAGAGCTGCGTGGAGTAGTCGGACACCATGGTGAGGGCGCGGTCTAGCGCAAAGTCGAACACGTAGCACTCGTTCTTGACGATTTGCATGTTCCCGTCGTCGTCCTTGACCGTCCAGGGCGACTGCACGCGAAACGCCGTCTGGAAGTAGGTCTCGGCGCTCTTTACGTTGGAGAGCATGAAGACGCCGGTCCATGGCTTCACCGTGACGCCGGTGGTGAGCTTGCCGCAGGACAGCGTGATGGACTCCGACTCGAGCGGATCGCGCATCGACTTCTGCACGGGCGGCAGGGCGGCAAGACCGATGCCCGCGCCCGAGCCTGCGCACACGTTGATGTGGTAGTCGTGGAAGAAGGTGTTCTGGCGCTCCATGAGCAGGTTCTTCATGGCGAAGCACGATGCGACGTTGGGCAGGAACCATAGGGTATGGCCGAGCACGGAAAGCAGGCGCACATCGGAGAATGGCATGGCCGGCTTCTCCCCGAGCTTGAGCTCGTCGACCGTAGTAGGCATGTGCTGGCCGCGCATCAGGTCGAGCCACATCTGAACGTAGCTCTTGAACTTGAACTGCGCGGCCTCGCCCTCGCCCTCCGCGGAGAAGAAGACGTTGAGGTCGAACTGGTTGGTATCGGTGTTGAGCGCTATGCGCTTGATGTCCTCTGGCATCTGGTAGGTGAGCATGACCATGCGCGGCAGCGAAGCATAGGGGTTGGGGCCTTGGGAGGGCTTCCAAGCGGCTTTCGCGGCCTGTTCGTCCGAATAAGTCCAGTTGAAGATCTGCTCCTCGATGAACTCACCGGAATTGAGGACGCGGAACGGCGTGCCTGACAGGAACAGGAAGTACTTGGTGACAATCGGCAGCCAGGTCTCGTCCTGCTCGTTGCCGGTGACCTTGACGTCCTCGTGGATGGCCTTCTCGTCGTCCTCGCCGATCGAGGCGAAGAGCTTGCGCGCGGAGTCGCGCCACGCGCCGAAGTGATACTCGTCGAAGATGACGAGATCCCAGTCGGTGAGGCGCACCCACTCGTGGCGGGCCTTGATGTTGCCGTTTGAGTCGAGGCCGAGGTAGTCCTGGAACGAGCCGAAGCAGACGATGGGACGCGACGGGTCGCAGTCTTCGTACTGTTGGCCCTCGCGGCACACGAACTGCCAGCCCTCAAAATCGACATGGCGATTGAGGTCTTCTTCCCACGCGCTCTGGACGGCAGGCTTGAACGTGAGCACGAGCACGCGACTCATGCCCATGGACTTGGCGAGTTCGTAGGAGGCGAACGTCTTGCCGAAGCGCATCTTTGCGTTCCATAGGAACTTGGGCGTACGTTTAGAACCCTCGGCGTTGACCGACTCGAAATACTCGCGAGTGCGCCGCACGGCTTCCGCCTGCTCTGGGCGCATCTTGAAGTTCTGGTCACGCTCCTCGACGTTCTCGGTGCGGTCGCGTACGGCGACCCATGCAGCGCGCACATCATCTGGCGTGCAGCGGAACCACTCGCCACCCATCCCCTCGTGGTCATGTCTTTCAAGCCAGTGGTGCAACGGGTGGTCAAGGAACACCGTGCCATCATCGCGAACTGCCGACTCTGCGAAAACGATGTTGTAGGGTCGCTCCTCGGGTTGAATCACCGGAAATTGCTCAACACACACGCACTTCGACGTCGCGCGTGGTGTAGCCAACTTTGAGGAGCCCATTATGGTTGGGATTAGTGTCCTTATAGGCGTAGATCGACGGATGAGAATCCGGGCGTTGTGGAAAGAAGTCTTGACTGGGCATGGCTATTCCATTTCTGGGATCGAGTTGCAAATGTCAGCCATCTCCGCTTCGTCTAAGACGTACTCTGCAAACAATTCCTCATCGGTCCAGATATGGCTCCACTCTTGAACCGGAACGAACTCAAAAGCCTTTGGAGCCATATCTTGCGTGGACGTTCTTGTCGCAACGAGATACCGAACAAACCGCGTCTTAAGATAGGCAATCAGATTTTCCGCCTCCGAAACGGAAGTGCCAAGGACGATTACGTTGTATGTGTTTGAGCTGCACGTGCCAGGTTCACTAAGCTTAGGTTTTCCGAGAATCGTACTTCCCGGGTTGCCTGCCCCGGGGATGAGAACCTTACATTTCTTGATGTCATCGACGGGCGCCGACGGCCCGACAGCCACGCTGCGGATCGTCGAGGGCGACATGGTCGAGTGCGCGGGCGGATCCGAGCGCGCCTGGTTCTTCTCGGCCGAGGAGCCCTCCGAGGCCGGCGGCGTGCTCAGCGTGCCCATCGACGTCAAGAGAACCGGCGATAAGGCGTGGATTGGCTACAATGTATTAGACAGTCCGATGGGGGACGATTGACGTGGGGTTGGAGGCCGGCGATGGCCGGCCCGAAGCGTCCCCGTCACTACGAGGAGTCGTTCAAACGGCAGATCGTGCGGTTGTATGAGAACGGCAAGCCCTCCCGGGAGATCAGGGCCGAGTACGACATCTCGCATTCCACGCTGCGCCGTTGGGTCCAGGGCATCCGCGACAGCGGCTCCACCCGGGCCGCGGACAACCGCACGCCCGGGCGGAACGAGCCGGTCGGGCCGGGGAGGCGCAACAGGCAGTTGGAGATGGAGGTGGACGTTTCAG
>CXPT01000031.1_pt1 | contig 80998 bp, 87 predicted proteins | sample 591731 | NCBI WGS metagenome assembly CXPT01 (sample SAMEA3491277, study PRJEB9169) | human gut metagenome | biome: ENVO:mammalia-associated habitat; material: ENVO:feces | place: Bangladesh | collected 2010-04-07 | reverse complement strand
GGACAGCGCACGCCAGGCGGCACTCGACATGCGCGATAATCTGCGGGTTGCCGTATACCGGTAAGTAGACGAGTGTACTCCCGCCCCCGCTGGCGGGGGCTGTCGGCAAAGCCGACTGGGGGTGGCCAGTCGTGGTCATAGAAAACCACCCTCAGTCTCGCTTCTCGAGCCAGCTCCCGCCAGCGGGAGCAATGCAGATGCTGAATAGGAACAACATGACAACTTTCACCCCCACTCATGATGTGGTTGCGGAGGCGACTGCGGCCGGATTCTTCCCGCCGCGTCACAACGTTGAAATCACACAGGTTGCGGAACTGACCGACCGCGTGATGCGATTGACGTTCCGCGACCCGTTCATCGTCTCCCACGCCAAGCCCGCCCAGTTCGTCAACCTGTTCACGCACGACGACTTCATGCTCATGCCGCGTCCGTTCGGTGTCAGCGAGGTCAACGGTGATGAGGTTAGCGTGATCTTCGCCGTAGTGGGTCACGGCACCGAACAGCTGGCACAGCTGCAGGCCGGCGACACCGTGGACGTGCTCGGCCCGCTCGGCCGCGGCTTCAACCTCAAGGAAGACGCCAACTACATCCTCGTCGGCGGCGGTCTTGGCGTACCACCACTGATCTACGCCGCGCAGAGGCTCTCCGAGCACGACGCCTCCTTCGCCACCGCCGTCTTCGGCTATCGCAATGACCACTTCGCCGAGGAATACGTTTCCCGGTACGCGGACTGGTCGTGGAGCATCGATGACGCCGAAGGCAACGTAGTCGACCTGCTCAACAAGCTCGAACAGGACGACGATTTGAAAGCCTACGATCGCAAACCGATCATCCTGTCCTGTGGACCGCTGCCGATGATGAAAGCCGTGGCCGCATGGGCCGCCGAACGCGACATCCCCGCGCAGCTGAGCATGGAACAGCGCATGGGCTGCGGCTACGGCACCTGCGTGCTGTGCACCATCGACACCGTGGACGGCCGACTCAAAGTCTGCTCCGACGGCCCGGTATTCACCCGCGAACAGCTCGGATGGGGGGAGTGACGATGAGCGCAAACAACCAGTCCGCGCAGGGCAACGACAACCACATCAACCTGTACGAACCCCACGTGTGGAAGCACCACACTAAGGTGGCCGGTCTGGAATGGAAGAACCCGGTCGGCACCGCCTCCGGCACATTCCAGTACGCCGCCGTCCGCTGGTTCTACGATGTCAGCCAGCTCGGCGCCGTATGCACCAAGGGTGCATCGCCCGTGCCGTGGGAAGGCAACCCCTCGCCGCGCGCCGCTGAATCGCCGGCCGCGAACATCAACGCCGTGGGCCTGCAGAATCCCGGCGTCGACCACTATTTGGCCGAAGACCTGCCCAAGCTCAAGGCCGCGGGCGCATTCGTCATCTCCAACGTCGCCGGACATTGTGACGACGACTATGCCGAAGTGGTGGAAAAGCTCGCCGACTCCGACGCGGACATGCTGGAAATCAACGTCAGCTGCCCGAACGTCTCCGCCGGTGGCATGAGCGTAGGCGCCGACCCGGTGGCCCTCGCCAATCTGATGGACCGTCTGCGCCCATTGACCGACAAGCCGATGATCGTCAAACTTACGCCGAACGTCACCGACATCACCGTGCCGGCCCGTGCGGCCGTGGAACATGGCGCCGACGCCCTGAGCATGATCAACACGCTCAAAGGCATGCGTATCAACATTCGTAACGGCGAGCCGATCATCGCCAACGTCACCGGCGGCGTATCCGGTCCGGCCGTATTGCCGATCGGCCTGGCCGCCGTATACCACACACGCACCGTGCTGCCGGACATTCCGATCATCGGACTCGGCGGCATCGACAGCGGCGAAAAGGCGCTCGAATACCTGTACGCCGGCGCGAACGCCGTCGAAGTGGGCGCGGCCGCGCTCTTCGACCCGGTAGCCCCACTGCGCGTCGCCCGCGAACTGGACGACCTGCTGGACAGCCGTCCCGAACTCGCTGCTAAACTGGCCGCAGGACAGACTTGGAGGTAAATCATGGCAGAAACACTCGCACATCGTTTCACGGAATTCCTGTTGGAATCCAATGCGTTGAAGTTTGGCGACTTCACACTGAAGTCCGGCCGTAAGAGCCCGTACTTCATCAACGCCGGCGCGTTCGACGACGGCAAGAAGATCGCCACGCTCGGCGCGTTCTACGCTGAGAAGATCAGCCAGGCCATCGTGCACAACACGATTCCCCGCAACATCGACACCGTGTTCGGCCCCGCCTACAAGGGCATTCCGCTGGCTGTATCCACTGCGATCGCACTGACCGCCGGCCACAACATGACCGTCGGCTACACGTTCGACCGCAAGGAGAAGAAGGACCACGGCGACGGCGGCTGGATGGTCGGCACCCCGCTGACCGACGGCATGAAGGTACTGCTCGTGGACGACGTGATGACCGCCGGCACCGCCGTGCGCGAAGTCATCCCCAAGCTCAAGGCCGAGGCGAACGTGGAAGTCGTGGGTCTGGTACTTTCCGTGGATCGCATGGAGAAGACCAAGGACTCCGACTTGTCCGCCGTCAAGGCCGTGGAAGCCGAGTTCGGTTTCCCGGTGCTTGCCATCGCCAACGTACGTGAGATCTTCGACGCCGCTGCCAAGATGAAGAACGCCGACAGCACCCCGCTGCTCAGCCACGACATCCAGCAGCGCGCCGCCGCCTACCTCGAAGAATACGGCGCCTGATCGTCTTCAATCTAAAACCAAAAGCGGGCTTGCGATCCCGCTTTTTTTATTACGATTCATGAACAGCAGCACCATATTAAGGCAAAAGCTTTGGCAAGGAGCATGCTATGAACTGGTTAGTTGGTATAGGGCTGTTTGCGCTCGTGGGGATATGCAGTTACTTCGGTATCGAGCATCATCTGGACAGCAAAGCGAACAAGTTGTCGCAAGGTAATGAAGAAGACCGCCGAGATGCTGCCGAATTACGTGATATCGCCGCCAAAATCGATCACGGCAAGTATTACCCGATGCTGTAACAGGCAATCTGGGCCTAAATTGATGATATCTCCGTTTCGAGGGGCTGATGTCGTGGTTTCCAGAGGTCTACTTCCGTTTCGAGGGGCTGATGCCCAAGTAGAAGTAGCATGAAAATGGCGGAATGACGTTGGTGTGATGCCGCTTATACTCGGGATATGACGGATGAACAGCCCCTTGAAACGGAGATAAATGTCTCCAGAAGGCCAAATCAGCCCCTTGAAAGCGAGATAGGGTTCTAAACTCTGGGACCGACTCGCCTGTGATGAAAACCCGCGCGGCGTAGAATTACCGTAGGTTCGTTGCATTCGAACAAGGAAGGCCGCTATGGGGAACATCACCGACGATATTCGGCAACATTTCGACACTTTCGCCGAACTGCCGTTCACCGAGGCGGACAGCCTCGCTTTGTCCCAGTTGGCCTATGCGCGCATGCCGGATAACGTGCCGCGCTATCACGAGAATGCAGAGACCACTGACGGCGTGATTGCCACGGTTCCGATTCACGATTTGCTGCGTGCCGAATGCTATGACGACATGTTCGGCAAGGTGTGGTCGCCTTCGATGAACGTCGATCTGTTACGTGCGATGAGCGAGAGCCCACGTTGGAGGAACCTACGCGTAGGCGCATACGTGGACGAATTCGATGCCGAAACCACCAAGCAGTTCTCGGCCTGCGTGTTCGAACTGGGTAACGGCACGCTCTATGTGGCTTTTCGCGGTACCGACAGCTCGATCGTCGGGTGGAAAGAGGACTTCATGATGGCGTTCCGCCGCCCGGTCGCCTCGCAGGAGGCCGCCGCGTGTTATCTGACCGAGCTGGCTGGCCATTGGGCCGGGCCGATTATGGTCGGCGGCCATTCCAAAGGCGGCAATCTGGCGGTGTATGCGGCGGCCAATGTGCCTAGCGAGATTCAGGAACGTATCGCGGTCGTATATTCGCACGATGGACCTGGATTCGATGAGGCGTTCTTCGATGAAGACGGGTACGTACGCATTGCGTCGAAGATCCATAAATCGGTACCGGGCTCGTCGATTATCGGCATGCTGTTTGAGACTCGTGAGCATGTGGAAGACGGCTATACGGTGGTCAGCAGCGATGGAGCCAGCATCATGCAGCATTTCGCATTGCACTGGCAAGTCGATCATGGCCAATTCGTACAGGCTGATGGACTGACAAGTAGCGCGCAATACCTGGCACGCACGATCAACGGATGGATGGCAAAATACGACGACGAGCATCGCCGCAAGTTCATCGAAAACCTGTTCGCGATCTTCGAGGCCGGCGGATACGCCACATTCGGCGACCTCACTTCGCATTTGACACAGTCATTGCCGGTTATGCTCGCCGCGGCCCGCAACATTGATGTCGAAGATCGCGACGTGATGATCGAAGTGCTCAAAGGCTTCGCCGCGACAGCCGCCACGTCGGTAATCTCGGCCAAGTAGTCGGAGGCCATCAAACTGGTTTTGCCAGTCAGTCTCAATAGCGCAAGAGCCGGCCCCTGAGATACTCAGGGCGTCCGGCTCTTACTTCCATTTCCCCCAGCGGGGTTGGCTTAATCGCAGTGTATCTCACTGCTGACCATGCCTGTTTTACTTACTCCTAATCAATGAGTTTGTAGCCGTGATCGGCGACTACGGACTTGAGCTTGGTGAGGTAGGTTTCGGCGGCCTTGGAGAGCTTGGAGCGCTCGTTGGTGATCCAGCCGACCAGCATCGTCTCATCGGTGTCGAGCGGCACGGTGACGATCTTCTCGTTGTTGAGGTCGCCGTTGTCGATGCCGGTGCACACTGTGTAGCCGTTGAGGCCGATGATGAAGTTCAGGATCGTGGCGCGGTCGGTCACGTTGATTTGCTTGGGGGAGTACTCCGGCCAGACCGCTTCCTCATAGAAGTAGAACGAGCCTTCCTCGCCCTGCTCGTACTGGATGAACGGGTATGGCTTGAGGTCCTCCATGGTGATGACCTTCTTGGAGGCCAGTGGGTTGTTGCGCGAGATGAACACGTGCAGCGGCGCACGGAAGAGTGGATGGAATTCGAGGTGCTTCTCGCGCAGGAGCTTGCCGATCACATCCTTGTTGAAATCGGACAGGTAGATGATGCCGATTTCGGACTGCATGTTGGCGACCTGGTTGATGATGTCGCGCGTACGGGTCTCGCGGATGGTGAACTCGTATTCGTCGGACTTGATGGAGTTGATCATCTCCACGAACGCTTCGACGGCGAACATGTAGTGCTGGGTGGAGACCTGGCACAGCTGCTTGCGCGGCTTGGCGTGCTTGTAACGCTCTTCGAGCAGATCGGCCTGATCAAGCACCTGACGGGCGTAGGTCAGGAATTCCGCGCCGTCCACGGTCAGGGCGATGCCCTGCGAGGAGCGGGTGAAAATCTCGATGCCCAGCTCGTTCTCCAGTTCCTTGACCGACGAGCTCAGGGCCGGCTGGGAGACGTACAGAGCGTGGGATGCCTCGTTCATCGAGCCGCATTCGACGATTTTGACGATGTATTTCAGCTGCAGCAGTGTCATAAGGTCTATTTATAGCCTGAGGGATAGTCGGGAGAAGGGTTTATAGCCGTACTCCGAGCTGGGCGAGGGATTCGCGTGCCTGCAGCGCGTTTTCGAAGAGAAGTCCGTGGATGCCGACTTCGTTGGCTCCGACGATGTTCTTGGCGGTGTCATCGAAGAACACGCAGTTGCCGGCGGTCAAGCCAAAGTGGTTCAAAGCCAGCTCGTAGATGTCGGCGTTGGGCTTGTGCATTTTCTCCACGCCGGAGACCACCGTGCCCTGCAGCAGTTCCTCGAGACGCGGGAATTTTTCGAATGCCAGATGGAACGTCTCGTGAGACCAGTTGGTCAGCCCCCACACGCCGTAGCCATGGGCCTTGAGATCTTCGAGCAACTCGACCATGCCCGGCAGCGTGCAGGGTAGCGCGTCATCATAGTGCGCGATGTAATATTCAAAGATCGCGGCAAGCTCATCGCCTTGTTCACGACGGACGTCGGGCAGGATATCGGCCAGATCCTCGCCGGCATCCATGCGATCCTCGTAATGGAAAAAGCCACATGGATCATCGTTGGCACAAATACGGTTCACCACGTCGTCGGGAAACTTACCTTCGAGGCATGCGCGGGTATTCCAGTCCAGCAGCACGCCGCAGAAGTCGAAAATCACATCGGTGATGGGGGAGTTGGCCATGATGCTCCTTGGTTTGTGGGCTATCTTCAGTGGTTCCTGTAATTAGTGTACGGGTTGATTGCCCAAATTGGGGTACATGGAGTTTAATTCTTGGCTCAACCTTTGCCAGGCTTTTCTCTCCCTCCGTCTTGGCTTCGCCGATCCACCTCCCTCATCAGAGGGAGGTCATATTATTCGGCGAGGCCGAGAACTACGCAATTACGTCGGCGATGGCTTCGGGAATCGCGCGAATCACGTCACCGGCTACAATCGGGTGTCCGAGCGTCATGAAGCGCTGATGATGTTCCTGGCCCACCAGTTCCGGTTCCTGCCAGCCCTGCTGCTCGGATTCCGAAGCGATTGCGGCGGCCATGCCATGCAGATAGGCCGCGGAGGCGACGGTCTCCGCTGTGGTAATCAACGCATCCTGCTGGGCAAGCAAGGCACCGGTAAGACCTGCCAGCACATCACCGGCACCAGCGGTGGCCAGCCATGCCGGCGCGCTGCCAGAAACATAGACATGATCCTCGTCCACCACAATGGTCACCGCGCCCTTCAGCAGCACGGTCGCACCGGTCAGCTCATGCGCACGCAGAGCACAAGCCAACAGATGAATCTGCACATCGTCAACGGTGTAAGGTTCACGCGGCTCAGCATGTTCGGCCGCATCCTGCCGCACTTCCAGCCGATTCAGCAACTTGGCCATCTCGCCGGCGTGAGGCGTAATCACTACCTGCCCTGGCACACGTTCGGGCAACAAGTCAAGTGCGCCGGCATCCACCACGATTGGTGGCATGTCATAAGCATTGCCGGCATCGTCTTCAGCAGACGCATCATAATGCTTGAGCAAGGCCGCTATGGTTTCGCGTTGCATATCCGTGCCGGCACCATCGGCATCGGCATCCGGTACACCGGAGCCGACGACCCAGGACTGTACATGTCCCTTGCCGATCACGGCTTCCGGCAGCGCGGCAAGCACCATATTCTGGGCACGTTCCGGTCCGAGATAGCGGACCATGCCGGTATTCGCGCGTGCGGCCGCACGGGACGTCAGCACCGCGGCACCCGGATAGGACTGAGAACCAGTGACCAATCCGACCACGCCGCGTGAATACTTGCCATCCTCAAAACGAGGAAGACGAATCGAGTCGGCGGCAAAGGTGTTGTTCACGACTTCGACCGCAGGTTCACGCTCGTCAATATCGAATCCAAAATCGACCAACTCGATACGACCACACGAGAACGTTGCGGGAGGCAGCACGGCGCACGGTTTCATCGCACCAAACGTCGCCGTGACCGTAGCCGGAATGTACGGGCCGGGCACCGAACCGTCGTTGACCCCGATGCCGGACGGCGTATCCACCGCGAGCACCAGCGGAAAGTCACCGGACGATTCGCGGTTGGGAAGAGCCGGCTCATCAGGGACCTCACCGTCAAGACCTAAGGCGGAAGCCAACGCTGCGGGGATTCCACGCAATGCGCCTTCGATGCCGATGCCGGTCATCGCATCGATAATGAGATGCGACCGCTGAGCCACAGACACCGCGGTTTGCAGGCGTTCACCCGCCTCACCAGCGGAGAAGCCGGACGAACAGCCGGGAATTTCGGCGGCTGGATCAAGTACCAAGACTTTGCCGCCAGCGCGAACGAATGCGGCGAATCCGGCCTCATGCAACGACTGGCCCACGGCTATTGCAGTAACCTTGGCACCCTCCTGTGCCAGAGCGGCGGCGGCGAACAGCCCATCGCCGCCATTGTCGCCGGCCCCGGCAAGCAGCACGATGGAAGTATCCTCGAGCGCCAGATCCTCGTCATCCAGCATGCCGGCGGCAATATGGGCTGTGGCCTGTGCGGCCATGCGCATCAGCGGCACGCCCTTATCCAGCAGCGGACGTTCCATATCCCGCACCGTGCCGGAGTCATAGGCACTATGCAATAACAGTTCACGGCGATCGACGTCATCGGCGTATTCCATGGCAGACCCCTTTGCGGTGCTTACGAACGAACACCATTGATTTTAGCCCGTTTGCCGAGTCACGCCGATAGCAAACATGAACATTCATGCTGTCGTCCACCTTCTTCATGGCTTCCGTTACTATGGTCTGTTGGTTTAACAGGACTCTATACGGAAAGCAGCAGGTGAAGCATGGCGATCGAGGCACAGGGTCTGGAGATTCAGATCGGCGCGCGCACCCTGCTCCATCCCACCAATTTCCATGTGGCCAAGGGAGACAAGATTGGTCTGGTGGGCCGCAACGGTGCCGGCAAGACCACGCTGACCCGTGTGATCACCGGCGACATGCTGCCGACCGCCGGCAAAGTACGTGTTTCCGGCAAGCTTGGCTACCTGCCTCAGGACACGCACGCTTCCGATCCCACGCAGACTGCGCTCGACCGCATGATGAGCGCGCGTGACATCGCCACCATCATCAACCGTATCCGCAAGGCCGAGAAGGAAATGACCGACCCGGATCCGGACGTGATGACCAAGGCCATGAACCGTTACGACAAGGCCATGCAGGACTTCGACAAGGCCGGTGGCTATGCGGCACAGTCCGAGGCGATTTCCATGGCGACTTCGCTTGGCTTACCGCAGGAGGTCATGGAACAGCAACTTGGCACCCTGTCCGGCGGTCAGCGCCGTCGTATCGAACTGGCGCGAATCCTGTTCTCCGACGCTGATACGTTGATTCTCGACGAGCCCACTAACCATTTGGACGCGGACTCCATCGAATGGCTGCGCGGCTACCTGAAGAAGTACGAGGGCGGCTTCCTGGTCATCTCCCACTCCACGGAATTGCTGGATGAAGTGGTGAACAAGGTGTGGCATCTGGACGCGCAACTCGGCCAGATCGACATGTATTCACTGAGCTGGAAGGCCTATCTGCACCAGCGCGTGGTTGATGAGGAGCGTCGCCGCCGTGAGCGTGAAGTGGCGGAAAAGAAGGCCGAACGCTTGATGAAGCAAGGCATTCGTCTGCATGCCAAGGCCACCAAGGCGGTGGCCGCGCAGAACATGATGCGCCGCGCCGAGAAACTGCTGGAGAACACCTCGGAGGCGCAGAAGGCCGAGAAGGTGGCGGATATTCGCTTCCCCGAGCCAGCACCGTGCGGTCGTACGCCGATTATGGCCAAGGATATTTCCAAGGCGTATGGTTCCAATATCGTGTTCGCCGGCGTGAATCTGGCTATTGACAAGGGCTCACGTGTGGTGATTCTCGGCTACAACGGCGCCGGTAAGACCACTACGCTGCGTCTACTGGCCCACATCGAGGAACCGGACACCGGTTCTGTGGAATACGGTCACGGCTGCAAAATCGGCTACTTTGCGCAGGAGCACGATACGTTGGATCTGAATGCCACTGTATTAGAGAACCTGCAACACGTGGCTCCCGAGCTCGACAACACACAGGCCCGTTCTATTCTCGGCTCGTTCCTGTTCTCCGGCGATGACGCGATGAAGCCGGCTCATGTGCTATCCGGCGGTGAGAAGACCCGTCTGGCCTTGGCCACGCTGGTCACCTCGCGCGCCAATGTGCTGCTACTCGACGAGCCCACCAACAACCTTGATCCGGCCTCCCGCGAGGAGATCTTGAAGGCCATCGCCAAGTACGAGGGAGCAATCGTGCTCGTCACCCACGATGAGGGTGCCGTCGAGGCTTTGAACCCCGAGCGCGTGCTGCTCATGCCTGACGGCGACGAAGACCTCTGGAATGATAGTTATTTGGATCTGGTTGCCGAAGAATAGTCCCATCTTGGCTCCCTCGCTGAGGGGAGTGACCTAACGAAAAGCAAAGGAGTCACCTGCCATGGCCACCACAACAGGCAAGAGCATCGCCATCGTCACCGGTAGTGCCTTGGGCCTCGGCTACGAACTAGCCAGCCAGCTCATCGACAAAGGCTGGCTCGTAGCCGGCATCGATTTCAACGCCGAACGCCAGGCCGAGCTCACCGCACAATGGCCCGCTGATTCCTACCGTGCCTACATCGGCGACATCACGGATGAAGCGTTCGTCAAGGAATCCGTGGCGGATATCGCCTCACTTGGCCACATCGACCTGCTTATCAACAACGCCGGTCAGCCCTCGTTCAAAGTACCCACCGCTTACGAAGCCGCCGACGTCGACAAATGCCTCAAGGGTCTTAAAGGCATGATCCTGTGGACCGTGGAAACCCTCAAAGTCTGCGGCGAACGCGACGTGAAAATCGCCCAGATCATGAGTACCGCCGCCACGCGTGGCAATGCGAACGAGAGCGTGTATTGCGCCACCAAGTGGGGCGAGAAGGGCTACACCAAGAGTCTGCAGGCCGCATACAAGGGCACCAGCGTCAAAGTGGTCGCCATCTATCCAGGTGGCATCGACACCGCCTTCTACCGCGACAGCCACGATTACGTTTCCGAAGACAAGCAGCACACCTTCATGCAGCCCGGCCCACTGGCTGAAGTCATCCTCTTCAACCTGATCAACGAGGCCAACCTCACCGTCACCGACATCGAAATCAATCGCAACAGCTGACTGTCAAAATAATCAGCCAAGAGCCACCGGAACCTCGTATCGGAATCGGCGGCCGGCTCATTCACACGCCAGTAGCCGATATGAATGATATTTTCCGGGCTGGTGGTGGAGCAGGCCATTGACCAGAAGGTTTTGATGCCGCGTGCGGCCATCAGAGCCATCTTCGGGTTGGCAAGCACCGCCTGTTCGTCGGCTTCCCAGGTCTGTTGGATAGTGGCGTCGCCCGAGTCGACGTAATGCTCGAAGCTTTCCCATTCGCCAAGCCAGTCAGTGATGTCGAAGGCCGTGGAATCCGTGGCGGTTGCGGAAGTCATTGATTGTTCCTTTCAGAGACGTTGGTGGAGTTTGCAGAGTTGATGGAGTTACCGACGTTAGAACCATCGGCATCGAAATGGCCGGTTTCAAGATTGACGATGCAGTCGCACCAACCGGCGGGCAGAATTCATCAGGCGATACCGGCCTTGATGAAGTGCTTCTTCATCATGCGCTGACCGAACCAGCCGCCGAGAATCGCGCATACCAGAATCGCGATCATGGAGATGAAGAACGTGCCGGTGTTGATGTTGTCGAACACGCCATCGATGTATGCCGCGTCCTTGCCACGCGCCTGAAGGCTCGCCGCGTAGGCGTCCTTCATGAACCACAGGGGCAGAATCGGGCCGGTCAGGCCGTAGGAGAACACCACATAGCTGACGAGCAGCAGCGCCTTGCTCTTGTATTTGCCGGCGCTGGCGATGAGATCGGCGGCCACCGGGAATATGATGCTGGCGATAAACGAAAGCACGAAATGTCCGGAAATGAAAAGGAACAGGCCGATGATCACGCCCATGACGGTGATGCCGCCGAACTTGCCGAGTCGCGCGGCCAGCAGCATGTACACGCAGCCGGAGATGAGGGCTGCAATGGCAGGCAGGAAGATGGAGCCGAAGCCGCCGGTAAACAGGGTGCTTACCAGCGTGGCGATGCACACCATCACGAAGTACAGGGCCGCGAATATGCCGATGGTGATGAGGTCGGAGACCTCCAGTTTGCCGGATTTGGCGGGTTTGCTGGGCTGGTCGGAGGTTTCGGCGGGCGTGTTCGGTGCGGTTACGATGTTTTCCGTTTTATATAATTGACAGATTTTCCTCTCGCCAATCTAACGATGATTCCACGCAAAGGCAATACCTTTTCACGAAGTTATTAGTGACTTCAATCATTCGTGTCCATAATGCACGCGGAATAACAAAATCGTCCGGCATCTTCAAGACACCGGACGATTCAAGAAACTAACGGTCTGAGCCCTCAGAGCCCATACACCTCGTGGGCGAACTTCTCGAACACGGGGATCGAACGCTTGACCTTCTCGGTGTCGATGCAGTAGGCCATGCGGAAGTAGCCGGGCACGCCGAAGCTGTCGGACGGCACGAGGATCAAGTCGTATCCTTTGGCTTTCATGCAGAACGCCACGGCGTCGTCCTCGAGCGCCTTGGGGAAGATGTAGAACGTACCGCTGGGGCGCACCACGTCGAAGCCGATGCCGGTCAGCGCATCGTAGAGCAGGTTCATGTTCGTCTCGTAGACGTTGAGGTCGGCGGTCTGGTCAATGACCTTGGCCACGCCCAGCTGAATCGAGCTCGGCGGGCAGTTGTGGCCGGTGCCGCGCGAGATCTGGCCCATCATCGGCACCAGCAGATCGGCGTCGGTCGCGTCCGGGTTGACGGCCACGTAGCCGATGCGCTCGCCCGGCAGGCTCAGTGACTTCGACCAGGAGTAGCAGGTTAGCGTGTTCGCGTAGAAGCTGGCCGGATAGGGCTGGGTACCGCCGTCGAACAGAATCTCACGGTACGGTTCGTCGCTGATCAGGAAGATGTCGTGGCCGTATTCGGTCTGCTTGGCGGTCAAGATCGCGGCCAGGCGCTTGAGCGTGTCCGCCGAATACACCGCGCCGGACGGGTTGTTCGGGGTGTTGATGAGCACGGCCTGCACGTTCGGGTTGAGCGCGGCCTCGAACGCCTCGAAGTTGATCTGGAAGTTCTCGGTGTCGGCCGGCACGATGGTCAGCTTGGCGCCGGCGCCCTTGACATACGGCTGGTATTCGGGGAAGTAGGGGGCGAAGGTGATGATCTCGTCGCCTGGCTTGGTCACCGCGCGCATCGCGTGGGACAGCGCGCCCGCCGCGCCCGTGGTCGGGAAGATGTGGTTGCCGGTGTATGCCATGCCGAAACGTTCGTTGAGGTTCTCAGCGACCGTCTCTTTGAAGGACGGGATGCCAAGCGAGGGGGAGTAGCCGTGGATGGCCACCGGGTCGCCGTTCTCATAGAGGTCAATCATGGCGTCGGCGAAGGATTTCGGGGCCGGCACGGAGGGATTGCCAAGGCTGTAATCGAACACATTCTGGTAGCCGATTTCGGCACCGCGGCTCGTGGCATACTCGCTCAGCTCGCGAATCACGGACTTGCCGCCAAGCATGGCCTTGTATTCCTCATTGATCATGGCATTCTCCTCGTATATACGTACTGATGCTTATCCCACTACTACCACCATGTTCCGTTTTGTGCCATCTGCCGCGCCGGACACACCCATCGAACATGTGTTCGAATTTGGTCGTGTGTTCGGGTATTCTTGGGGCAGGCTTTGATGCGTGCGGTGTGATGCACGTGGAAAACAGCGAGACGGAAGGCGGGGATTGTGGCGGCAGCGCAGACTGGCACAAAGCGCGCAACTGGCGGAGCGGGCGCGAAAACCGGCAAGGGCAAGAACGGCGAGGTCATCGTGGAAAAGGTGATGACCAGCGACTCATTCCTGAGCCGCGAAATCAAAAAAGCGCCGCTCGTCGAGCATGACGGTTCGCTGGTAGCGGACATCTCGCACATCCCAAACGACCTCAAGATCACCATTCAGGGCGCACGAGAGCACAACCTGAAGAACGTGGATCTTGCGATTCCGCGCAACCGCATGGTCGTGTTCACCGGCCTGTCCGGTTCCGGCAAATCATCGCTCGCGTTCGACACCTTGTTCGCCGAAGGCCAGCGCCGGTACGTCGAATCCCTGTCCGCCTACGCCCGCCAGTTCCTAGGCCAGATGGACAAGCCCGACGTCGACTTCATCGAAGGCCTGAGCCCAGCCGTCTCCATCGATCAGAAGACCACCAACCGCAACCCGCGTTCGACCGTCGGCACCATCACCGAAATCTACGATTACCTACGACTGCTATTCGCCCGCACCGGCATCCCGCACTGCCCCGAATGCGGCGAGCCAGTCGCCTCCCAGACCCCGCAGCAAATCGTCGACACCCTGCTTGATTACCCGGAACGCACGCGATTCCAGATTCTCGCGCCCGTGGTCAAGGGCCGTAAAGGCGAGTTCGTGGATATGCTTGAACTGCTGCGCTCCGACGGTTATGCCCGCGCGCTCATCGACGGCGAAATGAAGCAGCTGTCCGACGACATCAAACTCACCAAGCAGAAGAAGCACACCATCGAAGTGGTGATCGACCGACTTGTGGTCAAGGACGGCATCCGACAGCGCCTGACCGACTCGGTGGAAACCGCGCTGAAGCTCGCCAACGGCAGCATCGTCATCGATTTCGTGGACGAGGAGGAAGGCAGCCCCGCGCGCCGCCGCCCGTTCTCCGAACACCGCAGCTGTCCGAATGGTCATGTGCTCGAACTCGATGAGGTCGAACCGCGCACGTTCTCCTTCAACGCCCCCTACGGCGCCTGCCCGGCCTGCACCGGTCTCGGCTTCAAACTCGAAATCGACCCGGAGCTCGTGATCTCCGACCCGGATAAATCCCTGGCCGACGGTGTCATTGAGCCGTGGAGCGGCACCAAGATGACCTCCCAGTACTACGGCCATATCCTTGAAGGTCTGGCCAAGGAAATGGGCTTCTCCATGAAGACCCCGTGGAAGGATCTGCCGGCCGACGTCAAGCACGACATCCTCTACGGCCATGACTTCAAAGTCAACGTCTCCTACCGCAACCGTTGGGGTCGCCTGCGCGAATACTCCACCGGCTTTGAGGGCGTGGTGCGCACGCTGATGCGCCGCCACGACGAAACCGACTCGCAGTCCATGCGCGAATACTACGAGTCCTACATGCGCGAGGTACCTTGCCAGGTCTGCCAAGGCCGCCGCCTGAAGCCCGAAGTGCTCGCGGTCACCGTGGATGGCAAATCCATCTTCGACGTGTGCGATATGCCCGTAGTGCGCGAACTCGCCTGGGTCAACGGGCTCAAGCTCGAAGGCTCGGCACAGATGATTGCTGGCGAGGTCCTGAAAGAGATCAAGGCGCGCCTCGGCTTCCTCAATGACGTCGGACTCGACTATCTGACCCTTTCACGCGCGGCAGCCACCCTGTCCGGCGGTGAAGCGCAGCGCATCCGACTCGCCACGCAGATCGGCTCCGGTCTGGTCGGCGTCATGTACGTGCTCGACGAGCCTTCCATCGGCCTACACCAGCGCGACAACGAACGACTCATCGAAACCCTGCACCAGCTGCGCGACCTTGGCAATACGCTGATCGTGGTCGAACACGATGAGGACACCATCCGTCAGGCCGACTGGCTGGTCGACATCGGCCCCGGAGCCGGCGAACACGGCGGCGAAGTCATCTACTCCGGCCCAGCCAAGCATCTCATCGAGGCGAAGCGTTCCATCACCGGCGACTACATCGCCCACCGTCGCGAAATCGCCGTGCCCGCCAAGCGCCGCAAGGTGCGCAAGACCCAGATGCTCAAGGTCGTAGGCGCACGTGAGAACAACCTCAAGAACATCAACGTGAGCTTCCCGCTCGGCGTGCTCACCGTGGTCACCGGTGTCTCCGGCTCCGGCAAATCCTCGCTTGTCAACTCGATCCTCTACCCGGTGCTCGCCGACAAGCTCAACGGCGCACGCATCGTGCCCGGCAAACATACGCGCGTCGAAGGCGTCGACCAGGTGCGCAAAGTGATCCACGTCGATCAGAACCCGATCGGCCGCACTCCACGCTCCAACCCAGCCACCTATACCGGCGTGTGGGACAAGATTCGTGCACTCTTCGCCAAAACCCCCGAAGCACAGGTGCGCGGCTACGGCCCCGGCCGATTCAGCTTCAACGTCAAGGGAGGCCGCTGTGAAGCCTGCCACGGCGACGGCACGCTGAAGATCGAAATGAACTTCCTGCCAGACGTCTACGTGGAATGCGAGACCTGCCACGGCAAACGATACAACCGTGAAACCCTCGAAGTCACGTACAACGGCAAAACCGTTTCCGATATTCTCGATATGCCCATCGAAGAGGCAGCCAACTTCTTCAAGGCCTACACCGGCATTTCCCGATATCTGAAGACCTTGGTGGACGTCGGCCTCGGATACATCCGGCTCGGCCAGCCCGCGCCCACCCTGTCCGGCGGTGAATCGCAGCGCGTCAAACTCGCCACCGAACTGCAACGCCGTTCCGACGGCAAGACCGTGTACATCCTCGACGAGCCGACCACCGGTCTGCACTTCGAAGATGTAAACAAGCTGCTCAAAGTGCTGCAATCCCTAGTGGACAAGGGCAATACGGTTATTGTCATCGAACATAATCTGGACGTGATCAAGGAGGCCGATTGGTTGATTGATCTTGGTCCGGAAGGCGGTGACGGCGGCGGCACCATCGTTACGCAGGGCACTCCTGAGCAGGTTGCCGAATGCGACGAATCCTGGACCGGCAAGTTCCTGAAACCGATGCTATAGCCTTTCAATTACGGCTGACCTTGGGGTGGGCTGGGGTGTGCGTCGCTGGACACGCTCCGGGCTGCTCAGGCCAAGTCTTTACGGTCCAGCAACGCACACCCCAGCCCACCCAATCCTGAATCAATTATCTGCTGCTACTTGCGAGAGGAGGATTATGACGAACGATATCGAGCGGCATAGTCCGGACGAGTGGCGCAAGACTGCGGCGGCGTTGATGCCGGAAAGCTCTAGTGCAGGAGCCGAAGAAAGCGCAGCTGCGGCGAAGGTGAATGCGAATGGGGCGCCTTTGCTGGGGGATTCTCGTGATCTGTTTCGGCCTAAGACTTCGGACATTCCGGCCAAGCCTGGTGTGTATAAGTGGCGCGATGGGGAAGGGCGCGTCATTTATGTAGGCAAGGCCAAGAACCTGCGCAATAGGCTTACCAATTATTTCCAGCCACTGTATCTGCTGCATCCGCGCACACAGACCATGGTGCTTACGGCACGCAGTCTGGAGTGGACGGTTGTTGCCACTGAGTTGGAATCGTTGACGCTTGAGTACACGTGGATCAAGGAGTTCGATCCGCGGTTCAACGTGCAGTTCCGCGACGACAAGACCTATCCGTATCTGGCGGTCAGCACGGGGGAGCGGGTTCCCCGCGTGTGGGTCACGCGGTCGCGCAAACGCCGCGATACTCGTTACTTCGGCCCATACGCCAAGGTGTGGGAGCTGAGGCACAGCCTCGATCGGCTGCTGCGCACCTTTCCGGTACGTACCTGCACCACGAATGTATTTCATAAAGCTCAGCTGACCGGCCGGCCCTGCCTGCTGGCCTCTATCGGCAAATGCTCGGCTCCCTGCGTGAATCAGATTGAAGCGGACGAACATCGACGGCTGTGCGAACAACTTGTTGGCGTCATGACCGGACGCCTTGGACGGCCGTATATCGCGCAGTTGACCCGCGACATGAAAGAGGCCAGCGCCGAGCTTGAATTCGAGAAGGCGGCACGTCTGCGCGATCAGATTCAGATGTTGGAGACCGTGGTGCAGCAGAACGCCGTCGTCTTCGATCAGGACGTGGATGCCGACGTGTTCGGCTTTGCCAGCGACGAATTGGAAGCCTCCGTGCACGCTTTCTATGTACGCGCGGGTTCGATTCGTGGCGAACGCAACTGGAGCGTCGAACGGGTCGAGGACATCGCTGATACTGACTTGATGGCGGATCTTCTGGTGCAGGTGTATTCGGATGAGGCAGGGAATGACCACCCCCAGTCGGCTGCGCCGACAGCCCCTGCTAGCGGGGGCGAAAATGCAGCCGTGCTCCCGCTGGCGGGGGCTGGCACGCGAAGCGTGACTGGGGGTGGCGCTGCAACCATTTCCACCAGTCGCGAAGCCATCGGCTCCACGCAAACCCTTACGGCCACGGACGCGATTGCTCGCGCCCAAGCCACCCGCGAACGCAACACCCGTCAGGAAACCACCGGCCGCGTGGATCTGCTGGCTCCCATTGCGCCTGTGCCGCGCGAAATCATCGTGCCGATCGAACCGTCCCGTCGCGCGGAACTCGAAAGCTGGCTGACCGACCAGCGCGGGGGAACGGTGACCATTCGCGTGGCCTCCCGAGGCGACAAGAAGCAGCTCATGGATCGCGCCAACGAGAACGCCAGCCAGGCGTTGCAGCGCAGCAAGATGAGCCGCATCTCCGATATGGGCGCACGCACCCAGGCCATGAACGACGTGGCCAAGGCCCTGGGCCTGAACCAGGCGCCGTTGCGCATCGAATGCTACGACATTTCGAACACCGTGGGTGGCGCCTTCCAGGTGGCTTCCATGGTGGTGTTCGAGGACGCCATCGCCAAGAAATCCGAATACCGTCGTTTTTCCATTCGCGGCAAGGACGGGCAAGGAGCAGTGGACGATCTCTCCGCGCTCTACGAGACGCTGACGCGACGTTTCAAGCATGGCAATATCGCCGGGGATTCCGGCGAGAGCATCGACGCGGAGCAGCGCGCGGCCAAGGCTGAGCAACAGCAGGAACAATCCGTATCCGATGCAAATGGCACCAGCAGTACGACGCCGGCAGCAATTACCGATGCCTCATCATTTGCCGATTCGTCTGTGGTCCAGCAGAACACGAATCGTCATCACTTTGCATACAAGCCGAATCTCGTGGTGGTCGATGGCGGCAAACCGCAGGTCATGGCCGCGGCCAAGGCTCTCGAGGATTGCGGCGTGGATGATGTGGCCGTCTGTGGCTTGGCCAAACGCCTCGAAGAGGTATGGGTGCCGGATGATGACTATCCGATCATCCTCAAACGCCAGTCCGAAGGCATGTACCTGCTGCAGCGCGTACGTGACGAATCGCATCGATTCGCAATCACCTACCATCGCCAGCAGCGCCGCAAAGGCGCGCTGCGCAGTGCGCTCGATGAGATTCCGGGTATTGGAGAGAGCTATCAGAAACGGCTGCTCAATCATTTCGGTTCGGTCAAAGCCATGCGTGTGGCCAGCGTCGAGGACTTCGAGCAGGTCAAAGGTGTTGGCCACGCCAAGGCCGAGGCGTTGTATGCCGCGTTGCATGACGAGTAGGCAGACTCAACTGATTCTCTTCGGGACCTCCCCTCAGTCACTTCGCGACAGCTCCCCTTCTGCGGGGAGCCAGTGCGGCAACAGCCCATGACAGTTTCCCATACACAGTCGCGATAATCTCCTTCCCGGAGCCGGTGCCGCCACTCGGCATGAATTTTCGATTACGGATTGCGTAGCGTGACAACACCACGACAAGATGTCGGCTAGCATGGAAGAAGATATTCAAGGAGGGGATATGGCCAACCATCGCTGCGCAGTACTTGGCAAACCGATTGCGCATTCTCTGTCTCCGGTACTGCATAACGCGGCCTACCGGTCGCTGAATCTCAATGATTGGCTGTATGACAAGCACGAGGCGGGGGAGGATGACCTTGATGCTTTCCTCAAAGGTCTTGACTCCACTTGGGCCGGCCTGAGCCTGACCATGCCACTGAAACGCACCATCCAGCCGTACGGCACCCCGGAGAACCTGTGGGCCAAGGAACTCAGGGTGGCCAACACCGCGGTGTTCGACTGGAATGACATCACCGATGATCCGGCCTGGCCTCACGGAAAGCCGGCCATCAAACTGTACAACACCGATGTCATCGGCATCCAACTCGCCTTCGACCATATCAACCGGGAGCTCGGCAACCATCATGCGGGCGATCGCGCCGGCACAGCCCTCATCATCGGCAACGGCAACACCGCCACCTCGGCATTGGCTGCGTGCTGCATGATGCCGGAGATCGGCCATATCACCGTCGCCGCACGGCATCCCGGTAAGAACGCCGGATTGAAGCCCGTGGCCGAAAAATTCATCAACACGCATAACCCGTACGACGAAATCGAACTGAGCGACACGTCGGCCCTGCTCAACGCCGCACGCACCGCCACCTATGTCATCAATACCATTCCCGGTTTGGCGGCAAACGGCATCGCGAATGTCATCAACACAGACAGCGCATCGCACGCGGAACCGTATTCTGGCCTGTTGCTGGACGTGGTATACAATCCACGTCCCACCAAACTCATGCAAGCATGGCGGGCCCACGGTGGCCGCGCCATTGGCGGCGAGGAAATGCTGCTGTATCAGGCACTTATCCAAGTGCTGCTGATGACCGGCATATGGGACGACGATCCGCCCAGTGACGCCGACAAGCGGTTGCAAGGCACCACCACCGAGGACGATCATCTGGAAATCGCGATGCGCAACGCGCTCGAGGAGGCATTGTGATGAGTCAGCCATCTTCCATCCGCGATTCGGAAAATCGGGTCGACACCCATTCCGATTCCGCCGCTGCGGATAATCAGCCCAATCCGGCCGACGCATTCGAGGTATTGCTCATCACCGGCATGTCCGGCGCAGGCCGTTCCCGTGCCGCCGATTCGGTGGAGGATATGGGCTGGTACGTAGTTGACAACCTGCCGCCTAAATTGCTGGTTCCTCTTGTCGATATGATGACGACCTCCGGGTCAGACAGCGGCGTTCACAAGCTCGCCGCAGTCATTGACGTACGTTCCCGCAGCTACTTTGACGATCTGGCAGCCGTGCTCGGCCACTTGGATGATCTCGGTGTCAAAACCCGCATCCTTTTCCTTGATGCCAGCAACGACGTACTTATCAAACGATACGAATCCGTCCGCCGCCCGCACCCATTGCAGCACGGCAACCGTCTTATCGATGGCATTCTCGAGGAACGCCATCTACTGGAAAACCTCAAAGAGCGGGCCGATTGGGTCATCGACACCAGTTCCTTGAGCATCCATCAGCTGTCCACCAAGCTCTACGAGACAATGTTGGGATCCGGGCCCACCACCGTGGCCGTGCACATCTTCAGCTTCGGATTCAAATACGGCATGCCTATAGATGCCGATTTCGTGGCCGATGTCCGGTTCCTGCCCAATCCATTCTGGGTGCCCAGCCTGCGCGAGCTTACCGGAGCCGACAAACCCGTCGCCGACTATGTGCTGTCCAGCAAAGGCGCCAAGGAATTCCTTGATTCCTATGAACGCGCCATTGAAACGGCCATCGAAGGATATGCCCAGGAAGACAAGCACTTTGTGACCATTGCCATAGGTTGCACCGGAGGCCAGCATCGATCGGTCGCGATGAGCGAAGAACTGGCTCGCCGACTACGCGCACACGGCCTAAACGTCACCGTTTCGGCGCGGGAACAACACCATCGACGCTCATCCTGAGTGACCACACTGCGAGAAAACAAAGCCCAAAATATATATCAAACGGGTTCGGTTGTCCACCAGATTAGGTATCACAGAAAGCCGATGGCTTCCGACTGCTTGATGGCCGAGGCGCCTAAGGCATTGAGAAGAACAGGACTGTAGGAGGTTGGATCTTTGGCTCTTCTGGACGATGTTAAAAGCGAGTTGGCTGCCTTTGAAGGTGACTCGCCTGCCGCGATCAAGGCCCAAGCAGCGGCCATGATTCGTTTTGGCGGTGGTTTGCGTCCTGTGCAAAACGCGTATGTGATTCAAGCCGTATTTACCTCATTGGATGCAGCCGAGTGGCTTCAAAACACCCTGAAGAACGTATTCGGTCATGAGGCAGAGGTCAATCACCTGACCCGCCAGACTCCGAATGGTCCGGTGGAAACCTATGTGGTGCTTGTCACCCGCAACGTGGTGGCCCTTGCGCTGCAGACCGGTCTGGTCGACCGCCGCAAGCAGCAGGTGCGCGGACTTCCCGCCGAAGTGGTCAACGGCTCCATCGCCCAGATCAAGGCCGCATGGCGTGGCGCTTTCATGGCCCGTGGCTTCCTGTCCGACCCCGGTAAAGCAAGCTTCCTGGAAATCGCCTGCCCCACCGAAGAGGCCGCCATGGCCCTGTGCGGCGTGGCCCGTCGTCTCGGCATTCAGGCCAAGCATCGCACCCTGCGCAGTTCCGAACGCGTGACGCTCAAAGATCCCGACGCCATCGAGCGCATGCTCAAGCTCATGGGTGCCACCCGTTCCGCCCGCGAATGGACCGGCAAGCGTTCCGACGGCGAAGCCCGCGGCAAGGCCAATCGTCTGGCCAACTTCGATGATGCCAATATGCGCAGGTCCGCCAAAGCCGCCGCCGAGGCCAGCGAGAAGGTGCAGCATGCCTTCGAGGTGCTGGGCGACAACATTCCGGACAATCTTCGTCAAGCCGGCCAGCTGCGTATCGACCACGTGGACAAGAGCCTCGAGGAGCTCGGCAAGATTGCCGAACCGCAGATCACCAAGGATGCAATCGCAGGCCGTATCCGTCGACTGCTCCAGCTCGCCGAGAAAACCGAAAAGGCCCGGGCTGCCGAAGGACGGTAAGAGGCAAACCGTCAAGATCGTCCAGCATATGCAACGACTTACGAAACACCGCATTCAGTCATCAGACGAATGCGGTGTTTTGTTCTGGAATGCCTGTAATATGCAAAGTGGCAAAAATTGGCCACTTTGACGTGAAATTCGTCAAGGAAAGGATATTCATGAAGACACTCAAGGACCTTGGAGATCTCAAGGGCAAGCGCGTTCTGGTTCGCGCTGATTTCAATGTTCCGCTGGACGGCACCACCATCACCGATGACGGTCGAATCAAGGCCGCTCTGCCGACCATCAAGACCCTGCGCGAAGAAGGCGCCAAGGTCATCCTCATGGCCCACCTCGGCCGCCCGAAGGGCAAGGTCGTCCCTGAGCTGAGCCTGGCCCCGGTTGCCGCCCGCCTCGGCGAGCTGCTGGGCACCAACGTGCCGCTGGCCAAGGACACCTACGGTGAGGACGCCCAGGCCAAGGTCGCCGCCATGAACGATGGCGACGTTGTGCTGCTCGAGAACGTTCGCTTCAACCCGGAGGAAACCTCCAAGGACGCCGCCGAACGCGCCGCCTATGCCAAGAAGATCGCCGCCCTCGGCGAGGCCTTCGTTTCCGATGGCTTCGGCGTGGTCCACCGTGCTCAGGGCTCCAACTACGACGTTGCCGCCGATCTGCCGGCCGCCGCAGGCCTGCTGGTCGAGAAGGAGGTCAAGGCCCTGTCCAAGGCCACCGAGAACCCGGAGCGTCCGTTCACCGTGGTGCTCGGCGGTTCCAAGGTCTCCGACAAGCTCGGCGTCATCGAGAACCTGCTCGACAAGGCCAACCGTCTGGTCATCGGCGGCGGCATGGTGTTCACCTTCCTCAAGGCCAAGGGCTACGAGGTCGGCACCTCCCTGCTTGAAGAGGACCAGCTTGAGAAGGTCAAGGGCTACATCGAGACCGCCGAGAAGAACGGCGTTGAGCTCGTGCTGCCGACCGACGTCGTCGTGAACGCCGGCTTCCCGGCCGGTGACACCCCGGTTGCCCCGGAGGTCGTTGCCGCCGACGCCATTCCGTCCGACAAGATGGGTCTGGACATCGGCCCGGATTCCCAGAAGCTCTTCCACGACAAGATCGTCGACTCCAAGACCGTCGTGTGGAACGGCCCGATGGGCGTGTTCGAGGTTCCTGAGTTCGCTGCCGGCACCAAGGCCGTGGCCCAGGGTCTGGTCGACGCCACCGCAGCCGGTGCGTTCACCATCGTCGGTGGCGGTGACTCCGCTTCCGCCGTGCGCAACCTCGGCTTCCCGGAGGATGGCTTCTCCCACATCTCCACCGGTGGTGGCGCTTCCCTCGAGTTCCTCGAGGGCAAGGAGCTCCCGGGTCTGAAGGTGCTCGAGTAAGTTTTATTCTGGCTCCCCTCCTCGAGGGGAGCTGGCTCGCGTAGCGAGACTGAGGGGAGTTACGGCGATGTCGGGCTCCCCTCAGTCAGCTTTGCTGACGGCTCCCCTCGCTGGGGGGAGCCAAGGAACGATAATGAGAGGGGAAATCATGGCGTCCAAGCGCATTCCTTTGGTAGCCGGCAACTGGAAGATGAACTTCGATCATCTGGAAGCCACGTACTTTGTACAGAAGCTGGTATGGCTACTGCGCGACGCTCATTTCGACTTCAAGCGTTGCGAGGTCGCCCTTTTCCCGTCCTTCACCTCGCTGCGCAGCGTGCAGGTGCTTGTCGAAGCCGACAAGCTCCGCCTCACCTATGGTGCCCAGTCGGTATCCGTGACCACGCAAGGCGCCTTTACCGGTGACGTATCCGCCGATATGCTGGCCCACCTTGGCTGCTCGTATGTCATTGTCGGACATTCCGAGCGCCGTAAATACCATCCTGAAGACGATGCCAATATCGTCGATCAGGTGCGTGCCGTACTTGCCGCCGGCATGCAGCCAATACTGTGCGTAGGCGAAAGCTACGAGGAACGCCGTAAGGGCATTGAGCTCGACTTCGCAGTCGGCCAGGTGCGCGATGTCACCCGTGATCTTTCCGATGAGGAAGCTGCCAAACTCATCGTGGCCTACGAACCGGTCTGGGCCATCGGCACCGGCATGGTCGCCACCCCGCAATCCGCTCAGGACGCAGCCAACGCGATTCGCGATGATTTGAAGACCACGTTCGGTCAAAAGGTGTCGGACAGCGTACGCATTCTGTACGGCGGCTCCGTCACCTCAAAGAACGCGGCAGAACTCATCTCCCAGCCTGATGTGGACGGGTTCCTCATCGGCGGCGCTGCCTTGGATGTCGAGGAATTGTCCAAAATCGCCCGTCTTGCGCTGAAAACAACATCTTCACGGTCGTAATACACTGGTTTTCCGATATGTGCGCTATGCTTATCAACAGTAAATTCAACTCGGAGGTACCCTGTGACCGCTCTTAAGATCACGCTGCAAGTCATCGTCGTGCTGCTCAGCTTCGTGCTGACCCTGCTCATCCTTATGCACAAGGGCAAGGGCGGCGGTCTGTCCGACATGTTCGGTGGCGGTCTGACCCAGAATGCCGGCACCTCTGGCGTCGCCGAAAAGAACCTGAACCGCTGGACCGTTATCATCGCCCTCGTATGGGTGGCTCTGATTATCGGCCTCGACATGATGACCAAGTTCAACCTCGGCTGATTGATTTTGTAAACTTTTCACGACCCATGACCGATATACCGGTCATGGGTCGTAGTTTTTCCATCGTTCATGGCTTGCAAAGGAGTGCACTATGGTCACTATGAACCGTAACAAAGTCGTCATTGTGGGCACCGGACAGGTCGGTGCGACCGCGGCCTTCAGCATCGTTACACATGGTCTGTGCAATGAGCTCGTGCTCATCGATCATTTTGCCGCCAAAGCTTTGGGGGAGGCCCGCGATCTCGATGACGGCAGCGAGTTCCAGGATCGTCACGTCAAGGTGCGTGCCGGCGACTATGCCGATTGCAAGGACGCGGATATCGTCGTCATCACCGTGGGACGTAAGCCGCCGGCCAATTCCAACCGTATGGCCGAGCTCGGCTTCACCGTCGGACTCGTGGGCGAAGTGGTCGACAATGTCATGGCCTCGGGCTTTGACGGCGTAATCGTCATGGTTTCCAACCCGGTCGACGTAATGGCCTGGTACGCATGGAAACGTTCCGGCCTGCCGCGCACCCAGGTGCTTGGCACCGGTACCGCGCTCGATACCTCACGCCTCAAGACCATCATCGGCGAGGAAACCGGCCTTGATCCGCGCAATGTGGGCGGCTTCGTGATGGGCGAGCATGGCGACTCCCAATTCACCGCATGGTCCACCGTCTCGCTCGGCGGCAAGCCGTTCGCTCGCTTCCTGGCTGACAACCAAGACCGCTTCGCCTCCGTATCCACCGCCGAAGTCGAGGAAAAGACCCGTACCCGCGGCGACGAAATCGTGGCGGCCAAGGGCGGCACCAACTTCGGCATTGCTTCCACCGTGGCCGGCATAGTGCAGACCATTCTGTGGGATGAGCGTCGCATCGTCCCCGTCTCTACGCTGCTGGACGGCGAATACGGCGAACATGACGTGTTCCTTGGCGTGCCCACCGAACTGCGTGCCAATGGTGCCAATGAAATCGTGGAACTGGAACTAAGCAACGAGGAAATGGCCAAAATGCATCACTCCGCCGAACTTGTCCGAGACCATTGCAAGGGACTGCTGTGACCACAACCATCAAGACGACAACTCGCCCCGAACTGCTGGTCGCCGACCTCGACGGCACTCTATTGCATGACGCCGAGGTCTTTGAGGATCGTTTCATCACCCAGCGCAGCATCGACACCATCGCTCGGGCTCACGACGCCGGCATGAAATTCGCCATCGCCACCGCGCGACCGGTAAGTACCGGACTGCAGTTTGCCGAGAAACTACCCGTTGATGCTGTGATCTATCTCAACGGTGCCCTCATCGATTTCGACCCGGCCAATTCCGATTTCGATATGCTGACATCCGACTCATCACAGCAGAGCGAGAATCATCTCATTAAAATCGGTTTCTCCTCACAGCGCGCCTGTGAAGTCTGCCTGTTTCTGCTCGACCGTATGCCAAACCTCAAAATCGGCATCGTGATGAACGACGTGCGCTACACCAACTTCGATGTGCGCGTGTATTGGAAGACTCAGGCTTTCCAATACACGAACTTCCATGACGTTCCTGATGGAATCGCAGACAAAATCACCATCTTCCCTGAACCGGAACAATGGAATGAACTGCGTGCGCTGATTCCGCCGGACTTCGACATCTCCATCAGCGAAGGCGTGATGTGGATGCTCATGAATCCTCAGGCCAACAAGGAGCATGCGCTGCGCTTGCTGTGCGATCGTCTCGATGTCCCGCTTGAGCAGACTGCGGCCTTCGGCGACGATCTCATCGACATCAATATGATGAGCGAATCTGGCAGAGGAGTGGCCGTGGCCAACGCGAATCCAAAAGTGCTGTCCATCGCCGACGAGATTTGCCCTCCTAACAACGAGGATGGCGTCGCTCAGTGGATCGAGTCACAGCTTCGATAATTGCTGTGCCGTTCGAACACTGTAAACACGCCAAAAATTGAACACATATTGAACTAGGCGTATGCTTTGAACCGTTGTTCAACAAGACAATTGAACTTCCGGTTGGAGGCATGGGACTATGAGCGTATCGGTGTTTGCGGAACGACTGCGCAATGCGATGAACAGTAGGGAATTGAAGCAGGTTGATCTGGTGCACGCCGCCGAACGCCGCGGTGTCAAGATGGGCAAAAGCCACATCAGCCAATATGTTGCGGGCAAGACCATGCCGCGAGAGGATGTGCTGCTGTTTCTGGCTGACGAACTTGATGTCGATGCGAACTGGCTTCGTGGCCAATCCTCGGAAACAAAATTGAACTCCGACGCACAACCCGCTTCCCATATTGACACACCGAGCGGAGCTCCCACGTCGGCGGAAACGGAAATTCCTGCTGCTCGCCGCCGTACCTTTGGCAAATCACACAAGCTTGATGACGTGCTCTACGATGTTCGCGGCCCAGTGGTTGATGAGGCGGCCCGCATGGAACAGGCCGGCACCCACGTACTGAAGCTCAACATTGGCAACCCTGCACCGTTCGGCTTCCGTACACCGGACGAGGTCGTCTACGACATGGCGCAACAATTGCCTGAAACCGAAGGCTATTCGGCTTCCAAGGGCCTGTTCTCCGCGCGTAAGGCCATCATGCAGTATGCACAGCTCAAGAACATTCCGAACGTCACCATCGAAGACATCTACACCGGCAATGGTGTCAGCGAGCTCATCAACCTGTCTATGTCCGCGCTGCTCGACAGTGGCGATGAGGTGCTTGTGCCATCTCCGGATTACCCGCTGTGGACCGCCTGTGTGAATCTCGCCGGCGGCACCGCCGTGCATTACCTGTGCGACGAGAAGTCCGACTGGTACCCGGATATCGACGATATGCGTAAGAAGATCACCGATCGTACCGTGGCCATAGTGCTCATCAATCCGAACAATCCGACCGGTGCGCTGTATCCAAAGGAAGTGCTGCAGCAGATTGTCGACTTGGCGCGTGAGCACCAGCTCATGATTTTCTCCGACGAAATCTACGATCGTCTGGTTATGGATGGGCTCGAGCATATTTCCATCGCTTCCATGGCTCCGGATCTGTTCTGCGTGACCTTCTCCGGCCTGTCCAAGTCGCATATGATCGCCGGCTACCGAGTGGGCTGGATGATTTTGTCGGGCAACAAGGCCATCGCCAAGGATTACATCGAGGGCATCAATATGCTCACCAACATGCGCATCTGTTCGAACGTGCCCGCGCAGTCCATTGTGCAGACCGCGCTGGGCGGCCATCAGAGCGTGCACGACTATATCGTGCCCGGTGGCCGTATCCATGACCAACGTGATTACATCTATGACGCGTTGAACTCCATTCCGGGCATCGCCGCGGTCAAGCCGAAGGCCGCGTTCTATATCTTCCCGAAGATTGATATCAAGAAGTTCAACGTACATGACGACGAGCAGTTCGCCCTCGATCTGCTGCATGACAAGCGCATTCTCATCACGCGCGGCGGCGGCTTCAACTGGCACGAGCCGGATCACTTCCGTATCGTCTACCTGCCACGCATCGAAGTGCTCAAGGATGCCACCAACAAGCTCTCCGACTTCCTCAGCTACTACTGGCAGAGCTGATTTTCTCAATGCCGACGAGTCCACTAATGCGCACTCGTCGGCATATCTTTATATGAATATCGATGTCGACGAACTGTACGGCACCGTAACCATCGACGCACCCCGTCTTTCTGCAAATCTACATCCCATTGTCGATGCCATCGACTGAGAGTGGGGGCGTAACGCCGAAACTAATAAAAATATGAGCCCGAGTGGGACCGTCTCCACATGAGGTCTTTATCGCACCAAAATACCTGCAATGACAATGAGGCCGGCCTTGATTCGTATGGTTTGCAGGTATAAAGGGTCGATCTGGAGTACCTGAACAGCGCTATTCGGGCTCAACTCCATAGATTGCAGGTATAAAGGTGCAAGTTAGAGCCGATTGTGCGCCGTAACTTGCACCTTTATACCCGCAACGTCGCTAACAAGTACCGGAATACCTGCAACTGAATCGGGTCATGCCAAGGTGAAGGCGATGATGAACGCAGTGGCGGACAGTACAGCTGTTAACAGCAGGTAGAATATCGCGGCCTTATTCTGAAAACCAGCTGAATTAGCCGAATTATGACTGTTGCTCATGCTGCCTGTGGTAGCCATAACAGTTGCGATGGCCGAGACGAGGGAAAATATTGGCAGCACGTACAGCAAAACGGCTAGTACGATGAGAGGTCCTGAACCGGTGCAAACAGCAATAAGTCCTGCTTTGTTCGTTGCTGCCAGCGCGGGGCAAAAATCGGTATGACCGCCAGTGCCGTAACTGTAGGTCAGAAAAGTGATTACTGCCCAAAACAGGCCAAGAGGAACCGATACATGACTTACGGCAGACGCATTGATACTGATAACCCGAAACAGCTTATGCACAGATACAGGTCGTATATCGCGAATCGTCGGCAGTGCTGAACCAACGTTATCTCGTGGAATATCGATAGAGATGAGATGCACCAGCGCATATGCCGCAAGTCCAAGTCCACAAGCGATGGTCACACCGCCGGTGGAATTGACCTCATCGGACACCGAGTATTCGGTGACGAGCACCGGCATCACGCCAATTTGCCACACGAGCAGCAGCCGCGTCACCAGAGACCAACCACCGCGCTCGGAGGCAGACTTATCCGAACCCGTCAGATTAGTCAGATCGGCTATATGCTGCTGGATACTAGTGCTGTTGCGCGAATAGGCGGCAAGTATGGCGTAAACCAACCACGTTGCCGCATGTATCGCCCACAACATTACAATTTTGGTATTCGCGCTCAGCACCAATATGAACGCAACAGCCACTGCCGCAAGAAAAACACAGATGCCCGTGCGAAGACGATGACGAGCAAAGCCCTGTACTCCTGCAACAGTCAGACAAATGATTGCAACGACGCTCAGCGCAGTCACCGCCAGAAACCACAGTGGCGAAGTGACGCAGGCTCCGTAATCACCAGTTGCCTGGCCAGACAGATAATAAGTCATTCTGCCAATCGTCGGACAGTTCGGATGCAGCATCATGCCGCCCCAGATTCGCTCATATAGTGGCGCGAACGATACGCCAGCACCGCTGAGCGCCGCAATAATCGCCATCACCATGGCCGGAATCAATCCAAGCTCGCGATTCCGGTCGGTTTCCGTTATCTGCCTATCACTGGTGTTCATGACGCACCCCGCCTTATGCCGTTATCGATGATGTCAGTATGACTATAGTAGATGAGCGAAGGCCAGCAGTATACAGGAATTCTGTATGCCGCTTTATAGGCGTGATGCTGTGACAGCTAACATGACAACCGCTATCACTGGCCGACCGTCAGACTCCGTGCAAACCGGGCAACTACCGCCGGGGAGCATCGGCGATGCCGATGGCGAGGCCAATGATGGCCGGCATAACCCAGCCGAGTTGGTATTGCTGCAGGGGGAGCATGGCCAGTGCCGCGTCCAGCCAACTGATGGAACCGCCGAAGACGGCGGCCAGGCTGGAGATGCAAGTGACGAAGGAGGCGATGCCCACCAGCAGTACAGTCCAGAAGTAGACACGCGGGAATCGCGCGCCAAGCTTCTTATGGGTAAGCGCCAGCAACACCAGCACAATGGCAATCGGATACAACGCGGACAACACCGGCACGGAGACTTTGATGATCGCGCTCAGCCCGGCGTTGGACACGATGAAGCTGAACACGGTGAAGATGATCTGCCAAGTGCGGTAGCTCAGCGTTCGTCCGGCGACGGTCTGGAATCGAGTATGGAAGTAGGTGGCGCAGGTGCAGATCAATCCGGTGCATACGTTGAGGCATGCGATGACGAACACGACGCCAAGGAACGCGGTGCCGAACGTGCCGAACAGGGAAGAGGTGAGGTTGGTGAGTACGGTGGCACCTGTGTCCTTGGCCGGGTCGATAGAAGCGATGGCGCCAGACACCACGCCCACATAACTCAGGGCGCCGTAAATCACGATAAGCAGCACGCCGGTGCCGAGCCCGGCATACGCGGTTTCCTTCTGCACTTGCGATTCATCATCGACTTGCTGGGCGCGGATATTCGCGGAAATCACGATGCCGAAATAAAGCGCGGCAAGCAGATCCATGGTCTGGTAGCCGTCGAGGAAGCCGCGTGCGATTTGGTTTGTGGAGTAATCGCCCATCGGTTTGGCCGGGGTGCCGATGCCGTGAACCAGGCATGCGATGAACAGAACCGCGATAAGCACCAGCAGTAAGGGTCCCATGAATCGGCCGAGCACTTTGGAGAGTTTCTCAGGATGTTGGGCGAACAAGAAGGCAAGCGAGAAGAACACGAGCGAGTAGATAAGCTGGGCTAGCCAGTCATAGGAAGTCGGCACGAAAGGTGCCACCATCATTTCGAATGAGGTGGTGGCCGTACGCGGAATCGCAAAACAGGGGCCGATGGTGAGCATGATCGCCACGCCGAGGAACAGGGCAAATTTGGGGGAGACCCGGCCGGCGAGCTTGTCGAAGCCTCCGGCGAAAGTGACCGCCAGTACGCCGAGAATCGGCAGGCCGACCGCGGAGACGATGAAGCCAATGGCCGCCGGCATGGTTGCGGAACCAGCTTGCGCGCCGACGAATGGTGGGAAGATTAGATTGCCCGCGCCGAAGAACATCGAAAAGAACGTGAAGGTCATGACCAACCGTTGGCGTGCGACAAGTTTGTTCAAGGTTCTCCTCTTTCTCTGTGTGCCAGCTACCCACTCTAGCAAGTTCGCCTCTAGTGTGGTCCCTTCGCACCATCCATATGCCGTCATCCACTCCCTAGCATACGTTTTTCCAGATTATTTTCTCCATCATCTGGAAAACGTACACTGACCGACAGTAAGCGTACGTTTTTCCAGAGAAGGCCTGAAATAGTCTGGAAAAACGTACGCTCAGGGTGAGTAAGATCCGAATATGTCGTAACAAAAGAAGGACGAAGCCCTATCCAATACGCAAAAAGCCCCGATCGGTTGGGGTCGGGGCTTCTGTGAGCTAATCAGTTAATGCGCTAGGCGCATCGACTAATAATCTCAGGCGTTCACGCGGTCGATGCCGGACTGGACGTCAGCCAGCACGGAATCCCAGGACTTGATGAAGGCGGCGACACCGTCGGCCTCCAGCTTGTCGGTGACGTCCTTGAGGTTGATGCCCAGCTCAGCCAGCTTGTTGATGACGGCGTGGGACTCCTCGTAGGTGCCCTCGATGGACGGAGCGCCGTTGCCGTGGTCGGCCAGAGCGTTCAGGGTCTTCTCCGGCATGGTGTTGACGATGTGCTTAGCAACGAGCTCGTCAACGTACTTGCAGTCGGAGTAGGCAGCGTTCTTGGTGCCGGTGGAAGCCCACAGCGGGCGCTGAACCTTGGCGCCCTTGGCAGCCAGATCGGCCCAACGCGGATCCTCAGCGAACTTCTTCTCGAAGAGCTCGTAAGCCAGGCGAGCGTTGGCCACAGCAGCCTTGCCCTCCAGAGCCTTGGCTTCGTCGGAGCCGTTGGCTTCCAGCAGCTTGTCGACAGCGGTGTCCACGCGGGACACGAAGAAGGAAGCGACGGAGCCGATGTGCTTCAGGTCGTGGCCGTTGGCGTCAGCCTGGGCGATGCCCTCGATGAAGGCGTCGATGACCTGCTCGTAACGCTCGAGCGAGAAGATCAGGGTGACGTTGACGGAGATGCCCTTAGCCAGGGTGGCGGTGATGGCCGGCAGGCCTTCGAGGGTTGCCGGGATCTTGATCATGGCGTTCGGGCGGTTGACCTTCTCCCAGAGTTCCACAGCCTGCTTGGCGGTGTTCTCGGTGTCATGGGCCAGACGCGGGTCGACCTCGATGGAGACACGGCCGTCGACGAAGTCGGTAGCCTCAGCGATCTCGCGGAAGATGTCGGTGGCGTTGCGCACGTCGGTGGTGGTGAGCTCGCGGACAGCGGTCTCAACGTCAACCTTGCCGAGCTCCTTGAGCTGAGCGTCGTACGGACCGACCTGGCTCAGGGCCTTCTGGAAGATGGACGGGTTGGTGGTAACGCCGACCACGTTCTTGTTGGCGATGAGGTCCTGCAGGGAGCCGGACTCGATGCGGGAGCGGGACAGGTCGTCCAGCCAGATGGAAACGCCGTTGTCGGACGTACGCTGAGTTGCTTCAGTCATTTATTTCTCCTTATATTCCGTTATGGAACAAATCTTGTTAAGCCCTCCCTCTTAGTGAGGGAGGGCAGTGAAATCACTTGGCGGCTTCGACTTCGGCGATGGAGGCCTTGGCGGCTTCCACCACGTGCTCGGCGGTGATGCCGAGGTCGATGAGGTTCTGAGCACCGTCGCCCTGCAGACCAAACTGCTCGATGGAGACAGGCTTGCCGTAGGAACCGAGGTACTTGTACCACGGCATGGCAACGCCGGCCTCGACGGAGACGCGAGCCTTGACACCGGCTGGAAGCACGGCCTCCTTGTACTCGGCGTCCTGCTCCTCGAACCATTCGAGGGACGGCACGGAGACCACGCGGGCCTTGACGCCTTCCTCGGCGAGGGTCTTGGCGGCCTTGACGGCCAGCTGGACTTCAGAACCGGTGGCCATCAGGATGACATCCGGAGTGCCTTCGGTGTCGACCAGGACGTAAGCGCCCTTGCGGACACCGTCCTTGGCCTTGGCAGCGGTCTCGGCGAGAACCGGGACGCCCTGACGGGACAGCACCATGGCAGCCGGCAGCGTGTTCTTCTTCTCGAAGAAGTAGCGGTAGGCTTCGGCGGTCTCGAAAGCATCGGCCGGGCGAACGACCTCAAGCTGCGGGATAGCGCGGAAGGAAGCAAGGTGCTCAACCGGCTGGTGGGTCGGGCCATCCTCGCCGACGGCGACGGAGTCGTGCGTCCACACGTACAGGTTCGGAATCTCCATGAGGGCGGCCAGACGAACGGCGGAACGCTCGTAGTCGGAGAACATGAAGAAGGTGCCGCCGAACGGACGGGTGTGGGAGCCCAGCAGGATGCCGTTGGTAATGCAGCCCATGGTGAACTCGCGCACGCCGAAGTGCAGCTGACGACCGAACTCGTTGCAGACCGGCCACTGCTTGGTGGCGCACTCAGCCGGAGCGAAGGTGGCAGCGCCCTTGAGGTCGGTCTTGTTGGAACCACCGAGGTCGGCGGAGCCGCCCCAGAGTTCCGGCATGACAGCAGCGATGGCATTGAGCACAGAGCCGGAGGCGCCACGAGTGGCGACACCCTTTCCGACCTCGAAGGTGGCCTCAAGGTCATCGATGGCCTTGTCGAAGCCTTCCGGCAGCTCGCCGACCTTGATGCGGTCGTACAGGGCAGCCTTGTCCGGGTTAGCCTTGCGCCATGCGTCGAACTTCTCGTCCCATTCCTTGTGGGCCTCGAGACCGCGCTCAGCAACCTTGCGGGCGTGAGCCAGAGCCTCTTCGTCAACGTGGAAGTTCTCTGCCGGATCATAGCCGAGGACTTCCTTGAGGCCGGCAACGGCCTCGGCGCCCAGCTTGGAGCCGTGAGAGGACGGATCGTTGGTCTTGCCCGGGGTCGGCCAAGCAATCAGGGTGTCGACCTTGATGAGCTTCGGCTGATCCGGAGCAGCGGCCTCGGCCTTGGCGATAACGTCGGCCAGACCCTCGACGTCCTCCTTGTAGGAGCCGTCGGGCTGGATGAAGCTGAACTCGTCGGTGTACCAGCCGTAGGCCTGGAAACGCTTGAGCACATCCTCGGCCAGCACCAGGTTGGTGTCGCCTTCGATCTGGATGCGGTTGGCGTCGAAGATCACGGTGATGTTGCCGAGCTTCTGGTTGGCGGCAAGGGCAGCGGCTTCGCCGGAGATGCCCTCTTCGATATCGCCTTCACCGCAGATAGCCCAGATCTTGTGGTAGAACGGGGAGTCTTCCTTCGGGGTTTCCGGATCGAGCAGACCGCGCTGGAAACGCTCGCCGTAGGCAAAGCCGATGGCGGAAGCGAAGCCCTGGCCCAGCGGGCCGGTGGTCATTTCGATACCGGGGGTCAGGCCGTACTCGGGGTGACCCGGAGTACGGGTGTCAGCGCCACCACGGAAGTGCTTGAGGTCGTCCAGGGTCAGACCATAACCGGAGAAGTACAGCTGGACGTACTGGGTGAGGGAGGCGTGGCCACCGGAAAGGATGAAGCGATCACGGCCCTCCCAGTTGGGATCGTTCGGATCGTGCTTGATGAAATGCTGGTACAGCGTGTAGGCGATGGGCGCCAGGGAAACGGGGGAACCGGGGTGGCCGGAACCGGCGTTCTCCACCGCGTCAGCCGAAAGGGCCTTCGCCATCTTGATGGCGCGCTCGTCGAGCTCGGTCTCCTTGAATTCGGTCATGGATTACTTTCCTTCCAATTGGTCGGGCCGCGTATCCGGCTTGTGCCGGGCGCTTGACGCCCTCACATTGCGCTTACCATGCTAGCGATGGTTTGCGACGTTATGGTGCAATTTTGGCGTGTTTTGGTAGTTTGTGTTCTGTTAGCGTTCACAATTCACATCACTTCGCCGCAAACGAACGCATTAGCACTCGAAACCAATGAGTGCTAATACAATGAGAGCAGATTGCATACTGCAGATGTACATATAAGGAGGCGCGCATGACGCAATCACGTCGCATGCTGGTACTGCGCGCTGTGGTGGAAGATTACATTCGTTCACAAGAGCCCGTAGGCTCCGCGGCATTGTCCAAGGAACGCGATTTAGGCGTCAGCTCTGCCACCATTCGCAATGATATGGCCGCATTGGAAGATGAAGGCTACCTGATTCAGCCGCATACGTCCGCCGGTCGCGTACCCACCGAAAAGGGATACCGTTATTTTGTAGATCGACTGGCTACGGTTGTGCCGCTCAGCGAAGCTCAACGCCGCGGTATCAATAGTTTCCTATCCGGCTCGGTCAGCCTCAAGGACGCACTGCAACGTTCCGCACGACTGCTCTCGGAAATCACCGGTCAAGTTGCCATAGTCGCATCGCCTTCATTATCCAAGGCGACGTTACGCCACGTGGAGCTGGTACCAGTGGCCATGAGCACGCTACTTGCCGTGGTAATCACCGATACCGGTCGCGTGGCACAGCACGGACTGACCGTCTCGGCCATGCCCACGGCCGACGACATCAACCGCCTGTCCAGTGCAGTCAATGAACAATGCAACGGTCAGTCCTTATCATCCGCATCCGAAACCGTGCGCGCCCTTGGTGGCGGCACCGGATTCGAGACAGTGCGGGAGGCGGCCGACGCCCTGGCCGACGCCTTCGCATCGATGGCATTGGACGAGCGCGCCAACGAATTGTATATGTCCGGCACATCGCATCTGGCGCATTCCCGTTCTCTGACCGATCTGGCACCGCTCTTCGACGCGCTGGAAGAGCAGGTGGTGCTCATGAAACTGATGAGCAACCTCAGCGAAGAGCCAAGCGCCACTGGCGTAGGCGTATCCATTGGCTCCGAAAGCCACACACCTGAACTCTTGCATGCCTCAGTGGTCAGTAGCGGTTACGGACGCAGTACTTCGCCCGTAGCGAACGATTCGGAACGCAACGAGACATCGCCCGATCAGGACGGCACCAACGAACCCATTGCTTTTGTGGGATCCATCGGCCCAACCCATATGGATTATGCGGCTACCATGGCCGCGGTCAGGGCAGTGGCAAGGTATCTCACTTTTTTTGTCTCGGAAAGCGGCTCCGGCGACTGACCGCAGGCTATGGCACAATGACCCGCAGACCAACGAATACAAAGGAACAAACAAGTGACAGATTATTACGAGACGCTGGGCATCGACCGCAACGCGAGCGACGACGAGATCAAGAAGGCGTACCGCAAGCTCAGCCGTAAGTATCACCCTGATATCGCGGGACCGGAGTTCGAGGACAAGTTCAAGGAAGTGAACAACGCCTACGATGTGCTGTCCAATCCGGATAAGCGCCGTATGTATGATTCCGGCGTTGACCCCAACGATCCGAACGCCGGTGCTGGCGGCTTCTCCGGCGCGGGATTCGGCGATATGGGAGACGTATTCTCCACGTTCTTTGGTTCCGCATTCGGTGGCGGCTCACAGGGCCCGGTGCCGCGCACACAGCCTGGACGCGATGCGCTGGCTTCCGCTTCCATCGACTTGAAAACCGCCGTATTCGGCGGCACGGCGCACGTCAAGATCAATACGTTCTCCCTGTGTCAGGAGTGCGGTGGCTCCGGCGCACAAGGCGGCGCCCAGCCGGTCACTTGCCCGGACTGCCATGGACAGGGCTTCATGCAAAAGGTCGTGCGCACTATGCTCGGCCAGATGATGACCTCCGCTCCCTGCGAGCGCTGCGAGGGTCACGGCACCATCATCCAGAATCCATGCCCGAGCTGCATGGGTCACGGCCGCGTTCGCACCACGCGTAATGTGGGTGTCACTGTGCCGGCCGGTATCAACGACAATGCTCGACTGCGCTTGGCCAACCAGGGTGAAGTCGGTGAGGGCGGCGGCGCTGCCGGCGATTTGTACATTGATATTCGCATCAAGGCAGATAAGCAGTTCACCCGCGACGGCGATGACCTGCATTGCTGGATTCAAGTTCCGATGAGCTGGGCCGTGCTCGGACACGATCTGTCCATTGATACGTTTGACGGCGAGCAGACCGTATCCATTCCGGCGGGCTGCCAGCCTGAGGACACGGTGACGTTGAAGGGTCTGGGCGTTACCAATATTCGCAATAAGGATGAGCGCGGCAATCTGGTTGCCCATGTGAACGTACTGATTCCCACCAAGCTCAGCGAGTCCGAGCGGGGACTGATTGAACAGTTCGCCGCCTCGCATGATTCCGATGCCACGCACGTCTCCCAGGCTTCCCGTCCGCAAACCGGTCAGAAGAAGGGATTCTTTAGCAAGTTAAAAGACGCACTGAGCTGAGAACGGGTTGGAAAATGGCCGCTTTGCCTTGCGGGAGTAGGGCTGAGCGGCTTTTTTCGTTTTAACCGGTTTTAACGGTTTTTAACCTGTTTTTACGAAAAATGTGGGCAAAATGTGGGCAGAAATCGAGCCCGCGAAGCCCTCTGCCACAACGCGAAATCGGCCCCGTCCGGCAGCAGTCAAGCTCTGTGCGAGCTGTCTGCGATGCCGGGCGGGGCCGAATTTTGAATCAGGGTGCTGATCGTTCCGCTGGGACTTCGGGACGGTAAAAATCTACCGTCTTATTTGGTGCCGAGTCGCATGGGGGAGTAGGTGACTCCGAATGCGGCGGCGATGATGCCTGCGGCGCTGCTGATGAACGCTCCGACCTGCGGGTCGCCGAACGCGCTGACGCCGAGTCCTACGATACCGGCGATGAGTGTCACGACGTAGATGATGGTGCGCACGGTCGCGTCGAACACCGGCGTGTAGCCATCGGCGTGCTGTGGTTCGGTGCTTGTCATGTGGTCAATCCTCCTTCCCGCTTGTGGCGGTAACGGTGATGTCCAAGGCGTCCAGTTTGGCTTTCACGGCCTTTTCCACGGTGGCCGCGATGTCGGCCGGGTTGGTTCCCAACGCCTTGGATAGTGCTTCGATGGCGGCGGCCTGTGCGGTGACGGTGGCGCTCATTTCACGCACGCGCTTGTCGATGTAGCAGACGCGCGTGTAAATGTCGCCGCTGCTGCCGTCCTTGGTGCCGCCGTCGTCGGTGCGCGTAAGGATGCTGTACAGTGCGGCGGTGTCGTGGTGCACCCAGCTCAGGCGCATCCACGCGGGCAGATTGTCTTTCCCGGCCGTGGCGTCCGCTCCAAGACCATAGTTCCAAACGTCTCCTGCGCTTGTCATGTCGTTACCTCCCAATATCTCGTTGGCTTTGTTGATTACATAGTTGACGTCAAGGCCGTTGACGGCCTTGTCGGGACACCCGTAATGGTCGGTGCCGGGTATCTCGCGGTGCAGCCACACGTTGCCGTTGAGGCCGTCGTACCACAGGCGGCCCCAGCCTTGGCGGCGCGCGATATCGGCGCACAGGCGGGCCGAAGCGTCCATGCACGCGCGCGTGCAAGGCACGCCGGCCATGCCGCCCTCATGCTCGATGCTCACCGTGCCGTTGTTGCTCGCATAGTTCGCGTCGCTCCAACTGCCGTCGCTCTCGCTCACGTACTGGTGAATCTCGCCGCTGCCGCCGATGCCGTAGTGGGCCGAAGCGCCTCCGGCGCGTTGGAAAACGCTGTCGGTGCCGGCGAGGGTGCCGACCATGATATGCAAGGTGATGTGGCTTATGGCGTAGCCGTTGCGCCCGTTGTAGTGGTTCGGGCTGCCGCGCCATCGCGCGAAACTAGCGCCTGTCATGCTCTTTGTCCTTCCCGCCCCGAGTCAAGGGGGCAATAGAAAAGCCATCCCGAAATGGGATGGCTTTGAAAACCGGTGTGAAAATCAATGCCTATGCGCGCCAAAATTGAACACGAGGACGAGCGCGAGCAGCAGCAGGTATATGCCGCCTGCGATCATGAAATGCGCCATTGCCGGTCCTCCAAGTATTTTTCGGCTGCGTTGACCACCCAGCATTGCGCGTCGAGTTTTTCGAGTTTGGCGAGCTCGTATCGGACGGCCTCGCTGTGGTCGTGCGACTGGTCGCCGTAGATCAGGCTGATGATCGTGTTCTTGATGGTGTCGCGGCAGAGCTCGTCCATACGGTCGTCGATTTTCGATGTCCGCTCTCCCAAAGTCCGTGTTTTCGCGAAATGCTGGGAAAGCGGACTGTCATAGGGCAGGCGTTCGGGCCGCACGTGCGAGTACAGGCCGGTCGCCAACGCGTCCAAAGCGCCCGGCCATATCCTGAGCAACAGGGTGATGAGCGCGCACGCGCCGCCCACCCCGCCGAAACCGGCTAGAAATGTCTGGATCACATCGCATTCCTCCTTTTTTGAAAAAACCATCATCCGAGCGGCATTGTGTCGCCGTCGAACCAGTCAAGACCGTACTGCTGCAAGCGGTTCCAATCGTCCTGCGAATATATGCCGATCCGGTTGATCGTCACCGAAACGCCTTTGCCGTTGCTGCAGAACAGCGAGCAATTGCCACTGTTGTAGATGCCGGCCAATGTCGTGTGACCGCTGTATATCGCGGAACAGTTTTCCATTTTGAAGGCGTCGCGTCTGGTCGTGTCGAAATCAACCGCAATCACATAGCCTGGTTTGATTTCCGGAAGGAGTACAGACCAGTAGTTGCGGTCGCTGGTGTAGGTGTATTTGCCGTCGTGGTTTTGCGTGCTAGAACACAGCCACGTGTTGAGTGGCTGCAAGGCTTTTGGATCGCCATATAGGTTGGTGATGAGGCTCATGCCATCACCCCCGTGAGGGTCAGGCTTGAGGCATCGTGTCCCCGGTGAAATATCCGATGCCGTCGAGCAGGGTCTTGTTCGCCTGATATTCGTCCCACGTGCAGATGAGAATATTTGTCACGGTGACGGTCGGATTGCCTGACTTGACGGAATAATTCATTGACATCGGACCGGCAACGCTGGCGGTTAGCGCGTAGCTGACACGTTGGCTTGCAGTGAGGTCGCCATACCCTCTCATCGAGATAGTGCCGCCGGTGACGTTCGTATAGGCACTGACATAATATTTCGTCCCTGGCTTGTTCGGAATATTCGCGATATCCACCCACTTGCCGGCTTTCAGGGCGATGGTCGAGGATGGGCTCGTGCATAGGTTCGTTACCATCATCGGGCATCACCCGCCCGGTGCGCGGCGTCAGCCGAGTGGCATCGTGTCGCCGGTGAAGAAGCCCGGAAGCCCCCCCCAACGGCAGTGTCATACGTGTCGGCGCGTTCGATGAGGATATCGCTCATCATGCCTATCACGCCGACCGTTTGGCTGTTAGGACCGATGCGGACGATCAGCCGATCGCAGCCGGCCGGAATGGTGATGGTCTGGTCCACCATGACGGTCTGGCCGTCGCCGACCGGCACGCTGAGCAGTTGTTGATATGAGCCGCCAACCCTGACGGAGACAATGAAATAGGCTGTGGCCTTCTGCGCGTAGGCAAGGGCGTGCACATGGTACGAGCCGGCCGGCGGAATCTGCGAGCCGGACAGGGCATAATCAGCGTGGGGGTCTCCCGTGCCTGTGCTGGTCGCACGTATCCATTTGCGGTTGTTAACGATTGGGTAGTCAACCTTCGCATTGCCCACTCCGACGGGCGCGGTGCCGGTGATGTTCGGATCGGGGAACCAGTTAATCCTCTGCATTCGTGTCCTCCTTGTCGAGACTGTCGAGCACATCCTTCGGGATCAGTTTCATGGCCGTTTCGAGTTGACTAGTCAGGATTGCGATCTGCTTGTTGAGCGTGCCGATCTGTTGTGCGAGCTGTTGTGCGAGCTGGTCGATGACCTGATTCGCGTCGGCTGGAATCTGAGTCAAAATAAGTCTCCTTTCAATGCGAAACCCCCACAATCCGATTGGATTGCAGGGGTTGAAAAAATAGGTGAAAAGCAGGGGTTAGTCGGCGGCGGTCATCGTGTCGATGCGAGTGACCTTCCGCAACTGTTCGAGAGTCAACGTGGCGGACAGATTCGTCTTCACGTCCGCGATGGTCACGGACGTGCCGTCACCGTCGAACGTGGCGAGCACGCCGCGCTGGTAGTCGCGCCATGATTCGCCCGTCTGGTCGGCGGACGAATACTCGAATCCGAGCCGGCACAGTTCCGCTCGCAGGCTTTCCTTCGGCGGACGCAGGTCGAGCACGCCATCCGTCGCCGGTCGTACGTTGGATTGCGGGACGTCAGATGCTGTCATGATTACTCCTTTGCTGTTGTGTTGTTTCCCTTTCCCGCCGGTCATCCCGGCGGAGTCGATGCGCGTGGCCGTCCACGGCCCGCGTCAACGCCGACGGTCGGTCAGATAATCGATCGACCGTCGGCGGAACCGGTCGCGCGCCACGGCGATGCGGTCGGCCACACCGGCCAGCGTGTCGGCGAGACGACCGTCCGCATCCTCCATGACGGGCATCGCGTCCAATCCGAGCAGGCGACGGGTCTCCTCGCGACCGTCCGGCGACAACGCGCCGGACGACGTGAGCACGGGATGCAACGCGGCCATGCGCGTCTGCTGACGGTCCGCCAACTCGTCGCGCTCCACCTGCTCGTAGGCGCTGGTCCAAGCGTTGCGTCCGGTGGCCGGGTCGATGACGCCCGGATCTGACCTGTTCGACCGGACCCGTATGATCGCCGCGACCGTTTCCGTGTCCGTGTCGCAGCCGAGGAGCTCGCCCCACGAGGCGATCGCGTCCAACGGGATGAGATGACCCGTCCCGTCGTCACAGGTCACGGCCAACACGTCACCGTAGATGTTCGTTTCCATCGGCACCTCCTACTGGTTGGTCAGGATGGCGAGTATCTGATAGCCGTATGGGATTCTGCCGCCGTTGCCGGCGCCACGCACCCACAGGCCGCAGCCGCTCGCCGAATCAGCATTCGAACCGACCATGACCGGCTCCGAGGCGTCGGCGGAGACATGCGCATGATATAAGCCGAATTTGGCCGGGGAAACATACGTGTACGTCTGCGTTACCACCCCTCCACCGTTGACCACTCCGCCACGAGGATGGGAAGTCACGAACGTTCCACGCCCCTCGCTGAGCAGGCCGAGGAACCCGCCGAGGAACAGATACCCGGAGTTGATGTCCGCCTCCACGCCAACGCGGCCGTTCGGATCTGCCGCCGAGAGTTCGGCGAATGTATGGTATTTGAGCGTCGGGTCGGCCCTCAATAACAGTTGCGCGAAACCGTTCTGGCTGCCTTTGGAATAATCACGGTAAGCGGCTAGGAAGGCTTCGCCGATTTTGGTGGCGTTGTCCCCCGCCCGGCTGCTGCCCAAACGCATGAACGACCCCGGATCGGTGTCGCTCAACCGGCCTCCGTTGATTACGATGGTGGAGACCTCGCCCTTAGATTTGGTCCGGGATTCCGACGCGATGTAGGCGTCGTGACCGTCGCGCCCGTGCTTGAATTCGATGCCCGAGCCCTCGGTACTGTCATCGCTGTTGATAAGCGACTGTCGGAAGTCCGGTGAGATTCTGATTCGACGTCCGGTGAGGCTCGTCTGGAACGTGCCGGTCAGCAGATTCGACACGCCCTCGCCGTCCAGATAGACGGTCTGGTTGTGGTTCGAATCCCACATGCGCAGGCCCGTCGAATTGAGTTTCACTCCCGTGTTCTCGGAGTCGGAGCTTTGGAATATCGCGCCGGTGAACACATAACCATGGAATTGGCCTGCCGCCACCTTATCCGACGTGATCGTGCCAGCCGCGATCTTGACAGCAGTCACCGCGTTTGCGGCGAGCTTGTCCGTGGTGATCGCGCCGGATACTATCTTGTCGGCGTTGACCGCGTTGGCGGCGAGCTTGTCGGCGTTAACGCTGTTCGCGGCCAGCTTGTCGGTCGTGACCGCGCCGGCCACGATGTCCCCGGCCTGAATCCGATGCGCGTTGAGCAACGCGACCGTCATATCCTCCGTGACGCGGAGTTTCGCGGTCGTCACGCTGTTGGCAGCCAATTTGTCGGTCGTGACGGCGAGCGAGACGATGTTGCGCGCCTGCACGCTGTCGGCGGCGAGCTTCGCGGCGGTCACCGCGTCGGCCACCAGCTTGTCCGTGGTGACGCTGTTTGCGGCGAGCTTGTCCACCGTGATCGCATTGGCCTTGACCTTTTCGGCTGTGACCGCGTTCGCTGCGATGGTCTTCGCGCCGACCGTGCCGGCAGCCAGAATGTTATTGGCCACGAGGTCAAACGGCGTGAAGCGCGTGCCGTCCCACGTCAGCACCTCGATAACGCGGTCTGTGAGAGGCACGAGCACGGACGGGCTGGCGTTGGGAGCGCCCTGCCAGTACGTGTAAAAGTCGGCAAGCATGGACGGCGAATTATTCTTCTCGCCTTTCCACCTCGTCCAATACTTCTGCGTGCGCCACCACATGTCACCGGGCTTGAGCCCGTCGTGGGACGGTTCGTCCGGCCCACGGTAGATCAGGTTCTTGCCGTCCGCGGTGGTCTGCGCCTTTTTCGCGGCGGCCTGCGCCTGATTCGCCTGTGACGCGGCGTTCGCGGCTGTGGTCTGGGCCTTGTCGGCCGTTGATTGCGCCGTCTGCGCGGCGGCATGTGCCTTGACAGCCGCATTGGCCGCATCGGTAGCCGCCTTGTCGGTCACGGCCATCCATGTGCTGCCGTTCCACCGTTTCGGCGTGTTAGAGCCATTCGTCGTGTCGATCCACAGTGTCGTGGACTTGCGCATCGACGCATCCGGAGCAGTGGATTGGATGAGCACGTCGGCCTTGCCGTTCGCCACGCCAGCGGCGGCGGCAGCAGCCGTATTCGCCTTCTGCGCGGCATTCGCCGCATCGGTGGCGGACTGGGCCGCACTGTCAGCGGTGGCTTTCGCTTGGGTCGCGACACTCGAAGCATTGACTGCTGTGGACTTGGCGGCATCCTTGGCCTGACCGGCGGTCGCGGTCGCGCTCTTCGCGGCGGCAGTAGCAGCATTGGCGGTATCCTGCGCGGTCTTGGCCGCACCATTGGCCGTATCAGCCGTGCCCTGCGCGTTTTTCGCTGCGGCAGCCGCATTCTCGGCAGTCTTCTTCGCGTCGGTGGTCTTCGCCGCGTTGTCCGCGATATCCGACTTTGCCTGCTCGATCTGCTTCGCGTTGTCCTCCACGTCGGCATAGCCCATGCGGTTCCACTTGGAGCCGTCCCACACGAGCGTGTCGATCACGCGGTCGGCCAATGGCACGAGCACGCTAGGCGAATTGTTCGGAGTCCCGAGCCAGTACGTGTAAAAGTCCGCGAGCAGTGATGGGCTGTTGTTCTTCTCCCCCTGCCAGCGCGTCCAATACTTCTGCGTCTTGAGCCACAGGTCGCCGACGATCAGATTGTCCTTCGGCATGTCAGGCCCACGGAAGGTATGGTTCTTCGAGTGGGCTTCGGCATACGCCTGCGCCGCCGACTCCTTCGCCTTCGATATCTCGCCGTTCGCCGTGGTCAGGTCGCTTTTGGTCTGCGCGATGTCCTTCCGGGCCTGCGACAGATCGGCCTTGGCCTGCGTGAGCGTCTGATTCGCCGTGTCGAGATTCGACTTGTTGGCTTGGATGTCCTTCCGCGCCTGATCGAGCTTGGCCGTATTGTCCTTCAACGCCGTCTTGTTGTCAGCCAAATCCTGCTGGATTCGTTTGACCTCTTCCGGCGAGACCGCCGACGCGACCGTCACCGAGGCGATGGCCGACCAGCCGGAACGGTTGCCCGCATGATCCACGGACCTCAGCGCATAGGAGTGCCGGGAACCGGCGGCCAGACCGGTCACAAGATAATCGCCCGGACCGGACTGGGTGGCGCTGATGACGGTCATGCCGTCCGCATTGACGCCCTCGCCGACCTCGATATGGTCGAAGTCCGATTCCATCTGAGCGCCAGTGCTTGTCCTGCCATCCCAGTGGACAGTCACCACGCCAAGCTCAGACGCGAGGACGGGCTTGGATGGTACGGAGCATGGCGTCGTATCCGACTCCACAGTTGCCACCACGACGGCCGACCATTCGCCGAGCTTGTCCGAATACGTCGGGACTGCCCTGACGCGCACCTCGATTTGCGTGCCGCAATCCAAGCCGCCGAAACCGAGCTGAGTCTTATCGGTGGCGCCGGCGGAATGCCAGGGCGCGCCGTCCACGTGCTTGCGCCACTCGACGGCGTAGCTGCCAATCTCGATGGCCGTGTCATTCGTGGCCTGCGTGACCGCGCTCCACATGGCCGTAGCCAATCCGTGCGCGAAACCATCCGAACCAATGTAGGCGTCGGTCTGCACGATCAATCCGAGAGGGGCCTTCGGCACGCGATGGTCACGGTCGGACGAGGCGGTCGTGCCGCCCTCACTACCGGCCAACGCGGCGCCGCCGGTGATGCCCTTGATCTTCTTCGCCTGTCTGACGGATGCATCGTATTTGATGTCGTTCAGGGCGATGCTGGCGGATAGTCCCTCGCCCTGACGCATCGACAGGTCGATTTCCTGCACGCGCACCTTCTCGCCGTGGCTGACGGTGGGTGCTGTAATCCAATCGCCAGCGTGATAATCGACGAGCGGCAGACTGTCCACGTCGGAAACGATGAGATCGCGCGTGTACTGGCCGCGTACCCTAGCCGCATCATCCAAAGTGCTCTGCATAAAGGCCTGAGCGGTGTCCTTGTCGGACACGCCGCCCTGCGAGCTGTAGGATTCCCACTTGCCCCAAGGCGTCGGCGCGCTCGGATTGTCCATGCGGAAAAGCAGGTTGTTGTCGCCCTCGACGAGGATCGTGGACGCGAGGTCGCTGATGCTTTCCTCATACGGGGCCTCGCCGATGTCACGGGCAAGCTGGAGTATGACCTGCTTGCTTAGATCACGGCTCAATGCGGTGCTGTCGGCGTTCCACAGTTTCAACATGCGCCCGGACGTGCGCCAGTCGCAGCCACCGCCATTGACCAGCGAGCTGAGAATGGTCTGCAGGTCGGTGCCCAAGGAATAGTAAAGCGTGTATTTCCTCGCCCATGCCGCGCCGCCCGCGTCCTTCGCCGTGTCGAAGCCGAGCGTCAGTCCGGTGGCCACGCCGCCACGCTGACGGTTTTCATCAAGCAGGGTTTTGAGGATCACACCCGGATTAGAGCTGTAAAAAGGCCTTTTGCCCTTGTTGTCGCCGTCCGCGAGCAGATGGCTGGAATCATTATTCTCCGCCTTTGACAGCAGCCAGCTGATCGACTGGCCGGAATAGGTGACGGTCTTTGTACGGTCGTCCGTCTTGCCGCTGCGCCCAGTGATGACATAGCGGGCGTTATCCGGCTCGCGATAGCCGTTTCCATCCGACACCTCCACGGCCACTTCGAGGCCATCGGTAAGCTCTCGGTCGAACGCCTGGGCGTCGCCGGAAAGCATCGAGTACTCGATCGAAATGGCGCCATCATCATTGTGCAGCATGGACGCGTTGAAGCTCACCGGCTCCGCCAATACGCCGATTCGCTCGCCGAAAGGCCGGTATGCCACGAGTCGCGCATGAAGGGACTTGCTCATTAATCACTCCCAGGATTGCAAAAACCGGCATGTCACCTTGTCCGTGCCGCCGGTCTGTTTGATGGTGATGCGATAGTCGCCGGAATCGATCGCGGGCCACACCTGCAACGGTTCGGTGGTCCAGTCGATGCCGCCAGTCTCATCCGTGCCGCCAGACCATGCGTCGGCATTGGCAGCCGTCCACGCCTTGCGATTGGCCACATCGACGAAGAGGTAAGGTCGCGAGGCGTCACGCTGGCCGCCCCACATGAGGTTCGTGCCGCTCACCGGATCGGCGATGGTAACGCCAGTGGCGGCACCGAAGCGCAATACCAGCGTGGTGATCGGCGCGTCCGACAGCCAGCCGTCCGGCAGGATGTCGAAAAGCATGGACGGCGAAGCATTCGGCAACCCAGTCCAGCGAGTCCAATAGCCTTTACCGCTCGGCTTGGAGACCCCGCCCGGCAGGAGCCTGCCGCCCGAAGCGGACAACGTTGCCTCCTGCCACTGCACGCCACGCCAAAACACATCCGGCAGCTGGAATACGGCGGTCGCTGCCCTGTGGTCATCCCACGGAATCTCGTCACCGTCCGGCTGGCATGACGTGCATACCGCGCTAGCGGTCATGCTCCGCGTCAAGCCGGAGAACGTGTCACGCTCCACACGCGTCAGCGACGAGGCCAAGCGACACAAGCGGTAGAAGCGGTGCATCAGAGTATCCGCATCAGGCCCGTCCGTGATGAATTTGAGCGTGATTTCCGGCGCGTCGAAAGCCACCGGGCCAGCCGGAAGCATCACACCACTCCTGCCATTCACACTGACGGAATTGATGCGCGGGCTGATGCTCGTGAAATGGGTGGTGCCGACGATCAAACTCGAATGCTCACCAGTCAGCTGCTGACCATTGATGAGATAATCCGCGAGAATCATTGCACCACCATTTCCGCTTGTGTGTCACCATTGCGGCATTGCCGCCGTCTGCAATCTTTGCTGCGTGCTAATGCTCGTTGGAGCGATCGCGGGGTAATTAAACGTCTGCGTCACATACGTAGCACCGGCACCGCCATTGCTGACATTCGCCCGACCAGACTTCGACGCATCCACATCGAAACCGCCATTGATCTGAGCATTCATGCCATTGACCGTGCGCTGCACGTCTTTCCAGCCAGCCTTGAGGCTCTTATCAAAGCCCTGCATGATCGCTTGACCAGCAGGCTTCAACATGACCTTGTCATAGCTGAGCGGACCCTTATGCTGGACAATCCAGTCACCGATACCGCTCACAAAGCTCTTCACTTTTCCGAAAGCCGCCTTCAGACCATCAAGCAGACCATTGATGATGCTCGCGCCAGCGTTCCACAGCCACGTGCCGGCACCGGCGAACACGCCCATGATGGCACTGCCGACGCCGCCCAAAAATCCGAGCACGCCCTGCACGACACCATGCACGATCTGACTGAAACCGTTCCACGCCTGCTGCCAATTGCCGTGAATCAGGCCGGTCACCAGATTGATGACACCCTGAATGACATTGACGATGCCATTGACCACCATCGCGATGCCATTGATGACCCCCTGAATGAATGGCAGCATCGCTTGGATGGTCGGCAGCAATGTCGAGTTAATGAAGCCGACAATCGCGGAAATGATGGTGGACACCAAAGGCGCGAGAGCCTGAATCACCGGCATGAGCGCCTGAATCACAGCCATGACCTCATTGATCATGGTAATGACGATCGGCTGGATGCCTTGGATGGCCGGAGTGATCGCCGTGATCACGGAGGTCACCACGGTCAGAACGCCCTGGATCACCGGCACCAAAACGCCCACCAAGGTGGAGATTATCGGCGTCAGCAGCGGGATTATCTGACCGATCACATTCGTGATCACCGGCATCACGGCTGCCGTCAATTGGCCCAAGGCCGTCATGAGCGCCTGAATCGACGGCTGCAGCATCTGGAATGCCTGCTGCAGGCTGGCTAAAACGTTTTTCAGCATCTCGCCGAATTCGCTGCGCAATTGCGGGCTCGTGGCGATCAATCCTGCCAGAGCGCCAATCACCAGCGTGATAGGACCGCCAAGACCGGACAGCACGCCGCCAAACTTAGACAGCAGGCCGCCAATCACCGGCACTCCACTCAAGCCGCTCAAAGCGCCACCAAGACCAGCCGCGCCAAGCAAGCCGGTCACTGCGGCGATGGGACCGGACAACGAGCCAAGGCTATTCGACAGGCCGCTGAAATCAATCTTGCCGATCTTGTCAGCGACAGCACCGAACACCTTTTCCAAGGGTGGACCGATCTTCTCGGCCAGCGACGCCACCTTATCAAACAACGCTGTGATGAGCGGTTCGACGGCCTGCACCATCTTGATGACCGCGCCGCCGACACCACCGAAAGCCGCGATGAGATCATTGCCGACAGAAGTCTTCAACCCGGCGATCTCATGCTGCAGTATCGTCATCTTGCCCTGCGGGGTCTGCGCCAAGGCCTTGTTGATGCCGCCGAAGTTGGCTTCCAGCACCTGCGCGGCCATGGCGGCCTTCTCGGACGCACTGCCCTCCTGCAGGACTTTCTTCTGCGCGTCGGTCATGGTCACGCCATACTTCGACAATGCCGTGGCGCTGCCGGTCATGACCTTGCCGAGCAGGTTTGCTATCTGCACGCCATCCTGCGCCGTGGCGTTGTATCCCTTGTTGTTGGCGATCATGTCGGCCAGCGCGGGCGTCAACGTCTTGACCTGATCGGCAGTCAGCGCGAAGGTGCCGAGCTGCGCCTGAGCGGCCTTGAGAGTGCCGGCGGACACGACGCCGGTCTGTCCAAGCGTCTTGTTCAACCCGAGCAGTGACTTCTGCTCTTCGTCCGCCCAATTGTTGTTCTTGGCGACCTGCTGGAATTTCGCGGTCACCTCTTCGGCCTTGAGCGCCGCATCGACGGACTGGCGTCCGAAGTTGACGAGGTATGCGGCAGCTGCGGTGGCCGCGCCGGACACGACGGTGGCCATGCCCTTCGCTGCATTGCCGATACCACTCACGGCCTTCGAAGCGAAACCGGAAGCCTTGCTCAACCCCGAATGCAACGCGTTACCGGCCTTCGCGGCAGCATTACGCGCACCCTCCGGCAAAGCATTCCAAGCAGCCGAAAACTTCTCCTTGATGTTGGACGTGACCGCGCCAGCCGTCGAACTGATATTCCGCACTGCGGCATTCACGCCTGGAATCTTGCCGACGATCTGCTGTGCCGCCGACGTGAAGCCGGACGCCAGACGGATGAAAGCGTTCTTGGACTTGTCCGACTCTGCGGCCAATTGCGTTTCGAGGTCCTTGAGACGTCCCTGCGCCGTTTTGAGGTTGTCGGACGCCGCCTTGAGGTTGTCAGCCGCCGCCTTCTGCCGAATCTGCGCCTGCTCAAGTTTGATGGCCGCAGCCTGAGCTTGTGTGCTGTCCGCTCCATATTTCTGTGTGGCCGCGTTCAGCTTCTCCTGCGCGGCCTGCACCTGCACGCCGGCAGCCTTGAATTTCAGCAGCGCGTCAGTATTCTTCTGCGACGCCTGCGCCACATCCTTCTTAAAGGACTGCAAGGCTTGCGCGTCAAGCTCCTTCGCGCCGCTTTTGAAACCATCACCGAAGGCACTGCCCAGCTTCGACCCTTGCTTGCCAGCGTCGAAGCCCTTGCCAAAGGCCGTCTTCATGTCGCCGACGGCTTTGCCGGTTTCTTTCGCAACGTTCTGGCGGAAGCCCTTCATCTGCGGGAAAATGCTCACATGCGCGGAACCCAGCTCGCTACCGCCAGCCATGACAGCCTCCTCTATTCACTTGTCTTTTTGAATCCGAAGATGCTGCTCATCGACTCCAAAGCCGTCCGACGCTCCTCATCGGTCACTTCGACGTGCTTTCCACCAGCTCTTTCAGGCGCGAGGTCACCAAGAATCGACGTGCCACCAGCCTGAATCGCGGTGATGATGGCCGTCGCATCCATCGGCAGCACTATATGCACGGCAGACATGCCGCAATACGTCGACGGATCAGCCGAAAGGCTCTCCCACAAGGCGATCGCGTCCGCGAAACGGAGTCTGCCGCCCAAGTCGGCCTGCAGACTCCATCCACGCGCCGCGAAATCAGCCCTTATTCGGTCGCCGTCTTCCCCTCGGAGGAGCTGGCAGAAGCCGACGATTTTCCCAAATCAGCGCCCTGCACCTTGGCAATGATTTCGCCATAAGCGTTGAGAATGTTCATCGGCACCATGACCGGCTCCTTCGCCAGCTCCTTGGCCGCCTCCTCACCAGCGAAAGCAGTCAGCATGTCCTTCAACGTCTGAATCTGCTCAACATCCGACTTAACGTCGGACAGCTTCACGAAATCATCAATCGACAGCGCCAAGGGCAGCTTGTAAATGTGGCCATGCGGTGCCAAAAACCATACGGAGCCGTCCTTGATGAGATGCTTCACGTCCATCTGCGTGGCGACAGCCTCAAGAGCCTTGTCCTCATCCTCCTGAGTCCATGCGTCGAAGTCGGCGGCGGAGGGCATCACATTCTTGGTCATTTCTTCCTTCTTTCAAACGACTGTAAAAATTCCTTTACATTCATGAATGAAGAGGAAGAATCCCAGCACATGCGAAGAAAGGAAGAAAGAAACACATGCTAGGAAGAATCAATGTCAGTCGGCGACCGGCTGAGACTCGGAATCATCAGCCTGATGATCGCTGGTATGAGAACCGGACGAAACAGTCGGAGTCACGAAGGACTCCAAATACTTGCTGTTGCCGGAATCGCAGGCGTCATCCTGAATCCATTCGATGGTCCAGGCGTCGCCGGTGTTCTTGCCTGCGGTCTCCTCCCCAGGCTCATTGCCGGTCAGATTCACGACACCCAGACGGCGGCGGTGCGTGCCGTTTTTGAAAACGGTCTCCTTGTAGCAGAACCACTTGCCGTCCTGAATGATATCGGTCACGTGGTAGACGCCATTGGTGTCCGGCGTTCCGATGGTCATCTGGCGCGTGATGCTGTTATCCTCGGCCACGGTGAACTGTTCGGTCAGCGAAGCCTTGCCATTAATGCTGTAGCCGGGCTGATGGAACTTGATCGCATCATCGGCATCACGATTGTCCTGCGGTGCGCCATCCTCGGTGATAAGGCCGACGAAACCGCCTTTGCTGAAAATAGTGTCCAAGCTGGTCTTCACGTCGGCCACGGTCGGCGCGATGAGAGCAGCGTTCAGCGTCTTAGACGCGTCGTAGGGCGCAAAACGGTAGGCGCTTGTAACCACGACCTTCGCGGCGCTAAGGTCATTGCCAGCTGAATCAGCAGCCATATCTTGTCCTTTCAAACAAAAAAAGCGCTGAAACACAACGTTTCAACGCCTTGAAAATTCAGAAAAACTTAAATTATTGGAATGCACCAATAGTGGAGAATTCGAGAGTCAGATAGCATCTGGCGATATTCGCGTCCTCGGCCACGAAATACGGGCCATTGCACCCGTCCTCTTCGATTGCCGCGATCGGAGAACCGTCAAGCGAGCAAATATCAGGGTCGGTGAGCAAACCGTAGATTCTGGACGCCAAGTCACGGCATGGTTTCGGAGCGGCACGAGCCCCGTAGCGCACGGTCACGCCGACGCTCCGGTCGAAGAGCACGCGATTCGACTGCGATCCGCCATCGTCACGCACCACGACGAGCGGCCGTGAGCCGTCGTAATCGTCCGGCTCGCGATTCGAAACGATGATCGTCGGGAAAGACGGCTTAAGCCTGGCACGTAGAAAAGAGCAGATCCACAATTCAATGTCTGGCGGCAAGACCATGGTCATGTTTTGCCTGCCTTCAACGCCTTGCGGAGATTGCCCGTCTTCGATTCCACGAGCAGGGTCTTCTTGTCGGTGCCGACCACCATGCATGTGGTTCGATGCGCGTGCTTGACCTCCTTGATCTGGAGGCCATCGCGATACGCGCCGGTGTCCGCCGGAGCATGTGCTTTTGCATATTCGAGCGTCTTCTCGGCGGCACGACGTGTCATGGCCTTGACGCCAGCCGAATTTAAAATCTCGTCAAAATATTTGTCGTTGAATTTGACCATCACTCCCAAAAGCCGTCACCCCCTGTATTCGGATAGTGGAATCTCGATCGTCGGCTGCCACGACGTGAAAGCATTCGCGTCACGACTCGGATAGCCGCTGACCTCCCAACATCGCCCGTCATCCGGCAACGCCTGAATCCTGTCACCCGGCATGATGTCCAAGGACGGGTCAGGAGACGTGAGGTAAGCCATGCTCGTGGTCTGCTCGCGCAGACCGTCGGGCGTGCGCGTGCTGCTGGAGCTGGCGAGAGAGCCAGTGAAATCCAAAGTTTCCGGATTAGACCAGTCCTCGCCAGCCTGCTCGCCGGAATACGGGTCATCGACCTTCCTCGCACGCAGTCGCCGCCATTTGGTCGCGCCCGGCATGCTGAAGGACGAGCCATGGCCGAGATAATCCAACGCGGAAGTCACGGCTTCACCCCCCACGACAAGCGGTAAGGCTGCAGCGTGCGCTTCTCGGAATCGAAAAGCGCCACGTTAGGCACGCCACCATCGGAACCTGACCGGTAGGTGACGCTTGAGCCATTCGTGGATTGGGAGGATACCGTGCCGGGCACCTGCATCACACGAGACGCGATGTCCAGCAGGATCATCTGCACTTCCGGCACGTCCTCCAAATCCCAGCCATCAGTGATGGTCGCTTCCACACTCCCCGGCAGATCGGGGAAGGTGGCGCCATTGACCAGCACAAGGCTCCCAGCCTCGCTGAAACGCGCGTCCTGCACGTGCTCCACGCCATCAAGCTTCAGGCTCGAAAGCGCGGTCACATGCTTGGATGGCAAGAGAAGCGAGTCACCGCCATGGCCATCCAAGCGAATCGTGCGGGTGACGGAAGGCGCGACATGCCAGCCGCAATGCTTGCGAATCGCAGCCTGAGCGGCCCTCATCTTGAAACCGGCATCGACTTGGAAAGAGTCGGCGTTTGGAATCAGATCACCAATCACGGCAGTCATGCCGCACCCCCCAATCACTTACTTGGCTGCCATCAGGCCAGCGGCCACCAGAGAATCGATAAGCGCATCGAATTCCTGCTTGGTCGGCGCGGTAGAAGCTGCCTTTGGCACATTCTTCGCCACCGGAAGAGAGACGGCACCGCCGATAGTGACCGGCTTGCCCTTGGCGTCAAGCGCCACAAGCTCCGCCACGTCCTGCGTCTTGTCGACGTTCGCCTCTTTCGGGGTGGCGAAGCGCACGTACTTCTGCGTCATGATCAGGCCGCCTTACCGAGAGTGACCTTCACGAAGGCCTTCGGATACTTGACCTGCAGGCCCAGACGCTCGGATACGCGGCACTTCTGCTTGAAGTGCAGGAAATCGTCAGTGTCGGAGTCGGTCATCTTCACGACCAGACCACCCTTGCGCAGCACCTTGGCGCTCTTGAAAGCGCCGACCAGCGCGGTGCCTTCGGTGATGGCGGCGGTGGCCACGGTCGGGATGTTCCACAGCTTGGCCCCATCGGTCAGGTTGAGGTAGTTGCCGTTCGCATCCTTGGCGATGGTCAGCTTCCAGAAGTCAAGCGGATTCATCACGTAGGCGTCGGCTTGGAAGTTGGTGGTGGTGGTGATCTGCAGGGCGGCCTTGGACAGGCGGTCGGCGTCGGACAGTTCATCCTTATTCATCGTCTGAATTTCACGGTTGAACAGGCCGGTCAGATTGTTTTCACTGCCATTGCCGGACAGCAGCTGCGTCTCCTCCTGCAGCTTCAGGTCATACTGCGCGGCGTCGTTGATTTCGCCGATGACCCAGGACAGATCATCCATCATGTCCTCGCTGATGCCGAAGAAGCTGGCCACCTTGCCGATCTTGTCCTGCTTCCAAGTCGGGTCCTTCCAATGGACCTGCGGGGCTGCGCCGGTCTCCTCGACCATCTTGGCGTTGCCTTCCAGCTCATCGAAAACCGGGTACTGCAGGACGGTGCCGGTGATGGCGCCGGTAGAGAACAGGTCGGCCACGACCAGCGGACGATGATACGGGCGAGCAGGCTCGGTATCGGTCTGGGTCAGATACGGCGTGTAACCGGCAGACGGCGCGCCCTCGACATTGGTGTCGGTGTTCGCCTTGCACTCGACCTCGTAGCCATGAGCGATGGCGGACTTCACGTCAAGGCCCGCCGTCTGCATGGACTGGACGTAATATTCGCCGACGCTCTTGGCATGGATGGCATCGGAGCCACCGACATGCCGCACACCAGACTTGGCGTTGAGCTGGCCGATCTGCGTGAGCAGATCATCGGCCTGCTTCATACCGTCCATCTGACGGTCGATGCCCTCGACCTCAGCCAGCGCGGTCTTCACGAATGCGATGGTGTCGCCATCCGCCTTGCCAGCGGCCAGCAGACCCTGCTTCTCCTCGAGCTGCTTGACAAGCGCGGCTCGCTTTTCCTTGAGAGATGCCATTACGGTCACTCTCCTTTCCGCCCAACTTGGGCAATCTTTATTGCGAGTTGCAACGCTCCCGCTTCGGAAAAACCGTCCGGCTCCTCGGACTTGGCCCCTTCAGGCTCCTCGTTCTTGGCTGCACCGGCATCCGATGCCTTCGCATCGTCACTCTGGTCATTGTCATTGTTGTTGTCGGACTGAGTGGTGTTCTCAGCCACGAAATCCTTGAGCTTCTTCGCCTGACCTGTCAGGTCATCGGCGATCTGCGAGAGAATGTCTAGATTCTTCTGTGAGAGGGGGCGTCCGGTCTTCAACCGGCTCAGCGCGTCCTTCACGTCCACGATGCCGGTATCCTGATTCGCCCCGATCGGCACGAAGGACGCCTCATACACCTTCAATTCGCGCAGTTCGTTCGCTTTGGTGCCATCATCAAGCTCAACCTCGCCCTCGTCCACCACGTCGAACGCGAAGGACAGTTGACTCAGACGCTTTTCCTTGATCAAGTGGTAGACCTGCGCAGCCTTCGGAGAGTCCATGTCGAAATGGCCTTTAATCCACCAGCCGTGATCGTCCTCGCCCATCGAATCGACGCCGCCGATGTTGTAATCGGGGTCATCCATACGATGCCCATACAACACCGGCAGCGTGTTGCCGCTGTCCTGCCATGCCTTGATCGTCTTGCTGAACGCGCCGTTCGCCACCACTTCACCGTAACAGTCGGGTTCGCGGGTGAAAGTGGAAGGGTAGGCGATGAATTCGCCGTCCTTGAGCGCCGAGTCCTCGCCGTCGGCCTTGAATCGGCAATCGAAATCCTTAAAGTGCATCATGCACCTCCTTGAAATACGTTCGCATGTCCTCTGTCTCCTGCAATGCCCTCACACCGGCATCGAACTGCCCCAAACCGGCCTTGATGGTCAGGTCGGCCTGCAGTTCGTTCTGCCATTTGAGCCATTTGATGTCATCGACGCCCATACCGGCGCCGAAACGTGATCTGACGCTCTTCTCCAAGCGGTCGCGCCAAGCATTGACGATTGCCGCTGTTTTCCCGCCGTCGTCCGATTCAATGGCCGAACCGTCGGCTGGACGCGACGGGTCACCGCCATCCTGCGGGCTTGACTGGCCGCCCTTGGTGACATTGAGCGGCACAACCAGTTCGTCACCGCCATCGACGCGCGGCAGATTCTGACTGGCGCGCGCCTCGTTAGGCGTAATCCACGGAGCTCCCACCGAAGTGCTCATCACACTGGCCTGCTCCTCGAAATCGCCGGAAAGCTTGCTGCGGATGTCGAATTCGATGTAATTCACGTCCGGCGCACCGACCTTCGGAGCGAGGAAAGTGTTTATCCTGTCCTCGATCATGCGCATGGTCGGACCAAGCGTCTCGGAATACAGCATCTTGCGGAATTCCTTGGTATTCGAGAAATTCGCGTTATCAAGGATGCCGACCATGACCGGCGAGACGTGGTAGACGCTTGCGACGGTGGACAGCGAAAGCTTCGTGACCTCGCTGAATTCCTCCTCGCGAGCATTGAAGCCCAAACGCTTCAACTCCATGCCATCCTCAAGCAATGGCGTGGCACCGGCCTGCGCTCCCCTGTCGGTGAATTCCTTCCAACCGCGCAGGAAACGCTCACGGTCGGCGTCATCCCATTCCGGCGCATCCTTCGGACGCACCAGCACGCTGCCGATACGGCCGCCGCGCTTCCACACCTGAGTGCGATACGACCATGCCTGAATCTGCTCGTTGATAATGTCCTTCAAGGCCCTCACGGGAGTAACGCCCTGCGTCGGGTCATCAGGGTTCCACCCGTGGAACACAAGCATGTCATCGGCCGGCACATCATAGTATGACGTGCCCAAATTAGGATAAACGCGATAATAGGCCGGCTGGAACACACTGCCATCACGCTTCGCCTGCACCCAGCATGGCGGAATCGGCTGAATCTGCCAGCTACCGAACTTGTCGGCATCACGATCAGGTGTCTGCATGACAACCCAGTAAGCGTTATCGTAAAGCGCCAAGTCAGCCACAAGCTGACGCATCAACTCATAGCCCGTCATCGTGCCGTTCGGCTGCTTCAGCAGATTTATCAGCACATCATCGGTCACACGCTGCCTGTCCGTGTCGCTGACACGCTCGAATTCCTTCAAACCGACCTGAGCGACATTCCGCGCCAGAAAAGTAATCACGGTACGCAAATGCGGCTGCGTCTTGAAAAGCTCGGCCTCCGTCTGACCCTGAATCACGGCCATCTGGTCAGACAAATCAAAGGAAATGCTGTAGCGCGGCTGGAAAACGTTCCTCAAGGCGCTCCAAAGGCCCATAAGGCACCTCCAATCGCTTCAAAAAATCAAAGAATCATCAATCCATGCCCCGAATAGGCGGAAGCCTTAGCCGGTTCGACATCCACAGCCTGCATGGTCTCCAGCGCGTACAATGCCTGCGATTCGGCAACCAATCCGGAAATCTGCAATGCTGATTTCGTCCTGTCCCACACCTCGACCTCGCCAAGACGCCGGGACACGGCCACACTCACCTGCTGTTCGATGGCGGGCTGGGGGAGATGGCGGAGTTTGTTTTCCTTCACTCGGTCACGGAAACGGCCGGTTGCGGCTCCCATGCGAAAGCCCTCGATGAGATGCACCGTCCAACCGGCCTCCGCGAGCGGGTCGGCGAAGTCCACGGCCGGGCAGCCCTTGGACTGCAAGGCGATTTCGTGGATGTTCGGCCAAGCCTCACGAAGCATTTTGAGGTATTTCGGCACCCAGAGCATGCCGTCGCGGCGCACAATCAGTTCGACGTGCGGCAATCCGTCCTCGCGGTAGCCGGCGGCGGCGATATAGGTGGTCTCACGGTCGGCGCTGGTGTCCACGGAAAGCACTACGCGCCCGTCATCGGGGATACGGGACTTCGGGTCGATGCCGCGCTTCCACAGCTTCGGGTTGATGTACGGCGTGATGTCGGCCGTCACCCACTGGCACAAGACCTCGGTGCGGTACGCGGCTTCGGTCATGCCGTTGATGTCGGCCGCGATACTCCGATACGTCATCGGCCCGTAACCCATGGAGGGGTTCGCCTGACGAATGCCGTCGAGATCGTCCAGCTCGCATTTATCCGGAGCCGACCACTCAAAATACCCATAGGACGGGTCATGTTCATCGGCCCATTCGTCCGGCGACTGCTTGCCGGTCTCGACCGACGCATTCCATGATTCAGCCAGGGCACGGCCCTCGTCAACGACTCGGCGCAGTACGACGCTACGATAGTCGCCGGCGTTCGAGATGCCCCACAATTGGCTTGACCAGATGGCTTTCGTGGTTTGACTGACTGCGTTCCAGCCATCGTCGGTATGCTGTTCGCGCAGCTCATCGAACACGACACGGCTCGCGGACTTGGAACGGATGTTCTTATCGGCGCGCACGATATACTGCGCCTTGTTACGGCAGATAATCGCCTCTTCGCCATGCGAATTGTTGACCCGCTGCACACGCTTCTGCAATACGGGCACCGCAAGCGCGGCCTCGCCCTCGGAAGCCGGATTCGGATTACACCAATTCAGCACGGCCTGATACGGGGCACGAGCATTGTCCAACGTCTGCGCGGCACCGACCACGAGAAACTTCCAAGCCGGCGACAATTCCGGATGACGGCCAGAATCAACGAACAGCCACCACGCAACCAGCACGCTCATCAACGTGGTCTTGCCGTTCTGACGGGCAACCTCGGTCACCACGCGGCGGAACCGGTATGAGCCGTCCGGCAGAAGCTCGAGTCCGTGGATCAGCAGCCATTTCTGCCACGGGTAGAGATGCACGTGGAGGAACTTTTCGGCGAATTCGATGACCGCGAACCCGTTCGACGTTTCCGGCGTCAATTCGCGCAGCGGGGGAGTGAATATGCGGGGAGTGGTGATGCCGTGGGCGTCGTCATTGATTTCACCGATGCCCATGACGCCTCCCGTTTAGCTGATTTTCGCCAGATACTCCTCAAGCTCATCGGCGACCGGCTTGACCTCTTTGGCGGCGTTCTGGATATTGCCGCGTGCAGCCGGCGTCGCTCCCAACTCGCGCAGCACATTCATCAGATGCGGCACGAGGTAGAGCGCCTTGGTGACCTCCTGACCAGTGCCATGCTGCAGCGAGTAATCGATTTGGCGGGCTATCGCTCTGCCGGAGGCAATCACCGCCGCGTCCGCTTCGGTCGTATCCAGTGCGGCCACCGTCGCCTCGTAATTCGAGGTGATAACCGCGCCGTCATCCGGTTTATCCAGGATGCGCATACGGCGTTCGGACAACGTGTTGCACAAGTCGATGGCCTTCAAGTCACCTTGGATGGCCTGCGGGTATGCGGCGCGATACAGGGCGTCGATACGTTCCAGTTCGGCGGAGCGTTCGGTGTCCCTGTCCTTGCCCTTGCGGTTCGCGGCGAGCGCGCGGCGGACTGCGGCCTCGGCGGAGGAAACCGTCTTGAAGTTGAGGACGGTGCGGATCTCCTGCAGGCTCATGGCACCGAGGAACAGGCGCAGGGCCTTCTGGTCTTTATCCTCGGCCATGATCACTCACCTCCTATTCGCTGATGCGTTCGGCCTTTTGGCCGGTGTAATCCTCCCAACGCTTCAATATCACGTCGCAGTAGTGCGGGTCGAGTTCCATGGTCACGCACTTGCGGCCCGTCTGCTCGCACGCCATGAGCGTGCTTCCTGAGCCGCCGAATGAATCCAGCACGGTATCACCGACCCGACTGCTGTTACGAATCTCATAGGCCATGAGGGGCACCGGCTTCATGGTCGGATGCTCCGCGTTGCGCGCAGGTTTCTCGAATTCCAGCACGGTGGTCTGCTTGCGGTCGGAGAACCAGCGGTGTGAGGCACCGTCCTTCCAGCCGTAAAGGCACGGCTCGTGCTTCCACTGGTAGTCCTGACGGCCAAGCGAGAACGTGCTTTTGGCCCAGATAAGCGTCTGACGAATAGTCATGCCCGCCTTGTCGGCGGCGGCGAGGAAATTCTCGGCTTGAGTCTGCGCGAACCAGACATAGAACGCGCATCCGGGCTTCAACACGTCAAGCGCCGTGACGAACGCCTTACGCAGAAACTCCACGAACTCGTCATCGTTCGCCCAGGAATCATTCTCAATGGTCAGATGTTTTTTCGTCTTGCCGACAATGGCGACATTATAGGGCGGGTCCGTCAGCCACAGATCGGCCTCCCCCCCCCCTAACAGTTTCCGCATGTCCTCAGGTTTGGTGGAATCGCCACACATGAGACGATGCTCGCCCAGCACCCAGATTTCGCCGCGCTTCACACGCTGCGGAGCATCATCGGGCACCTCGACATCCTCAACCTCCGAATCGTCTCGCTCAGGCTCCAACGCGGCGGCAAGCTCATCCACATCATCCTGAGACCAGCCCAATCCATCGAGACTGCTCACATCGGACAGCAAAGCGGATAGAGTCTCGTCATCGTAGCCGCCCAAGTCGGCGAGACGATTGTCGGCCAGCACGATCTGCGCCGCCTGGTCATCGTCCACATCGACCGTGGTCGCCTGAATCGTCTTCCAACCGAGCTTCTTCGCCGCCAGATACGTGTGATTGCCGGCGAGAATCTCGTAATCGTGGGAGGCGTGCGTGCCGATGTTGACCACGATGGGCCGATACTGGCCGCGCGCCTTCAACGATTCGGCGATGGCATCCACATCGCCGCGCCGAGGATTCTTGTGATACGTGCTCAGGTCGGAGATTTTGAACGTCTCCACCTTCAAATTAGGCATGATGGCTCCGTTCCCGCGCGTGCGCGATGGGGTGGTCAAATTCGGAGGGAGAGGAACAGCGGCCATGCGGGTCGTGTCCCGCCCGTGGCCGGTTTTGGGATTCTACCGCCCCTCCCGGTGGTTGGTCAGGCGTTGAACGCGTCGATGAACGCGTTGGCGCCGTTGGTGAGTCGTCTGGTGAATGACTGACTGTCGACCTTGGGTATGACGACGGTGCGTCCGTCTCCCGAGACCGTTGGTTCGAGGTTGATTGGCAGGTCCACGTCGATCTCGCCTAGGTCGTAGTCGGTGTTGCTGTTGGACAGGCTGGCGCTGATGTGGAGCACGATGGGATAGGTTGCTTCGCGGACCGTTTCGCCGTTGAATGTCTTGACTGGTTCGTCGATGTCCATGAGCGTTGAACCTCCTATGCTGCTCGGATCCATTGGCGTGAGAGTGTGCCGATTGGCGTGGCTGGATCCTTGTTGCCGCGCAGGTTGTTGCATTGGGTGTGTGATGGCCGGAAGCCTGCGGGGTCGTGTTGCAGGTCGGGCCGCTTGCTGACGGGATAGAAGTGGTCGAGGTTGTAGCTGTCGTCTGTGGTGTTCTGCGGGGCGTCGTAGTCGATTGGCATTCCGCAGAGCCAGCATGGACGGTGTTCCGCTTTGCATTCGAGGAAGAATTTTTTGCGGTCTTTTTCGAATTGGCGTCCGCCCTTGCGGACTTGACGACTGTAGCTGACCATGTTGCAGTCACCTCGCATTGCGGATGTTTTGTGTGGCATACGCGGTTGGCTTCGATCCAACGACCTGCGGTTTTGGAGACCGCCGCTCTACCTGCTGAGCTACGCGCATAGGCGGTCATGCCGGTTGATTGCCATGGCACATGACCATTGGGTGGATATGAGTAAAGCCCCTGAACCGGTTGATTCAGAGGCTTCCACACTAATCCTGATACGGAGTATACCACGGGGTGGCGGCAGCCTACTCCCGCTTGGGTTTTGTGTTTCGCGTGTCAGGTGTTTTGGATGTCGTTTTAATGTCGAGTCTTGGACACGGCGAAGGCCACGATTTCGCGGATGTTGAACTCCCAGTAACCGTCTTCGATGGGTTTGCTGCTGGGTAGTTTGCCGCGGCGCAATGCGTCGGTGATGGTCTTGCGGCTTACCTCGTACCCGTAGTTCTCGCGCAGCCATTGGCTCATGCCTGCCGGCGTCTTGGTCAGGTGCATTGATTCGGCCTTGGCTTGGCTTTGTTCGCGAAGCTCCTGCACGTTGATGGGGTTGCCGCATTTGCACAGCAGCAGTGATTCGCCCTTCGCGGCCATGACCTCGTGTCCGCATTCGGGGCAGACGCCGATGATCCTGCGCGAGCGCGGCCTGCGGTCCACGAGCGGTTCGATGCGCTCGCAGGTGTGGATGAGCCATGTCAGCCAATGTCCCGAACTGCTGGCGCGGCATAGGTCGGGCAGTCGTCGTGGCGAGTCCCTGAGCAGGGTCTGCCATCTCGGACGGCTTTCCACGCCGGTTTCGTTCCACATGTCCTGCAAGCCGTCCTCGATCTGGTCGAGCATGTCCTGCGCGTGGAGGTTGATGGGCGCGGGCGCCGCGCCTCCTTGCGGTTTGCCGCCCTCTCCGGGTTCTCCGAGCTTGTAGGCGTGACGGGACACCTGTTGCAGGAGCATCATGTCGCGGCGGAGCCGGTGGAGCGTTTTCGCGTAGACGCGGCGGCAGTCCCGGCAGAGCGTCCATGGTGCCTCGACCTGTCGGCTGCCGCAGTATTGGCATGGTTCGGTGGTGATGAACATTATGTTGAAACCCTCCACGTTCCGGCTATGATGGTGCTTTGGTGAGCGTGCCCTCCGCCTGTTGGTGGAGGGTTTCGTTTTGTCTTTCGTTGGATTCAGTGTTTTTACGCTGAATTCAGTCATGTATTCGCGTGTGTTTATCGGTATTTTTCAGACCAGTGGTTCGATGAATTCCGGTGTCCACGCGTCCGCGCGTGATTTCGGCGGTTCGGGATGCTCGATCACGTACAGCACCTCGCTCAACGGCAAACCGAGGAGTTTCGCCGTGTACTCGGGTGTCGCGGCCTTGCCTTTATGCCATTTGAGTATCATCTCACGCTGGTTGTTCGTCGCGCTCATGATTCCTCCTTGAGTGTGGTGACATATTCGATGGCCTTGCGCTCACGTTTCGCGTACCTCCCGCACTTGCGTTTGAGACGTTTGAGGCTCATGGCGTATATGTAGACTCGGAAGTCGCCGTCCTCGGTGATTCTGGCCTCGTACCGGCTTAGGGTTGATGCCATGAATTGCGCGGTCAGATGGTTGGTAAGCTGTACTCCGTTCATCCCTCCACCTCGATTTCCTCGCCGTACTCGCCGTAGAGTTGGTCTGCCGCATCCTTGGTCGTGTAGAGGCATTTCGCGGGAGCGTGTTCGTAGTCGTAGATGGCGGCTGCGATGACCTTTCGAAACTCCTCACGGGTGAATGTCCTCGCCTTATAGCTCATCGTCCGTGCTCCTTTCGGTCTTGGAGTCCCAGAGTCGTTCTCAACTGTTGCAGGCAGCTGATGTCGTACGTGTCGCATTCCTTGTTGATGCCCCACACTTTGATGCTGTTCATTTCGGAGACTCCCTTCAGCCGGCGAGCGCCGGCGTTGTTTCTTATGGTTGTTTTTTTCTGGTTGTTTCTTATGGTTGGTTGTTTTTTCTGGTTGTTTTATTGGTTTTCGTTGTGCCTGGGGCAGTAGAGGTGGCCTCGTTGGATGCCTTTGTTGCCTTCTTGCCAGCCGTGTTGGAGTGCGGTTTGGATGGCGGTGTTGGTGTCGTGGATGTTGAGCCATTCGTTGTCCATGTCGCCGGTGTAGTCGCCGTCTGCGGTGATGTCTCCGGTGTCCTGGTTTTCCCGGAATTCGAGGCTGTTGTTGCATCCGATGGCGTCGCAGCGGATTTCCCAGACGTGTTCTTCGATGGTTTTGGTGATGATTCGTGTGGTGGAGTCTGTGTAGGTTTTGACGCTCATTGGTGTTCCTTTGCTCGTTTCCTCTGCTCGTAGCGGCGTTTCATTTCGCGGAATTCGTTGGGATGCTCCTGTTGCCATCGGTGTTGGTAGTCGTTGACCCGTTTGCGGTATGCGGGGTCGTGTTTGCGTCTCCATTTGAGGTGGCAGTTGATGCATAGACCGTCCATGCGGATATGCCGGCGAGCGCCGCTGATGTCGCAGATGATGCAATGTTTGTCGTCGGTTTCGTCTGCGGGTTGGAGGTGGTGGGGTTCGAGGTTCAACCGGCATCGGTGGATGTACTTGTCCAGGTTGTTCATGGTTTTGTTTTTCTTCTTCGGAGGTTTTCCTTGCATTGTTTGCAGAGGATCGGGGTGCCGGCGTGCGGCCTGCATTCCTTGCCGCAGTTGGTGCAGTGCAATGGGTGTTTGGTGGGTGTGGAGGATGGTCGTATCGACCCGGTTTTGGCTATCGATGTGAGCGCCCAATCCAATTGGTCGAGGTCATGGGTCTTGCATGCGTGGCATACCGCGCCCGCCGTCATGTTCGACAATCCCGTGCCGGCGAGTGATTCCCACAACGCCCAGACGGCCGTGTACAGGTCCTCGCCGCCCTTGAGCCTCGCGTAGAGTGGGCTGGCGAGAATCGTCCTGGCCGTCGCCTTGTGCGACCTGGCGTCCGCCTTCATGCGTTGGCGTTGCTTCTCGTTCGTCTGTTCGAACGTCATGCTTCCCTTCCCTTAGCCGGCGAGCGCCGGCTTGTTTCCGTATCGGTTTGCTTGCGTGTGTTATCTGGGGTTGCCGTCCCTGTCGCAGAGCGTGTATCCGCCCTGGTTGTCGAGGAGCAGCCAGCCTTGGTGCGCGTCCCATACGGGGACGGTTTCGGGATGGTCTTCGCCCATGCTGACTATCCACCCGTATTCCATCGCCGTTTTGGGATGGTTGTGTACCCATCCGTGGCAGCCTGTGGTTCCCGAGCCGCATAAATGGATGAGGTTGGCTGGCAGATGCAGTCCGGGGAACGGGTGGGAGCGCATGTGCCGGTGGTGGAGGCTGTGGCCGCTCCAGATGTGGTCCAATTCGTTGCCGCATCGCAGGCACCGGTAGTGGTCTCGTCTGGCGGTCAGCCTGTGTGTTTCCCGTGTGGGGTTGGTGCGGCTCATTTGACGAGGTCCAGCCATTCGATGTATTCGCTGATGTCCGTGTCCAGGCAGTCCGTCACACGATGCGGTTTCGTCTGCGTGTAATGCTCGTACGGGTCGGCTCCCAACGCGGTTTGGGTCAACCGGATGGCGGTCATGTCCAACGCGCGGTAGGAGAGCAGCTTGTGGAAACGCCCCCACTGGTCCTCGGCGAACAGGTAATGCTCCAGGAACGGCAGGTCGAAGCCCATCATGTTCGTGCCCGCCGGATGCAGCACATGCGTTTCCGCCATCGACTGGGTGAAATCGATGACGGCGAGCGCCACACGCGCCGTGGAGCATAGTTCGGGGCTCGCGTCGATGACCTCGTTGATGAGCCCGTTCGCCTCATGCATCCGATGCGCGTAGGCGAAGCTCCTGTCCGTGGGCAGTACGTCGGGTTTGATTATCGACTCGTAACGCGCGTACTCGGTTTTCGCGTCCATGCTCGTGCACCTCAAGCCGATTTCCAGCATCAGGTCGTGGCGCGGATCCGTGCCGGTGGTCTCGATGTCCACCCACAAGAGGGCTTCGGTTTTCCTGGTCATGCGATTTCCTCCAAATCGTCCTTCATGAGTCCCAAGGCGGCGAGCGCTTCGGTTTCGGTTTTTCCTTGGTTGAGCAGTTCCGCCGCGCGCATCGCGAGCGGGTCGTTGTCCGGCGCGTCACGGTTCAGCAGGTTGAGCACGTGCGTGCACCCGTAGCTGTGCCGGTGGGGTTTCCGGGGTGGCGGCGTGGGATGGGCGAAGCCGCCTGCGAGCGCCGGTTCGGTTCGATTGGTGTTGCCGAGTCCGAGTTCGCGGCCGCGTCTCAGCCAGTTGCGGAACGCCGCCGCCGGGTCTGCCGGCAGATGGCCTCCGGCTATCGCATGGTCGCGGAACTTGGCGAGTTCGGCATCCAGGTCGAGTCCGATTTCGTCGGCGAGCTGCCGGTGGGACTGGTCGGGGGTGAGGTTGGCGAGCGCTTGGAGTCGTGTGGTGTCGGGTTTTTCGGTTTTGCCGGCGCGCGTACTCTCTCTTGACGGTTCTATTGACGGTTCCTGTGACGGTTTGGGTGAAGTGGGTTGCACCCCTGAAACGAAGTGGGTTTCACCCGTGGGGTGAAGTGGGTTGCACCCCTCGGGTGAAGTGGGTTTCACCCGTGGGGTGAAGCCTGTTTCACCGGTGCAGTCGGTTTCAGGGGTGAAGTGGGTTTCACCCCTCTCAACCGTTGCGTCCATTGGGGTTTCACCCTTTTTGGTCTTCGGGAACAGCTTGTAGACGACCGGTCGGCGTCCCCTCGCGTATTTGGCCACGAGTTTCTGGTCCCCCTTGCGGATCAGACGCATCTGTTCGAGCTTCCTCAACAGCAGTTGGATGCTGCGTTCGCTTTTCTCCGTCTCCTCCGCCATGGTCTTCACGCTCGGCCACGCCATGCCCTCGTCGTTCGCGTAATCCGCGAGCACGATAAGCAGCAGTTTCGCCGTGCTGTCCCCATGCAATCTGGTCTTCTTGGCCTTCGCCACCAGTTCGATGCTCACGGCTCCGCCCTCCTGATCTCCACATCGGTCACATGGCACGAATCGTCCAGCAGGGCCAGCATGTCCGAGAGCAGCATCGGCGTGACCCCCGCACCCACCTCGGCGCGTGAATCCACCACGAGACGCTCCACGCTCACCGGCGCGTCATCGCCGTTGCGCACCCTGATAACCACTTTCGTGTTCACTGCTCCAGCCCCTTCCTCTCCGCGTCCGACACCGCGTAGCCGGCCGATTCCAGCACCTCGTAGTAGGCGTTCAAACCCTTGAGGTCGCACTGGTAGGCCTCACGGTCCCACGTGTCCGCGTCTATCGCGCCCTCCCTGCGGGCCAGCAGGAGCAGCAGAAGCTCCACGCCCCGACGGGAGGGAACCGACTGGCGGCGGCGCAGCTCCAGGGCGTTCTCCGCCACGTTGAGCGTGTACACGCCATGCTCCGGGTCCTTGTCCACTACCGGCAACGGTCTGGCGAACAGGGAGTACGCCTTGACCACGCGGGTCCACCCGTTCGAGTCCAGGCTCGTGCCTCTCATCGAATCGCCCACGCCCATCAGCTCCAACAGGGTCAGGCGTTCCGTCATGTCGCGCAGCACGTCCGCCTTCAACACGGGAACGGTTGTTCGGATCCATTCGCAGCGCAGTTCGGCCGACGCCTGGGCGAGCTCCCTGACCTTGTGGCGGCGCTCCCGTTCCATCCGGCGTTTCGCCTCGGCCTTCCCGTCTTCCCTCTCCTCGGCTGTCTTCTTCGCCGGCGTGTAGGCCACGACGCTTCCCGCGTCGTCGAAGATGCGGATGACCACTCCGGGATGCTTCCCCTTGGCCTGCCAGTCCTTCCACTGCTTGGAGAACGGGCCGGGATAATCCTGGGCGAAACGCCGCTGCCTCTCGTAGCCTGTCGGGTTCGCCCACATGTCCTCCGGTTTGAGGTTGTCGGGCAGCATGGGCAGATTGTTGGATTCGGCCCACAGGCGCGCGGCCTCCACCCATTCGCGCCGGTCGCGTTCGCGGCGCAGCCGGTTGCGCTGCCATTCGAAATCATTGGAACCGGCCTTGGCGGCGAGCCTGGCCTGCGCCTTCTCGTCGCCGTCGAATTCCGCGATGTCCTCCAACTCCCTCAACGACAGTTGTGCGAACGAGGGCGACGCCTCGCGCACCGATCGGGGGATGGAGGCGATCTTCAGCCGGCCGCGCACCAGTCTCATGCTGCGCCCGGTGCGTACGGCCATCTCCTTGACCTTCACGCCCAAGTCCAAAAGCCCCTGATAGCCGTCAGCCTCCTCCAACGGGGTCAGGTCCACACGCTGCGTGTTCTCCACAAGCATCAGCTCGCGTTCCTCGCGCGGCGTAAGCTCCTCGATACGGCACGGCACCATGTCCCGGCCGGCGAGCCTGGCGGCCGCGAGCCTGCGATGCCCGATGACCACGCGATACTGCGGCACGCCGTCCCTGTCGCCGGCCGGGGTGACCAGCAGCTCCTGTTTGATGCCCTGCGCCCTGATGCTGTCCGCCAGCTCCCTTACGTCGCCCACGTCCCTGCGCGGGTTATGAGGGTTCGGCATCAATTGCGATACCGGAATGTCCACGATGGTGATGGCCATGATATTTCTCCTTGCCTAGAATTCGGGGTCCGCGTCGAAACCGTCGGACGGTGGCGCCGGTTGCCGCGAGGCCCACGGGTCCGGTTCCTGCGACTGCTGTTGCTGGTTGAATGGGTCGGTGGCGGGTGGTTGCGGCGCGGCCTGCTGCCAGCCCGACTGTTGCGGATTGCCGTAAGTGGATCCACCCGAATACGACTGGCCCTGCTGGACGCCGTTGGACTTGGATTGCCTGGCCACGGCCGCGACCGCATACCGCAGGCTCGGACCTATCTCGTCGACCTGCAATTCCACGATCGTGCGGTTCGACCCGTCCTGCGCCTGATAGGAACGTTGCTGCAGACGGCCCATCACGATCACGTGTGTGCCCTTCTTCAGGGACTGCGCGCAATGGTTGGCCAGATCACGCCACGCGCTGCAGCGCAGGAACAACGCCTGCCCGTCCTCGTACTGGTTGGTCTGGCGGTTCCAGATTCTCGGTGTGGACGCGATGGTGAACCCGCAGACGACGACGCCGCTGGCGATGGTGCGCAGCTCGGGGTCGGCGGTCAGGTTGCCGACGATCGTGATGACTGTCTCGCCCGCCATGTTCATACCTCCTTCGAATCGTTCGACGGCTTGCGTTTCCACAGGCACACCGCCGATATCGCGCGCCGGCCACGGTCGACCACCACGTCGCCGAACCGGGGCGGCAATATGGTCAGCGGCCATGCGTCCGCGCGATTCAGATGCTGGATGACCTCGAGCAGGCTGTCCAATAGTTCGCCGGCGCCCATGCGCATGCCCGCGGCGTCGAGCGGCCATTCGAACAGGCTTTCGCCTTCCTCCCGATAGTCGTAATCATCCGGCTGGCTCGTCATCGATGCTCCTTCGCTCACGCGGCGACCGTCTGCTGCTGGAAACCGTTGCGCTCTCCCCATGCGATCACCTCCCTGACCGGGTAGACGACGCGGCGCGTATCGCGTTGGCGGTGCTCGCGTCTGCAGCCGAGTTTCACGAACCTCGGCCCCTCGCCCCGGTATCTCCACACGCCGAGCGTGCCCACGGTGGGAGAGCCCCCGAAATAGGCGCTCACCTTGTCGGCCTTCCAATAGGCGACGCCGTCCTGGATGACGTCGGGCGGAATCATGGCGCTCATGGTGTATCCTTTCCTTGTAGCTGTTTTGCTTCTCCCACGTTGCCGCGTGGGCTTTTTCTTTCCCGCAGGGGGAGTGGACCGTGCCGAATCGAACGGCTTCCCGCCGTTTGCCGCGCGTACATGACACCGCGCGATCTCCGGCGGGGGCGAACCTGCCGGCCCCGCGCGCCGCACCAGCTGGGGAAGGGTGCGGCGCGATGGTGTTAGCGACTGTCCTTGTCGATTGCCGGGGAAGGAAGAACCCCGGCAAGCCTTTATTCGACTCCCGCCTCGCTTGCCACGAGGCACAGGAGCCGCAGGGGGACTCCCAGGAACGCGACCAGCGAGCAGACGCCGTTGGCGAGGGGAGTGGCACAAGCCAAGTGCGTCATCAGCCAGACAAGGCAGACCACGAACGCGACGGCGCAGATTGCCAGCCCGCGCATGAACCGTTTCGACGGGCCGCCGTCGGCCTTGCGATAGCCGCTCGCGTGGTGGCCGTATTCCTTGGTGTTCATGGTTCGCCTCACTTGGGTTGGATGAGGGTGTTGGACCCCTCGGGCGTGACGATCAGCTGGTCGGCATTCTGCAATGCGTCGATGTAGTGCTGTCTGAGCACGTTGTCGGTCAGCGAATCGTTCAAAACCTTGTTCGCGTCGGCCTCGCCCTGCGCCTTGATGCGTTTCGTCTCGGCCTTGGTCTTCTCGACCTCCTGCTCGTTCAACGCCTTCTGCTTGTCGATCTCGGCGGCCTGCGCCTCCGCGTACTTCGAGGTGATGGACTGCGGGTAGCGAACCTCCTGCACCGACACCTGCTCGACGCGCAGACCCATGCCCTTCCATTTCGCGGTCAACGCCTTCTGGATGGCGGCGGTGTACTTGCTGCGGTCGGTCAACAATTGGATGGTGTCGAATCGGCCGGAGACCTCGCGAGGCACGCTGCGCACGTCGACAGCGGCCACGCTTTTGACGAACGTGGTCTGCTTGCCGTAGTCCTTGTACAGATTCATCGCGTACTTCGGGTCGAGCGAATAGTTGACCTGGATGTCGATGTCCGCCTGCGCGCCGTTCTTGTCGTTGACGGTAACCTGCGGGCCCCGCGCGGAGCCGCCGTCGTAGTCCTCCTTGCCCTTGGCCACGTAGCTGATGACGTTGTTGCGGGTGTCGTATTTGACGGTGGACTGCCACGGGAGCTTGCCATGGAAGCCCGCGTCGGCGGAATAGCCGGCGATGGAGCCGCCCATGTTCTTCAGCACGACGACCTCGCCCGCATCCTGCGAATACAGACATGCGGGAATCATCAGCAGACCCGCCACGACGATGGGGACAAAGCCGAGGGTCGCGCCGTCGCCGCCGTTGGCAAGGGCGACGGCGATCATGCCGACTCCGATGAGCAGGAGGATGATTGCGATGATGAACCAGACCATGATGTTTCCTTTCTCTAGTTTTCAAGGGTTGGTTCACCTCCCCTAAGCTGGACATTGCCTAACTACCAGTGATGAGAGGAGGTGAAAACTAAATGACCAATCGTTTGCATTTGGGATATGAGGACAAGATTTGGCTTCTTGCCGATTCCGTGGACGTCAAGGATCTGCTTGAGAATCTTTCGGAAGCCGCCAAAACCGGTGCCGTGGTGGAGACCTCGGTGCGGCGTTCTTCGAACTCCACGACCGATACGAGCCTCGTGATCAATCCGGCCGTTATTCCGTACTGGTTCGTCGACGAGGCGCGTCCGCAGCGGGTGGGGAGCCTTTACTGACGTAGTCGCTCCTCGATCCGTTCCATAAGGCTTTCGTCGTGCGCCATCACATACCCCGTGAGGTGCGCGGCGATCGCCCCGCCAACCAACAGCAACGTCACGCCGTACCCGATGAACCGAACGGCCAGCCTGTACATGTCGCGGACTTCCATCACTTCACCTCTCCTTCGGCGAGCGCCGGAAGGGTGTTCTCGACGGCCGTCACTGGGACGGTAGAATTTTTCGTATGCAATCGTTTATCTCCTTTTGCCAGTGGCTGTGGTCCTTCATTGGTGGGTTCGGTGGGCTTGTCGGTATCGATGGTTGAAGTGAAGCGCGCTTACGTCGAGCGCGCTCGATCTCACGAAGGTCAAGCTCGTTCTTGATGGACAACCCGATATTCAGAAGGAAAAGCGCGATTATAAGAACCGTCGGACCGTTCATCACGCCACCTCCTTGCCAGCGAGCGCAGGAGTGGCCTTGAACCGAGTAAGGCTACTCACTGTCTTTCGTGTGATGGAAGCGATTCGACTTAATTCGATTACGTCAAACGGAGCTGTTTCTGGATGGTTCAGATGGCGTGAAAGCGTGGTGCGGGGGATACCGGTCTTTTCAGCTGCGGCAGAGACGCTGAGATTGGCACCATCGAGGGCTTTACTCACGTTCTCGGCTACTTGCTTGCTGTATTCCAGAGTGTTCATATGGTTCACTTTACTGACCAAATAGTCACCGTCAAGCACGACACGCCGACCATATGGTCAGTACGCTGGCTTTACAAAGTGCTGTAGACTGCCCATATGGACATGAACGAAGCAACGTCAAAAGCTATTGCAGCAGAACGCTCTGCGGCACATTTGACTATCAAAGAACTTGCAAAAAAAGCGAACTTGAATGAGCGTACTTTGATTCGTTTATTGCAAAATGAGCGCAATATTAACGTCATTCAGCTAGCGCAGCTTGCAGAGGTGTTCGGAGTATACCCTCACGAATTAATCGAGGCCGCCGAGCGCTTCATTGAACGTGCCGAGCGAGGCCCGGTGTCATTGTCGGTGGAACCTGATTCGGACGATGCGACCGCTCGTGATTATTATGCGATGGCCGCGAAGCACGGCGACATTGAGGCCGAACAGGAAGCCTATGAGGAGATGCCGTAATGCGCCGGGGAACATTTGAACCATCTAATGACATGATTCACATGGTTCTAATGTTCCGAATCACCGTTTTGGAACATTAGGGGAGTGATGCCATATGAGCGAGGACGCTTTGGAATACGTCGCCCTGCAATGGGCGACCAGAATACGCGACCGACCATTGCCGGACGGGCTCGAGGGCGTGTACGATGCGGAACGCAATGAGATTATCCTCAGCGATAAGCTTTCGCCTATCCAGCGTCGGTGCGTACTCGCACATGAAATCAGCCATGCCAAACACCATGATATCGGCTGTAAAACCGATATTTACACGGAACAGCGGGCAGACATTGAAGCTGCTCGAATGCTCATGAGCCAAGCCGACTACGTTACTGCCGAGCTCCTGTACGGCAGTAACGAATGCGCAATAGCAAGAGAACTGAACGTAATGCCATGGATAATCAGGGCATATAAAAACTGGCTACACGATAGCGTAGCCATCTGAAGAAAGAAGAAATAATGACCGAGCCAGCCCCCATGTCGGCACAACCACCGGCACCACAAGACGAACAGCCGGAAACTGTATCTCCGGCACCACACCCGGCAGCGAAGAAACTTCCGATACCCGCCATCATCGCCATCACGGCGGTCGTCGGACTGGTCATCGGACTCGCTGGCGGGATTGGCGGCATGTACCTGTACGCCAACCCAATCATCAATAATCTTCGTGAATCCTATTCGCAGTCGGAAGCGAAAGCAAAGACTCTTACGGATCAGCGCAACGAGCTCAACGGACAAGTGGAAACGCTTCAGCAGCAGGTGGACGAACTGAAGCCGCAGGCCAACGAGGGCAGCTCGGGCCTGACCATTCTGGAGCGGAACGTGCGCGACACAAGCGGCACCCGCGTGGTCGAATACATTGTCCGCAATGATACGAATAAAACCCTTGACGATATCATCCTCGATTTCCGGTACCTCGATGCGAACGACAACGTCGTGGACAGCATGTCGATGAGCAACAACGCCAGTGTGGAGCCCGGCAAGACAGGCATCGTCACCGCATACGTCGCCATGGAAGCGGAACGGCAACCCACCGCGAAGAAAGTTCAGGTGGAAAGCGCGGCCGCCACCATCAACGGGCAACGCTATACCGTGGAAATCCCACAAGACCCAGCCGTGGAATTCTAGGGGAATGGTTTTGCCCCAGGCTTAGGCATTGTTATAGAGAAAGAGAAGACAATGAAGAAAGCCGTTATATTTCTGCTAAGTGCGGCAATGGTCGCATCCCTGACAGCATGCGGTGAATCCGCAAAAAACCATGAGCTCAGCAAGCAATCATTCGTTGACGATTACGGGTATTCGGAAGAATACTGGCCTTGGTCGGCGGACGATACGACCGTCGAATGCAAAGACCACAACGCCGTCATCATGACAATCGACGGAACGACTTACCCGCTCAACGGGATGGCAAAAGATTGGAAATACGCCAACGGCGACCTGAACAACGTATGGAAAGACAATCCCGATGTTGACGGGTTGAAGGTTGACGTCAGCGATTACAACCACATAGCACTTGGTTTCTGCGGCATCGATTCACCGTCGCTACATGATTCGACCAATTAAAAAGAATTGCCCTGCCGGCGTTGCAGCGCCAACAGGGCGAGTGAAGAATCCAGCTAGTTCAAGAACAGGACACTGCTGCACGACCGTGTAGCAGTTTAGGGGAAGAAGAGAGTCATGGGATTCAGGATTCGCAAAAGTATAAGTCTCGGCAAGGGGTTGCGGTTGAACCTCGGCAAAAGCGGGGTAACCAGCGTGACCATGGGCAAGCGTGGCGCGCCGCACGTGACCGTAGGCAAAGGCGGCACACGGTTCGGCACCCCGATAATCCCCGGCACCGGCATCAGCTACGAGACTAGGCTCGACAAGCCGTCAAAGAAGGCGAGAAGAAAGAACACGACGATGGGCAGCCAAAAGGAACCGGCATACACCCCGTCAACGTTCCCAACCCCAACGCAGCAGCTGCCCACCACGTCGGAACAGCCGATGGAGATACTGGCACCGACCGAAGTGCTGCAGCAGCCGCCAGCCACACCGACAACGCCTCCCCGAGACGGAGGGAATGGCGGAAGAAACGGACGACACGGTTCACACGGCGCGAAGAAACCATGGTACAAGCGCTGGTGGGGAATAACTATCATCGTTCTGCTGACCATCGGCGTCATCGGCTACATATTCACACCGTCCAAGGCCATCCCCGACGTCGTGGGCCAGACAGTTTTCGAAGCCAAGATTGCCCTCGAAAAGGAAGGCTTCAAAACCATCACTGTCACGCCCGACACCAAAGGTAAAGACAGGAAATGGAAAGTCGAGGAACAGACGCCCGAAGCAGGGCAAAAGGAGAAGACCTCCACATCTATCACGCTCACAGTGAAGCGAGACACTTCTGACCTGCCGAACATAGCCAAAAAAGGCATGATGCTGGACAAGGCCATCACCGCTCTGACCGATGAAGGGTATGACGCCTCGGACTACAAGATCGAAAGCGACAGCGGCAAATCGGTCATTCTCTATTCGAACTGGGAGATTCTGTCAGCGAACAACGGCGTGATTCGAGTACACAACAAGGCCGCCGACGAAGAGGCGGCCAGAAAGGCGGAGGAAGAAAAGAAGAAAGCGGAGGAAGAAGCAGCTCAGAAAGCAGAGGAAGAGAAGAAAGCCGCCGAGGAACAGGCTCGGCAACAGGCGGAACAACAAGCACAGCAGCAGGCCGCTGCCGAGGAAGCCGCACGGCAGGCTCAACAGCAGGCCGAGCAGCAACAAGCACAGCAGCAAACAGCTCCTCCGTCCATCGGAACGGTGCGCGGAGGCTCGTTCTGCAGCAGCGAGGGTTCAACCGGCACATCATCGGCCGGTAACATACTGACATGCCGAGTCGCCTCAGACGGCAGACTTCGCTGGATGAAATGAGAATTGCCCTGCTGACGGTGCAACGTCAGCAGGGCTTGAAGAATCCCAATCCCACCAGAGAAATGGAAAGGAGGACGCTTCGCCCACTATCCTACACGGGGCGAAGCATACCCGAAAATGCTAGTTAATCATGCGTGCACGGGAGTAACGTCACGTCCCGTGAAATACCGGGAGTGCGTGGTGCGAATCGCATCGAACGAGTCGGAGCCGATGACGGCCAGCTCCCAATCGCCAAGATGCTTGCCCATGTCCTTGCGGAAATCGGGGTCGGAGACCGCATTCGCGTACCCGTTTGGGCCGGGGTATTCGCGCACGATCCTGTCACCGGTCTTCCGGTTGTACCGGATCACCATTCCGACCATGTTCGCCTCCCAATTTGAGCATCAGACTACCAGTATTATTAGCGATTTTTATTATCTTCTCAAGTTCCTGAGGATTCGGCGCATGATAATACTCCGTCAGATGACGCATCATCTTGGTCACGTTATCGAGGATATCCCCGACTGCGATTTCCTGTTCCGAGTCAAGAAGCTCCAGGCTTCTTATCCCATCGGATGTACCCTGAATCGCCTGAACAAGCTCCCTGCCCTTAGGGGAGTCGGGGTATTCTCCATACCTTATTTCTCTGCCATAACGGTCAGCTATCGCCTCATAGCAGTTGGCCCATGCGTCCTGCGGGAGAGTCCTAATTTGTATTTCTGCGAATATGCCGCGGGGAAGACCGGCGATGACGTGCACGGCCCTATATCCGCTATGAGGATGCTCCCTCATATCGGATATCTGGTGCTTGGGGAACAGCGAGGCAATGGCCTGAACCAGATCATTCTGCTGCTGGAGCGTCATACTGGCGGTGACCCTTGCGCCGATGATGTCATGGATCCGATACAAGGGTGTGCTGTCCTGCCGTATGAGCTTGTCCCTCAGGGTATCGACCGTTTTGACCCTGAAGGAGATTTCCGGCTGCTCGCCGATGATTCCGACATAGTCGATGCGGCCAAGCCTGTCCACCACATCGAGCAACACCCGCGAATACCAGACATAGACGGTCTGGTAGCTCAGTCCGGGAACTTCCTCGCCGCCTCGCACTATCTCGTCTCGGAGTGCCTTGATGCTTGCTCCGGTCCACGGTTTCGGCGGCACTTTGAATTCATCGTCCATCCTTATCCGGATATATCGGAATAGAGGCACTCATGGCGAATGTCACCAGATACAAGACATCAAAAGGCGAAGCACGCTATCGCGTGAGGTATCGCAAGCCGGATGGAACGCAGACCGACAAGCGTGGGTTCAAGAGAAAAATCGATGCGGAGAACTGGGCGGCCGAGCACGTCACCATCGCCAAGGCAACCAACAGCTACGTGGATCCGGAAGGCGGCAAACGGCTCGTCGGAGACCTGTATGAGCAGTGGCTGAAGGAAAAATGGCCGTTTTGGAAGGAAACCACACGGGTCAACGCCACCGACTCATGGAGGCTCTACTGCGAGGAGCGTTGGGCCGACCGTCGGATCGGCACCGTCACCCGCGCCGAAGTCCAGGCATGGATCAGCGACGTCATCGAGAACTCGGGTGCTCCCTCCGTGAGCCGCCCGTACCAGACCATGCTCGGCATCTGCCGCATGGCCGTGCGGGACAGGCTCATACTCGACAACCCCTGTGAAAACGTCGAACTGCCCAAACTGCCGAGGCGCAAGAGCCGTCGCGTGTACCTGACCATATCCCGGCTGCTCGCATTCGCCGACGAATGCGCCAGGGGAAAGCATCTGGGGGAGGAGCGGCGGGCGCTCGTGCTGACATTGGGCTTCTGCGGGTTGCGCTGGGGCGAGGCGGCGGCGTTGAAGGCCCGTGACCTGGACTTCGACCGGGGAGTGCTGCATGTGGGCGGCAACCTCGTGTACGTCGGGGCACGATGGGTCGAGGGCACTCCGAAGAACAGCGAGGAACGCGACGTGCCCATGCCTCTCATCGTCATGGAAGCGCTGAAACCGATATGCGGGGAACGCGAACCGGACGAAAGGGTGTTCCGTGATCTGCGGGGCGGCCCGATCATGAAGCAGAGCACGGCGAAGACGACCGGCTGGTGGCATCACGCGCTGGTGCGCCTGGGCTGGCCGAAGGAGGAATGGCCCACACCGCATGACCTGCGTCACACCGCCGCCTCGCTGGCCGTGCACGCGGGCGCGAACGTCAAGGCCTTACAGAGGATGCTGGGCCACAAGAACGCGAGCATGACGTTGGATGTGTACGCGGATCTGTTCGACAGCGACCTGATGGATGTTGCCCGTATGCTCGATGCTGCGGTGCAGGTGGAGACAAGCATGGAAAAATGTGGGCAAAATGTGGGCAAAAACATTTTGGAGCCCGTATGAAACCCTCAGAAACGTTGGAATCACGCCATTCCCGTGAATGGTGGTTCTTCTGCAAGTTAAAGGATGCCTTGAGCTGATTCGTTCTTGGCGCCCCTCTCCGAGGGGGAAAAAAAACTGGCCGTGAAGCTGACTGAGGGGGAGCTCGGGTACATCCGCAAGCTCCCCCTCAGTTGTCTAGCGACGACAGCTCCCTTCAGAGAGGGATGCCAAGTCCGCTAACTATTTCAGCAGTGAGCGGCACATGGAGCGATATTCGCTAACGTAGCCGCCGCCGAAGAACACACAATGGCCGGCAATGGGATAGAGCTGCCAGAGCGTGATGCGATCCTGCCATCCAGCCTTCAGCGGATGCACCGACTGATAGCCCTCGGTAATCTGCGTCAAATAACTCATACCGAACAGGTGCAGCATGGCCAGATCCTCTTCACGGTGACCACCATGTGCCGCCGGGTCGATGAGCACGGCCTCGGTCTGTCCGGAATCAGCAGTCCACATCACATTGCCACTCCACAAATCACCGTGGATGCGGGCTGGCTTGTCTTCGGCGGCACGGCCCATGATGTCAGGCAATGCCTCGATTACCTTTTCCGTCAGATCGACATCACGCTGGTCAAGTTCACCGCGCTTGACGCCAAGCTCGACCATCGGGCGCAGACGGCCATCAGCAAAGTAGCTGATGGGATCGGTCCATTCGCCGGTATCCATCTTTACCGGATCCTGCAATGGCCCGAAGTAGCATGTGCCGTCATATCCTTCCGGCGCAGAACCGAAATATTCGGCACCGGCATCATGCATGCGTGCGAGCGCCGCGCCGAATTCCAATGCGGCCTTGGCCGTGGGGGAGGAGCTGTTCACTCGCTCGATGTCGAGATAGTCTTTGCCCCAGTCATAGACCTGCACCACACGCGGGCCACCCTGCGCATGCGCGGCACCCAACCATTGCAGTCCGCGTCCTTCGCATTCGAAGAATCCCTGAGGAGCAAAAGCCCTGCTTTTACGATATGTACTCATAGCCGTTCCCTCCAGCATGGTTGTGACGTTTTGCACTCGTATTCATTGTAGAAGCCGTGCATGTTACCAATTCCTAGTGCTGTTCTACACCCCAACCGGTAGGGTGTTCAACGTCATAACACATTACGTATAGAGAAATCTCGAGGAATTATGAACCTCTTCCAAGCGATTGTTCTCGGCATCGTTCAGGCACTTACCGAGTATCTGCCGGTATCGTCCAGCGCGCATATCCGCATCGTCGGTGATTTGATGTTGGGCTCCGACCCCGGCGCTGCGTTCACTGCCATCATCCAGATTGGTACTGAGCTGGCGGTTATTCTGTATTTCCGCCATGACATCGCCAATATTCTTACTCACTGGTTCACATGCCTGTTCGGCAAGAACGGCAAGGACTGGAAGGCCCGCATGGGCCGTGGCGACAACTATGCCACGCTCGGCTGGAATATCATCGTCGGCTCGATTCCGATTGTGATTCTTGGCTTCACTCTGCAGAACGTCATCGAGACCACGCTGCGTAACCTGTGGATCACCGCGACCGTGCTGCTGCTGTTCGGCATTCTGCTGTGGGTTGTGGATGCCCGCGCCAAGCAGACCAAGACCATGGACGATATGACGTATCGTGATGCGTTCCTCTTTGGTCTAGGTCAGTCCATGGCCCTGATTCCTGGCGTTTCCCGTTCGGGCGGCACCATCACCGTGGGCCGTGCGCTTGGCTATGAGCGTGAGGCCGCTGTGCGTTTGAGCTTCTTGATGGCCATTCCCGCCGTATTCGGTTCCGGTCTGCTTGAGGCCGTCAAGGCTGTCAAGGACTACAAGACCGATGCGATGTTCCCCGGCTGGGGTCCCACACTGATCGCCATGGTCATCAGCTTTATTCTGGGCTACATCGTGATCATCGGATTCCTGAAGTTCGTTTCCACGTTCTCCTACAAGGCGTTCGCCATCTACCGCATCGCCTTGGCAGTGGTGGTTGCCCTCCTGCTGATCGCCGGTGTGTTGCCGGCCATCGACCCGTCAGTGGCCGCAGCGGCTTAAAGAAACACTGCATCGTCAATAATGCTCCCGCTGGCAGGAGCTGGCTCGCTTTGCGAGTCTGAAGGTGGTTCTGTCTGGAATACCCAGTGGCCGCCCTCAGTCGGCTATGCCGACAGCTCTCGCCGGTGGGAGCATTATTGTATTCTCAGGTCAGCTACCCATTTGGCGTAGGAACGCCTCGGCCTCTTTGACGAGCTGTTCCGCTTGGGGCGCGCCCAGCGAGGCCTCGGCGTCGGCCTTCTGCTTCAGGTCATAATCATGCTCAAGATGGGTCACATAATCCTGCAGCTGCTCGTTGCAACGCACTAGTACCGATGCCTGTGATTTCCATTGCTCAGCCTTGCGTTCCAACTCGCTGACATCAAAAGAGAAACCGATGCGATGCCCCAAAGCATCAAGCAGGCGCATGGTGCCCGCCGCGCATTCGTCGCTGCCGAGATATTGGGGGATGCAAACCCACATGGAGGCATGGAACATGCCACGTTCCGCAGCGAAAATATCCAGCACGGTGGGGATGCCCACAGGACCGTTGTATTCCCGGTCTCCCTCACATTGGCAATTGCCATCGCTCACGGAAATGGGCAGAGGCCTGGTATGGGGGCAATCAGAGAACATCGAGCCGAGAGTAATCACACCATCCACATCGAGTTCTTCAGCGATGGCGAGACTCTGGCTGCAGTATTCCTTCCAGCGGTAGTTAGGCTCAGGCGCGATTTGGGCAAATATTCGACGCCCCTCATCAAGCACAATCTCGTAGAACGTAGTCTGCGGCCAAATAAGATTAGTACGACCGGATACATGGCACAACATGGGACGAGACACCTGATAGTCATAGAAGGCGTCGCAGTCTATATGGCGAATCTCACGGGATTCGTAATGCTTGACCAGATAACGGACGACGTTCGAAGCCGCCTGGCAAGCATCATTCCATCCCTCGAAAGCGGCGATCATCACCGAACTTGGGGTATTCGCATCTTCACTCATACCTCTAGAGTAACGTGGACTTGATGTCATATATGTTTGCTTCAGCCATAAGCGAGGAGTCAAGAACGGCACACCAGAAACGACACGCCGCAGCTGGACGAACTACACGCTTGTGAGTATAGTAAACACTCGTGCTTTGAGCGGGGGAAAGCCTCGTGAGGCACATGCGGACATAGCTTAGTTGGTAAAGCGCAACCTTGCCAAGGTTGAGACCGCGGGTTCGAGTCCCGTTGTCCGCTCTAGGTCCGATGAGTTGACAGACCTTACGGTGGGTTAGCCAAGCGGTTAGGCAGCGGCCTGCAAAGCCG
>CXPT01000019.1_pt1 | contig 101685 bp, 84 predicted proteins | sample 591731 | NCBI WGS metagenome assembly CXPT01 (sample SAMEA3491277, study PRJEB9169) | human gut metagenome | biome: ENVO:mammalia-associated habitat; material: ENVO:feces | place: Bangladesh | collected 2010-04-07 | reverse complement strand
CTCCACCTCAATTTGACGTTGATAATGGTTATGCCGGTTTCTGATCGGTGATAATGGTGGATGACGGCTTGGGCGGTGACCCCACATTTGACTGACGCCATCGGTTCCGGTGGCTGTCCTTATTTTGATTTGTCCCGCCCCTGGCCGCCGACCCGTGGGCCATGGATGCATGACCTCATAGGAGCGTGTCCGCTCCCGTCGGATCCCGCAAGAACCATGGTAGCGTGCCCCGTCAACGTCCTGTCTGCGCCGCAAGCCCCCGGGAGGCATCCGAACACATGGAAAGGAACGACGACGATGACGCCGCCGAACGAAGTGGTGTGGGCCGGGATCGACACCCACACGGACACGCACACCATCGCATTGCTCGACGAGCGGGGCAGGCCGCTGGGCGCCGAGACGTTCACGGCGGACCCGGACGGATACGACAGGCTGATCGGCATGCTGCCCGGGCCGGGCAGGGTCGCGGCCGTGGGCGTGGAGGGCACGAACTCGTTCGGAGCGGCCCTGGCCCGTCGTCTCACTGCCGCCGGATACGAGGTGCGCGAGGTGCTGCGCCCCAGGCGAAGCGTGCGCCGCAGGGACGGCAAGTCCGATCCCCTCGACGCGGTCGCCGCCGCCCGTAGCGTCATGGCCGGCGACGGCACGAGCCTGCCGAAAAGCTCGGACGGCTGGGTCGAGGCACTGCGCCACCTCAACGCGCAGCGATCCCAACTGGTGTCGGCGATGACCGCGATCTCCAATTCGACGAACGGGCTGCTCGTCACCGCCCCGGAACCCATCAGGGAACGTTACCGGGGGTTGAGGAGCGAGACCCGCATGAACAGGCTCGCCGAATGCAGACCGGCCGGCGGCCTGGTCGAGCATAGCGTGCTGGCCGCGCTGAAATCCGCCGCCAAGGCATGGAAGGCGCTCAAACGACAGGCCGGTCTCCTGGAGGAACGCATGCGCCTGATCCTCGAGGAACACGCCAGGCCGCTGCTCGACATGTACTGCGCGGGCACCGTCATCGCCGCGACCCTGGCCATCGTCGCCGGGGACAACCCCGAACGCATCCGAAGCGAGGCCGCATTCGCCAAACTCTGCGGCGTCTGCCCCATCCCCGCGTCCAGCGGCAGGACCAACCGACACAGGCTCAACAAAGGCGGCAACCGGCAGGGCAACATGGCATTGCACCGCATCGCCATCGTCCGCCTGCGATACCACAAGCCGACCCGCGACTACATGGCCAAAAAGACCCGCGAGGGCAAAGGCAAGCTCGAGATCATCCGCTGCGTCAAACGGTTCATCGCCCGCGAGGCATACCGGGCGCTCATCAGCATACGCAACGGCGAGGTCGGACGCGGGACCCCGGCCGAACGCGGCGCCAAGCTGCGCGAACTACGCGTCAGCCGGAACATCACCCAGCAACAGATCGGCGAGGCGCTCTGCGTGCCCTCGAGCCGCATCAGCGAGATCGAACGCGGCGCACGCGACCTTCCCGAACTCGAGCAACGGGCCATCCAATGGATCCACTCCATCACCGACCCAAAACAACACACCCAAACGCTTGACAATGTATAGGAGCATCATAATAGAAGGTATGCCTATCAAGATCCCCAGTGGCCTTCCGGCCAGAGACATTCTCGACTCGGAGCGCATCTTTGCGCTCGAGAAGCCCGAGGCGGAGCGTCAGCGCGTCCGCCCGCTCAGACTGGTGATTCTGAACCTCATGCCCAAGAAGGTCGAAACCGAGACGCAATTGCTGCGTCTGATCTCCAAATCGCCGTTGCAGGTCGAGATCGACTTCATGAAGACCTCCACGCATGAGGCCACGCATGTCTCCTCCGACCATCTGGTCAAGTTCTACGAGAATCTCGACGCCTTCCGCGACAACTACTACGACGGATTCGTGGTGACCGGTGCTCCCGTGGAGCATATGCCGTTCGAGGACGTGGACTATTGGGACGAGTTCAAGACGATTCTTGACTGGGCGTCCACGCACGTGTTCTCCACCATGTATCTGTGCTGGGGTGCCATGGGCGCGCTGTACGAGCGTTACGGCATCCATAAGGTGGATTACGCCGAAAAGATCTTCGGCGTATTCCCCCAGTATTTGCAGGATGAGTACTGCTTCCTGACCAACGGTTTTGACGAAATTGCACTGCAGCCGCATTCGCGTCTGGCCGGTGTGAACGAGGATGAAGTGCGGGCCAACCACAATCTGCAGATTCTCACCTGGGGTCCGCAGTCGGGGCCAGGGCTCATCGCCACGCGCGACTTCTCCGAGGTGTTTGCGCTCGGCCACTGGGAATACGGCAAATACACGCTTGCCGAAGAATATGAGCGCGATATGGCCAAGGGGCTGACCAATGTGCCGTTCCCGCAGAACTATTTCCCGCATGATGATCCGAAACTGGAGCCGCTGTTCGCCTGGCGGGCACATGCGAACCTGCTGTGGCGCAACTGGTTGAACTGGGTGTACCAGACCACGCCGTATGACCTGACCGAGGTTCCGGGGCTGCGCGCCGAAAAGAAGCTCGGCACTGATCGTTCGATTCGCCATGAGCCCGGCGGTCCGCGCGAGGATGATTTCAAGCCGTTCCTCAACGACGGCTACGGCGTTATTGAGGGCTGATCGTTCGCACAGTGGACTGTAATCTGTTCACGATACGGACGATTGAATGAACATAATCCTACACATCGGCGAGATGCGACTAATAGCAAACAACACTCGCGAAGTGCCGGGAAAAGCCTTACGGCAGTAGGGATGAGAAAAGACGCGCCGAGGTGGGCTTGACTTTGTCTAGACACAGGCAAATAATCACTCTTCAGTCATTCGGAGTCGAATGCCCAGCGCTGACTCCGTGTCCACGCTCGGCAGACTCCGCATCGAGACGACGAAAGTAACGAGTCCGTCACATTCGCCCGCCCGGTGGGTTTAAACTGACACCTGACATTGAAGAAGCAGGAGGCGTGAATATGGTCGGTTCGTTCGGCGCAGGATTGCTGTTGGCGAACGAGGGCGCTCATCTGCCCTCAGTCAACGACTTCCTACCCCCGGAGATCCTGTTCCAGGGCACTCCGTTTGCCATCAACCGTATTATCCTGATCCGCATCGTGGCCACCATCGTATTGCTGCTGGTGCTCGGTATTACCGCCAAACATGCCAAGCTCATCCCCGGTCGTTGGCAGGGCGTGGTGGAATACGGTCTTGACTTCGTGCGTGACAAGGTCGTCTATGACGTGATGGGCGAGGTTCGCGGCAAGCGCTACGTGCCGATGATCACCACCATCTTCTTCACGATTTTCATCTTCAACCTGTGTGGCATCATCCCGGGTATGAACATGGCGGCCACCGCCACTGTGGTCATGCCGCTGGTGTTCGCCATCTGGACCATGGTCCAGTATTGGATCGCCGCCGCACGTTCGCAAGGTCTTGGCCATTATCTGCGTCACGAGCTGTTCACCCCCGGTGTGCCGTGGCCGGTCTACATCCTGTTGACCCCGATTAACATCCTTGAGTTGCTGGTCATCCGTCCGGCCTCCCTGACCATCCGTCTGTTCGCCAACATGGTGTCTGGCCACCTTATGGTCGCCACTTGCTTGGCCTTCGCGCAGTACTGGATGGTTGACGCGGCCAACAAGCTGCAGGGCATCCCGGTGGGTGCGCTGTGGTTCGCCGGTGGCTTCGCCATGACGTGCTTCGAGGCGTTTGTTGCCTTCCTGCAGGCTTACGTCTTCGCCATTCTTTCCACCGTGTACATCAACCTAAGCTTCCCGGAGGAGTGAGGTTCAACCCCCCTCTTTCGGAACCCGGCCTCGCCTAGATAGGCAGGACCGAATGAAATAAGATTTATAACGTCGCCAAGTACGTTAGAAAGGAAACACAATGGATATCATCACCCTCGCAGAGGTCGCCGGCAACCTGTCCGTCATCGGTTACGGTATCGGTACTCTTGGCCCTGGCATCGGTCTGGGCATCCTCTTCGGCAAGGCCATGGAATCCACCGCCCGCCAGCCTGAGATGTCCGGCAAGATTCAGACCATCATGTTCATCGGCCTGGCTCTGGTCGAGGTGCTGGCACTGATCGGCTTCGTTACCGCCCTGATGTTCCACTGATCGAACGTTTTCTCAGTCGAATACAGAAGGCAAAACGAATCCACCAGTGAAAGGAGGACTTCATAATGACGCTCGCAGAAGGCGGGATTGACCTGTTCATTCCCGAGGTCTATGACATCGTATGGTCGCTGATCATCCTCGTCATCGTCGCTGTGTTCTTCTACAAGTTCTTCATGCCGAAGTTCAATGCGATCTTCGACGAGCGCGCCGCCAAGATTCAAGGCAACATCGCCAAGGCGGAGCAGGCCAAGAAGGATGCGGACGAAGCCAAGGCCAAGTATGAGGCCCAGCTGAGCACCGCCCGTGTGGACGCCGCCAAGATTCGCGACGACGCCCGTGCCGAAGCGTCTCACATCATCGCCGACGCCCGTTCGCGCGCCGAGTCCGATGCGGCCCAGATCGCCGCATCCGCACAGCGCTCGATCGAATCCCAGCACCAGCAGGCCATCGTCTCGCTCAAGGGCGAGGTCGGTGCTCTTGCCACCGCGCTTGCCGGCAAGATCCTCGGTGCCAAGCTGGAAGACAACGACGTGCAGTCCTCGATGATCGATTCGATGATCGACGATCTGGCCGTCAAGAAGTGACCGTGACCATCCGTAACCAGAAAGGGAGGTGACCATGCGAGGAGAGGCATCACGTATTGCAGACCGCGAGTCGCGTGATTCGCTGGCCCCGAAACTGCGCGACACCCGTGAGGACGCGTGGCGGATCGGCAACGAACTGTTCACGATTACCAGCGCGCTGGACAACAACATTCAGCTGGAGCGTGCACTGACCGACCCATCCCGCCCGACTGCCGATAAGGTGGCCGTGTTCAAGGAGATGGTCAGCGATCAGGTGCACCCGATGACCACAGAGATCATGACTGATCTGGTCTCCCGCCGTTGGAGCCGTGCCAGGGATATCGCCAATGCAGTAGAGGACTTCGGTGTGGACGCCATGATGTACTACGCCGACGCCACTGACTCCACGTTGCAGGTATCCATCGAGCTGTCTCGACTGCATTCCTCTTTGCTGAATTTGCCGGTTGTGCGCTCGAAGCTTTACGACGACCAAGCCCCCAGCGAGGTTCGTGTCAAGCTGTTCCGTGAGCTGTTCGGAGATAAGAATCTGAACAAGGTCACGATGAGGCTTGCCGAGCACGCCACCTGCAACCTGCGTCGCCGGCGCTATCTGGAAACCATCCAGTGGCTGATCAAAAAGTTCTCCCGCCATATGGGCCAGTCGATGATCACCGTGACCACCGCAGCCCCGCTGAAGGAAGAGCAGATCAAGCGACTGATCGATGTCTACTCCGCCAAGGTGGGACGTCAGGTGCACATCAACTCGGTGGTCGATCCGACCGTACTGGGCGGCATGCGCATTCAGGTGGGCGACGAAGTCACGGACAACACCGTGGTCGCACAGCTGCAGAACCTGCACCGCAGGGTACAGACGGAAGCAAGCCCGGTCTGAGAGCCGAGCCCATCCGCCCAACACAAGCAAAAGACTTGACTGAACAATAACCAATAGAAGGAGTGATCATGGCAGAACTGACCATCGATCCCGCCTCGATTCGCAAGGCCCTCGACGACTTCGTGTCGTCGTACAAGCCGAGCGACACCCCCACCCAAGAGGTGGGATATGTCGCCACGGCCGGTGATGGCATTGCGCACGTGACGGGATTGCCTGGTTGCATGGCCAATGAGCTGCTGACGTTCGAAGACGGCACGCTCGGCCTGGCGTTCAACCTTGACGCCCGTGAGATCGGCGTGGTTATCCTCGGCGATTTCGCTGGAATCGAGGAAGGCCAGGAAGTGCGCCGTACCGGCGAAGTGCTCTCCGTGCCTGTCGGCGACGGCTACCTCGGTCGCGTCGTGGATCCGCTGGGCAACCCGATTGATGGCCTGGGCGAGATCCAGGGCATCGAAGGCCGCCGTATCCTCGAGGCGCAGGCACCCGACGTGATGCACCGCCACCCGGTCGACGAGCCGCTGTCCACTGGTCTGAAGGCCATCGATGCAATGACCCCGGTCGGTCGCGGCCAGCGCCAGCTCATCATCGGCGACCGCCAGACCGGTAAGACCGCCATCGCGATCGATACCATCATCAACCAGAAGGCCAACTGGGAATCCGGCGACCCGAAGAAGCAGGTCCGCTGCATCTACGTGGCCATCGGTCAGAAGGGCTCCACCATCGCTTCGGTGAAGCAGAGTCTGGAAGACGCCGGCGCCATGGAGTACACCACCATCGTGGCCTCCCCGGCAGCTGATTCCGCTGGCTTCAAGTACATTGCCCCGTACACCGGCTCGGCCATCGGCCAGCACTGGATGTACAACGGCAAGCACGTGCTCATCGTCTTCGACGATCTGTCCAAGCAGGCAGAGGCCTATCGTTCGATTTCCCTGCTGCTGCGTCGTCCGCCGGGGCGTGAGGCTTACCCGGGCGATGTGTTCTACCTGCACTCTCGTCTGCTCGAACGTTGCGCCAAGGTCTCCGATGACCTGGGCGGCGGTTCGATGACGGGTCTGCCGATCGTCGAGACCAAGGCGAACGATGTGTCCGCCTACATCCCGACCAACGTGATCTCCATTACCGATGGCCAGATCTTCCTGCAGTCCGATCTGTTCAACGCCAACCAGCGCCCCGCCGTGGACGTCGGTATCTCGGTCTCTCGAGTCGGTGGCGCCGCACAGACCAAGGCTCTGAAGAAGGTCTCCGGTACCTTGAAGATCTCCTTGGCGCAGTACCGCTCGCTGGAATCCTTCGCCATGTTCGCCTCCGATCTGGATGCGGCATCCAAGGCCCAGCTGACCCGTGGTGCTCACCTGACCGAGCTGTTGAAGCAGCCGCAGTTCCACCCGTATTCCATGGAGCAGGAAGTCGTGTCTGTGTGGACCGGCACCCACGGCAAGCTCGATGACCTCGAGCTGTCCGACGTGCTTCCGTTCGAGCAGGGACTGCTGGACTACATCGACCACAACACCGACATCCTGAAGACCATCCGCGAGACCGAGGACTTCACCGCCGATACCGAGGCTGCCCTCGATAAGGCCGTGGACGAATTCCGTTCGACCTTCGTTTCCTCCAACGGCAAGCCGCTGGTCGAGAAGAAGCCGGACGTTGCCAAGGCAGCGCCGGTCGATCAGGAAAAGATCGTGGCGGGAGAGAAGTAAGCCATGGGCTCGCAACTCGCATTGAAATCACGCATCCACTCCACTGAGTCGTTGGCCAAGATTTTCAACGCTCAGGAGATGATCGCGTCTTCGCACATTGCCAAGGCCCGTGATGTGGCCCTGAACGCGAAGCCGTACACTGATGCGATTTTCGATGCCGTGCAAGCGTTGGTGGCACACACCCATATCACGCATCCGATCGCAGTGAAGGACGAGAACAACCCTCGCGTGGCTGTTCTCGCCCTCACCTCGGATCGTGGCATGGCCGGCCCGTACACCTCTTCGATTATCCGTGAAACGGAATCGCTGCTCGCCCGCCTTGATGCGGCCGGCAAGCAGCCGGAGCTGTTCGTGTACGGACGTCGCGGTTCGACGTACTACAAGTACCGCAACCGTGACATCGCGGCCACATGGGAAGGCGACACCGACCAGCCCGGCGTGGAAATTGCTGAAACCATCTCCAGCACGTTGATGGATGCCTACATGAAGCCGGCGGAGCAGGGTGGAGTTTCCGAACTCTACATCGTCTACACCGAGTTCATCAACATGGTGGTGCAGAAGGTGCGCGTGCTGCGCATGCTGCCCGTCGAGATCGTGGAGAACGAGGCCAAGGTCCCCGCTCCTGATGAAGAGGCTCCGGCTGTGGCGGACGTGGCTCCGCTGTACACCTTCGAGCCGAGCATCGAGGAAGTGTTGGATGCCATTCTGCCGAAGTACATCCAGTCCCGTATCCACGAATGCCTGCTGACAGCTGCCGCATCGGAGACCGCAAGCAGGCAGAACGCCATGCACACGGCTACCGACAACGCTCATAACCTGATCGATGACCTTACCCGCAAGCTCAACGCCTCGCGTCAGGCCTCGATTACCCAGGAACTTACCGAAATCATCGGCAGCGCCGACGCGCTGAACAAAGAGGAAGAGTAGGAACGCATATGGCTGACAACCAGACCACAGCGGCCGAGCCTACCGACGGTCGCGTCACCCGCGTCCAGGGCTCGGTTATCGACGTTGAATTCCCGGTGGGTCATCTGCCCGACATCTACAACGCCCTGAAAGTAAAGATCGTCAACACCGGCGCCAAGGAAGAGGGCGAGGCAAAGGTCACCGAAATCACCCTTGAGGTCGAACAGCACCTCGGTGATTCCACGGTTCGTTGCGTTGCTCTGAAGCCTACCGACGGCCTGGTCCGTGGCACTTTGGTCTCCGACACCGGAGCCCCGATTTCCGTGCCGGTCGGCGATGTGACCAAGGGCCACGTCTTCGACGTGTCCGGCAACATCCTCAACAAGAAGCCGGATGAGACCATCACCGTCACCGAGCGCTGGCCTATCCACCGCAACCCGCCGGCCTTCGATCAGCTGGAGTCCAAGACCCAGATGTTCGAGACGGGCATCAAGGTCATCGACCTGCTGACCCCGTACGTGCAGGGCGGCAAGATCGGTCTGTTCGGTGGCGCAGGTGTGGGCAAGACCGTGCTGATTCAGGAAATGATTCAGCGCGTGGCCCAGAACCACGGCGGTGTGTCCGTGTTCGCCGGCGTTGGTGAGCGTACCCGTGAGGGTAACGATTTGATCGGCGAGATGGGCGAGGCCGGCGTGCTCGAGAAGACCGCACTGGTCTTCGGCCAGATGGATGAGCAGCCGGGTACCCGTCTGCGCGTGCCGCTGACCGCACTGACCATGGCTGAGTACTTCCGTGACGTGCAGAACCAGGACGTGCTGCTGTTCATCGACAACATCTTCCGTTTCACCCAGGCCGGTTCCGAGGTGTCCACCCTGTTGGGTCGTATGCCTTCCGCCGTGGGATACCAGCCGAACCTGGCCGATGAGATGGGCTCCCTGCAGGAGCGCATCACCTCGACCCGTGGTCACTCGATCACCTCGCTGCAGGCCATCTACGTGCCTGCCGATGATTACACCGACCCGGCTCCGGCCACGACCTTCGCCCACTTGGATGCAACCACCGAGCTTTCTCGTGACATTGCCTCCAAGGGTATCTACCCGGCAGTGGACCCGCTGAGCTCCACTTCGCGAATCCTCGATCCGCGTTATGTGGGCCAGGCTCACTACGACTGTGCCAACCGCGTCAAGGCGATTCTGCAGCGTAACAAGGAGCTGCAGGACATCATCGCCCTGATCGGTATCGACGAGCTCGGCGAAGAGGACAAGACCACCGTGAACCGTGCTCGTAAGATCGAGCAGTTCCTCGGCCAGAACTTCTACGTGGCTGAGAAGTTCACCGGTCGTCCCGGCTCTTACGTGCCGGCCGACGAGACCATCGAAGCCTTCACCCGCATTTGCGACGGCGTGTACGACGACGTTCCGGAGCAGGCATTCTCCGGCATTGGTGGCATCGACGACCTCGAAGAGAAGTGGCACAACATGCAGAAGGAACTGGGTGCGTGATGGCCGCGGAAAAAACCACGATGAAGGTCAACATCGTCGCTGCCGACCACCCCGTGTGGCATGGCGACGCGGCGAGCGTGACCATTCCCGCCTCCGAAGGCGGCATGGGCATCCTGCCCGACCATGAGCCTGTGCTCACGGTGATCAAGCAGGGTACGCTCACCGTGGTTGAGCCCGATGGCGATCGCCATATGTTCGAGGTGACCGACGGATTCATCTCCTTCGACTCGAACAAACTCACTGTGGCGGTCGAGCGCGGCCACGACGTCCAGTACTCCGGCACTGCTGAGTGACATTCACTTCGCTGTGACCCTGTAAAGGGACTCTCTGGTTTCCAGAGAGCCCCTTTTGCTATGTGTTGCGCTACAGTGGTGGCCTATGCGAATTATTGTTGCCGACTGTTCTGCGGAGTACTCCGGCCGTCTCAATGCCTCGTTGCCGCTGGCCAAGCGTGTGTTGCTCATTAAGGCCGATTCCAGTCTGTTGATTTTCTCTGAGCTGGGCTCCTATAAACCGCTCAACTGGATGACCGCACCTTGCACGTTGAAGGACATCACGCCCGATGGTGCTGATGATGATGTGGATACGCCGGTGCCGGAAAAAGTGCTGCGTGTGAGCGCCGATAAGGGTTCGGACATTCTGGAAGTGACGTTGCAGCACATCTATTCCGATGAGACGTATGACTTGGGCGAAGATCCTGGCCTCATCAAGGACGGTGTGGAAGACCATCTGCAGCGATACTTGGCCGAGCAGATCGAACGTATCGGCAAGGGCGCTAAGTTGGTACGCCGTGAATATCCGACAGCCATCGGTCCAGTGGACATCATGGCCATCAACGCCGAGGGCGAGCATGTGGCTGTGGAAATCAAGCGTCATGGCGGCATCGACGGCGTCGAACAGTTGACCCGCTATTGCGAGCTGCTGAATCGTGACCCGCTATTGGCCCCGGTGCACGGCATCTTCGCCGCACAGACCATTACGCCGCAGGCCCAGGTGCTGGCCAAGGACCGCGGCTTCACCTGCCTCATCCTCGATTACGACGATATGAAGGGCACCGAGGACGATAGCCTCAGGCTGTTCTGAATGCAAAGTTGCCCCCGCTGGCGGGGGCTGTCGCCGTGAGTCGACTGGGGATGGTCCCCAATGTAAACCACCCCCCAGTCAGCTTTTGCTGACAGCCCTCGCCAGCGGGGGCAACGCTATTTGCTGAGTGTTTAATACGCGGCGAGAATATCCACTACGAATACCAGCGTGGAGTTCGCGGGAATCGAGCCCTGTTTCTTGTCGCCGTAAGCCTGATCCGGCGGAACCACCAGCAGCACCTGGGATCCGACGGTCTGACCAATCAGACCCTTCTGCCAGCCTTCGATCACACCGTGCTGGCCGCCGGAATACATGTCAGCCTCAAGTGTGGTGTTCTTATCCCAAGAGGAGTCGAACTGGGTGCCATCGGTCAGCCAACCGGTGTACTTGACCACCACAGTGTTCTTGTCGGTCACTTCCTTGCCGGTGCCCTTGACCAGTGTCTGCGAAACCAGCGAATCGACCGCACCTTGACCGTTCATGTCGATCGACGGCTTGCCGTTCTTGGCACGCGTCACCTTCGGCAGATTGGACGGCACGTCCTTGACCTCTTCGCCGGTGGCCTTCTTCAGATCCTTGGACTTGGAAACGAACGTCATCGCCAGAATGTAGGAGTAGCCGGAAGAATCCTCGGCGTTCACACCGAAACCGATAGTGGTGTTGAGCTTGGCGCCCTTGATCTGGTCGTAATAGGTCGAAGACAGGGTGGAGGAATCGACCAGGAGCGAGCAATCCGGCGTATTTTTGGTCCACGTATCCATCAGCTCGGTGCCGTCCTTGACATTCAGGGCGATACCCTGGGCGCAGACGCGGTCACCTTCTTCGATTGTGTCGCCGTCACCCTTCTGCAGCACCACGTAGGAGCCGTCGGACACGGTCATCGGGGCTTTGAAGGAGATGGTCGGCTTCTCGCCCAGCTTGCCCTTGGCGGTTACGCCGGCAATCTGATTCGCCGTCTTGGAAGAGGACGACTTCGAGGAGTCGCTCTTGGAATCGGACGAGTTCGAGCAGCCGGCCAGCGAGATGCACATGATCAGCGAGCAGGCAACGGCTATGGTTTTGGTCAGGGTAGACAAAGTACGCATGGCACACCACACTACCGGTAAACCTTGATTTTCAGCCTTTCTAGGTAATAGACAGGTGAAGATTGTAGAATAGTGCTGTTATGAGTGTTGAAGAACAAGCAATGGGCCCAGATCAGGAGGCCACGGAGTCTGACGTAGTCAGTGACGTGACCGACTCGACAGATGTCATCGATGCCAATGACGTTGCCGATGCCGCCGATGGTACTGATACTGAGAGTGCCGAAGGTGTCGATGCTGAGAGCACCGAGAGTACGGAAGACGCCGAGACGCAAAAGTCCGAGCGCCCGACTCGTCATGCCATGATCATGCGCGGCGTGGTAACGCCTATTTTCGGTTTGCTAGCTGTGGCGGCGATTGTGCTCGGAGTGCTGAACGCCACGATATGGAAGCCTTCCAGCGAGATCACCGCATCTGCCAACGTGACCGGTTCTCGCTATGTGGTTACCGATCCCGGCGTGCTCACCTTGTTGGATAAGAACACGACGATGACCGTGAAGTCCTCCTCGTCCAAGGATGAGACATGCGTAGCCTTGGCCTCCACCAAGGATGCAGCCGGTTGGGTAGCAAGCGAGAAGTCCTATCAGCGCATCAGCGGTTTGACTTCTTGGACCGAGCTCGGCGTTCAGAAGGGTGAGCCCACCAAGAACCAATCGGGCTCGTCGGATGACGCCAACGAGGTGGCATTCAAAGACTCCGATATGTGGACTTCCGTGAAGTGCGGCAATGGTTCGGTGACCTTTGATAGCAAAGATCCCGCCGCTTCGACCGTGGCCATCATGGATCTCGGCTCACATAAGGCGTCCGCCACTATCAGCATGCACTGGGTGCGCTCTGAAGTTCCCGATTTCGCCATGCCGTTCTACCTGTCCGGCGGTCTGCTGGCGGTAATCGCGGTGTTGTGTGCGTCCGTGTTCGCCATGCCGCCGCATAAGCGCCGTAAGCGCATTGTGGAGGGCAAGGCCACTGCGTCAACGGGGCCGTCGTTCGCGGAACAGGTTGAACAGGGAATTATTGGCAACGGCTCGATTCCGGCTGAAGTGCCGCCGACCGGCCGTAAGCGTCGCCGCCATGCCGCACACCGTCGCGGTTCCAAGAAGACCGTGCCCGCCGAGTCGGCCGAATCTCCCACGATTATCGATCCCGCGTCCCGCAATTTGGTCGCCGATCAGCAGTCCGGCGAAGCGAGGGAGACCGAGACGATGCCGGATACCGAGTCGACATCAGTGATTTCTCCTGATGAGTTGCAGGCATACTTCTCCCGTTTGGCTCAGGAAGTCAATGACAGTGAAGCCTCGGATAGTGCTGCGGCCGATGATGTGGACAACCAGGAGGAGAACTGATGAGCATGCGTTGGAACAAGCTGTGCGTCGCCGCCCTCTCCGTTGCCGCGCTGATTATGCCGTTGGCCGCTTGCGAAGGTCAGCTGCCCACCCCGGCCGCTGACTCATCCACCAAGGCTCAGCCGGATTTGACCGAGGCGCAGGAGAAGAAGATCCGTACCAAGATTTTGGAAACGATCGATCAGGCCGATGCGGCTCGATCCGCGGACAGCTATCAGTCCGTGATGGGCGGGCCTCAACTGGAGATTCGCACTAGCCAGGCCACCATTGCCCAGAAAAGCGGCTCGATGTCCAAGTATGCGACCATTCCTAAGGACATCGCCCAGGTGGTGATTCCCACGGATGACGGCTGGCCGCGCTCGGTATTCACCATCACCACTACTACCGAAGACCAGCAGTCCAAGCGTTTATTGGTGCTGAATCAGGAATCAGCCCGTCAGAATTACAAGCTGATGGCCATGGCGCGTCTGTTTGAGGGAGCGCAGCTGCCGAAGTTCGAGGTGCCGACCATCGGTTCGAGAATGGGTACCGATAAGGATGAGAATCTGGTGGCCACGCCTGCCGATGCGTTGACCCAGTATGCCGATGTGCTGCAGAACGGTGCGAATAGCAAGTTCGCCTCGCAATTCGCGGATGACCAGCTGCGCCAGAAGATCGCCGAACTGACCAACACCGTGCAGGAAGGCATCGCCCGCAACAACGGCACGCAGGAGCAGACCTTCACTGCCGCGCCCGACCAGATGTGGGTGATGCGCACGGCTGATGGTGGCGATCTGGTCGTGGGTCGTGTCGATTCCGTGTGGACTCGTCAGGCCGGTGACGGACGCGAATCCCAGCCCGCCTCCGATGATGAGAAGATCCTGTTCAACAGCGACAAGTACACCAGCACCATGAAGGTCACATACGTGAACGTGGTGGCGTTGTACATTCCTTCGGCCAACTCCGGTCAACAGATCACCGCCGTGGGTGCCGACCGCACTCCGGTCAAGGTCGAGGCGCTGTAAGTTCCCACCACGTAGTAATTTCCCCACCGCGATGTCAGACGAATTTTGTCTTTCGCAGAATAACGCTGTTTTGGGTAACCACGTGGTGGTGATTCACTACGTGGTGGGAATTTCACCGCGTAGTGGAAGAATGGCTACGCGGCGGGAATCGGCACTACAATCGATTCCAGCATTGTTTGATTGTCGGGCGTGCGAATCGTGCGCGTACATGTGGAGGCATATATGGCTGATCAGCAGCAGTTCAATCCAGGAGTATCGTTGGCGGGTGCTGTCGATTTGGAAGCGCTGAAGCATCAGGTCAAGGCTGAGCCAGGACAGGCTGGCGGCGCACCGGCAGCTGGTGGCTATGTGATCGACACCACCGAGAACACCTTCCAGGCGATGGTGCAGACCTCCGCCACGTTCCCGATTCTGCTGTTGCTGTGGGTGCCCACTGACGACCGTCTTTTCTCGATGGCTCGCGCGCTGGGCGATGCGGTGAATGGTCTCAATGGCCAGATTCAGCTCTCCCGCATTGACATCGCGACTAATCCTTCGATCGCACAGGCACTGCAAGTGCAAGGTGCGCCGGCCTTGTTTGCGCTGATTTCCGGTCGCCCGATGCCGTTGCTACAGGGTCTGCCGGGTGATGATGAGCTGAAGCAGCTCACCGACGAAGTGATTCCCAAGATTATTCAGGCCGCTGCCCAGTCCGGCGTCAACGGCACTGCGCCGTATTCCGGCGATCCTGATTCCGATGCTGCCGCGAGTACCGGTGCGACTGGTGCTGATACGGAGCAAGTGCCTCCCGAGCACGCTGAGGCTCATCGCTTAGCCGAGGAAGGCGACTACGCCGGTGCCGCCGCTGAATATGCACGTGTTATGGAATCCGATCCGTCTGATGCACTGGCCGCCCGCGAACATGCCAAGGCGCTTTTGCTGGCCCGTTCCGGTTCCGCGGATGTGCGCGAGGTGCGTGCCGCCGCAGCCGCTGCGCCCGACGATGTGGAAGCGCAACTGGCCGTGGCTGATATCGATATGATTGGCGGCCAGATCCAGGATGCTTTTGACCGTCTGCTTGACTTCTTGGCCGCAGGCCATAAGGGCGATCTCGAAGCGGTGCGTCAGCGCCTGCTCGAGTACTTCACCATCCCCGAGCCGACCGACCCGCGCCTAGCTCGTGCCCGTCGCCGTCTCGCAACCCTGATGTACTGATTTTCCTTGGCTCCCCTCGGGTGAGGCCGAGCCGTGAAGCAAACAGCCCGGTGGGCTGTTTGTAGGCGAGGGCGAGACGATAGTCGAGCCAGAAAGCTGCGGGGCAAAGCCCGCCCTTAATTGCGGCTGAGCTGGCTGTTACGCCATCCGGTTTTTCCCGAAATACTGCTGGAATCGTGGCCCGTCCAAAGCCAGCTCCTCTTCAAAGTCGTCGGCCCATGTGCTGAACGGCTTGGCAGCCAGTCCGTCATTGTTGAATCGCGCCTGATCGGTGATTTCGGTAACGCAGAACTTCGGAATCGTCAGATTGGTTACCGGTCCCGATCGTTCGGCCTCGGCCACGATAAGAGGCGCATTGAGCCCGCCAAACACATCCACACTCCAGCCGTCCTCCGCAATCCATACGGAATAGCGGTTCTTGATAACCACTTCGCCGCCGCGCTTGATGAGTTCCGCGGCAATGCGGGCGTCAATCTCACGCTCCACTTCATATCGAGTGCCGCCCACGGACGGTCCCTTAACGGTAACGAAGGCCTCCGAGAACTGCTCGCGGTGCTCATCCAGCACGGCAATCGGGTCGATGTCAGGGGTCATATTGACGCTCACCTTGTGTGAGACCAACCTGACGCGCAGCGCATAGTTGTCGGCATGCACGTAGTAGCTCTGGATGATGAGGGCCGGGATGTCGCCGTCGTTGTATTCGTCTGGCAGCTCGCGGCAGAAGAAGCGGCGTTCGTATTCGAAGTCATCTGTAGGTTCCGACATAACCCCATTGTAGAGCCGTTTACGGCGTTTCCCTAGGTTTTGCCGGTGATTGGCCTCACAATATGGTCATGATGCCGGCTGGGCTGCGCTGTTCGATGATAGTGGCCTGGCGCGGGTGATGGTTGGTGTACAGTAAAGAAGTTGCTCGGGTTTGTAGCTCAGTGGATAGAGCGTCTGTCTCCGGAACAGAAGGTCGTGGGTTCGATCCCCATCAAGCCCACCAGTGGGGCTTTCGGCATATGTCGAAAGCCCTTTTTTCATGCTCGCTCAGGGTTCCCTGAGTTTTCCCTGAGGGCATCCATGAATACCCCATGGAATGCTGTTGTGTTGGGTTTTAAGAGCGCATAATGAAGTGGATTGAGGTCGTGGAACTCACCCCATGAGGAGGTGTGCGATGATCCGGAACGGGTCGCAGCGGCATTGGTCGGTTCACTTGCTCGCTATGGTACTGGCGCTGTCTCTGGTGACGGGATTCGCGGTTACGGCGGGCCTGCGTGTGCGCCGCAAGGAACAGCCGTTCTGGCATATGTGAAGCATCCCGGAAGCGCTCTGCTGCATATCGCCCGGGCGGTGAGGCGGAATATGGCCGCATGGCGGGCAGTGGCATCCGTAAGCGTGCCTGCGCTCGGTAAACTGCTACGTAATCGGGTTCACTAATCCAACAAGAGGAGCACATAATGAGCGAGAAGATGGAAGCCGTAGCTACTTCGGAGGCCCCGGCCGCGCTGGGCGCGTACAGCCAGGCGGTGAAGGCCAATGGCTTCGTGTTCGTGTCCGGTCAGCTGGGCATTGATCCGACCACCGGTGAGCTGGCAGGGGATACCGCGGGCGAGCAGGCCGCGCAGGCGCTGAAGAACATCAAGCATATTCTCGACACCGCCGGTACTGGCATTGAGCATGTGTGCCGTGCCACCATTTACCTGAAGAACGTTGAGGATTTCAAGGAAGTGGACGCTCGCTACGCCGAGGTGTTCATCGGTTCCGTGAAGCCCGCACGTGTGGCCTTTGGCAACAACATGATTCCCAAGGGTGCACTGGTGGAGATCGACGCCATCGCCGTGGAGTGACGTATTTGCCCCCGCTGGCGGGGGCTGCCCGGCAATAGTCGGACGGAGGGGGTGGTTTTGGCCGTGAGCTGAGACCACCCCCAGTCAGATGTGCTGACGGCATCCACCAGCGGGGCTGGTAATGCATGGTTTGGGCGTCGGTTCGTGCCACAATAGTGACCATGGCATCCAAAGGAAAACCGTCGCCGCGTTCGGCTGTGAGCCCGCTGAGCGACGAACAGGTCAAGCGTCTGGCAGGCAGTCATACACTTGTGGACCCCACCAATTACTATCCGACTGGTCCGCGTACGCCGAACCAGCCGGAGATCAACGCCCAGAACCCCAAGGCCACCAAGCGACTGCTGGCCGGTGTTTCCGTGGTATTCCGCACTAGTTGCAAGACCAAGGCATGGGGTCTTGACCATGTGCCGGAAACCGGCCCGTTCATTACCGCGGCCAGCCACATCACCATGTTCGATGTGTTCGTGCCGATGATGAGCCTGTTCCACATGGGCCGTCGCCCGCGTTACATGGCCAAGGCCGAGATGGCCAAGTGGCCGCTGATCGGCAAATGGTTCCAATTGGTCGGCATGCAGCCGGTGCAGCGTCGCTCCGGCAAGGCCAAGCAGATCGAGGAGACCTCAATCGATATTCTTACTTCCGGCCGCCCCCTCACCGTTTGGCCGGAAGGCACGGTGACCCGCGACCCGAAGAAATGGGTGATGAGCATCAAGGAGGGTGTAGGATACATTGCGCTTGAAGCCTCCCGCAGACTTGGCCATCAAGTGCCGCTCTACCCTGCAGTGACGTGGGGCGCGGCTTCCATCAACCACTGGTGGCCGTGGCCTCGCAAGAATGTGGTGATGTGCTACGACGAGGCGCTCGATTATTCCGATCTGCTTGTTGACATGGATTCCTGGGGCGATGAACCGCCCGCCGAGGCCGTGGACGAATTGATGTGGCGTGTATTCAAGCGCATGAACACGGTGTTGGAGGAGATTCGTGGCGAGCGATTCCCGGCAGAAGGCTATTGGGATTACCGTTCCATGAGCCGTAAGCCGTGGCCCGAGGCTGGTGGCCAGTTCCCGGCGGTGGAGTAGCATAACGCGCAGTTGCGCGCAGCGAAAATAGGAATTTGATATGGGTAGGAAAATAACGGTTCTCGGTGCAGGAGTATGGACGGAGCCGTAAAGGCGACAGCCCGGTGGGCTGTCGGTAGGCGACGCCGAACGATGATAGCCGTGAGGTAGAAAAACAGCACTCCATGCGACAAGCGAAGGTAGGAATTTGATATGGGTAGGAAAATAACGGTTCTCGGTGCAGGAGCATGGGGTACTGCTTTCGGCCAGGTGCTGGCGGATGCCGGCAATGACGTGACCATGTGGGCCCGTGAACCGGAAATCGTCGAGGATATCCGGGACAATCGGCGCAATGGTGTTCGCCTGCCGTCTGTCAAGAAGCTGCCGGATGCCATCACCGCCACTGGCAATCGCGCCGAAGCCGTCAAGGATGCCGATATTGTGGTCGTGGCCATCGCCGCCCAGTTCGCCCGTGTGGCACTCGTTGAGTTCAGGGGATTGATTCCCGAGCATGCCATCGTGGTCAGCCTGATGAAGGGCATCGAGCGTAACACCAACAAGCGCATGGATGAAGTGGTTCGTGAGACCCTTGATTTGCCGGCTGACCGCTTTGCCGCCATCTCCGGCCCGAACCTGTCCAAGGAAATCGCCGATCGTCATCCCGCAGCCACCGTGGTGGCCTGCGAGAACATCGACAACGCCACCATCGTGGCCGAGGCCTGCACCACCGAATACTTCAAGGCGTTCGTGACCACTGATGTCATTGGTCTGGAAATGTGCGGCAGCCTGAAGAACGTGACCGCGCTCGCCGTGGGTATGGCTCGTGGTGCCGGTTACGGTGAGAACACCGCCGCCATGATCGAGACCCGCGGACTTGCCGAGCTCACTGCTCTGGGTGCTGCGGCAGGCGCCGATCCCAAGACCTTCTTTGGGCTGGCGGGTGTGGGCGATCTCATCGCCACCTGTGGCTCGCCGCTTTCCCGCAACTACACGTTTGGCTCCAACCTCGGCAAGGGGCTGAGCGTGGAAGAAGCCACTAAGGTCAGCAATGGCGTGGCGGAGGGTGTGCCTACCACGGATGCGGTGGTGGCTTTGGGCAATCAGCTTGACGTGCCCACTCCGTTGGCCTATCAGATGAGCCGTGTGCTCAATGAGGGCATTTCCTGTGCGGAAATGCTTGCCGGGCTTTTCGGGCGTGAAATCACTGTCGAGTAGACTCATAGCAGATTAAAAGTTTCGTTCAGCAGTCAAAGGATGGTTATGGCCAAGAAACGTATTGTGGTGCTCTATGGTGGGCGTGCGGATGAACATTCGATTTCCTGCATTTCCACGGCCGGCGTGCTGGCGGCTATGGATACCGAACGTTTCGAGCCGATTCCGGTGGGCATCACCAAGGACGGCAAGTGGATTATCGACGGTGAGGATCCGCGCGGCTGGAATCTGGACGGCGACGAGCTGCCGACCGTGAAGATCACGCCGGAATCCCGTCCGGTGATTCTCGACCCCTCGCGAGGCAAGGACGGTTTCTTTGCCGGTGAGCCGGATCATCTCAGCAATGCCGACTCCGGTTTTGGCACCAGCTTTGTGAGCTTGTCCGATCCTGAGATACATCACGTGCTGACCTCGCTGGGGCATGTCGATGCGGTGCTGCCTGTGCTGCATGGCCCTTACGGCGAGGACGGCACGGTGCAGGGTCTTCTTGAGATGATGGGTGTGCCGTATGTGGGCTGTGGCGTGTTCGCCTCTGCCGCCTGCATGGATAAGCACTACACCAAAGTGGTGCTCAATGCTGCCGGTATTCCGACGGCTCCCGGCATTATGGTGGATGCGCGCGCGTTCACCGCAGCCGATGTGGTCGCCCAAATCGAGGCAGCCGGACTGGCTTATCCGCTGTTCGTCAAGCCTTCCCGTGCTGGATCCAGCTTTGGCGTCACCAAGGTGGATAAAGCCGAGGATCTGGAAACCCAGCAGGACCGTGTGGCCGCTGCCATCGCCACGGCCGGTGAGCATGACTGGAAGGTGCTCATCGAGCAGGGCATCGACGGCCGCGAGATCGAATGCGCCGTGCTGTGCCCGAAGGCGGGCGATGAGCCCGAGGCCAGCTGGCCCGGCGAAATCGTGCTTGACCACCAGAATGACGACCAGTTCTATGATTTCGATTCCAAGTACATGGATGCTTCCGCCAGCCATGTGGAAGTGCCGGCCAACCTGCCCGTCAGCGTGCTTGAGGATGTACGCGACGTGGCTCGCCGTGCGTTCAAGGCCGTAGATGGAGCGGGTCTGAGCCGCGTGGATACCTTCGTGACTCCGGACGGCACCGTGATGGTCAACGAGATCAACACCATGCCTGGCTTCACGCCGATTTCCATGTATCCCAAGGCGTGGGACGCCACGGGTGTGGGATACACCGAACTCATCACCCGTCTGATCGAAGGCGTGTTGAAGTAATCTCGCAACAGCGACTGCGTGGCTTCCCTCCTTGGGAAGCCATTTTTTTTGACGTATGGCCGTCGAGCGTCAACAGTTCATGCAGAGTTTTCCTGAGTTCAGCCAACGTATGGCAAATGGCGAATGCAATTCACTTTCACGCCAGTGTCCGGACAGATTGGACGCATAGTTTCTTTTCTTGGGATTACGGGCTGCGCGCATGCCGCGCAACGAGCCCGGTTCCCCAGACCGTTTCCGTCTGAATGATGTTGAGAAAAGGAACATTATGAACAACCTGAGTAAGATCGCGGCCGGCTCCCTTGCCGCCGTGCTTGCATTCTCCATGGCCGCCTGCGGCTCCAGCAGCGCCTCCTCCGATGGCGCCGGCGAAAGTGCCGGCAAGGCCGTCACTGTGAACGGGAAGTCCGCCAAGGCCACTTCCCTCGCCGACTTCGGTACTATGGAAGACCTCGAAAAGGCCGCCAAGGAAGAGGGTGCGCTGAACGTCATCGCGCTGCCGCACGACTGGTCCAACTACGGCGAGGTCATCGAGGGCTTCAAGAAGAAGTACCCGGAGATCAAGGTCACCGAGCTCAACCCGAACGCTTCCTCCAAGGAAGAGCTTGACGCCGCCAAGACCAACAAGGGCACCGACGCCGCCCCCGACGTGTTCGATGTCGGCCAGGCCATCGCCGCCACTTCCACCGATAGCTTCGCTCCGTACAAGGTGCAGGCCTGGGACAAGATTCCGGACACCGCCAAGGATGCCGACGGCGCCTACTACGCCGACTACACCGGCATCATGTCCGTGGGCTGGAATGCCGATAAGTACGGTGAGATCAACTCTCTGGACGATTTGCTCGATTCCAAGTTCGCCGGCACGGTGTCCTTGAACGGCAAGCCCGCTGAAGCCGGTGCCGCCTTCAACGGCTACCTGATGGTCAACCAGCTCGCAGGCGGCGACATCAATAACCTGCAGCCTGGTCTTGACTTCTTCAAGAAGCTGCAGGAAGCCGGCAACCTGACCACCGTGGACGTGACCAACGGCACCATCGACTCCGGCCAGACCGGTGTGGTGTTCGATTGGACCTACAACCAGGCTTCCTACAAGAAGGAGCTCAAGGATAAGGGCGTGAACTGGAAGTACAAGACCTTCCCGAAGGCCCAGGTCGTGAGCTACTACAACCAGGCCATCAACAAGGACGCGCCGCACCCGGCCGCCGCCCGCCTGTGGGAGGAGTACCTGTACACCGCCGATGCCCAGAACCTGTGGTTCAAGGGCGGCGCCAACCCGGTGCTGCTCGACTCCATGAAGGAAGACGGCACCGTTGATCAGGACACCCTGAAGGACGCCATCACCATCGAAGGCGACCCGGTCTCCTACACCAACGATGACTCCACCCGCATCACCGAGTGGCTCCAGAACAACTGGGACAAGACGATCGGCAACTGAGGTTACCTCGCATGACTGCCGCAATCGCACAGAACGGACCTGCTGCCGCCAAGGCCGCGGGTCCGTCCGCTACTCCCTCCGCCGCCTTGTCCGTGCTGGCGAAGCATCGTCAGGAGCTGGGCACGCTTGCCTCCACGCTCCCGTTCTTTGCCTACACCGCCTGCTTCCTGCTGGCTCCCACCGTGATTGTGGTGGTGGGTGCTTTCCAGGATCGCAGCGGCGGTTTCACGCTCTCGAATTTCAATAAGATGTTCGAAGCCAACACCGTCGCCGCATTCGGCACCTCGATTCTGGTGTCCGTGGCATCTTCCGTGATCGGTGCGGTGGTGGGTGCGCTCGCCTCCTACGCGCTGGTCATCGGCGCCAAGCCGAACGGTCTGCTGCGTCGCATGATCTCCGCCATCTCCTCGGTGCTCGCCCAGTTTGGCGGTGTGATGCTTGCGTTCGCGTTCATCGCCACCATCGGCATTAACGGCATCGGCACCATGCTCATCAAGACTCTGACCGGCTACACCGTGAACCCGAACTGGCTGAGCTCGCTGCCCGGTCTGATCACCATCTACTGCTACTTCCAGATTCCGCTGATGATTATCATCTTCCTGCCTGCGGTCGATTCGATTCGCCCGCAGTGGCGTGAGGCCTGCGAATCATTGGGCGGCAATACGTTCCAGTACTGGACTCGCGTGGCCTGTCCGATTCTGGCTCCCCGCTTCATCTCCGCGCTCCTGCTGCTGTTCGCTTCCGCGTTCTCCGCATACGCCACTGCCGCAGCCTTGTTCTCGCAGCGCTCGATTCTGGTGCCGTTGATGATTCAGGGTGCCATGCGCAATGAGATGGATCCTAACCAGCAGGGCTTTGCCCAAGTGCTGGCATTCGCAATGATCATCGTCGTGGCCATCGTCATGCTGCTGAGCCACGCTGTGGAAAAGAGGGCCGGACGTTGGCAGTGAATTCAGAAGATACTCGCGCGTTCGATGCTGACGGCATCGCCGGTGCTGTCGTCGCGTCCACCGTAACGTTCCCCAAGCCCCCGCAGCTGCGCGCCGCACGCCGAGCCAAGCAAAGCGTCATCAAATTCGTGATTTTGTTCGTCACGCTGGCGTTCCTGTTCGTGCCGTTGCTGGCCATGCTCATCTTCACCCTGCGTCATCCGCTCTCCGGCCGTTGGTCGGCGGCTCCCTGGATTGCGATCTTCACCGGCAACGGCGAATCGTTGGGTGCCGACCTGACAGTGCTGTGGCAGGGCGTTGGCACTTCGCTGGTGCTGAGCGCGGTCACTGTGGTGATCATGCTGTTGTTGTTGGTGCCCACCATGGTCATCGTGCATATTCGCTCCAAAGCCCTGGAGCGCGCGATTGAATGGGTGGCCACCTTGCCGCTGACCATCCCGGCCATCGTGCTGGTCGTCGGCCTTGGTCCGATCTACCGCTGGTTGTCTGCCGACGTGCTGAGCACCAACCCGATCTGGCTGTGCTTCGCCTACGTGATCCTCGTCATGCCGTTCGCGTTCCGCGCCATCGCCGTGGGGCTCAACTCCATCGATGTCAAGACCCTGGTCGAGGCCTCCCGTTCGCTCGGCGCCTCCTGGACCAAGGTGTTCTTCAAGGTGATTATCCCGAACCTGTGGCAGTCGATTCTGTCGGCATCCTTCATCTCCGTCGCCGTGGTGCTGGGCGAATACACCGTCGCCTCGCTGCTCGGCCGCATGAACCTGCAGGTCGCGCTCTACCAGCTCGGCCAGTCCAATTCACAAATCTCCACCGCCATGTCGCTGCTGGCTCTGCTCTTCGGTGTGGTGCTGCTCGTTGCGCTCGACTTGATTTCTGATGTGATGCGCAAGTCCAAAGAAGGTAAATGATTATGTCTTTCCGTTCGATGTTTGGCCATGAGGCTTCGCATGAGGCCGTTGCCGATGTGGCTCCGACTGTCGGCACCGGCTCCGATGTGCAGCCCGTCGCCCCCGCGACTTCCACGCAAACTGCCGCCGAGGATGCGTTCAAGAACGATCCCACCGCTACCCTCGAGGGCGTGCGCGGCAAGGACGTGACCAAGGCCGCCAAGGCTCTGCTCAAGGACACCGTCAAGCGCGGCGGTGGCTCCATTCAGATGCAGAACGTCATCAAGATCTACCCCGGCTCTACTGTGCATGCGCTTGATGATTTCAATCTGGACATCAAGCCCGGCGAAATGGTCGTGCTGCTCGGCGGCTCAGGCTGCGGCAAGTCCACCGCGCTGCGCTCGCTTGCCGGCCTCGAGGATATTCAGGGCGGCCGCATCATGGTCGGCGGCCAGGATGTCACCGGCGTGCCGGTCAACAAGCGAGAGATGGCCATGGTGTTCCAGGCTTACTCCCTCTTCCCTCACATGACCGCTCTCGAAAACGTGGAATTCGGTCTTGAAGTGCGTGGCATGGGCAAGGCCGAGCGTCGCAAGATTGCCATGGAGCAGCTTGAGCTCGTGGGGCTTGCCGATCAGGCCAAGAAGTACACACAGCAGATGTCCGGCGGCCAGCAGCAGCGTGTGGCCTTGGCTCGTGCATTGGCAGTCAAGCCGCGCGTGCTGCTGCTCGACGAGCCACTTTCCGCCCTCGACGCCAAGGTTCGTGTGCAGCTACGTGATCAGATTCGCCGCATTCAGCTGAACACCGGCACCACCACCGTGTTCGTGACCCACGATCAGGAGGAAGCGTTGGCCGTGGCTGATCGTATCGGCGTGATGAACAAGGGCAAGATCGAGCAGATCGCCGCTCCGCGGGATCTCTACCAGCGCCCTGCCACTGAGTATGTGGCCACGTTCATTGGTTTGACTAACCGCCTGCCCGGAGCGTCCAATGGCGACGAGGCCGTGGTCTTCGGCCAGCGTGTGCCGCTGCTCGAAGGGTCGGCCAAGGGTGATTCCGTGGCCGTGCTGGTGCGCCCGGAGAATCTGACTCTGACCGCGGCCGCACAGCATGACTCCCACGTGGGTGAGCGTGCGCGCGTTGAGGTCATCCACTTCCTCGGCTCCTTGGTGCGTGTGGATACGGTGATCACCTCCGGCGAATACCAGCGCTGGAACAAGGGCGAGCAGCTCAAGGTCACGGTGCAGTTGCCGGCCAGCGAGTTGTCGGCTGGGCTCGCCGTCGGCGATGAGGTAGTCGTGGCTCCTCGCGCGGTCGCAGCGCTCGCTTGCTGAGCCTCGATGGGGGGGGAATCAGCCGGCAGCGTATGATAGCGAAAATTCACTGTCGGCCGTAGCTGCCGATGTGTGATGGTGTGGGACAACATAAAATAATCGCTGTTTTTTGCATGTTGTCCCACTGAATTTGGGACAACATGCCTGTCAAACGTTATACATGTGTGTTGTCCCATTGTGCTTGTTAGAAAATCGTTGCAATGACGCCATTTCACCGCCACGGCCACATGGTGCGGTTTGAGGAGCGTGGGACGATACGCAAAAACAGTCTATTTTTGCATGTTGTCCCACGCGAAATGGCTATTGCCGCACAATTCCCGACTGGTATGCCTCTCGGTCTTAGCGCGGTTTTGAACATACTGCCGTATTCTTGAAGCGTGTGCATAGGCGGTCCTCGGACCGGTAATAAAGGGGAATCCATGAGCGAACCGCAGACGCCGCAAACCGAGCAGGGAACTCAAACAACGTTGCCGCAGCAGTCGGGTAACTGGTGGTTTGTGGCATATCGACGCTTTTCGATAGTGGGCGTGGCGCTCGCGATTATGGTGGCGTTTTGGATTGGGCTCAACATGCTGGCCACCGGTGCATTACATCAGTTTGCCGGTAACGATGTGCCTACGTGGGCGGTGTTGCTGGCCTCCTCGGGCCCGCTGTATCTGGTGGCCATGCCGCTCAGCATGCTGGTGTTCACGCGCGTGCCCGCCATCAGCACCCGCCAATTTGCCATGAAGCCGGGCGAATTCATCCCGCTTTTCATCATATGCATTCCTGTGATGTACCTCGGCAATATCATCGGCATGGTGCTGTCTGCTGGTGTTACCGACGGCCAGGCCACGAATCGCATCAATGATCTGGTGCTCGGCGGCAATGAGTGGGTGAATGCACTGTTTGTGGGACTGCTGGCGCCGATTTGCGAGGAATGGCTTTTCCGCAAGCAGATCATCTCCCGTCTGCGCAGGTACGGGGAAAAGACGGCTATCGTGTTCTCCGCACTGGCATTCGCGCTGTTCCACATGAATCTGTTCCAGTTCTTCTATGCCTTCGGTCTAGGCCTGATTTTCGGCTATGTGTACACGCGCACCTCTCGCCTGCGTTACTCGGTGCTGATGCACATGCTGATCAACCTCAATGGCTCCGTGCTGGCGCCGCTGATGCTCAAGCAGATTGATCCCAGAATCCTCAGCGGCACCATCAGTGAAGCCGAAATCATGAGCATGGTGCAAGGCGGCAGCGGTATGCGCGGATTGAGCATCATGATGCTGTACGGCATGGTGATGCTGGGTCTCCTGATTGCCGGTATCGTGCTGCTGATCGTCAAGCGCAGGAACTGGGAATTCTATCTGGCTCCCGAAGAGTTGCCTACCGGTTTGAAAGTGCGCACGACCTACGGCAGTCCAGGTGTGGTCATCTATATACTGCTGACCGTTGGCCTGACTATCTGGATGCTATTGGCGTAAGCATTTTTTGGCGCCCCTCTTTGAGGGGAGCTGTCAGCAAAGCTGACTGAGGGGAGTCTCCGCAGTATCACGGTACTCCCCTCAGTCTCACTTCGTCTGGCAGCTCCCCTCAGAGAGGGAAGCCAAGATGGTTAGATGTTGTCTGCTGAGCCGCCGTCTTCGACAAGATAATCGGCTCCGGCGATGGCGCGCGCGGCGGCATCCGTCACAGTGGACAGCAGCACGCCTTCGCGTGCGAATACCAGTACTTGGCCGGTCATGCCATAAGGCGAGAAGCCGGTGAATTTGACCAGAGGCGGCTGCCCTTCCAAAGACACATTGGCGGTCGCCTTGGTCACACGGTCGAGGATGTCCTGACTTATAGCGGCCGGATCGCTGGACGCTTTGGCGGTGAATTCCAGCGTCGACATGCCCTCACTCACCGGCGTCAACTTGGTCAGCGCTGCGGTATTCAGCACCGAGTTGGGAATAATCATCAAATCACCGTTGCGGGTGCGCACCGCGGTCTGCCGCCAGGTGATGTCATGCACAGTGCCGGTGACGCCTTGAACGGTCACCAAATCTCCGGGCTGGATCACGTGTCCTAGCATCAATCCGAATCCGCCGATGATGTTGGCAACGGTATCTTTCAGACCCAGTGAAATCGCCACGCCTCCAACGCCGAGGGCGGTGATCAGTGTGGTGGGATTAATGCCGAATACTGGTTGCAGCACCATTGCCGCGCCGATGACCCAAATCGTTACACGCGCGAGGTTCACGAAAATCGAGGCACTGGGAATCTGCGAATTATCCAATACCTTGCGCAGAACGCGACTGACAAGCCGGTCGGTCACCAGCACGAGGACCAATACAATGGCCAACCACGTGAGTTTGCCGACGTTCGCTTGGAACCAGCGATCAATATTTCCTGCATATTCATCCATATGCCTTACTGTATCGGCCATCTCTGAAGAAGTCGTGAGAGACCCCTCGGCAGAGGAAGTATATACGGATTGCCTCCTTCTGACGAGGAACGTGGCTGCCGGAGGCGGTCGGAGGGGGAGACCAGTGCGGAAGATCAGTTATGCTGCCAGCAGCGTCACGCCGGTCATGGTCCAATTCCTCTATTCCTGATGCTCGCGGCAGGTTTGCCCGAGGCCGCGTGCCAGGCGAATCGGGTCGAGAATCTCATCCAGCTGTTCGGCGGGCAAGTCGGTGCGCTCACCGGCCACTTCGCGCACGGTGCGGCCGGTATGCACGGCTTCGGCGGCGATGTCGGCCGCATGCTCATAGCCAATATAGTGATTGAGCGCGGCGGAAATCGACGGCGAGGACTGAGCGTAGGCGCGCCCGTTATCTGCGTTGATTTCAATGCCTTCCACGCAGTTGACGCGGAACGTCGTCATCGCGTTGGTCAGCAGCGCCATGCCGGTGAGCAGCTCATGCACCATCACCGGGTCAAAGGCATTGAGCTGCAACTGACCTTCGGCCACGGCCCAGTTCACGGTCACGTCCATGCCGAAAATCATGAAGCAGCATTGGTTGACGCATTCGGGAATAACCGGGTTCACCTTGGCTGGCATAATCGAGGACCCTGCCTGGCGTGCCGGCACATTGAGATCGTTGAACCCGCAGCGAGGGCCGGAGTTCAGTAGTCGCAGATCATCGGCGGCCTTCTTCAGATGCACGGCGAGGTTCTTTACGGCTGCGGATGTAGACACATACGCGCCCATATCGGTCATGGCAGCCACCGGATCAGGGGCGGCGGTAACCGGCAGACCCGTGATTTGCGCCAGATGCTTGGTGGCGGACTGGCGGAAGCGCAGATCGGCGCAAATACCGGTGCCGATAGCGGTGGCGCCGAGGTTGAGCTGGGCCAACAATGGCACTACGCGGTCGAACGCGGCCAAATCGGACTTCAGCAGTGTGGCGAATGCGTGGAATTCCTGGCCGTAGGTCATTGGCACGGCGTCTTGTAGCTGGGTGCGGCCGATTGTCACATCATTGATGTGCTTGTCGGCCAAATCATGGAAGGCCTTGGCGAGTTTCTTGGTGGACTCGGCAAGCGGTCCCAGCGCGTCAATCAGTGCGAGCTTGCAGGCGGCCGGATAGGTGTCGTTGGTGGATTGCGATTCGTTGACATCGTCGTTCGGGTGAATGTATGAGTAGTCGCCACGCTGATGGCCGGCGATTTCTAGCGCGCGGTTGGCGATTACCTCGTTCATGTTCATGTTCGACGAAGTACCGGCGCCGCCCTGCATAACATCGACCGGGAACTGATCGGCCAGCTTGCCGGCCTCGATTTCCAGGCAGGCAGCACGGATGGCCTCGGCCTTGGAAGCGTCGATGAGTCCCAGTTCCTCGTTGGCGATGGCGCAAGCGCGCTTGACTGTGGCGTAGGCGCGAACCAGCTCCGGATGCTGGCTGTCGGTGATGCCGGAGACCGGGAAGTTGCTGATGGCGCGCTGGGTGTGAATGCCCCAGTAGGCGTTTGCCGGCACTTCCATTTTGCCGATGCAGTCGTGTTCCAAACGGGTGTTGTTCGAAGTTTCGCTCATGTTTTCTATCTTCCTGTGCGTGAGGTGGAAACGCCAGCATTGTGCGGCGATTGCGCCTTGTGAGAAACCTCACGCGGGTTTATGCAAAGAGCCCCGCCTGTTGCGGCGGAGCTCTTCGTTGGAGGATTGGATTAGGGTGTGTTTACACTAGTTGGGTTTTGGCTGTGTTTTTTCAGGTAGATGGCGATGAGGATGAGCTGGAGGTTGGCGAGGAAGGTCTCGTCGAGCCTGTCGTAGCGGGTGGCGGCCTTGCGGTGGTGCTTCATGCGGTTGAAGACGCGTTCGACTATGTTCCGCCCTCCCCGGGAGACGCCGACGGACTGGGAGCCCTCTTTTTCGGCGCCCCGGCCGCGTGCCGGTGGACCTGTGGAATCTGCTGCGGCATGGCTTCGTGCCTTCGTTTCCAGTCGCGATTTGTTTTGTCTGGCGACAGAAAATCGTACACAGGACACGGGCCATGCCCCTATCTCAGGCCCAGACCAAAGTACGCAAAATTTCGGGCGTTGTCCCACTGTTCCCCATTTATGGAATCGTAATTTACTAAATCATGATTCCATAAACCGAACGATGGCTGTATGCATCTTCGAGGGCGGTTGAAACCGCGTCGACACGCCGAAGGGGTGCTCGCAGAACCATGGTTGCTGAAAGGCAGCCATTGGAATTCCGCCATTGTGCGAAACCTATCCGCCGTTCTGCGAGCACTCCTTCGGCGTGTCGTCGTATCCGGCGCGTTCCTACGAGCAGAGCCAATCCATGACGTTGGTGATATGGATGCCTTCGTCGGTCATGCCCTCGCTATGCCAGTCGAGGGTGAGCACCGTGCGGGGGAATGCGTCGCCCAATCGCCGCAGCGGGGCTAATTCCCGTTCCCGGGTCTGTTCCTCGGTCATGTTCAACGTGACCTGAATGTACTGCTTGTCGTTTCCGCGCTTCGCGATGAAATCGATTTCGCCGTCGGGCAGCGATCCGATGGCGACATCGTAACCGCGTCGCTGCAGTTCCATGAAGACGATGCCTTCGAGCTGGGCTCCGCGATCCGAGCCGTTGAAACCCGTGGCGAGATTGCGAAAACCGTTGTCGACGGGGTAGAACTTGCGTTGCGGGCGCAGCAGTTCCTTGCCTCGCATGCGTTCCTGTTGCGCGCTGTAGACGATGAACGAGCGTTCGAGCGCGCTGATCTGGTTGTCGACGGTGGCGTAGGAGGCGTTCGCGCCGGCGCTTGTGAGCGTGTTGGCGACCTTGTTGACGGAGAACAGGTTTCCCGACGTTGAGAACAGATATCGGCTGAGTTTTTCCAATGTGGCGATGTCGCGGATGCCGTACCTTCCCGCCACGTCCTTCATCACAATGGATTCGTATATTGAGGTGAGTATTTCGGTCGCCTTGTCCTGGTCCGGCTGGCCGGTGGCGAACAGGCCGGGCATGCCGCCGAACATCATGTATTTGGAGAACAGCTGGTCCGTGGAATCCGTGGTTCCCTGAGCCCGATGATGGCGTTGGTGTTCGTCGAAGGAGAGCGGATATACGGGGATGGTGATGTAGCGACCCGTCAGATGGGTCGCCAGTTCGCCGGATAGCAGTCGTGCGTTCGATCCGGTGATATACACGTCGGTGTCGTCACGGGAATGCAGCCGGCGAACCACTTCCTCCCATCCGGGAACGTCTTGTATTTCATCGAGGAAAACGTAGAAGGGGCCGGGTTGGGCTTCTTGCGTGGCTTGCATCAGGTCGGCGTGCAGGTCGGTCGCCGAATATCCGATGGGCGTGTCGAAGGAATCGAAGCGACGGGTGAAGATATTGCTCGCGGGAACGCCGTCGTCGAGCAGTGATTGCGCATAATGTTCCAGCAGCGTGCTTTTTCCGCACCGTCGGACGCCGGTAAGCACCTTGATCTCCGGGGTGTTCCGGTGGCTGCGCAGCGTGTCGGTGAGCTTGTCTCGTGCGATATACCCCGTCATCTCCACGCCTCCAATTTTTAGTGTATTGCAAAACAGTCGTTAAATCGACGTTGATTTTCAGTATACTTGAAATTGTGCATTCTGGAGTAATGATTCTATAGTGTACTCAAAATCGTGTGGTGGGTGTCGTCTGCCGCTGTCGGCCGGCGGATGCTGTGATATCAGGGTTCCGTTACTGTTTGAGCGGCGCTGCCACTGTTGGTGGTGCCCGAGTTTTTGCGCACTTTGGTTTTCGCCCGTCCCTGTGGTGATGATCAGTTCGCTGCTGGTAAGTTCTCACCGAGTCTTGACATATCGAGGTAGCGTCGCGTCGACCACTCGCTGGAGGTCGCGTAGCGGACTCTCGCGCATATGGGCCTAAGCGCGCTGTTGCCATCGGGGAAGCTGCCCACGACGCGGGTGCGGCGTCTGATCTCCCTGTTCAGCCGTTCGATCATGTTGTTGGTGCGGATGCGACGGCGATGCTCGCGCGGGTAGTCGTCGAGCAGGTGGGTCGTCATCTCGCCGATGCCCTCCCTGAGGCATCTGGCGGCCTCCTTGAGTTTCCTCGATTCCATGCCCTTGGCGGCGGATTCCGCCTTCTCCAGTGCCTTGTCCCTGGTTTCCATGGAGAACACGGCCAAAAACCCAACTTAGTGCAAACACACCCTAGTTGTGATGGCCGGCAGCAGTATTGTTGCTGTTCTGTGGACCGTGTGCAAAGATGCGGTTCCAGTAATCGAGCATGTCTTCGCGGCTCATGGCCAGATAGATGCCCATGGCCAGCACGGCCACGTCTTCCTTGAGCAGATCCTTGATCTCGATGGTGCCGCTCAGCTTGGGCCAGCGCTGAAGCACTGCAAGCATGCCGCCTACGGTGAATTCGATCATGAGATCGGTTGTGAGGTCAAGATGTTCGGGGTCTCGTTGCAGCATGCTGATCATCTGCAGTCGGCAGAAATCGCGCAGGGATTCAGTCAGTTCCAGCGTGCTGTGCGGGCCGGCCAGCAGAGCCAATCGGTCGAGGCGCTGGCGCTGTTCCGGGTTGGCGAGCGTGGCGGTGATACGTTCGCGCCACTGCTCCTCGGGGTTGCCGTTCGGGTCGGGGGTGCGGTTGATCGGGATGGATTCGACCTGATGCAGAATGGCGGAATCGGCCAGTTCCGGCAGTCCGGAGAAGTGGTAATAGAACGAATTGCGGTTGACTCCGGCCTCGCTTACCACATCGGTAACGGTGATTTTGCGGTAGTCGCGGTCGGCGAGTAGTTCCCAGAAAGCGTTTTCGAGGCGCTCTTTGGCTGGCAGCACCTCGGAATCATGACGTGGACGCGGCATCTCTTCCTCCTAACGCATTGCGATAATAGTTATGCTGTCCAATAAGTTATTGGACAGCATAACTAGTATCTCTAGACATTTGTGGGTTTATCGTTGGGTTCGTTCTTCTGCTCGGTAGCGGGTGTGCCGTTTGGTTCGTCGGCGTCTGCCGCTGCCTTGGCGTTGGCGGAATCTGTCTTGTGTTTGGCGGTGGCGGCCTTGATCAGAATGGGCACTGCTTCGGCTAAATGCCGCCGATCCTCGGGGGTAAGTCCCACGAACGCGCCAAGCATGGAGGGGATTGAAGCGGGGAAATTGCCCATCACTTCGCTAAACGTCGTGGCGCCATTGGAGTGCAGCACGGTGAACAGGGCGTCCACTGCACGCTCGCGCTGTTCCGGCGTAAGCGCGCCAACCCAATGATTCAACTCTTCGTTGAACAGTTGGGAGCTGGAGCTGAGATCGGGCTCGGTGACGAACTGATCGCCGTCCACCAGCCAGGTGAATGCGGAATGCTGCATAATGCCGTCCGAATCGGAAGACACCACACGGCATGGTTCAGGAGTCTCGAAAATCATGCCCACAATCGATGAGCTCGGCACGATTTTCGTCACCTTTGGCTGGATCCTGCGGTAGGCGGGGCTGGTCACGATTTCCGAGGGGAAGCCGGGGCCGTCCAGCGAATAGATATGCCGAATGCGGTTTTGGACTTTGGCGTCGGCGTTCATCGCCGCATAAATCGCCAGATTGCCGCCTTTGGAGTGGCCTACCAGAACGATCGGACCATCCCATAGGCGGGCCACCGTATCCAGATACGCGCTGGCCGCGCGTTGGGCCGGTACTGGGTACTGGAAAGCCATGTTGAAATCCTCTTTCCAGCCGATTAGCGAATCATCGGTTCCGCGGAAGGAGAGGACCATGGTGCCTTTATGCGTAGGATTGCGACGGTTGCGGCCGTCGGGCAGTTGGAACGTTGCGGCGGCGAATTGGGTTTGCTCGCCGCGGTTGACATGCTCTACGACGGCTCCCAGCCGTATGCCGGCAAAGCGTGGATTATTGCCGGCCTCCTCGAACAGGGTATGGGTGAGATGTGGGTCGATCACCGAGACCATTTGGGCTTCGTGGGGTTTGTCGTCTTCCGATGTATCGATTGAACGATGCAATTCTTGGTTGGCCTCTTCGAGGCTGATTGATTCCATTGCCGGATGCCAGAGCCCTTTGAGCCATATCAACGGATGTTCGGGCTCAAATGCGCGGATGCGAGTGGCGAAGGAGCCGGATTGCTGCTGCTCGTCAAGCATCAGCGTGGGGCAGATGTTGGCCACGTCTTCATAGATGAGTGTGGCGATAATCAGGGCGTCGATTTCATTGAACGGCAATTCGGAGAACGGGCGCAACTCGGTGCGTGCATAGTCGATGATGCCGGTCATACACGCCTCCTGATTTTGCTTATGGCCCTGCGGCCCTAAGTTCATGCACGGCCGCGGTTTGCCTGCTGCCGTGTGCCTTCCATTGTAGGGATTGTATGGTTGCCGATGGTGCAATCCGCCGATGGCGCACTGATGGTGAACAATTCCACATGGGTTTCTCGGCATGACTCGGGAAATTGCTGGGTAGTTGGGGCGGAGTCCTGTGCCGAGTGCTGATCGTCGGTTGCCGGTTGTCGGTTGCCAGTTGTCGGTTGCCGGTTGCCGGTGGGCGTTGAATGCTGATTTATGCCAGCCGGATATTCGGCAGGTCGAATCGCGTCATATCCACGCCCTCGTGCTCGAGCAGTTCGGCCTTGATGTCGAGCCGGCCGCCATAGCCGCCAAACGCACGGCCTGATCCGACCACGCGGTGGCAAGGCACGATGATGGTGATTGGATTGTGCTTGACCGCGCCTCCAACCGCTTGCGCAGCCATACGTCCTCCGCCGCGGCGTTCGGACAGCTCGGCGGCTATCTCTCCGTAGCTGGCCGTCATGCCGTAAGGAATTTCTGCAACGAGTTGCCATACTTCGTGCTGAAACGGAGTGCCCGCCGGATTCATTGGTGGGGCCTGGCCAAGGTCTGGGCGTTCGTCTGCAAAGTAGGCCTGCAGCCAGTCGCGGGTTATGCGGAACACCTCGAGTTCGGAATCTGGCGTACAGTTGTCTTTCTGCCGGTTCTTGGCGGCCCACCACCAGTCCTCGAGGCATAGTTCGGTCAGTGCCTCACCGTCTGAAGCCATCATCATCCGGCCGATGGGTGTCTCCACGATGGTTCGCATCAATTGCCGTTGTGCCATGCGACCATTATGGCGTGTTCGCGTGTCTTTCTGCCTTTCAAGGGGCTGATTTACGTTTCTTCGGAGGTCTACTTCCGTTTCAAGGGGCTGGTGTCCAAGTAGACGAGGCGCAAAAACGGCGGAATGGCGTTGGCATTATGCTGTGGATACTTGTGGTGCAAAGGATGACCAGCCCCTCGAAACGGAGATAGATATTCGGAAAAGCTCAAATCAGCCCCTTGAAATGGAATTAGAACTCAATTTTGATGGAACGTGGAACTTGCGCGCGAAGCGGTGGACAATGGGAACCATGAACACATTTGGTTTGGGACATGACGTGGTGGATGTGGCTGCATTCGCTGAACAGTTGGGACAGCCGGGCTCGCATATGCGTGCTCTGTTTTCCGTGCGCGAGGTACGGCAGGCGGCGGACCGCGCACGCCAAAAAAACGATGGCGAAGCTGTCCATCTGGCCGCCAAATGGGCCGGCAAAGAGGCGTTCCTTAAAGCGTGGTGTGATTTTCTGGAGAGTGCGCCGTTCCCGTTCACGCTGGATAATTTCCCGTGGCGCGAGATTGAGATTCTCGATGATTCGCGCGGTGTGCCGCATGTGTCGCTGAGTGGTGACGCATCGCCGGCGTTCCAGACTGATTACTCGGGTTCGATCCCCGACGTCCATATCTCCCTGAGCCATGATGGCCCGGTTGCGTCCGCCGTGGTGATGATTCAATCCGGTAATAATTCGCGCGAAATCCGCTGAATCGCACAAAATTCGGCTTTGCTCCGACGCATCTTTGGTTACATGCATCGAACCGGTTTGATATAGTTGGCGCAAAGCGTCAAACGATTGACGCGAGCAGCGGGCAGAGACGAAGGAGTTTCCGGTGGCTAAGAGCAACCAGTCGGCACAGGCAGAGAAGTCAATCGCGCAGAATAAGGCAAAGAAAAGGCATACCGGCACTGTTTTCAATACCCGCTTCGCAGCTCATAAGGATGAACTTGAGCGGCTCTTCATGAGTCTGTACAACAACCATGCCGCCTTCGAATCGCTCATCGACAGCATGGCCGAGGCCTATGCTGACCGTCCCGCCGACCTGAAGCGTCTCGACAAGTCCCGCGAACAAGACCCGGATTGGTACAAGCGCGGCAACATGTTCGGCATGACCATGTACACCGACCTGTTTGCCGGGGATCTCAAAAAGCTCGCTGACAAAATTCCGTACCTCAAGGAGCAGAAGCTCACCCAACTGCACCTCATGCCGCTGCTCGACATGCCCCACCCGAACAATGACGGTGGCTATGCGGTCCAGGACTTCGACACTGTAGACCCGAAGCTCGGCACCAACGAGGACCTCGCCGCGCTCGCCAAGAAGCTGCGCCGCGCCGGTATCAGCCTGTGCATCGACTCAGTGAGTTATCGTTTTTCGTTTTTCCCCCGTGCGCGTCGTTCAGGCCGTCGGCGCGATGAGTCGGGTCTCACCTTTCATCAATTTGGATGTCAATCCGCCGAGGAGCGGCATGAGGAATACGGTCACGGCGCCGGCAGCCACCAGCGTTGACGCGGTGGTTTGGTGCATGGTGCCGCCCTGCACCGCAAGAGAAGTCACGGCCACAATCAGCGGCAGAGCCGTTGTGCAATACAGCGAAACGGTGAGCTTATCCTGCGGGTCGAGTGGGTTGACTCGATGGTCGAGCGTCGTGGCCACAAAAATTGGCACCGCGTGCACCAGCAGCATGATGATGAAGGTGATGAGCAGTGCAGGATTGGCCACGACCGCTTTCACGTCAATGGATGCGCCGGAAACCACGAAAAACACGGGAATAAGGAAGCCATGGCCCACGCCTTCGAGCTTCAGGTTCAATGTATGGTTGCCGTTCGGTGTGACGAATCGCAGGATGAAGCCGGCCGCGAACGCGCCCAGCACCACATCAAGCTGGAACAGGAACGCCAGACCCGGTTCGCTGAGCAGTTCAACGGCTTTGGTCACCCAGATTTTATCTAGGATGAATGGTCCGAATATCGCCCCGAACGCCAGCAGCAGCACGGTCTGCGGCATGGGTTTGCCGGGAATAAGCTGCGTGATGATAGGACACGCCACTGCAATCATCATGATGATGGATAACGAGACGAGACCATAGGTCATGGTCTGATCTAATCCTCTCCGTTTTCTTGAATACGTTTCGGCAGTGTAGTTCGTCCCGTTGTCTCGAAGCGGTCATGTAGTCTTGCCGTGTGACAACCCGGCGACAGGCGCGGTTGCCATCCCCACAGAAATATGTATAATAACCCAAGTCGCCAAAAGCGGCGTTTACGCGGATGTAGCTCAATGGTAGAGCCTCAGTCTTCCAAACTGATTACGCGGGTTCGATTCCCGTCATCCGCTCCACTATTTATATGTTGGTGTATCTAATTGGGAATACCGGAAGGGTGAGCTACCCCGAGTAGTATTAGTACTCATGGTGTTGAGAATCGACGAAGCTGAACTGCGTGCCAAGCTCTTTGAGCACAAAGAGCAGATTGGTTTCGGCCCGATTGCCAATGGGGTTGTCATCATCATCGAAGGATTGTTTTACATTCCTGCTGCTCTCACATCTGGACTCGACCAAATTTTTCAAGGATTGCTCCTTGCATTGAGCATTATCTTCATGTTCTATGGAATATGAAGTTTGATCACTGCTTGCAGAAATAAGTATGATGCCATAACACTGTATGAGGATATCGCCAACATGGATAGAACCGAACGAAGAAGCTCGATCATTGCGGTGAAAGACGCTAACCGATATCTTCTGTATCGTGATTTAGGTTGGGGATGCGACTTTTTCCCTAATCATGCAACCGCAAGCAGTACTGATGAGGATGTTCGTCAGCTGACGACGTATTTTGCCGATGAATTCGGAATTCCTGCTAAAGACTTTACTCTGTCTCACATTTGTGTGAAGGATTCTGAGAAGCCATCCACGGAGCATGATGGAGAGGTTCGTTATTACGAATACACGCTATATCGCGCTAGCGTAACGGTAATGCCTGACGCCTGGCGTTCCACTGAGTTCCATGTTGGTGCCAAGGACTGCCGCTGGATGACTCTTGATGAGATGCTTGCCGACCCTGTCATCAACAAAATCAATCATGATGTCGTTGCGATGGTGCGGGATAACTTGTAATTGTTGCCGTCTTTGGGGGCATATGGTTGTTGGGCCGAAGCGCGTTCTATACCTCGATAATCATCGAAATCAGGGCGCAGCATGCTCTATGGAACTCTCTATACCCTGAAAACACTGAAAATCAGGATATAGCGCAGTAGAACAGAATCTGCAAACAGCGGTATGCCGAGGAATGAGGTCCTCTTCACCCACGACGTAACGCAGATTCGTATCTTATGGATCTTATATATAGGTTTGTGGCCAAGGTGCTACCCACAACATTGCCCGTAACGCCACCGCCCGCAACAGAACACGGCCTTGGTGAGTCGTATGTTTGCGTTCACAAAAATTGCATGTAGTATGTCTTCGCATATGCGCAACGACGTGTGACATTGCACACATAGAACGGTGGCATGCTGACGGCCGACGGTAACTCCGCGCCCCACGTAGCGGCAGCAAATCTGCCCCTATTCCCGAATTGTGGGAGCAGCACGCCCCACAGGGGCGAAAAAGTCCGTTATCGTAGGGTGGATGACGGGGGTGCCACTTTTCAAAAATTCCAAGGTTCTTTTCAATATCGGGTAAGAATTTCCTCCTATCCGGGTGGACGCATCCGTGCTTTTTGCTTAATAACGTAACGCCTTGTAGGTGTGACGCCGGGCTTTGGCGTACGCGATCGTAAGAGACAGGCAAGGCTATGAAGAGAATTGCAGAATGGTTCGCCGCGGTAGGGGTCGCAGCGAGCAAGAGTGGCAAACGGCTAGTGGCCGTCGTGGCCGCCGTAGCGATGCTTGGCGGCGTCGCCGGCGTGAGCGCGACCGCCATGGCCGATGACCAGTCTGCGGCCGATGCCCAGCAACCCACCGCCCAAACCGAAACTCCGGCAAACACCGACAGTAAGGACGCCGGTACGGATACCGGTAACAAGGATGATTCGACCAAGGCCGATGCGACCAAGTCTGATGACGCCGCAAGTGCCGATACCGATGCTGCCGCCTCGGAACTCACCAAGCAGACGGCTCCTGCTCCGACTTCGACGTTGAACACGCAGGCAGCCGAAGCCACGAATGGCAGCTGTGTGTATGCAGGTAACGTTGCCTCTGGACTGAATAACGTGTGCTGGCTGGATATGACGAACTTCACCGCGGACAAGGACCAGCTTCAGCCCATGAGCGTGAAGCTTTCGGACTCGTTGACGATGAAGTTCAACATCAAGTATACGGGTGGTCGTAAGTTGCGTTCGGCCGCCGTGCCTACTTGGAATAAAGCGGCGTTCGGCCATTACGGTTATGCCGGTTTCCCTGAAGGAACCAAGCCTGCTCTGTATCAGATAACCGGATCTTACAATACCGAGTCCATGGTAGAGCTGACGGACATCAAGATCGTAAATGCTGATGGCAGTGAAATCACCGGCAATTATTCGTTTATGATGGCGGATGCCGAGAGCACGAACAACGATGAGAGCATCTCGTTCACTTCTTCAAACGAGATCGAGCAAGTGGCCCAGTTCCCGCAACAGGGTGATGCCAACTACAAGAATTATGCGTTCGGTGATCAGACGTTCTCCGCTGACCACAAGACCGTGACCGGTGGTGGTGTGAGGACTGGTGCCAATCCAGGCATATACCTGTACAAGACCAAGTCGCCGGATACCGTATCGGTGACGATGGGGGTCCATTATGGGCGCGAGATTCAGGCGGCGATCTTCGGCGTGCTGTTCTCCAATGCGGAGACCACTGTGACCACGAACAACGCTTCTGATACGTTTGCTGGCAAGGTCGAGTCGCAGACCTATGGTTCCGAGCAGACCGGTGGCGTAACCGGTTCTAATTCCGCTACCAGCAAAGTGGTGAACATGCTGTCGGATACGGACACGTCCGAACAGGTGAAGTTCACTCTGTCCGCCAGCGAAAACACTAATTGGAATGATTACAATGTCTCGTTCACCTGTGATGGCGATTGCGGTGAATACGATGCAACTCCTCAGATTGATACTGCGACCGGCAACCGGTATGTGACCGTCAGCGTCGCGTCAGAGAAGTCCGCGCATGGTAAGTGGGTCGTGACCAAGAAGGTCAAGCTGGACACCCCGAAGATTCAGAAGTCGATTTCGAAGGATGAGGTGGATTCTGCGGCTACTGGTCAGAAGGATTCCTACACCCTGAGCCTGAATGTCAAGGGCAACACGGTCTCCGGTACCACGACTTCCGGTGAAAAGGCCAAGATCGATGTGGCGTTCGTGCTGGATACTTCCGGAAGCATGAACGACAAGGTTGGCAATTCCACGCGTCTGAAGAACATGCAGAATGCGATTACCGATAACGGTGGTTTGTCGTCTGTGCTGTTCAACTCGCCTGACAAGATTGACGCGCAGGCGCATGTGATTACGTTCGCGAGCGGTCTTGGATTGGATGGTACGTCAGTGCTGTCTACGAAGGCCGACCTCGATGAGGTCGTTAACGGGCTGACCGCTAACGGTGCTACCCATTGGGAGAAGGGTCTTGAGCGGGTAAGCAATATCAGCACAAGGCCTGGCGCGACCAAGTATGTCGTGTTCCTTACCGATGGCGACCCCGGTAATAAAGGTTGGAAAGAGACTAACGTCTACAGCTGCGGTGTGCTTGGCTTGCAGACATGTGACGATAACGATTCCGCCCGTTCCGTATATAACGCTTCGGTGATCGCTGGTAAACAGTTGGCGAAAGCTGGCTGGAACATACTTAATGTTGGCGTCGACATGCCGACGGCGGTGTACGTGAATCCGGAGGCTGACTCGGTTAGCGGAAGCAATTATAAATTGCACAATCATTCGTTCAGCCAAACTGCTGGTTGGGTCTCTCCCTTGGAAGCGCTGACTGCGCGTGAAAATGACAACAAGTCCACCACGGTCAAGGACCAGCTGATTAAGGTTTACCCGAAGACCACTTCCAGTGAGTTGGCTCAGGTGTTCAAGGACCTCGGCCAGATCATCACCACGACCACGACGAAGTCGTATGGCAAGGTGAGTATCGTCGATACCCTGTCCGACTACGCCGACCCGTTGTTTGAGTATGACAAGCAGTCTGGTGAGATTACGTCTGGCGTTACGGTGGTTACGAGTGACAGGTCGAATGTTGATGCCGAAGTGGCGTCCAAGACCTATGATGTCGCTACCCGTACGGTGACAGTGACGTTCAAGGACGGCTTCACGTTGGCCAAGGACGTGACCTATTCGGTGCAGTTCAAGGTCAAGCCTTCCGATAAGGCGTATGAGACGTATGCGTCGAACAAGCAGTCCGAAAAGGGCGGCTACACGGATACGGATAACACCGTGCATCAGGGTGAAACTGGTACCGGTACAGATTCGGAAAACAAGGACGGTTTCTATTCCAACGCGGAGGCCCATTTAGCGTATTCCGAGTGCACCGCAGTCAACAATGTCGCGAAGGATTGCGTGTCGAAGGATAACGTGACATATCAGAAGCCTGTCCTGCAGGTGAAGACCGGCAAGATTCAGGTGACCAAGAAATGGGATCCGACCGATTCCGAGCCAAAGGATGGCTCGAAGGTGACGGTCAACATCTACAAGGGTGACCATGCCGACGACGGCCAGAAGGTCGATACCCTCACCCTGGCCAAGGATGGTGGCTGGACTGGTTCCTTGGGGAACTTGGCCCCAGGCACCTACTTTGTGGAAGAAACCAATGTAGACGGTTACACGGCGTCCTACAGCCAGAGCCAGACGGTGACCATCACCGCCGACGATCTGTGGAAGGCTGAGCCGAACATGACGAAGTTCGACAACGTTAAGACATATGACGTGACTATCACGAACACGTTGAACCGTGTTGATCTTGATGTCAATGCAAACGTCAAGGTGAGCAAGACCGTGCAGGGTGCCGCCGCGTCCAAGGACTTCACATTCAACCTGACCTGCGTCAAAAGTAACGCCGCGTGCAAGGATGGCGTGACCTGGCCGAAGGATAGCAACGGCTCGTTGACCGCGACCGCGTCCAAGTCCGACTTACAGACCATTGGCACCCCGGCGGATGCCAAGTTCCCGGACGGTTCGACGTTGCAGCTCAAGGCCCCGACCGGTACGACTTCGGCCGTCTACGAGTTCACAGTTTCCGAGGATCAGTCGGGCAATCCCGCGGGCTGGAAGTACGACACCGATACGGTGACCGTCAAGGTCACGGTGAGCAAGAAGACTGACGGCTCCGGCTACAAGACCAATGTCGAGTACGTGTACGCCGACGGCGATTCCGATAAGACGGATAATCCAAAGTCGGCTGACTTCACGAACGTCTTTGTCGCCGTGTCTAGCTTGCCGGTGACCGGTGGCCGCTCGGCCCGTGACTGGCTGATCTACGGCGGTGGCCTTGGCCTGTTGGCCTTGTTGGCCGGTGCCGGCTACACCGTCTGGCGCAAGCGTCAGCTCGTCTGACCCGAACAGCCTGAGGCGGCCGCCCCTGGCTCCCCTCAGGGAGGGGAGCTGGCCGCCGAAGACGGACTGAGGGGAGTCGACAAAGGCTCCTCTCCCCGGAGAAAACACATTAAAGGTGTACGGAGATTGCGAAGTCCCTTGGCAGAAGGACCGGAGTCTCCGTGATTGCAGAAAACAAGTACAAAGTAAAGGAAGAGAGGGCTTCTCATGAAGTTGAGGAAGCTTTTCGCGGGCGTCGCTGCGGCGGCGACCCTGTTGGGCGGCATGGCGTTCGGCGCCACCGCCGCCAACGCGGCGGATACCGCGTCCATCACCCTGAGCGGCAAGACCGTGAAGGGTACCGTGTACACGGCGTACAAGATCGGTTCCTATGACACTGCCAGTGCGAAGGTCGAGAAAGACAAGCTCGCGTCCGTCGGCGTGACGACGGACCAGGCTTGGAAGACGGATGCCGAGAACGTGCTGGGCTCCACAGTGACTAATACTCCGGAGTACAAGGGCTACGGTGATCCGCTGGCCTATGTGGCGGGCACCACCGGCTACTACACCAACACCCCGGCAACGCTGCCGAACGCCTCCGCGACCATGGAATCGTTCGTCCAGAGCCTGGCCGGCAAGCTGGATGGCAAGACGGCCGTGGACCCGTCCCAGACGGTTGCCAATGATAACGACAAAGTCGTCTTCTCCGGCCTTGACGAGGGTCTGTACCTGATTGTTTCCAAGACGGATACTGAACCCGCCACGGACGCCGGCTCCCCGCTGGCTATCGTCGGCACCCAGGTGACCGTCAACGGCACCGCGTACACGAAGTTGGGTGCGAACAATCAGACGCTGGGCAAGGCCGTGGTCAAGCCGTCCACCCCACAGAAGCCGAGCAAGTCCGCGAGTGACCTGAACCCGTACGTGGGCGCCACCATCACTTACACGCTTGAGGGCACCGTGCCGGCCAAGGCCAATTCCTTCAAGTTCGTCGATACCCCGAGCGCTGGTCTGACTGCCAAGCTGGATACCCTCAAGGTGAACGTTCAGGGCGAAACTGACCCGCTCGCCAACACCGAGTACACGGTCGACCCCGCCTCCGGCGACTTTAACACCTCCGCTGCTAAGCCGTCCTTCACCATCGCGCTGAACAACGCTACCAAGTACCAGGGCAAGCACATCGTCGTCAAGTACAACGCGCTGGTCAACAAGAAAGCCAACGTCAACGGCACCAACAACGATGTCAGGTTCGACAACTCCAACCAGACCACTACCACCACCATCACCCCGCAGCTGAACACCGTGACCTTCACCAAGAAGGGTGTGGATGCCGACACGAATGCTCTGAAGGGCGTCGTGTTCCAGATCGTGGCTGATACGAACAACGCAACCCCGCTGCCGGACGGTACCGCAACCGAGGCCACCTCAGGCGACAAAGGTGTGGTCACGTTCTCCGGTCTGCCGAACGGCACGTACACCATCACCGAGAAGACCCCGGCCGATGGCTACCTGACCACCGCCCTGCCTTCGTTCACAGTTACCGTCGAGAACGGCAAGGTCACCAATGTCACCCCGACGGGTGTCGGCGCCGGCCTCGTGACCTTCGAGAACGGCTACGCCAACATCGTGGTGAAGAACGTCAAGAAGATCACCCAGTTGCCGCTCACTGGTGCCGCCGGAACCATGCTGTTCACCGTGGTCGCCGTGCTCCTCGCCGGTGTTGCCGCGACCGTGTTCGCCAAGTCCCGCTTCACCAAGCGCGCCCTCGACGCGTGAATCGAGAGCAAATAATCTGCCGTTTGATTATCTGTAGATGTTCAAGTGAGGCTCGTTCCGAAGGTTGCTTCAGGACGGGCCTCTTTTTTGAGAAAAAGGAGTTGTTTATGGGACAGCCGGCGAAGAGATATTCAAGCCAAGATGTATGGAACAGACATTTGTGTGGTCCAACCATATTCGATCGTATCGGTAAGGATTTTGACAAGAGTGGCTATGACTTGCATTGGCTGCGTGATGCGCTGACCTCTGCCTATGACGTTCAGGAGAGTTGCAGGTCGAGCGTCAATGAAAAGCTTCGGCACCCTTACACGTTATCGGTGTTGGAGAAGGCGCACTTGCTGTGTGACGCGCAAGATAATCGGCACGCGTCCAGTATAGGTATTGTTGATATTGCGGTGCTAGCATTGTCCGGTTTTGCCGTATTGGCGTCAGTAATTTCTACGTACAAGGATATGAATATCTCTCAGGAGATAATGCCTGCTAACTTGATACTGCTTATTGGACTCATCGTGCTGTTTGCCATTCTTATGGGTGAAGCAATTCATCTATCCAGGCGGGACAATCGGCGTGACAGGCTTCGCGAAGCTTTGGCTATTCTCATTGCGGAGGATGAACGAACCTCGAAAGAAAAGGAACAGGCTTCGGATGAGGAGCTCCGCCAACTGATTCATAATCTGTTGGCGATTAGTGTCCAAGCCGCTAGCGCTGTTAGCGATAATAGTGCTGCTGGCGGTACTGCTGATGCTGATGCTGATGCTGGTAATGATGATGGGGATGGTGACGCTTAATAGCGTCTATTTTCCATAATCATTGCCTGAGGATTCGACACTCAAGCATACATAGGCCGTCATAGGCCGTTTTGCGAGATATGGAGGGCCATCAGTTCTGGACACTGATGGCCCTCCATCATGCTTCCCTATCGTTTCCCTCATCTCAATATCGGGGATGAAACCTACCCTACTAGGGGTTAGAAAAGTCCGTATAACAACTGCTATCATCCCAAACTATGACATGCCCCCATATTCAGGGGATGCGAACGAACCTTCCAGAGATGTAAGGGGTGAAAATGACTGTCGGTGGAGGGGCCTTTAGCCCCGAAGAGGTCAAGTACCTGAAGTCGTTGCCGGCGGTGGCGGAAGCCACTTCGAGACGCATTACCTACACAGACGACTTCAAACGGTATTGCGTGACCCGTTATAACGAAGGTGCCTCGCCGGTGCGTTTGTTCCGTGAGGCCGGGCTCGATTCCGCCCTGATCGGGTACAAGCGCATCGAACGTTGCCTTGCCCGCTGGCGCGAGGCACAGGATGAAATCCTGGGTGCCGAAGCGCCGGAACCCGCCGAGAAAAACAGCCTGGGGGGGGGTATCGCATTCGAAGTTTTATCGATCGGGAACCACTGGAACGTCAGATACTGCGAACGAGTGGCGTGAGACGGAGGGCGCCGCGATTGCGGCGAAAGCCGGCAGCGAATCCGATTTCCACGTATCTCCTGAACGCCGCGCCGTCATCTTCCCCATCTCCCGCAAAGAGCAGAACAACGATTTACGTGACCTGCTGATTGCTCAGCAAGTACGGCGTATCGATGAGCTGGAGCGGCAGGTCGATATGCTTGAGGCTTTGCTGCATAGCGGGCGGCGGGGGAGCAGAGCATCATCTTTCTCGCTTCCGAAACGCGAATCGGGCGAGCGGGGCTCGTCTGCGGGCAATAATGACGTTGCTCCCACGGATTCGGATAGGGAGAATCGTAACGAGGACCACGGTGAGGGTCATGGCGAGTAATCGATCGCATCGAAAACTTGCCTAACACACACGCTAAGATAGGCATCGCAATAATCGGCAATGAGCAGGTAATCGGCGAGGCGGTGCATGGAGCAGGAACCCAACGGGCAAGAACCTAACGAGGCAACGGAAATCGTGGGCAGCAAGGTGGAGACTGTCGAGGTTTCCAAGCATCCTGAAGCATCCATTCCCGAAACCGACTTGTCTTTGGCGGATATCGAACGTCGTCGCTCGCACCCCGTGCGCTGGGCGGTGACCATTCTGGCCGTGCTCGCCGCTATCATCGCCCCTTATTGGCTTGGCCGTTCGTTCGCCGTGAACAACACCGAAGCTGTGGTCGCCGCGCTGGGCGACGTATCTGCGCAGGGTATCGCACTGGTCGGTTGGACTGTAGTAGTGATTGCTTACGTGGGCCTGGTGATGGCCATCGTCGTTTCCCCCTCGTGGCCATGGCTGATTGTGTTCGTGGTGGGCCTTGCGGCCGAACAGTTCATTGCTGGCCTGAGCATGCTCAATCTCCATTTCTGGTATTCGACGTATGTGGTTTACGGCGAACAATCCAACATCGCGAATGCGGCGAATCTTGGCATACTGGCAGCGGCAATCGGTGTTGCCGTGTACGCCGTGATATTCGTGGGTTTGCTGGTGGTCATTAAGAAGACCTCGCCGCTGAACGTGCTGACCAAAAGCTGGGCCAGCTTTATTCTGTACTTTGTTATCGAAGGTGTCGCGCTGTTCGTGGTGCTGTTTGGCGGACTGCTTACCGCGGTGTGACCAATCGGCTGGTTGGCTGTCTGTGCATTGCCGTATAGTTTTCATTTGGCGTGATTTCGCCCGCGGATAGAGAGCGTTTCGAGCGCACCGCCCGGAACACCGCGCAACGACACGATTAAGGAGGATGCCGTGGCACTGACGGCTGAAGAGAAGACCCAGATTATCAACGAGTACGCGACGCACGAAGGTGACACCGGTTCCCCCGAGGTTCAGGTTGCTCTGCTGTCCAAGCGTATCGCCGACCTGACCGACCACCTCAAGGAGCACAAGCACGACCACCACTCCCGTCGTGGTATGCAGCTGATGATCGGTGATCGTCGCCGTCTGCTTGATTACCTCAAGCGCGTTGACATCAACCGTTACCGCTCCCTCATCGAGCGTCTGGGTCTGCGTCGATAATTGAAGACTTCCGCCCGAGTACCTAGGATTGGTGCTCGGGCGTTTTACATACGCCAGCCAACGGCAACAACGGCAAGAGGGTTAGAGGATAGGCCGAAGGCACCACGGTAAGGTGCGGCCAATAAGAGAACCCGAATGAAGGGGTTGACACGAGGAACGGCGGTCAAGGGACCAGCCGAAACAAGGTATGTGACGTCCGCTGAAGAGGACAGTCGCGGTGCGGTAGACCGCGGCACAGTTTGTAGGAATAAGAAAATTAAAGAAGGAGGAACCCTAATGGAGGGTCCCGAAATCAAGGCCGTTGAGGCCGTAATCGACAATGGAACGTTTGGCAAGCGCACGCTGCGCTTCGAGACCGGCCGCCTGGCACAGCAGGCTGATGGTGCTGTGGCCGCTTACCTCGATGACGATTCCATGATTCTGTCCACCACCACCGCCGGCTCCAGCCCGAAGGAGAACTACGACTTCTTCCCGCTGACCGTCGACGTTGAAGAGAAGATGTACGCCGCCGGCAAGATCCCGGGCTCGTTCTTCCGCCGTGAAGGCCGTCCGAGCTCCGAGGCCATCCTCGCCTGCCGCATCATCGACCGTCCGCTGCGCCCGCTGTTTCCGCACACGCTGCGCAACGAGGTGCAGGTCGTCGAGACCGTGCTCGCCGTGAACCCTGATGACGCCTACGACGTCATCGCCCTGAACGCCGCCTCCGCCTCCACCATGATTTCCGGTCTGCCGTTCGAAGGCCCGGTCTCCGGTGTGCGTCTGGCCCTGATCGACGGCCAGTGGGTCGCCTTCCCGCGCTGGAGCGAGCGTGAGCGCGCCGTGTTCGAGATTGTGGTCGCCGGCCGCGTTGTCGAGAACGGTGACGTCGCCATCGCCATGATCGAGGCCGGCGCCGGCAAGAACGCCTGGCACCTCATCTACGACGAGGGCCAGACCAAGCCTGATGAGGAAGTCGTGGCCGCCGGTCTCGAGGCCGCCAAGCCGTTCATCAAGGTGATTTGCGAGGCTCAGGACGAGCTCAAGAAGATCGCCGCCAAGGAGACCAAGGAATTCCAGCTCTTCCCGGAGTACACCGACGAGCTGTACGCCCGCATCGACGAGATCGCTCACAAGGATCTGGACGAGGCCCTCTCCATCGCCGAGAAGCTGCCGCGCCAGGACCGCATCCACGAGATCAAGGAGCACGTGCGCGAGGTGCTCGCGGACGAGTTCACCGATATGGACGATGCCGAGAAGGACAAGGAACTCGGTAACGCCTTCAAGGAGCTGCAGCGCCAGATCGTGCGTCGCCGCATCCTGACCGAGGACTACCGCATCGACGGCCGTGGCCTGCGCGACATCCGCACCCTGTCCGCCGAGGTGGACATTGTGCCTCGCGTGCACGGTTCCGCCCTGTTCCAGCGTGGCGAGACCCAGATTCTGGGCGTCACCACCCTGAACATGCTCAAGATGGAGCAGCAGATCGACGCTCTGTCCGGTCCGCAGTCCAAGCGCTACATGCACAACTACGAGATGCCGCCGTACTCCACTGGTGAGACCGGTCGCGTCGGCTCCCCGAAGCGCCGCGAAATCGGCCATGGTGCCCTCGCCGAGAAGGCTCTTGTGCCGGTGCTGCCGAGCCGCGAAGAGTTCCCCTACGCCATCCGCCAGGTCTCCGAGGCCATCGGTTCCAACGGTTCCACTTCCATGGGTTCCGTGTGCGCCTCCACGCTGTCCCTGCTCGCTGCCGGTGTGCCGCTGAAGGCTCCGGTTGCCGGCATCGCCATGGGCCTTGTGTCCGGCGATGTTGATGGCCAGCACATCTTCAAGACCCTCACCGATATCCTGGGTGCCGAGGATGCTTTCGGCGACATGGACTTCAAGGTGGCCGGTACTTCCGAGTTCATCACTGCCCTGCAGCTCGACACCAAGCTCGACGGCATCCCCGCCGATATCCTGGCCGCCGCTCTGCAGCAGGCCAAGGAAGCTCGCGCCACGATTCTCGAGGTCATCAACGAGTGCATCGACGGCCCGGCTGAGATGAGCGAGTTCGCTCCGCGCATCATCACCACCACCGTTCCGGTCGAGAAGATCGGCGAGGTCATCGGCCCGAAGGGCAAGATGATCAACCAGATTCAGGAAGACACCGGTGCTGAGATCGCTATCGAGGATGACGGTACCGTCTTCATCTCCTCCGAAGGTGGCGAGGCCGCCGAGAAGGCCAAGTCCATCATCGACTCCATCGCCAACCCGCACGTGCCTGAGGCCGGCGAGACCTACAACGGCAAGGTCGTCAAGACCACGAGCTTCGGTGCTTTCGTGAACCTCACTCCCGGCACCGACGGTCTGCTGCACATCTCCCAGATTCGCAACCTGGCCAACGGCGAGCGTATCGACGCCGTTGAGGACGTGCTTAAGGAAGGCGACACCGTTGAGGTCGTCGTGCAGGGCGTTGACGATCGCGGCAAGATTTCCCTGGCCATCCCCGGTTTCGAGGATCAGGAGAACAACGCCGGTTCCCGTGGTGGCCGTGGCGATCGTGATGATCGCCGTGGTAGCCGTGGCCGTGATGATCGCCGTGGCGGTGGCCGTGGCCGTCGTTCCGATCGTGATGACCATGACTTCGACCGTGATGACGACCGTCCGCGTCGCCGTCGTTCCGACGATTTCGAGGATGACTACGAGGATCGTCCGCGTCGCCGTCGTTCCGATGACCGCGACTTCGACCGTGACGACCGCGATTCCCGCGATGATGATCGTCCGCGTCGCCGTCGTTCCGACGATTTCGAGGATGACTACGAGGATCGTCCGCGTCGCCGTCGTTCCGATGACCGTGGCGATCGTGATGACCGCCGTGGTTCTCGTGGCGGCCGTGGCCGCGGCTCCGACCGTAACCCGCGTTACGCCACCGACGACAACTACGACGACTACCGTGCCGACCGTGAAGAGCGCTCCGAGCGCCCGCGCCGCCGCGTTCGCCGCGACTTTGATCCCTTCGAGGACTGATCTCTTATCTGGCTCCTCTCTCTGAGGGGAGCCAGATAAAGGGCCTCTGTACCGATTCATTCGGTGCAGAGGCCCTTCGCATACCAAGCGCCCACTTTCGCATCGTGTCTCCGAATGGGACAATGCAGGAATTCCGCCATTTTTCTGGTGTTGTCCCACACATTGTAGTTTGCGGAATCAAGGCCTTAATATAAGAATGGCATTATTCCAACGATTCTTTGATTTGTGGGATGGGACAACGCGAGTGTATATCGTTTGATGTTGGTGTTGTCCCACGGATAAGTGGGACAACAGGGGAGAAATGCTGGAATCGGCTTGTTGTCCCACAAAACGCTTAATTATCGGTCATTCTAAGTTCGTATGATGGACGTCTAAGAGATGACGTTTGCTGATGGCATTCATAGCCCGACCGGTCGGCATCTATGCAGTGCCATTGCTGCGGAGCCAACTGGAACACCTCGTCGGACTGGGCGGCGACCTCGGGACTGTGCGTCACGATGATTGCGCACTGAAGCGAGCCTGATAGCTGCCGGCAACTTAGATTTCACTTATCTGGAGCTTTTCTGAGAGCTTTCTGGGCGCGCCGGCCGTTCGAAAGTGTTGCTACCAGAGCAGTGTGCCCTCTTTGTGGCAGAACGTTCGCGTCTCAACGAGGGGCACGCGAAGTTTCTGCCGTTTGACCGCCTCGAAACGGCAGAAACTTCGCGGGGTATTCGTCGCTCCGTGCGATTTCTGCCGTTTCTGCCACACTCCAAGGACGTAGTCCAGGCGAATGCCGTAAAAATCTCCTGTTTTCACGCGATGTGTGGAAGAATGGTCACTGAAGGGCCCAGCAAAGGAGCATATATGAGTGCAGGTCTGATTATCACCATTGTCGTTGTTGTCGTTGTCGTCGTTATCGTTGCGTTGATCGCTTGGGCGGTCGGTGCCTACAACAACCTCGTTACTCTCAAGAACCGCGTAAAGAACGGCTGGGCGCAGATCGACGTGCAGCTCAAGCAGCGCGCCGACCTGATCCCGAATCTGGTGAACACCGTCAAAGGCTATGCCACCCATGAATCCGAGGTGTTTACTCAGGTGACCGCCGCCCGCGCCAGCGTGGTGGCTGCGGCCAACGATCCGAATGCCACCACCGCTCAGCGTGCCGCCGCCGAAAACCAGCTGTCCCGTGCACTGGTCAATCTGCAGGCCACCGCCGAGGCATACCCGCAGCTGCAAGCCAACCAGAACTTCATGGATCTGCAAGCCCAGCTCAAGGACCTTGAGAACAAGATCGCCTACGCGCGCCAGTTCTACAATGATGTGGTCCTGAAGCTCAACACCGCCATCGAAACCGTGCCGACCAACATTATCGCCGGTCTCTTCCACTTCGAGCAGGCCCAGTACTTCGAGGCGGATGACGCCTCGCGCCAGGCTCCTCAAGTCAAGTTCTGATGATGTGAAGGCCCGCTAGGCAACAGCCAAGCGGGCCTTATTGCTGGTCGTTAGGGGAAGACTGTATGAAGAAGCGATTTATCCGTGCTGGTGTTATCAGTGCGCTGATTACGTTTGCGGTGGCATGCTTTGCCGCATTGATGATGGTCATAATGCCAGCTGGCGATTCTGCGGATCTCAGCTATCGCACGCTTGACTATGACGTGACTGCCACTGCGGATGGCAATCTCAAGGTCACGCAGCGTATCGATGTCAAGCTTCGCGATCGTTCTGATGATGACGGAGATCGCCCTTGGAAGCAGCTCTTTCAGCAATATTCACTGGCTCCCGGCAACTTGACTGATATTACCGATATCAGTGTGCGCAACGTCACTGATGGCATCGATTATGCCCAGCAGACCGAGCCCAAACTGCCCAGTGCCGTGTCTTCCAACGAGGCATGGAACAGCGATTATGCCAACCATTGGTATATCGCCGACGTCAGTGCGAGCAGTGACAATCCCCAGCCCTACACGCCAGGCACGGACGGTATTCAGGTCGGGGAGTCCTCGAAGAGCGCCAAAACCGTGGAGATCGGCTGGAATATCCCGGTAACCACCGAAGCCAACAGCATGAAGTTCGAAGTTAGCTTCACCATGCACAATGTGGCTACCAAGTGGCAGGACGTTGCCTCATTCCAATGGGAACCGTTCGGCAAAAAGAACCAAGTGCCCATTGGCACGGTCACTGGCACTGTGCACTTCCCTGAAGACATCACCGGCAAAACCTCATGGGCATGGTTGCACACCGAACGCACCTCCGAAACCAAGTGGGAGTCGGACGGCAGCTACACGTTCACGGCCTACAACATGCGTACGGGCGACTATCTGGACGTGGTCGCGGCCTTTGACTCCAGCAAAGCCGGGGATATGGCCCGCACCCAGCCCGGTGACCATCTCAACGACCTCAAAACCAGTGAATACAACCAGCAGCAACGTTGGCTTGACCGTCAACGGCTTGCCACTCGAATCCGGCTCATCGGCTGGATTGCCACCATCGTGATCGGCTTGGCGCTGTGCGTATGGGGCGTATGGGCCGCCATCGCAAGCAACCGTCGCGCGCAATACCACGGCGACATCGAATACTGGCGTGACCAGCCCGGTATCAGCCCGGCTTCGGCGGCCAGACTCATCACGCTTGTGGATGCAAGCGCTACCGGCTCCTCCTCCGACCGTGAGCTGACGGCCACCATGCTTTCACTGGCCGTCAAAAAGGCCATCGCCATCTATCCTGGTTCTGCGGATATGTACCGCGGCATCGACATGAGCCAAGCCACGCCAGTAGGCCTGAGCCAGATGATTGCCGCAGATCCCGGCAAAATGAACGCGGCACGCAACACCAGCACCATCCTGATTCTGCCGGCCAGCCTTGATGCGGCATCCAATATCGAACAACTTGGTCTGAGCCAATCCGAGGAAGCGCTGCTCGCTCTGCTGATTACCATCTCTCAGCGCGTCGGCTGCCCGGTATTCGACCTGAACCAAATGAAGAACGTCTGCAAGGACTGGGCGAGCGGCTATCTGGAGCTCAATAAATTCACGGATTCATGCGCGGCCGAATACTCTCCATTGACCAGTACGGCGTCTTCCCAATGGGCTGTTGCCGGTGTGCTCGCTGTGGTGCTTGGCCTCGGAGCCTTGATCGTCAATGGGACCACTGGTTTTATGGTGGCCGGCATGATCACCGGTTCGCCGCTTCTGCTGGTCGGGCTGTTCTGTCTGTTGGGCGGCACGTCAACCGCACTGACCGAACCGGGTCATGAGATGGCGGGACGGTGTCTGGGCCTGAAGCGCTACATGCAGGACTTCTCGAACTTCGCCGACCGTGGCGCTGCCGACATAGCCATGTGGGATTGGTATATGGTGTACGCCGCTGCATTCGGCATCTCCGAGCGCGTGATGAAGGAACTGGCCAGGGCCTACCCGCAGATCAACGACCCGGCATGGCTGGATGCCAATGCCGCAGGAACGTTGTTCTACTGGAACTACAGGCCATATGGCTGGTACGGCGGCCGTTACTACGGTGATTCCGCAACGGCCGATCAAGGTAACCTCGGTGCTGCAGGGCCGGCTCCGGCATACGGTGGCACATCGTTCGCCGGTGGGTTCTCCGACCTTGGTTCGCAGCTGTCCGCAGGGTTCGCGGACATCAGCTCGACCATTCAGGCGGCAGCGCCTTCATCCGATTCCGGTGGCGATTTCGGTAGCTTCGGTTCCAGCGGCGGTAGCGGCTTCGGAGGTTCATTCGGCGGCTCCGGTGGCGGTTCATTCGGAGGCCGCTGATGAGGCATCGCACGATACGCTCCATCATCGCCACGTTGATCGCCGCCGCGACCATCACGGCGATACTCATCGTGACACTGCTCATCTTCAATTGGTTTACCGCCGATCACCCGAAACTGTCGTACCGCAGCCTCGACTATGAGGTGGCCGTGCAGCCCAACGGCGACCTCAAGGTCACCCAGCACATCGACATGAAGCTGGACAGTCGAGGCAAGAACAAGCCGTGGAAGCAGCTGTATTAGACCTACGAAATCAACGAATACAATCTTTCGGACATCATCGACATCTCCGTCACCAATACGACCACTGGCGAAACGTACACGCAGCTTAAGGGAGATCCGCTGCAGCCGGCCGATGTGAATGGCGACGAAGCGTGGAACAGCCACTACGCCAAACACTGGTATGTGGTGGCCACGAACCGGATCGGCACTGAAGCCTACGTCTACCAGCCCGGCAAGGATGGCATTCCGATCTACCAGACCTGGGATGAGTACCAGGATTACGATCAGGGTATTTCCGGTCGAAAGATTCAGCTTCTGGAAATCGGTTGGAACATTCCGGCCACCGCCAAAGCCAAAAGCCTGAAATTTGAGGTGACGATGACCCTGGTGGCCACCATGCTCTACAGCGATGTGTCCAAGTTCCAGTGGGAGCCGGTCAGCGAGCTCAACGAAACGCCCATCGGCAAAGTGACTGGCACCGTGCGATTCCTCAACGGCATCACGGCTAGCAACTCCTGGGCTTGGCTGCACTATTCGGGCGTTTCAACCACCGAACGAGGTGAAAACGACGAGCTGAAGTTCACGGCGAACAGCGTGCGCGTGGGCCGCTACCTTGATCTGGTCGCCGCCTTCGATTCGTCTGTAATGCACGACACCTCCGGAGGCAAGGCCGGCCAACAATATACGCCGGCAGGCGACTGGATTCGCAAGCGGGATTATGACAGTCTAGCCGAGCGCAAGCAGTCCGAAAAAGATAAGGAAGCACAGGCGCGCGCCGAGCAACGTAACACAGTAAAGAAGTGGGCCATCACGCTTGGTATAGGTTTGGGAATCAGCCTAATCGCACTGATTATGGCAATCTTCGGATTCGTGCGTGTGCGCCTTGCGGTCAGAAGCCGGGATGCCATGTACGTTCACGACATTCCGCAGATCGGGCCGGTGAGCGTGGCGCGTATCGCCTCGATTATGGGACTGGCAACAAAACATGGCTACGATCATCGCAGACCGCCGCCACCCTGCTCTCGCTGGCAGCCAAGGGCGCAATCGCCATATATCCCGGGCCGGCGAGCCTGTATGGGGGGCGTCGAGCTGACTGGGCTTGCGGCCAAGGCGCGGCCGTTGGCTTTGCGGGCGGTGAGTCAGATGCTGAGTGGGAGCGGGGCTGCGGATTTGGCGCTCTGGGACCAGTATCTTGTCTATGCCACGGCGATGGGCATGTCCAAACGAACGCTGCGGGAACTTGCCAAAGCATATCCGCAGATTCAGAACCCTGACTGGTTGGACGATAATGCCACAGATTCGTTGGTGTATTGGAACTTCCGGTACGCCTCGATTGGCGATACCCATGATGGCTCGTCGCGTGCGAGCACCGGCGATGGCACTGGCCTTGGTTTCGGTCTTGGCCCGGCAGACTCCGACCACTTGGGTGCCAGCTTCGGCGGCATCCTCGATTTCGGCGCGCAACTAGGCTCCGGATTCAACGAAATCAGCGCCACGATCCGAGGTGCAGCCCCAGCATCGGCATCCATCGACGGATCCAGCGGCAGCTTCTCAGGCGGTGGCTCCGGCGGAGGCTCGTTCGGCGGACGGTAATGGGGGAGTACTTAAGCAATTAAAAAGCCCGGTGTCGTAGGACATCGGGCTTTTCACCTATAACTGAGGTTAAGGAAAACCTCGGCAGTCAGGTCCAACGGGGCGAAAGTCTGTGGCGCCGCCTAGAAGATTGCCCCGAAGTTGACGCGACCTTTCTGCTAGCAAACATCATACCAGTATCCATCGAACCTTCCCCGTACACTGAGTGGACCACATCAAGGGGCTATTGACGTGGTGCCTTGGTGCGGTGTCATTGCGCCAGCCGGTGTAATGACTACCTATAACTCAATAAGGAGGTTCTCATGGGAGGAAACGACCGTGACAACCGTCCGAGATCTGACCGGCAATACCGGGAAGGCCTGATGACGGGCCTGTTGATCGCCTTGGCCAACCAAGTTGGACAGGGATGGTCGACGGCCATTATCATCGCCACACTGGCACTGCTTGGTCCGAGTCTCAGGCGAGGCCGCTGATTCGTCAGCGGAACAGCCGGAACCTTTGACGGGTTCCGGCCCCTCGTCTTCACTTAAGCCTTGTGGAGTGAAATCCAGCGGAATGCCTACGCTGGGATATGGATAGACAGCTGGCTGCACTCGCTGCAGCCACCCACCAATGAAGGGAATTGCCATGACATTGTTCCGTCAGCTCGGACCGTTCTCCACCACCGCCATCGGTCACGGCGAAATGCCGCTGACCATCGAAAACAACCGCGGCCACGAGGTCGGCATCGAAACCCTGCACGCTTCGCTGGATGCCGGATGCCGCCATATCGACACCGCATGGGCCTATTACTGCTCCGGTGGCGAGGAGCAGACCGGCGAGAAGCTGGTGCGCGAGGCCCTTGAAACGTGGAAGGGTCCGAAGGATGAGGTGTTGGTGGCCACCAAGGTGGGTCACTTCCGCAACTTCACCGACGACCGCCCCACGTGGGATGTGGATGGCCGTCCGGAGAATCTGATTCGCCGTGGCAAGGAGAGCGCACTGGCGCTCAGTGTCGACACCATCGACCTGCTGTACTTCCACCGTCCGGATCCGAAGGTGCCGTACAGTGAGTCCGTTGAGGCCATCAAGCAGCTGGTGGACGAGGGCGTGGCCCGCGAAGCTGGTATCTCCAACGCTTCCATTGAGCAGATCGACATCGCACGTGGCATTCTTGGCGACAAGCTTGTGGCAGTGCAGAATCAGTACTCGCCTATTCACTTGGACACTCAGGACACACTTGACTACTGTGCCAAGGTCGGTCTGGCATTCGTGTGCTGGAGCCCGCTCGGCGGCTACCGTCACCCCTATGACGAGACCAAGTTCGATCCGTTCCGCGAGGTCGCCGCGGCTCACGGCGTGAGCTACCAGCAGGTCGTGCTGGCGTGGGAGCTTGCCAAGGGTGATCACGTGTTCGTGATTCCCGGCGCCCACCGCCCCGAAACCATCCTCGACTCCCTCAAGGCTGACCAGCTCGAGCTCACCCCCGAAGAGCTCGCCAAGCTCGGCTGAGTGTTCCGGTTTCTTTGAGAATTTGGACCACTGACTCATTAGTAGCGTCAGAAATTCAGGAAATCATCCCCATTCTCCTAAAATCCTGACGCTGACGGTGCCTGAGCGTCAGGATTTTAGGAAAACACCCTTACTTTCCTAAAAATCTGACACTGAGAAGATCGTAGCGTCAGGATTTTAGGAGATTACCTTTTATTTCCTGAATTTTTGACGCAAGAGTGTCGACAACAGCAATTTCGGAAGAGCGATTCATTGCGAAGGAGTAGTATGCGCAAGAAACTTATCCTCGACCTTGACACCGGCATTGATGACGCGCTCGCCATCGCCTATGCACTGGGCAGTGCCGACGAAATCGATCTCATTGGCATCACTGCCACATACGGCAACGTCGCCGTGCCTCTGGCCGCGCGCAATGCGCTTGCGGTGCTCCACGCATTTGGACGCGATGACATACCGGTGTATCCCGGCATCGACCATCCCATCGCACCCGCGAAGTTGCCATTGATGCGCGGCACCACGCCGGATGAACGTGCCGAAGCATACCGTCGTTGGCAGGAGGGCGGTGAGGACGGATGGCAGACCGATACTCCATGGGCACCCAGCCCCGGTTCGGTTGCGGTTCATCACGCCAACGGCATTGGTGGCGCAGTGCTGCCGGATTCTCCCAAGCAGCCCGAGGCGCCGGGCTCCGCAGTAGATTTCATCATCGCCGCCGCACACGAATGCGGTCCGGATCTGACCATCGTGCCCACCGGCGCAATGACCACCATGGCCACCGTGTTCCGTAATGCCCCGGATCTGAAGGATTCCGGCATCAACGTTACGTTGATGGGCGGTTCGCTGACGCTGCCGGGCAATGTAAGTCCCGCTGCCGAAGCGAACATCTCCCAGGACCCCGAGGCCGCTGATTACCTGTTCAAGTGCGGTGCCCGCACCACGATGGTTGGTCTCGACGTGACTCATCAGACCGCGCTCACCCGCGAGAAAGCTCATGAATGGGCCGCTCTGGGAACGCCGGCCGGTGACTTCCTTGTCACCATGACCGATTACTACATCGATTTCTACGTAAAGAACCAGCCGGAAATCCACGGCTGCGGACTGCATGACCCGCTCGCTGTGGCTGCCGCGCTTGATCCATCATTGGTCACCACGTTCGGCTTCAACCTACAGGTCGATTTGGAGGGCCCGTTCCGTGGCCGCACCATTGGTGACCGTTCTCGAGTGCAAGACCCGGACAAGCACACGCAAGTGGCGCTCGGGGTCAACGTGCCGGCATTCCTTGACCGCTTCATGCAACGTGTCACCGCCGTGGCACGCGGGTGACGGACTGATACATAACTGAGGGGCCTTCTGATCGATTCATCAGAAGGCCCCTCAACATTTGGTGGTAGATAAGAGTTACAGTCCAGGAATTAAACCGCCGGGCGGGTCAAGCGTCAGATACTGCTCGTCCAAATCGATTTCGGGCACCAGCGCTTCCACGAACGGAACCAGCGCGGTTTTCTCGATGACGTCCTCACCCTTGGAATTCTGACCGGTCACCACCGGCTCGACCAGACGAATCTTCAGCAGCGACTGGGCGGGGGAGTCGACCACGTCGACCACCTTGCCTACCACTTGACCAGCGGGCAGCCCTAGGCCATTGCCCTCGGACAGACGAGCCTCGAGGCCGATGAGATCCTTGGGATACCATTCGTCCGCCTCGAGCATCTCTTCCGCATCGTCGGCCTCGCCATACAGCTCGACGCCGTTCAGTGCCTCGGCGGCAGTACGATCATCCGTGCCCTCGAGTTTGAGAATCCATCGATCTTTGAATGTGCGCGAGTTCTCAACGATATACTCGGTTTCGCCATCCTGGCTGTAGAGCACGGAATCCGGCTCGAAGCGCCATTCGGGATCGTCGGTGTACAAGCGCACGGTGACTTCGCCCTTGAGCCCCTGCGCGCGGCCAATACGAGCGACCCTCAGCAACTCGAGCTGCTGAGGGTCGTCGTGCATGTCTTGCTCTGCCATGCTGTGAATCAATCCTTATCGGTTATCGACGGACGTCCATGATGTCGACGCGAACCTTGTGGTCGGACAATGCCTGCACCACGGTGCGAATCGCATTGGCGGTGCGGCCGCTGCGGCCGATCACGCGGCCGATGTCCTCCGGGTTCACGCGCACGCGAAGCAGTTCGCCGCGCGCATTCTCATGGGACTTGACGGACACATCGTCGGGAAAATCAACGATGTTCTTGATGAGGTGTTCCACAGCCTGTGCAAGCATGATTGCTAGCCTTTCGTTTCAGCTCAGGCCTCGGCCGGAGCTTCTTCAGCAGCCTCAGCCGGAGCTTCCTCAGCCGGGGTCTCCTCGGCGGCGGCAGCAGCTTCGGCCTCAGCCTTAGCCTTGGCGTCAGCCTCGGACTTGGCGGCCTTCAGCTTCTGAGCCTGGTTCTCGACGGCCGCAATGCGGGCCTCGGCATCCGGGCCGGCTTCAACGGTCTTCAGGGTGCCTTCAGCACCGTCAAGGCCCTTGAACTTCTGCCAGTCACCAGTGATGTTGAGCAGCTTGAATACGGGCTCGGACGGCTGAGCGCCGACGCCAAGCCAGTACTGAGCGCGGTCAGACTTGATCTGGATGGTCGAGGGCTGGGTGTTGGGGTTGTAGGTACCGATCTCCTCGATGACCTTGCCGTCACGCTTCTTGCGAGAATCGACGACCACCACGCGGTAGAAGGCGTAGAACTTCTTGCCCTGTCGCTTCAGACGAATCTTGGTTGCCAAAATGGCTCTCCTTGTAATAACTAGGTTTGTGGTTTCGCGGCTACCATGTGGGGCATGGCCCACCGGAATCCACGTGTCCTCGCGGCCCGGGGTGTAGAGGGCGCCACGCGCGCGCGAATAACTGGCCTATTATAGCGCGCAGGGCAGGACTGACGTGGTGAGTGTCATGTGCGGTTTGCCGTGGCAGCGGATCGCGGGGATGCGATGTACGGCAGGCAGCTAACGAAGCGCCAGCGTGGCGACAAGTGCCAGATGATCGGTGTCCTTGATTTCGAACGACTTGACCTGTGATGGCCGCACTCCGGGGGTAAACAGCACGTGATCCAGCTCGATGCGTGGCCACTTGAGCCAGCGGGGGAACGTAAGGTTGGGGCCGGCCGCTTGGGTCAGGCTCGCGTCCTTGAAGCCAGACTTGAGCAGGGCACGGAAACTGGGGTGGTCGGTGCTTGAGTTGAGGTCGCCCATCACAACAGCGATGTTGTGATGGGCGATGGACCGAGCTTTGGTGATCTCTCGTAATCCTAGGATTCCGGCCGACCAGTCGGCACAGCCGCGCATAGGGGATTTCGGATGAGCCGAGCAGAAAGTGATGGTTCGGTCGGGGTGCGCTTGGGTTGTGGTGCTTGGGTTGGCAGCGATACGGATAGTAGTGCCATTGGTGGAGGTGCTGGCGGGCGGCATCTTGGCTTGATCTGCGATGCGCAGTGTGATGGCCGGCACGTCGGCAGCGGGGATGCTGACCACGTTGGGCACGGATGCGCCCGGCTCGTATGCGGAGTAGAGCACGTTGAAGCCGCCGTTGTCAGTGTCCTTGGCTTCGCCGAATTGATGATAGGGGAGCAGCTCGTTGAGACCTGCCTCGGTGAGGCGTGCGATGAGCTCGTCGGTGACCTCCTGCAATGCCAGCACGCTGATGCCGCGTTTGCGAATATTGGCGGTGATGTCATTGGCGTCCGCGCGACCGTAACGGCAGTTCAGGGTCATGACGGTGAACTGAGTGGGGAGCGTGGTGCGGGTGGATTCCGAGGCCGTGGAAGATAGATTACTGGCTGCGTCTAGTGCTTCACGGCTTGTGCCGGCAGTACCGGAAGATGATGCAGCAACAGAGGGTCCGGCGTTGGGGTCGCTTATATTATGGGTGTTTACAGATGTTTCACGGGATGTTTCACGATTTGCGCCGATAGTGCTGGACGATACCGTGACAGTGGTGTCGGCGTTGCTGGAATTGTTCATATTCTGCGTATTCGCAGATGTTTCACGCGGTGTTTCACGGTGGGATTCCTTACGCTTGCCGGCGGGGTCGATTGACGTACCCCAATAGTTAAGCCGGTGCGAGCTGGCGAACAGTGCGGCCACGATAAGCAGCGACATAACGCTCCATTCGCGCTGCCACGCGGCGAATGCGGCCAAAACCACCAAAGGAACCCACAGCAATGGCGTGAGCGCAATCATGTATGGCAACGGCATGCGGGCTTCAAGACCGGCCGGCAGTGCGCTCAACGCCGTCCACAGCAGTGCGATGATCGCCACAGTGCCAAGGATTGTCGTCATTGGAGTTCCTTTCCGAATATGTCGAAAAATATGCTCCCGCTGGCGGGAGCTGTCGAACGCAACGAGACTGAGAGTGGTCCTTCTCGATTGGACCACCCTCAGTCTCGTTGCGTTCGACAGCTCTCCGAGCCCAGCAACTAAGGATGGCCTGCGGCCACATATCTCTGGTTCGCCTGTCGGCTCACACTCGCCTACAAACAGCTCTCACTGTTTGCTATACGCCCGTCCCGCCAGCGGGAGCCCCTCGACAATCAGCGACCGAACAAGCCGCTCAAACCGCCGCCGAGGTTCGGAGGCAGCTCAGTGCCGCCATCGACGTTGCCCATCATCTCTTCAAGGCCTGCAGGCAGAGCTGGATTCTGCGGCTTCTTGGCAAATGCGGAGCCGCCGGTGGAACCGGAGGATTTGCCGGCCAGCTTGTCGCGCAATGCCTTCTCCTCAGCCTCGCGCTTCATCGGGTTACCGGACTTGCCACCCTTCTTCTTGTTCTTGCCCTTCTTCTTACCGCCGCCCATCGCAGGGCCGCCGAAGCCGGGCATGCCGCCACCCATGCCGCCGCGGTTGGACATGCGCTTCATCATCTTTGCGGCCTGTTCAAAGCGCTGCAGCAGAGCGTTGACCTGCGAGACGGTCACGCCGGAACCATAGGCGATGCGGGCGCGGCGGGAGCCGTTAATGATTGACGGATCACGCCGCTCTGCCGGGGTCATCGAGCGAATAATCGCCTCGGTGCGGTCAATCTCCTTCTCATCGAACTGCTCAAGCTCCTTGCGGTGCTGGGCCATGCCCGGAATCATGCCGAGCAGCGACTTCATCGAACCGAGCTTGCGCACCTGCTGCAGCTGATCGAGGAAATCATCCAGGCCAAAGGAACCCTCGGAGATCTTCTCGGCGGCCTTGCGGGCCTTCTCCTCGTCGAACTGCTTCTGAGCCTGCTCGATGAGCGTCATGATGTCGCCCATGTCGAGGATGCGCGATGCCATACGATCCGGGTGGAAGACCTCGAAGTCCTTCAGACCCTCGCCAGTGGAAGCGAACAGGATCGGCTTGCCGGTCACGGATGCCACGGACAGCGCGGCGCCGCCGCGGGCGTCGCCATCGAGCTTGGAGAGCACCACGCCGGTGAAGTCCACGCCTTCATCGAATGCCTTGGCGGTCTTGACCGCGTCCTGACCGATCATCGCGTCGATGACGAACAGGATTTCATTGGGCTGCACGGCGTCACGGATATCGCGTGCCTGCTTCATCAGCTCCTCGTCCACGCCCAAGCGACCGGCGGTATCGATGATCACCGTGTCATAAAGCTTCTGCTTGGCGATTTCGATGGAATCGCGTGCCACCTTCACCGGGTCACCGGAAGTCTGGCCCGGAGCGGCCACAGCCTCGCCGCCGTCGGACTGCACGCCCTTCTCGGGGGCGTAGACGGGCACGCCGGCGCGCTCGCCGACCACCTGCAGCTGGGTCACGGCGTTCGGACGCTGCAAATCGGCCGCCACCAGCAGCGGCGTATGGCCGGAATCCTTGAGCCAATAGCCGAGCTTGCCGGCCAGCGTGGTTTTACCGGCACCCTGAAGACCTGCGAGCATGATGATCGTCGGCGGGTTCTTGGCGAAGTTCAGCGGGCGGTCCACGCCCTGGCCGAGCACGTCGGTGAGCTCCTCATTGACGATCTTCACCACCTGCTGGGCGGGGTTGAGTGCCTCGGACACCTCGGTGCCCAGTGCGCGCTCGCGCACCTTGCCAGTGAAGGAACGCACCACGTCGAGCGCCACGTCGGCGTCGAGCAGCGCGCGGCGGATTTCGCGGATTGTGCCGTCGATATCCGCTTCGGAAAGCTTGCCCTTGCTCTTCAGATGCTTGAACGCATTCGAGAGCCTATCTGTCAAAGAACTAAATGCTGCCATAATGGGCAACAGTCTAGCCGCCACGCGGGAAATTCTATTTGCCGGGCAACGATTCTGCCGCCCATATCGGCGTTGTGTTGCGATGGTGCCGTTCGGTTGCCGGCGTTGGCGGAATCGTCACCAGACACCTAGTAGGCGAATGTCTTGCCATCCGCTCGTGGCGAAGCCAATCGAGTGCCTCCGTTACAATAGAAAATGTAAAGAATCCTGTGTTTTTTGGAATGCTTACGCTGTTTTGAAAATCCCTGGACACCGCTTATACGCAGACTGCCGTGCGCCCTCGCGAACTTAGGTCAACGACCAGACCCGTTGCGGGCCAACGCAGACATGCCGTGCAATAAGGAAGGCCCACCGATGCCCGCCCAAAAACTCCTTGAACGCAAAGCTCTGATCGTTGGCATAGTCGTCAACGTTCTTCAGGTGTTCGCCGGAATGGCTGTGTTCTTCATGACTGGCCTTAAGGCCATGTTCCTTGATTTCTCCTTCACCGCAATCTCCGTCCTTTCCGGACTGGTGGCGGTGTACCTTTCGACGCGCACGGTGCGTACCACTGAGCGCTTCCCCAATGGCCTGTTCGCGTTGGAGCCTATCTACGCGATCTGCAAGGCCATCTTCACCATGTCGTTGTTGGTGTATTCGCTGATCGACGTGTGCCGAGTGGCTTATGACTACTTCGTGTTCGGGTCCGGCGAACGCATCGAAACCGGCCCGGTGGTCATTTACGAGATCCTGACCGTGATTGTCTGCTTCAGCCTGTACATGTACTATCGGCGCTCGAACCGTGCCATCGGCAACTCCAGCACCATGCTCACCGCCGAATGCAAAAGCACGCTGGTCGACGGCTCGATGTCCTTCGGCATTGGTGTGGTCGCCGTATTCCTGATGCTGCTGCCGGCTGGCGGACCGCTTGACTTCCTGCATTACACCGGCGATTTCTTCATCACCGTGGCGTTGGTGGTGTTGACCATCCGCGAACCGTTCAGCGTGCTGAAGGAGGCGTTCGTGGAATTGGTCGGTGGCGTGCATGACGACGACGAGACCAATGCCTACGTGGAAGCCGAGGCGCAGCGGCACCTGCCTGCCAATACCGAGTATGAGCAGACGCTGATTTTCAAAACCGGCATGAACTACACGGTGGATGTGTATTTGGCCGGCACTGGCGAGACTATCGATGTGTCTGATCTCATCGAACGCAAGCGCTCGCTGGAAAAGGAACTCACCAAGCGCCTGCACCTCGTGGACGTAGACTTCGTTTTCGACTGATTGGCTGGTTTGATGGGGCTTTCGCCATTTCGAGGGGCTGATTTCGTCTTTCCCGGAGGTCTACTTCCATTTCAAGGGGCTGCCTAAACTTCAAACTGAAAGTACAAATGGCTTAACGACATCGTCGTTAAGCCATTTGTAGTGTGCCTCTACTTGAGCGTCAGCCCCTTGAAACGGAAGTAGACCTCCGGAATCGGACAAATCAGCCCCTTGAAACGGGAATATCGTTGTTCGATGTCGCTAAGTGGCTACTTCAGGCTCCAGGTCGAGCCTTGCAGGCCGTCTTCGATGGTGATGCCGGCCTCAGCCAGCGTATCGCGAATCTGATCGGCCTTGGCAAAGTCTCTAGCCTTGCGGGCTTCGGCACGGGCATTGAGCTGTTCGGTAATAAGCGCTTCCAATGCGGCGTGCTCGGGGGTCTCGGTCGTGCCATCGCTGGCACCACCGGCAGCTCCGGCAGAGACCCACGGTTCGGCCAGCGGATCCAGTCCCAACGTGTCGAGCATTGCGCGCACGGCGAGCAGCGTCTCACGCACTTCGGCCTGCACGGCCTCGGAATCGGCGCGATCGGCAAGCTGCGAGAGCAGCGTATTGCCGGAACGAATGGTGGTGAAAATCGCGGCGGTCGCGCCGGAGACGTTGACATCGTCGTTCATCGCGGCCGCGAAATCGGTGGGCAGGTCATCGGCGGATATGCCGGTAACCTCTTCGCGGGACGGCTGACCACCCAAGGCCACGCCGGCACGCTCGATGAAGTTCGAGACGCGGTCGTATGCGGCCTGAGCCTCAACCAGTGCCTGATCGGACCATTCGAGCATCGAACGATATTGCACGGAACCCAGCGCGTAACGCACCACCCAAGCGGAGTTCTCAGCCAGCACAGACGGCACGGACAGGCCAGTGCCGAGAGACTTCGACATCTTCTCGCCCTTGGCGGTCACCCAAGCCGAGTGCATCCAGCGTGTGGCGGACGGGTAGCCAGCCGCACGGGTCTGGGCCATCTCGTTCTCATGGTGCGGGAAGCGCAGGTCCAAGCCGCCGCCGTGAATGTCGAATCCGTCGCCCAGATAACGATGGGACATGGCAGAGCATTCGATATGCCAGCCCGGACGTCCCACGCCGAACGGGGTTGACCAGCGAGCGTCCTCGGGGTCGGTATCCTTCGGAGCTTTCCACAGTGCAAAGTCGCGCGGATCATGCTTGTCGGGGGAGGCATCGGCCGGATCGACGGGGTTGTATTTGTCGTCGCCGGTGGCATCCACGGACGGGCCCATGCGGTCGGCCACGGCAGCTGCTTCATCGACCTCGGCGGTCTGCTTCTGGTGGGTCAGCTCGCCGTAATGCGGCCAGGAGGCCACGTCGAAATACACGTTGCCGGTGGGCTTGCCATCCGCATCCGTGACCACATAGCCATGGCCGTTGTCGAGAATGCGCTGAATCAGATCGATCATGTCCGACATATGGCCGGTGGCGCGGGGCTCCACGGTGGGCGGCAGCACGCCAAGCGTGTTGTACGCCTCGGTGAATTCGCGCTCATAGTAGTAGGCGCGGGCCCACCAGCGCTGACCGGCGGTTGCGGCCTTGTCGAGAATCTTGTCGTCGATGTCGGTCACATTGCGCACGAACGTGACCTTGTATCCGAGCTTCAAGAACCAGCGGCGCACGATGTCGAACGCTACGGCGGCACGGATATGGCCGATATGTGGGGAGGACTGCACGGTGGCGCCACACACGTAGATGCCGACCTTGCCCGGCTTGAGCGGCACGAAATGACTGACCTGATGCGATGCGGTGTCATACAGATTCAGGCCGTCGGCGGCCTTGGCTACATGCACCGGCGTCAGGCTCGACGGCATAACGGAAGTGTTGAAATCCTGCGGTTCTTGGCTGTTTCCCATAGCCCCTAAGCGTAGGGTTTGAGCCAGACATGAGACGTGGCCTATCGGTGCATTTTTGCGAGGCGGCTGTTCATGGGTTCGGTGCCGATCGACGACATGGCTTGTCGCTGGCAACGATTCAAGTGCGGAACGGGGCATCAAACGGCGGCGAACCATTCGAAAATGGCGGTGTTAACGCAAACGGGGAACGCTCGTGTCACAATAGGAGCCATGTCCACACCACAAGTGCTGATTTTGCAACATGTCCCGTGGGAGCGCCCCGGGCGTATTCTGTCGACCCTCGAAGATATCGGGCTCGATACGGTGATTATGAATATTGCCAACACGAAGAAGCCCGATCTTCCCGACTTCGGTGACCTTGCCGGTGTGGTGATTATGGGCGGGCCGATGGGCGCGCTCGACTATGACAAGTATCCGGGATTAAAGGCCGAGGGCAAGCTGGCCAAAGCGGCCGTGGCCGTAGGCAAGCCGGTACTTGGCGTGTGCTTGGGCCACCAGATTATCGCCACTGCACTCGGTGGCCAGCTGCGTAAGGGCGATGCGCCGGAGATTGGCTTTGGGCCCATCAAGCGCGTGGATAGGCACGACTTCTTCTCCATGTGGGATAAGCAGCTGAACGTGCTGCATTGGCATAACGATGTAGTCGGTCTACCTGAGGGCGCCCAGCTGCTGGCGCGCTCCTCCGCCACCAAGGTGCAGGCGTTCCGTCTGGGTTCCGCATTGGGCATGCAGTTCCATCTCGAAGTGTGCGGATCCCTGCTGGATGAATGGCTTGATGAGCCGAGCATGGTCAAGGATCTCAAGGCCGCCGGTGGTTCCAAATCCCAGTTGCGCGAGCAATTCGCCCAGTACGATCAAATGCTGCAGCCGCTCGCCGAGCAGGTGTTCTCCGGCTTCGCCGCCCGCTGCAACTCCTACTCCCAGACGCTGAGCAAGTAGGCGGATGACAATGTGATCGCCGCATCTCGTTGTGCGACAATTATCTTCTCCCACCGCGTAGTGAATTCCCCACCACGTGGTGACTCAAAATGGCGGTATTCCGCGAAAAGCAAATCTTCGCTAACATCGTCGTGGGGATTTCACCGTGTGGTGGGTGGTCGACATCGTGGTGGAGACCTCATCACTGGGCAAGCATGGCGCTACATTGGTGAGTCATGCCGACTTATGACATTGGACTGGAACACGTTTCGCTTGCCTTCGCCACCAAAACCATCTTCACCGATGTGACGCAAGGTGTTTTCGAGGGCGACCGCATCGGCATCGTCGGCAAGAACGGCGACGGCAAATCCACGTTGCTGCACCTCTTCCGCGGCACCCAGGAGCCGGACTCCGGCCGCGTGACGAAGCGCGGTGGACTCACCTTCGGCATGCTCGACCAACGAGATCCACTTGACGACAACGCCACCATCCGCGAAGCCGCATTGGAAGGCCGCGCGGACTACGAATGGGCGTCCGACAACACCTCGCGCGAGATCGTGGAAGCCCTGCTCGGCGGCATGAGCCTGGACGCCAAGGTCGGATCCCTGTCCGGCGGCCAACGTCGCCGCGCCGATCTGGCTCGACTGCTGCTTAAGGACTGGGATATTCTCGCGCTCGACGAGCCCACCAACCATCTTGATGTGGTCACCATCCACTGGTTGGCCGAGCACCTGAAGAACCGTTGGTCCAAAGGTCAGGGCGTATTGCTGCTCGTCACCCACGACCGTTGGTTCTTGGACGAAGTGTGCGAATCCATGTGGGAGGTTCACGACGGCGTGATTGAGCCGTTCGAAGGCGGATATTCGGCATACATGCTGCAGCGCGTCGAGCGCGATCGTCAGGCCGACGTGCGCGAGACGAAACGCCGCAATCTGGCACGCAAGGAGCTTGCATGGCTGTCCCGCGGCGCCCGCGCTCGCTCCACCAAGCAGAAGTTCCACGTCAAAGCCGCCCGTGAGCTCATCGCCGATGTGCCGCCGATGCGCAACACGGTTGAGCTCAAGCAAATGGCCACCTCCCGCCTTGGCAAGCAGGTGGTTGACCTCATCAACGTCACACAGATTTTTGAACACACGCAGGGCATGGCCGAGATAGACCCGGACGTGGCGGCGCTCGACGACTCGGTCTCGCGCGTGGACGTGGTGAACGCCATGTATGCCGAGCCGCAGCTGCATGGTTCCGTCGAGGTGGCCGTCACCGATATGGACGATCCCCGATTGGTTGATGCGGGTGTGCCCGAAGCCATCGAGGCCGCGGCCAAGGCGCGTGAAGCGGAGGCCAATGCGCCGAGCGACATCGAGCGTGAGGTTCGCCGCCAGAACACCGGTGGCGAGACCATCGGCAACGATGCCCTTGACGAGGAAGCCGCGACGTTCGCCGCACGCAAAGTCACCGTGTCCGGCCGTGAGATCCTCGATGACGTGACATGGCTGATCGGTCCGGGCGACCGTTTCGGCATCGTCGGCGCTAATGGTGCCGGCAAGTCCACGCTGCTCAAGCTCATCGACGGCACGCTTACCCCGACCGTGGGCCACGTGAACATCGGCAAGACCGTGAAATTCGCCGTACTTTCGCAGCGCTTGGACGAGCTGGAGAAGCTGGGCCAGTACAAGATTAAGGAAGTGCTGAGCCGCTATAAGCCCAGCTACATCGTGGAGGGTAAAGAAGTCACTCCGGGCCAGCTTATGGAGCGGCTTGGCTTTGAGTCCGCACAGCTGATGACGCCGATTCGTGACCTGTCCGGCGGCCAAAAGCGCCGCATGCAATTGCTGCTGATTCTGCTGGATGAGCCGAATGTGCTCATCATGGACGAGCCCGGCAACGATTTGGATACTGACATGCTCGCTGTAATGGAAGACCTACTCGACACCTGGCCGGGTACCCTGATTGTGGTTTCCCACGACCGTTACCTGCTTGAGCGCGTCACTGACCAGCAGTTCGCATTGATCGGCGGCAAGGTGCGCCATCTGCCTGGTGGCGTGCAGGATTACCTTGACATGGTTGAGGACCTCAAGAACGGCAAGGGGCTTCCGGAGGATAGGGCCGGCTTTGCTGGGACTGGTGGGTCATCGGCCAAGCGTGGGGCACAGGGTAAGGGTTCTGCGGCTGAGTCTCTCCCTCAGTCGACTTCTTCGGAGGGAGCTCAAGATTCGGCCGAGCCAAAGCTGAGCGGCAAGGCATTCCATGAGGCATCCAAGCGTGTGAACGCCATCGAGCGCAAACTTGCCAAGCTGGAAGAGCAGAAATCCGACCTCGAGGCGCAGATGGCCAGCCATGACCCGAGCGACTACGAAGGCCTCAACAAGCTCAACGAACAGCTCACCGCAGTCAACAGCGAAAGCGATGACCTCGAAGCCGAATGGCTCGAGCTCTCCGAACAGTTGGAGTAGCCGGGGAACGCAGTGTGGTCTGCTGCGAAGCGTGATTTGCTGTGGGGCTCCCCCTCGGTTACCTCCGGTGACAGCTCCCCCCCCCCAGAGAGGGGAGCCAAAGTGCATACCGAACCGCCCTCCGTTGATTCTATGAGCTGTCCGTTAGCCTTTGTATTCCCAAGGATTGATGAGTTCCACGCCGGTGCCTTCGAAGTCCTTGGTGTTACGTGTGGCCACACTTGCTCCCCAAGAGCGGGCAATTGCCGCAATCATGGCATCTTGGATTGTAGGTTTGCCACTGCGCTCGCGTTCAATGAAGATGGTTGCATAATTGGCAGCTGCTTGGGTGTCGAATGCGAATGTTCTATCTGCTAAGGTCATAAGCTCAAGCTTGATGGTTGTGTCCGTGTACTTTCGTCGTTTGCCCTCAGGCATTTGACATATTCCGACCAACAACTCGGCGACGGTGATGGCAGTGGTCGCCAAATTGCTTGTATCTTGGTTTCTCAGCCAATTGGCAACGTGCTCGTCTGGCTGTTTCTTAATGATTTCGCTGATGACGTTGGTGTCCAAAATAATCATGGTTACGACCTATTCAAAGGTCACTGGTGGTCGGGAATCATCAGGATTTCGTTCAGGCGATGGAATCTCTCCTTCTTCGAGCCCATCAAAATCTATTTTTTCCATGAATTCACGGATCTCGTCATAAAAATTGGTCTTTCGTGTCATTTCGTGTGCCACCGTGCCGGCCAACCATTCTTCAAGAATGGACCGCACCTGAGATTCCATGGAGCGATTGTTCTTTTCGGCCACTTCCTTGAGCTGTTGAATTTGTTCATCGGGTATTTTTCGGATGGTCAGTGTTGCCATAATGCACCTCCTTGTTGCTGTCATAATGCTAGCAAATAGTGCTGTCATTATGCATGCAGATGGGGTTGCGAGGTGCGCATACAAAAAGGGCGGATATGCGTTGTACATATCCGCCCTTTGGGTTTGGTCTTGCAAGCTCCCCTCGGACGGAGGGAAGCCAGAGAAAATCAGCGACCGGTGACTTCGGAGCCGACGACCTTTTCGCTTAAGGCGTGCGGGCCACGGGTTACGGCGACTGCGCCGGAACGAACCAGCTCGATGACGCCGTAATGCTCCAGAAGCCCCAGCAGAGCGTCGATCTTGCCTTCAGCGCCAGTCGCCTCGATGGTCAGCGATTCCGGGTTCACATCCACTACGCGTACGCGGAACAGGCGCACAATCTCCAGTACGTCGGAACGGTTGGACTGATCGGCGGACACCTTGATCAGCACCAGCTCGCGCTCCACGGTGGAATTCGGGTCAAGTTCCACAATCTTCAGCACGTGCAGCAGCTTGTTGAGCTGCTTGATGATCTGCTCGAGCGGCACAGCCTCCACGTCGGCGGTCACCGTGACACGGGAGATGTCCGGGCGCTCGGTGGGGGAGACGGACAGAGAGTTGATGTTGAACGCGCGGCGGGCGAACAAGCCGGCGATGCGGGCCAGCACACCTGGGCGGTTCTCCACCAGAACAGAGAGTGTATGGCGCTCGGAACCGGGACGAGATGCAGGATAGTTAGTAGCCATGATGATTCTCCTCTCCTCAGTGCTCGTTCGCGGCGGTCGTGGTCTCGTGCTCGAACACGCCAGTCGCATGTTCGTCCGGGCCGGTGCCTGGAGCCGGGGTCCCGCCGGTCAGCGGTTTGATACCGGGCTTGTAGATCACCTCATCGTTTGAGGCGCCTGCGGCAACCATCGGCCACACCATGGCGTCCTTCCATACGCGGAAATCAATGAGCACCGGACGGTCGTTGATCTGGTTCGCCTTCTCGATGGCGGCAATCGCCTCATCTTCAGTGAACGCGCGGATGCCGACACAACCATAGGCTTCGGCCAGCTTGATGAAGTCAGGCACCTCGATCGGAACCGAATCATCGGCCAGTTGCCCGGCACCATCGGTACCGTGAGCCTCGCCATCCAACAGGTTGGTCTGCGAGTAGTGGTGCTCGTAGAACAGGGTCTGCCACTGGCGAACCATGCCGTACACGGAGTTGTTGAGGATTGCGATCTTTACCGGAGCGTGGTCCAAGAATGCAGCCGCCAGCTCTTCGGACGTCATCTGGAAGGAGCCGTCGCCATCAATCAGCCACACCGGCTTCTTGCCTTCAAATTTACGGGCGGAACCCACGGATGCGCCGATGGCTGCCGGCAGGCCGTAGCCCATCGTGCCCAAGCCACCGGAGGAAATCCAGGAGTGCTGGTTCTCGAAGTCAATGAACTGCGAAGCCCACATCTGGTGCTGGCCCACACCGGTCACCCAGATGGTGGAGGAGTCGGCCAGCTCGGAGAGCTTCTTGATGACCCACTGCGGGGCCAGCGAGCCGTCGGTCGGCTTGTCCCACGTCATCGGGTATTCCTTGCGCCAGCCATCAATTGCCTTCCACCAGGGAGCCAGGTTTGGCTTGCCTTGAATGGCTTGCGTGCGCTCGATTTCAGGAATCAGATCGTCCAGCACGGCGGCCACATCGCCCACAATCGGCACGTCGGGCTGACGATTCTTGCCGATTTCCGCCGGATCGATATCGATGTGGATTACGCGGGCGGTGGGGGCGAAAGCATCCAGCTTGCCGGTCACGCGATCATCGAAACGGGCGCCAATAGCCACGAGCAGATCGGCGCGCTGCACCGCACCGGTGGCGGCGATGGTGCCATGCATGCCCAGCATGCCGAGGTTCTTCGGGTCGGTGTCCGGGATGATGCCGCGCGCGGGCAGGGTGGTGACCACGGGGGCGCCGGTCAGATCGGCCAGAGCCTTGACCTGAGCGCCGGCGTTGGCACGGGCCGCGCCGCCGCCCACGTACAGCACCGGGCGGTAGGACTGGGAGAACAGCTTGGCGGCATCGGATAGTACGCGGCCGTGCGCCTTGGTGGTGGGATTGTAGCCGGGCAGAATCATGCGCTGCGGCCATGAATAGTACATATCACCGGTTTGTGCGGTCTTGGTCAGATCCACGACCACCGGGCCGGGGCGGCCGGTGCTGGCGATGTGGTACGCCTCGGAGAGCACGCGAGGAATATCCTGCGCGCGGGTCACTAGGAAGGAATGCTTGGACACCGGGTAGGTGATGCCCACGATGTCCGCCTCCTGGAAGGCGTCGGTACCAATGGCCTGAACGCCCACCTGACCGGTGATAACCACCATCGGCACGGAATCCATGTTCGCGTCGGCGATGGCGGTGACCACGTTCGTGGCACCCGGGCCGGAGGTCACCAGGCACACGCCCACCTTGCCAGTGGCCAGCGCATAGCCCTCGGCGGCATGGCCGGCGGCCTGCTCGTGGCGCATGAGCACGAAACGGAACTTCGTGCTGTCGTTGATCTGATGGTAGACGGGTAGGATCGCGCCGCCGGGGATACCGAAGACGTCCTCGACGCCGAGATCCTCCAGCGAACGCACCAGCGCCTGGGCGCCGGTCATCTTCTCTCCATCGATAATGGTCTGCTGGTCAGTGGCCGCGTGGGTTTTCGGCACACCACTGAATGCCTGCAAAGGCGTGGGTAAAGCCATGATTCCTCTCACCTCGTAAATCAACTGCGAGCGTCGGTTGGCCGTAGGGTGGAAGCCAGACGCTCACGTATGTTCCAGCCGCGTGTGCCGGTGCTTGTGGCTCCGACGCGGCTCGTCGCTCGTGTTGGTATCAGTCTATTCGTAAATCCGACAGCCGGCTTACTTAGTCCGCGTCTTGAGAGCGTCCAGTGCTTTCCATCCGGCTTCGGCCGCGGCAAGCTGTGCTTTGCGCTTGCTGGAGCCCTTGCCGGCGCCGATGATTTCGGGATTATCGCCCAAAGTGACTTTGGCAGTGAAAATCTGTGCGTATTCGGGGCCGGACACTTCCATGTGGTACACCGGCTCGGCCTTGCCCAGATGATGTGCCTTGACGGTCAGCGAGGTTTTCCAGTCGAGCGCCGGGCCTTCGGTGGCCACTTCCGCCAAGGTGTCGTCAATGAGCCGATGAATGACCTTGCGGGCCTCATCAATACCGTGTTCCAGGAAGGTGGCGCCGATAAGCGATTCGACGATGTCGCACAGAATCGAGTTCTTTTCGGCACCGCCCTGCTCGGCCTCACCGTGGCCCAGCAAAATGTAGGGGCCCACTTTGAGCTTGGTTTTGGCGATGGCGCTCAGCGCGTCCTCCGAGACGGCTTTGGCGCGCATCTTGGCCAGCTGCCCCTCGTTCATGTCCGGGTGAATGGTGAACAGCGTTTCGGTGGTGACCAGCTCCAGCACGGCATCTCCCAGGAACTCGAGACGTTCGTAGTTGGACACGCCGGGGTGCTCATGCGAGAAGGAGCGATGGGTCAACGCTTGCACCAGCAGGTCTGGGCTGATAGTGGTGCCCAATGCCTCCAGCAGTTCGTTGGCCGGAGCTTGGCGGTCAGCCGTTTCTTGCTGTGTGGTCTTCTCGCTCATATGTTCTTCATCCTTCGCGCGATGTGCTGTGTGTATTGAGGTCTATGTATAGGTGCAAGCACCGGTATGTGGCGTCTTGTGTTTGCGGTGCGTGGGCAATCGAGTGATATGCGAAGGCCCCGCCACCCGTCGATGGCAGGGCCTTCATATCAAGCCGTTATCACAGGACTCACTTGGTGTGAGCCGGCTGGATTGCGGAGCGGTAGGTGCGGCCGCGGAAGGAACCGCAGCTCGGGCAGGCCATGTGCGGCAGAGCCGGAGCGCCACAGTTCGGGCAGCTCACGGTTGCGGTAGCGGTGGCCTTCCAGTTCGCGCGACGCGAGTGCGTGTTGGCGCGCGAGGTCTTGTACTTAGGCAGTGCCATTTGAGTATCCTCTATTTCGTTCGAACGATTGAGCTTAAGCGTCCGTTATCTTAACGCATGGCTCGTACAAAACTCAAGTTCGTATGCCTCACTTGCCCTGTTCGCCGTTCTGTTCGGCCTCAAGCTGGGCCTTGAGACCCGCCAAACCGGCGAAACGAATATCTTCCATTTCGTGGTGATGATCGGGGTTCTCGTTCAGATCGATGCCGCACTGCGAGCACAGGCCTTTGCAATCCGGCTTGCACAGTGGCTGCAGCGGCAGGGATTCGACCAACGTGTCTCGAATCATCGCCTCGATATCCGCAAAAGCGCCGTTTTCCAGCAGCGGATACGTATCCTCTGATTCGTCTTCGCCGGCGATGATGTCGACTTCCTCATCTTTGCCGTTTTTGCTGCCACTCTTGCCGTGGCCTTTGTCCGCTGCGGATTCGTACGGGAAGAATACGGTGACATTCACCGGCCAGTCCTCATCAATGGGCTTTAAACAGCGGGTGCATTCGCTGACGAATGGTGCGACCAGTCGGCCGGTAAAAATCAGTCCATCCACGATGGAGTCGAATGAGCCGGTAACGTGAACCGGGTCACCCTCCTTGATGCCGACGATGTCGTCGCCGATACCGCTCGGGGCGGGGAAGTCGGCGTCGATCTCCTTGGATTGTCCGGCTCGTGAAGCGATTTGAGCCACCGGGATCGCCCACAGAGAATCCTCGACTCGTGCCATAGTTCTGCCTTTCGTTTTTTGCTGCGGCACAGCCGTGTGAGGCGTATCGGGTGTTGTCTTCGTCCCGTGCGCCGCTATGCCGCATTCGTGAATGCTGCAGTGAGTGTGCTGCTGGTTACTGAGCTTCGGGGTAGTCGTTCAGCGTCAGCTTGGGCAACTGCTCTCCGGCCGAGCGCTGACGCTCTTCCAGCACGTTCAAACCTGCTTGTACATCTTGGGCGAGCTTGCCAAGCTGCTGGGACAGACCCTCCATAACCGTGGTGCAATACTGGTCAGCGCCTTGGGTCAGGTGGTCGGACTTGGCCTGGGCTTGCTCGAGAATCGTGCGGGCCTTCTGACGGGCCAACTCAGTGACGTTTTCCTGTCCTGCCAGGAATTGAGCCTGTTCGTTGGCTTCCCTGACCATATCCGCGGCGCGGCTCTGGGCGGATGCGACGACGGCGTTGGCCTGTGTCTGTGCAGATTCCAGGCGGCGTTCGGCTTCGCGCATCAGTGCGGAGGCGCGTTCCAGCTGCACCGGCAACAGCTTTTTCAATTCAGTAAGCTGGCTGGTGAACTCGTCGCGATCCACTTTGACCATGCTGGGCGAGAACATGCTGGTTTTGGCCTCATCGAGCATGGATTCAAGCCGATCGATGACGTCATACACCGTGGTGAATTCTGCGCGGCTCTTGTTTTCCTCCGAGTCGTCTTGCAGGGTTTCACGCAGATCGGGCAGGGCGTCCATGTTGAATGCGGCTGCTTTGGTCGGGGCCGGTGCGGGAGCCGGCGCCTCTGGGGTCGGTACCGCATCGGTTGCCTCGGTAGGCGGCAAATCGACCGGTGCCTCTTCAACGGGGGCGGCCGGGACCGGATCCGGGGTGGTCAAGTCGACGTAACCAGTGGGATGTTCATCACTCATAGTTATCAGTCCTTTGCTTCTCGTTCCTGTGCCAAAGCATCGCTGAGCATGGGGACGACGCAATCGGGCACCATGCCGGTCACGTCGCCTCCGTGGCGAGCCACGTCTTTGACAATGGAACTGGAAATATGTTCAAGAATCGGATCGGCGGGCAGAAACAGGGTCTCAATGCCGGCGAGCTTGCGATTGACCAACGCCATGCCCAGTTCGGCCTCGTAATCGCCGTTCTGACGCAGTCCTTTGACGATGACGGTGGCGCCGACCTTCTGGCAGTAGTCGGTGATCAGGCCATCGGTGGAGGAGACGACGACGTTGGTGCAGCCGGCTTTCTCCAGCGCGCGGCGAATTACCTCGACTCGCGTGCTTTCGGAAAACATCGGTGTTTTCGCGGCATTGACGGCCACCACCACGTGTACCTCGTCAAAGAATCGTGCCGAGCGCTCGATTACATCCAAGTGTCCGGCGGTGACGGGGTCATACGAGCCGGGGCATACTGCGATAGTCATGCCTTATAGCCTACCGCTATCGGTGCGTTTTACACGGCTCGTGACACAAGGAATTATGATGGATTGCAGACGAAACGTTCCATAACCGGAGAAAGAAGTGCGCGATGAGCTTTGTTGATGATGCTGAACCGTTGAGGAATCCTGATCAGGGGGCGGGCACGTCGGTGCTGGAACGTCCGGAGACCAAGGAGTCGCCGGTGCGCGACGATGGCGGCGATGCCGACCGCTTTGCACACTATGTGTCCAAGGACCGTATCGCGGAATCCCGCGCGACCGGCCGTCCGGTGGTGGCCCTGTGCGGCAAGGTCTGGGTGCCCAAGCACGATCCGTCCAAATACCCCGTCTGCCCGGACTGCAAGCGCATCTACGAAGAAATGATGGGCTGATTTTTCGTTCCCGCTGGCGGGAGCTGTCAGCAAAGCTGACTGAGGGTGGTTGTCTCGGCAAGACTACTTGGTTCCCCTCTCTGAGGGGGAGCTGGCTCGCGCAGCGAGACTGAGGGGAGCAACGAGTTCGCACCCGTTACTCCCCTCAGTCGTCTACGATGACAGCTCCCCTCAACGAGGGGAGCCAGGACGTTTCTAACGTGCCGAAATCTCGTCGATGAGCTTGAGCTCATCATCGCTGAAGTGGGTGTTCTTCAGCGCGCCGATGTTGTCCAGAATCTGTTGCGGCTTGGAGGCGCCGGCCAGCACGGAAGTCACCTTGCCGTCGTGCAGCAGCCATGCCAGGCTCATCTCGGCCAGCGTCTGGCCGCGCTCGGAGGCCAGGTTGTTGAGGTCCGCGACTTGGCTGTGCAGTTTCTCGGTCAGCGCGGAATCGTTGAGGAATCGCGGATCGTGAGCCATGCGGCTGTCGGCCGGAATGCCGTTGAGATAGCGGTTGGTCAGCAGGCCCTGTGCCAGCGGGCAGAAGGTGATGAGGCCCTTGCCCAGCTTGAAGGCGGTCTCTTTCAGGCCGTTCTTTTCAACGGTGCGATCGAGGATGTTGTACTTGTTCTGGTTGATGATGAACGGCACGTGCAGTTCTGCCAGAATTGCGGCGGCCTTTTCCATGGTCGAGCCGTCGTAGTTGGACAGGCCAGCGTACAGCGCCTTGCCGGAATTCACGGCCTGGGCCAGTGCGCCCATGGTCTCCTCGAGTGGCGTCTCCGGGTCCGGGTGGTGGTGGTAGAAGATGTCCACGTAATCAAGGCCAAGGCGTTCCAGCGACTGGTCGAGTGAAGCGAGCAGGTACTTGCGGCTGCCGAGATCGCCGTAGGGGCCGGCCCACATCTCGTAGCCGGCCTTGGTGGAGATGATGAGCTCGTCGCGGTGGTGCTTGAAGTACTTGGTGAGCAGCAGGCCGCAGTTCTTCTCGGCCTGGCCGGGTTCGGGGCCGTAGTTGTTGGCCAGGTCGAAGTGGGTGATGCCGTTGTCGAAGGCGGTGAAGACCAGGGACTTCATCTGGTCAAACGGCGTGATGTCGCCGAAATTGTGCCAGAAGCCGAGCGATACCGCCGGCAGCTTGAGGCCGGAGGTGCCGGCGCGGTTATAGGTCATCGTGTCATAACGATGCGGGTTGGGGGAGTAGACGGCGGTTGGCTCGAACATTGAGTCTCCTTGATGTGCTTGAGGCCTGAAATCTCTATTATGCTGCGCAGCCGTGTGCCGGATCCGTGTGCGGCACGGATGCGGTGGCAGTTGGTTGCGTCGTCAGGTATCATGGTTCCAGTTAAAGTGAACTTTAATGCAAGCGACTGTATTGCTTCGGCGTGTCGCGGCTAAGGGCGAATCGGTTGCACCGTGCAGCGGACCGTTCGGAGGACTGCAAAAGAACATATGCGCAGCGGGCATCAAGGAGGAAACAATGACCTATACCATTCGTCAGGTGGCTACCCAATTCCACATGCAACCTTCCACGTTGCGCTACTACGAAGAGCAGGGATTGCTGACCAACGTGGACCGCACCGAAACTGGCCAGCGCGTGTATGAGGATTGCCATCTCAACCGTCTGCGTGCGATCTGCTGCTTCAAGAACGCTGGCATGACCATTGATGATTTGAAGAAGTTCTTCGTCTATGAGTCCAATGAGCCCGAGCATATCGACGAAATTCTGGATTTGCTTGAATCCCGTCGCGAGTCGCTGGACGAGCAGCGGCGCGCGCTTGACGAAGCCGCCATGCACGTGCAGCGCAAACTGCACTATTACACCGACATCAAGCATGCGATTGATTCCGGTGGTGAGATGCCTGACTGGGCCAACTACAAGACCCGCGCGTATTCCATCGACTGCTAGTTATCCGCTAAGCCACCAGTGCCTTGTTCGGCAGCGCACGGTCGAGCACCCAGACAATCAGCGATATCACCAGGAAGGCCAGCGCCAGCCTGCCGCAACTGATGCCGAATCCCTGCCAACCGAGCTTGTCCAAGTTGATGAAGTCGTAAGGGTACGGACTACCGCCAGCCGCGGGGCCCGAACCCGGCCAGATCGCCGCGCGAATCAGCACAAACGCCAGGTACGCGGGGAAATACATCAACCACGAGAACATGTAATGCCAACGGAACCGGCGATGCGGGTCGAACAGAAGGAAGTCGATCAGTGCCATGATCGGGGCGATTTTGTGCAGCATCGTATTGGTCATGATGCCAACTACCTGCGGTACATAATCCGGGTTATCCGGCGGCATCAGGAAGAATGCCACCAATGCGGTGACAATGGCGTACAAGGTCAGGCAGCCCTTGAGCCAGGCTGGCGGTTGGATGCCCTTGAGCAGGGTGGCAGCGCCCGCCCACAGCATCACGATGCCCAACACAAAGCCGGTCTGAAACGTGAAATACACCCAATACTGCGGTTTCGACCATGCTTCGTACGTGCCCACAAAGCACAGTCCGGCAATCGCCAGACGCCATAATGCCACAATGAATCTCATGCTTTCTGAGTGTAGCCAGTCTTTCGGGTGGTGACAGCACTCCCCATGAGAGGCAATTCGGACTACACTGATGGTCAGTACAATCGAACGTAGGAAAGGCCCTGTCAATGGTGGATTATTCGCCGGCTTTGATGACCGACATGTACGAATACACGATGCTTGACGCCGCGCTGAAAGACGGCACCGCCAACCGTAAATGTGTGTTCGAGGTATTCACTCGCCATCTGCCCGAAGGCCGCCGTTATGGCGTGGTGGCCGGCACCGGTCGCATTCTTGACGCGCTTGAGCACTTCCATCTCGATGACGAAGACCTGAAATTCCTGTCTGACCGCCATGTGGTTAGCCCGGAGACCATCAAGTGGCTGGAAAACTTCCACTTCACCGGTTCGATTAAGGGCTACCGCGAAGGCGAGACGTTCTTCCCGAACTCCCCGATTCTGCAGGTTGAAGGCACGTTCGGCGAATGCACGCTGCTGGAGACGCTGATTCTATCTGTTCTGAACTACGATTCCGCCGTGGCTTCGGCAGCCTCCCGCATGGTGTCTGCCGCCAAGGATCGTCCGTGCATGGATATGGGTGGCCGCCGCACCAACGAGTGGGCTGCCGTAGCCGCTGCCCGCGCTGCTGTGGTGGGCGGATTCAAGGGCACCGCCAACCTGCTTGCTGCTCAGTTGTATGGATTGAAGGCGATTGGCACCGCGGCGCACTGCTTTACTTTGGTGCATGATTCCGAGCGTGATGCCTTTGAATCGCAGATTGAAGCATTGGGCAAGAACACCACGCTGCTGGTCGATACCTACAACATCGAGGAGGCCGTGAAGACCGCCGTCGAGGTTGCCGGCCCTGAACTGGGCGGTGTGCGCATCGATTCCGGTGACCTGGCTGCAATGGCCCAGCGCGTGCGCAATCAACTGGATGCTTTGGGCGCCACGAACACCACTATTACCGTTACCAATGATTTGGATGAGTATGCGCTGGCAGCTTTGCAAACCGCGCCGGTTGATTCCTATGGCGTGGGCACCATGCTGGTCACCGGCTCCGGCGCTCCCACCTGCGCGATGGTGTACAAGCTCACCGAGCGTGAAGGCGCGGATGGCACGATGGTGCCGGTGATGAAGAAGTCGAAGGACAAGGCCACTGTGCCCGGACGCAAACTTGCGTTCCGCTCTTACGAGTACTCGCTGGCCGAAACCGAACATGTGATCTCCGGTTCCGAGGAGAAGCTGGCTGGCTATGTGGCAGACCCAGCATGGAAGAACCTGTTGGTCGACTTTATGAATCACGGTCAGATTGACGGCCAATGGCAAGGTCACGATGCCATCGTGGCGGCTCATGAGTACCACGCCACGGCTTTGGCCGAATTGCCCATCTCCGCGCAAAGCCTTATGAAGGGCGAACCGGTGATTCCCACGGAGACTACGGTTCTCTGACGAGAACCTTCATCTTCTCGGAATCCGTCGCAGCACAGCCGCTCCCCTCACCTACAGGCAGCCCACTGGGCTGTCTGCTTAACGGTTCGGCCACGGAGACTACGGTTCTCTGACGAGAACCCGCCGTTGAGTTCGTGGGACGAAATCTGAAATTCGCCATTTTTGGCGTATTGTCCCACATCAGCGTGGGACAATACGTACGTCAAACGTTTGATATGCGAGTTGTCCCAACATCACATCATTAAAAACGTTGGAATAATGCCATTCTCGTTTCAGTATGAATAACACGATGCTGAGTGGGCGTGGGACGATACGTCAAAAATCTCTAATTTTGCATGTCGTCCCACGCCATCATGAATCTCAGCAGTCGATGGGACGCAACGACTCCACCATTTCACGGGCCGTGATGGTGTAACGCGGATGGTGGCGCCACGTCGCCTGGCCTCGGCTGGTCTGCGGCCTGCGATGGTGTGATGGTAGTGAATTACCCGTTGTTAAGACAACATCGTTGCACTCGCAGCATAGGGCGGGTGGCGTATGCTGGGGCGCATGGTTGAAATCAAAGATATGCTAGGCGATTGCCAGATTATTCGTGCCGACGGCCGCAAGGTTGATGAACTGCGTCCTGTGCGCATTACCCGTCACTTTACCGATGCCCCTGAGGGGTCGGTGCTTATTGAATGCGGCAACACCCGCGTGATGTGCACCGCCACTTTCACACCGGGGGTGCCCCGCTGGCGCAAGGATTCCGGCCTTGGCTGGGTCACTGCCGAATACGCGATGCTGCCGCGTGCCACTTCCGAGCGCACTGATCGTGAATCTGTGCGTGGCAAGATTGGCGGTCGCACTCATGAGATCAGCCGTCTGATTGGTCGCTGCCTGCGTGGTGTCATCGATATGAAGGCACTGGGTGAGAATCAGATTCAGCTTGATTGCGATGTGCTGCAGGCCGATGGCGGCACCCGTACTGCTTCTGTGACCGGTGCATATGTGGCGCTGGTTGATGCGGTCAACTGGGCGGAGAAGAACCACCATATCAAGTCCGCAGACAAGGTGTTGAAGGACTATGTCTCCGCCGTGTCTGTAGGCGTGATTAACGGCACACCGATGCTGGATTTGCCGTATATCGAAGATAGCCAGGCCATGACCGATATGAACGTGGCCATGACCGGTTCCGGCACGTTCATTGAGATTCAGGGCACTGCCGAACATCGCCCGTTCAACCGTGCCGAACTTGGCACCCTGCTTGATTTGGCCGAAAAAGGCAACAAGGAACTGCAAGCAGCCCAGCGTGCCGCATTGGCACTGGACTGAGTCGTTAGCCATTCGTCGTAGACTCCCCTCAGTCAGCGCGCATACCATGGCTCCCCTCTTTAAGAGGAGCCGTCGCTGAAGGCGACTGAGGGGGAGCTCGACGCACATAGCAAGGAATCCATCATGCAAATCGTTGTCGCCACTCATAACGAAGGTAAGCTCGTTGAAATCCGCCGCATCCTTGAGGAGGATCTCGGCCCGGCCGCCGCCGACATCGAACTGGTGTCTGCCGGTAGTCTCCACCTTCCCGACCCGGTGGAAACCGGCGTGACCTTCCAAGAAAACGCCCTGCTCAAGGCCCGCGACGTGGCCAGCCGTACTGGTTTGCCCGCCATCGCGGACGATTCCGGCCTCATCGTTGACGTGATGGGCAACGCCCCCGGCATCCTGTCCGCCCGCTGGGCTGGCGCCCACGGTCATGACAAGGCCAACAATGCACTGCTGCTCGCACAGATCGAAGACATCCCAGATGCCAAACGCACCGCCCGCTTCCGTTGCGCCGCAGCTCTGGTGGTGCCGGATACCGAAGCTGGTGCCGACGTGACCGGTGGGGTGGCAGATGGTGGCGCGGCCGCCTTGTCTTCTGCCCACACCACGGCCGCGGATGGCGGCCCCGCTCCGATCTCGACGCGATACGCCATCGCTAGCGAAACAGTGGAACTCGGCGAAATGCCGGGCGTCATTATCCGTAAGCCTCGCGGCGAGCATGGTTTCGGCTACGACCCGCTGTTCGTGCCCGACGATCAGCCGGCTGGCCGTACCAGCACCGAGCCTGACTATGAGGGCGAGCCATTGACCAGCGCCGAAATGACTCCAGCGGAAAAGAATGCGATTTCCCATCGTGGCAAGGCGCTCAAGGCCTTGATTCCCGCAATCGAAGCCTTGCTGGACTGAATCACAGGTTGAATCGCGGTCACACGCCCATCAGTGCGTGCGCCACGGCCATCATCACCAATGCGATCATTGCCGTAATCGCCAGCGAGAAGCCCGCAAGCTTGGCGTTGCCCAGCACCTTGTCGGTGAACAACGTGGAGAATATGGCAATCAGTGCGAGCGAGCAAATCACCATCACGGCGCGGACTGAAGCCGAGAACGGCAGCAGGAACCAGGAAACCAGTGCAAAGGCGACGCTGAACGGCACTCGCCAGGCAATCACGGACAGTACTTCCTTGACGTCATGCTTGGACTGCGGCAGATCCATCAGCATGCCCACCATCAGCATGGACACCAAGGCGTTCGCGCCGCTTAATGGCTGGCAGATTGAGGCAATCCAGTCGGGAATGGGCACGTTGGCCAGCGTGACGACAATCATCACCAGATAGGTATCGAACGGTACCGATCCAAAGAAGCTTTTAGCTATGGTGCCTAGCAGCGCTCGCCGGGCGAGTCGTTTGGCGTCCTTGTCTTTGGGTTTCGTGTACGGCAGGGTGGGTGCGGCGCCGGCATGCTGCTCGGCAAGTGTCTTGCCGGGGCGGATGTGCAGCAATTGCTGGGTGAGCACGTTGGTGCCAGCGGCCACCATAATGCAATTGCCGATATCGAACATAGCGGCCGGAACCACTGCGCCTGCGCCCCAGAACGACTGCACCACGGGGAACGAGAAACAGCCGAGGTTGAAGCCGGCTCCATTGAGCATCAGGAATGCGCGGTCGGTCACATTGCGTTTGCGTGTGGCCAGAAAAATGAACACGACGGGGAGCGCCGCGAACAGAAAAGCGAACAGGGAGACCCATAGCAGTGAGACGTCGTGCGGATTGGTAGCAAACGAATAGACGATGGCCCCCGGCAGCACGATATTGAACTCGGCGGTCTGCAATACGCGGTAATCCTTCTGTCCGAACAATCCGAAGCGTTTGAACAGGTATCCGGCGAGCATGATTAGCAGCAGGCCGACCGGCGTCAGTATGGCGGACACGACTCTCTCCCTTATCTAGCCTCTGATAGATTCTATTGTCCGCGTATTTCGGATATCGCGCGATATCATCGCCACACCGTGGACGAGTGGGTGCCGGAAGGGCGGAAACAGGCCGCAAACCATATGAAAAACAGAATCTCTGGCTCAACCGTTTTCGGTCTTGAACCATCGAAAATCTCATATTTTCCATCATATTTACAGCGGGAATGATAGAAGAAAACCTCTCAGAATCATTGGTATTTCAGTGGTTCTGAGAGGTCTTAACCAGTGCGCGAGATGGGACTTGAACCCACACGTCAAAGACACAGGAACCTAAATCCTGCGCGTCTACCAATTCCGCCACTCGCGCGTGCACGCCGCTCAACGGCACCGGCTCGTTCGGAACCTGCGCATATTGGGCGATATGCAAAACCCTAGGTGGACGAACCAGCCTAGGGTGTTCGAGCCACTTGTCAGAATCGAACTGACGACCTGCTCATTACGAGTGAGCCGCTCTACCGACTGAGCTAAAGTGGCTTGGTTCGCGGGAGGCATTTCGCCAGCCGCGCACAAGAAGTCAAGTATAAAGTAACCCCGCGAAAAGTCCAATCAAGAATGATTGGTGGTGTCGCACATGATTTCGCTGGTATGCAGGCGTCGAATCTTTCGCGACAAGTGAGTCGAATTCCGTTGGGAATGGCTTTGTTGAGTCGTGACTGCGGCCTGAGATTGCGGTATTATGGTTAACGCAACGGTGCAATCGATGTCGTTTATCTCAATTGAATAATTTTGTTCTTTTTATGTCCGAATTTGTGAGTATTCTGTTTGGTGATACGGAGCGTGTGTGAGCTGTATGCATAGGCGCTCCAGTCACTGATGAAAGGAATGGAATCCTATGGCCATCAATCCGCCCGTTGACGCCACCCAGACCCCCGAGTGGGCCGCCCTGCAGAAGCACTATGACGAGCTTCAGTCCGAGGGTGTCAGCCTCAAGAAGTGGTTCGCCGATGACACCGAGCGCGTCGACAAGCTGTCCTTCGACGCTGGCGATCTGCACTTCGACCTCTCCAAGAACCTGATCAAGCCGGAGACCCTCCAGCTGTTCGCCAACCTCGCCAAGGCCGTCAAGCTTGACGAGCGCACCAAGGCTATGTACTCCGGCGTGCACATCAACAACACCGAAGACCGCGCTGTGCTGCACACCGCTCTGCGTCGCCCGGTCGAGGACGAAGGCAAGTACATCGTTGACGGTCAGGACACCGTCAAGGACGTGCGCGAGACCCTCGACAAGATCTACGCCTTTGCTGACGACGTTCGTTCCGGCAAGTGGACCGGTGTGACCGGCCGCAAGATCGAGACCGTAGTCAACATCGGCATCGGCGGCTCCGACCTGGGTCCCGTCATGGTGTACGAAGCGCTGAAGCCGTACGCCGACGCTGGCATCTCCGCTCGCTACATCTCCAACATTGATCCGAACGACCTGGCCGAGAAGACCAAGGGCCTCGATCCGGAGACCACCCTGTTCATCATCGTTTCCAAGACCTTCACCACCCTGGAGACCCTGACCAACGCTCGCGAAGCCCGCACCTGGCTGCTCGAGGAGCTCGCCGCCAACGGCGCTATCGCCGAGGGTGATGAGGCTCAGAAGGCCGAAGCCATCAAGAAGCACTTCGTGGCCGTCTCCACCAACCTGGAGAAGGTCGAGGAGTTCGGCATCGATCCGAACAACGCGTTCGGCTTCTGGAACTGGGTTGGCGGCCGTTACTCCGTCGACTCCGCCGTCGGCACCTCCCTCGCCGTGGTCTTCGGCCCGGCTCGTTTCGAGGAGTTCCTGCACGGCTTCCACGAGATCGACGAGTACTTCGCCAACACCCCGTTCGAGAAGAACGTCGTGGTGCTGCTCGGCATGCTCAACGTCTGGTACCGCAACTTCTTCAAGGTCGCCTCCCACGCCGTGCTGCCGTACGACCAGTACCTGCACCGTTTCCCGGCCTACCTGCAGCAGCTGACCATGGAGTCCAACGGCAAGTCCGTGCGCTGGGACGGCACCCCCGTTACCTCCGAGACCGGCGAGATCTTCTGGGGCGAGCCCGGCACCAACGGCCAGCACGCCTTCTACCAGCTGATCCACCAGGGCACCCAGCTCATCCCGGCCGACTTCATCGCGTTCGTCAACACCCCGAACCCGACCAAGGATGGCGACCAGGACGTGCACGAGCTGTTCCTGGGCAACTACTTCGCTCAGACCAAGGCTCTGGCATTCGGCAAGACCGCTGACGAGGTTCGCGCCGAGGGCACTCCGGAAGAGATCGTTCCGGCCCGCGTGTTCTCCGGCAACCGTCCGACCACCTCCATCTTCGGTGTGGCCCTGACCCCGTTCGCACTCGGCGAGCTCATCGCCCTGTACGAGCACATCACCTTCGTGGAAGGCACTGTCTGGGGCCTCGACTCCTACGATCAGTGGGGCGTCGAGCTTGGCAAGCAGCTCGCCAAGCAGATCACCCCGGCCATCTCCCAGGACGACGAAGCCCTCGCCGCCCAGGATGCCTCCACCCAGAGCCTGATCAAGTTCTACCGCGCCAACCGCGAGTTCTGATCTCCGCTCCTGCGTCGCTTCAATCAGAACTCGGGTTGGCGCGCCGCGCTGTGTTGTTTGATGGTCGGTCTGGCGGCCGTCCATGGCGCGAGTTCTGATTCGTCGGTTCGGCTCTAGCAGCTGAACTCTGATACGCATGTGCCCCGGCATCTTCGGATACCGGGGCACATTGCTATATATTCTGTGCGACGTTATATCTATAACCTGTGAACTGGGGGTGGTGTTCCGGGTCAATGAGATCAGCCGTAGTAAACCGCTTCATTGCAGTATTCCTTGCATTTTCATGCGCACTTTTATGAGTGACTGGTACAAAATCAGGCGGACTTACAGGGTGCGGACGTTTTCTTGGAGACTGGACGAAAGGATTATCGTATGTCCGGTCCCGGGGAACGACGGCGCGTGGTGGACTTGTATTCCGCCACGCCGATGGCCGCGGCCCGGGTGGCCGAGCGCTTGGGTTATCCGACCGGGCAGTGCCTGGAATGCCGGCCGGCAAAGGATCCCGGGTATGCCGGCCATATGGCGAAATCCATCATCCCGCTGGAGACGGGGACCAAGGCGATCGAACCGGTGCCGGGCAGCATGCGGCGGAAGCGGGCCGCCGAACTGCTCGGCGCGGGCGTCGGCGCGGTCCACGACCGGGTCAAGGTGTATCGCGGGGGCGGTGTGGCCGCGTTGCGGCCCGAAAACAGGAACTCCGGCCAACCCAAAACACCGACTTGACTAAATACAACTTGCGCGTTTGCTGTACTGCGCCATGAAGAGGTTCTCATCCCGGTCAGGGAGTCCAAAAAACGTCACCACTTCGGTGCAGTCGCTCTTGCCTTACGAACTTTGCTGAAACTTGATATGTCTCCTTTAGCTTCAATTCATTCCGTTATTCTGATTATTGAGTTTGCGCATCATCTATATTGCCTGTTATCCGAGCAGCGGAGATTGCATATCATAAGAGGTTCCGCGAGATGTACCGAAACGGTTCCGCACTAGGGTTGATACGCCGATACTTCCACACCTAGGAATATTCTGAAATATTCTTGTGTCTTAACGTTGATGTCTTAGCAAAGGGAAGGAATACGCATGGCGGGCTCGTACGGTGCGGAAGCGACGCAGGGGGAGCGGTACCGGCTTTCCTTCACTGTCGGCGGACTTCTTGCCTCGCAGGGCCGGGCGCTTGCGGAAATGTATCTGAATCATCTGAATCATGCAGGCGGCGGCGACGCTGAGTGTTCTTCCCAAACCGAGGTGGGCAAGTCCATTGCCGCGATTCGCCAACAGGCCATCGAGGAAAACGTTCTTGCGATTCGCACGGATTCCGCGAACAGGCGCGTTGTGGCGGAAACTACTAGGCGGCTCAGTGCGCTCACGGTTGAGGAGCTTGCATATTTGGCAGGCCCGGATTCCTCCACATCCGACCGCGAGGCACTTATGTGGATCGCGATGTGCCGTTATTACGCAATCGTTGGGGAATTCGCCGGCGAAGTACTTAAAAAGCATTATCTTACCGGCAATACGCATCTGGACTTTGAGGATTATGATCGGTTCATTGCGGACAAAGCCACATGGCATTCTGAACTGGAAACCGTAAGCGAGGGAACGGCGAAGAAACTTCGGTCCAATCTGTTCAAGGCCATGAGGGAGGCACATCTGTTCGATAAAAATTCCGACATGGTGTTGTCTTTCCTTCCCAGTCCCTCTTTGGCGGATATTCTTAGAAAGAGGGCGGATTCGTTCGGGTATCTTCCGATGCGCGAATCGTCATTATGAGCAGGACGGGAGGATAGCGTGGCTGATTCCATCGCCGATATTGGATTTGTGGATGAGCGTCGTGACATTGATGCTGATTTCGCTCATTTATATGAGATCATGGAGTCCCGTTCATTCCGGACCAACAGCGGGCTGGCGGGAGAACAGCCGTATTACATCTATGACTACCCGCCCATGCAGGAGCTTGAAGTCGCCGAGCATATCAAGCAGTTGGCGAATCGTCTGCAGACGATGACGCCGAAAGATGATGGCGATTACGCTCCGCAAGTGCTTACGTTGGATTTGTACGACATTGCTTTGGAGATTCTTGAGAAGCGTGGCATTTTGGATCGCATATTCAGAAGGGAGGAAAAACGCCACAAAAAGGTTTCATCGGATGTTCACACGGATAACTTCTTGAGATTGCTCGACAATATACTGGGGGCCGATGCGAATCATCTGCCCGATACCATTCGTGATCATTACGAGCAGGCCAAGAGCGAAGGCGGGGCCGATATCGTGTTCATTACGGGAATCGGCAAGGTTTACCCGTATATTCGTGCGCATACACTGCTCAACGCGTTGCAAGGGCGTATCGATGATCGCCCGCTGGTACTGTTTTATCCGGGTACGTTCACAAGAAGCGCTACTTCAGGATCGGTCATGTCGCTGTTCAACTGTTTGCCGGGAGACAATTATTATCGTGCGCAAAATCTGCGTGAGATGAGCGTGCGGCTGGAAGCATAGCGGTTTAAAGGAATGTCCTGTCAGCTGCAACATGACACGAGGCAGGATTTGCAAGTATTCGTTCAAAGAAGAAGGGACACAAATGAACGGGGGAAACGGCATCAGTTTCAAGGAGCTGTTCAGCAAGGACATTGACCGCAACATCAATGGTGTGATCAAGGCCAATGATGAGAAAAATCTTAACGATGAGGTCAACGAGTATGTGCTGACGGAGGAGATTTGCCGCAATCTGGCCAAATTCCTTGACGCATACAACGACCCGTCGAACCACGAACAGAATGGCGCATGGATTTCCGGTTTCTTCGGTTCCGGTAAATCGCACCTGTTGAAGATGCTGTCGCATATTCTGGGCGAGGTCCCGGCTGAACTCGTTGACAAGGGCAATAAGCCGACCATGAGTCACGAACAGATTGTTCATGCCTTCATGGGCAAGGCCGAAGCACAGGATGACCAGATGCTTGCAGGTCAGCTTGAAAAGGCTTTGACGATACCAGCCACGTCGATTCTATTCAACATCGATCAGAAGGCGGATAAATCCAATGCCTCCGACATGCTGCTGTACGCTTTTGTTCGCGTATTCGATGAGGCGCGTGGTTTCTACGGCAAGAATCCATACGTTGCGAAATTCGAACGCGATTTGGCGAGCAATGGTTATTTCGAGGATTTCAAACAAGAGTTCGAGCAGGTGGCTGGCAAACCATGGAGCGAAGGCCGTGGTGAGGCCGTGCTATGGGATGATGAGATCTGCGAAGCCTATGCCGCGGTGACAGGCAAACCGGAGCAAGACAGCATCATCCAACGGTACGAGGATACGTACACGATGACGGTCGGCGACTTCGCAGACGACGTGAACATGTGGCTGTCCCGTCAGGAACCGAACCGCCGCATCCTGTTCCTCGTGGATGAGGTAGGCCAGTTCATCGGTGAGAACAGAGAACTCATGCTGTCACTGCAATCCATCGCCGAGGATCTTGCCGTCAAGACCAACGGGCATGCATGGGTGGTGGTCACTTCCCAAGAAGACATGGATACCATTGTTGGCGATCGGACCAAGCAACAAAGCTATGATTTTTCGAAGATCCAGGGCAGGTTCTCCATCAAGCTGAAGCTCAACAGCGCCGACGTGGTGGAGGTCATTCAGAAGCGCTTGCTGACCAAGAAACCGGAATATGAGTCGGTGATGAACGAGCTGTGGGATGAGCAGAACGCGAACCTGCGCACCATGTTCGAATTCACTCGTGAGACTTCGAAATTCAGTAATAACAAGGCATACAGCAAGGACGATTTCATCGCATCGTATCCGTTTGTGAACTATGAGTTCGAGCTGTTCCAGAACGTGCTGCGGGAAATGAGCCGGTACAACATGTTTTCCGGACGCCACGCATCTGTGGGTGAACGGTCCATGCTGTCCACCATCAGCAGCACGCTGCGGTCCAGCCAGAATGAGATGGTCGGGGCCTTGATGCCGTTCGACAAACTATATGACGGTATTGCCGACGCCATCCAATCAACCTCGAACTTCCGCATCAACCAAGCCGAAAAGAGACTCGGCTCCGATATAAAGGAGCTGGGCGTGCGCCTGCTGAAGGTGCTGCTGCTGGTCAAGCATGTCGACGGATTCCCCACCACACCGCATAACCTGCGTATTCTGCTGACCGACCAGTTCGACATGGATGTGATGGAACTGGAACGGAACATCAAGTATGTTCTGGGAGAGTTGGAAAAAGACACGTATGTGCAGCGTGTGGGAGATACCTACAATTACCTGACCAACGAAGAGCAGGATATCGAGCAGGAGATCAAAAGCACGGACATCGACTCCAGCAAGGAAATCGACGAGCTGAAGAAGATCCTGGTCAGTGACGTGCTCGGCAAGATGACCGTGGCATACGGCGAGCAGCGTGCCCAGTTCCGCTATGGTTTGCGCATCGATGGGGTGCAACAGTCCGCGCAGCAGCTCATCTGGCTGAACGTGGTCACATCGACCAATGCGCAGGACCGTGCGGACGCCATTCGCATGGGCATGGGCATGCGCGACACCATCACTTTGCTGTTGGATATGTCCGACAGGACACTGTTCGATGATCTGCGCATGTACGTGAAAACCTACACATACCTCATGCGCACCGACAAGAACAGCCAGTCAGAAGTGCGCCAGCAGATCATCTCCCGCAAGAGCGTCGCCAATGAAAGGCTTTACACGGAGCTGCGTACCCGCATCGTCAAAGCCGCGGCCAATGGCGAGTTCGACTATAACGGCGGAAAAGTGGAAGTGAAATCCACCGAGGTGCAGGCGCGTATGGCGGAAGGGCTTGGAACGCTCATCGGCCGGTTCTACACGAACTTTTCCCTACTTGGTGGGCAACGATATGAGGAAACGGATCTCGCTCGCATCATCATGAACGCTTCGCAGCACCAGCCTGGCATGCTTGACGGCATGAACGCAGTGCAGGACAAGCTCGACGTTCCCGCCGATGATGTGTTCGCCGCGGTCAGTCGTGACAAAGGCAAAGGTATGGTCGCCACCGTCAAGAGCCTTCTTGATGCCTACGGCAGCGTTCCCTATGGTTGGCCGTATGCCGCCACGCTCGCATGCATCGGCCACTTGTATGGTTCCGACAGAATCACGCTGACATTGGATGGCAAGCCGGTGCAGCGCAGCGAGGCCGCTCGTTTGCTTAGGGAAACGAAGAAGCAGGATTCCATCCGAGTGGATCTGCCACGCGTATTCGACACGAGAAAAGTTTCACAGCTGCGTGACTTCGCCAGGGATTTCCTTGGGCTCACCGCCGCGGACCTGCCATCGAATGCGATTGATCTGGCGGAGACCGTTACCACGCGACTTAAGCGGGAAGCGGAGAGTTTGACCCAGCTGCGCGTGCGCAATGCCCGATTCGGCTTTGTGCAGCAGCTCGACAAGGCCATTGAGAAAATCAACTATGCCTCCGGAATGGGTGAGGACTGGCTGCTTGGCGATTTCACCGCACAAGAAACCGAAAACGGTTCCGAGGAACTGCTCGAGTTTAAAGAAGACGTAATCGACCCGATTGTCGCTTTCCTCAACGGCTCCCAATCCAGGATTCTTGCAGACGGATTGGAATGGCTGAAAAACAACAAGCCGAACATCGACTATGTATCTGGTACTACGGCAGCAAGCCTGTACCAATCCGTGGAACAGCTGGCAAACGACCCGGACATCTTCCGTAAAACCAATAAATTCAAGACTGCCATTGACGACTTGCGTGAGGCAACAGGCGCAACCATCCAAACCGAACGCGCCAACGCGCTTAAAGACGTGGAAGATATTCGCGCCAGAATCCACGATTCCACCGAATATCAGCACGCAACACAAGCCGCGCAAACCAAGGTCGAGACAGAACTGGACCAAGTGGCGGAACGCATGCAGCACATACCGTTCATCTACAAAATGCGCGAAAGCGTACACGAGCTGAGCGAACGCACCTACCCACAACTCATTAATACGCTAGCAGCCTCCGCACCGAGACCGAAGACCGCGCTCGCAGGCGAGGCGCAGGTTCCAACCGCTATGACGACGGATGCGGACATTCCTGAATCGCGGCAAGAGGAGACCCCGCGCGTGGCCGTGTCGTTCGCTACCATCAGCAGACCTCACACCAAGGATGCTTTGGAAACCAAGGATGATGTGGATGACTTCCTTGATGCCTACCGCCGTGAGCTTATCGCCGCCATTGAGAATGGAAAGAAGATCCTGCTATGAACACGTCGAAACTGCAAGCCTTCGCAACGGATGCGCGCCGCCAGCTCATGAACGCGGTGCAGGCCCGGCTTGACTCCGCATTGGTGCCGAATTCCGACGCCCAGGTTGACGACCCGCGTGCATTCGATTTTCTGCAGCGTGAGATCGAGCAGGCCGGTGGCGGCGTAGAGGGCCGCAGACATGTGGTGGAACGCTATGCGTACCGATGGTTCAACCGCATCATCGCGTTCCGTTACATGGATGTGCACGGGTTCACCGGCACGCCGGTGGTCTCTCCAGCTGGCCTGACCAGCACGAATGGCCTGCCGGAAGTGCTTGCAGCCGCGAAACGAGGCGAGTATGACAGCAGGGTGTTCTCGTTGCGGGTGAATGATAAGGCCAAAGAGCGTATCGAAGGTTTGCTGAGCGGTTCCATCTTGGCGGATGATCCGCAGGGCCTGGCTTATGGTCTGCTGCTGCAATCCGAATGCCGGTTCTGGAATCGTAACCTGCCGTTCATGTTCGAAAACGTCGGCAAGGAGGCCGGCAGGGTGGATGAACTGCTCATGCCAGCCGATCTGCTCGCCGAGGGTTCCGTGTTGAGGAATGCGGTGGAGGTCATGACCCCGGAGGATTGCGGTGTTGACGATCCGTCCGGCAATGTGGAGATCATCGGCTGGCTGTATCAGTACTACATTTCGGAACGCAAGAACGAGGTGATGGACGGGTTCAAGAAGAACCACAAAGCCGGAGCCAATGAGATTCCCGCCGCTACCCAGCTGTTCACGCCGGATTGGATCGTGCGCTACCTTGTGCAGAACACCGTGGGCAGGTTGTGGATGCAGTCGCATCCGGATAGCCAGCTGCACAAAAAATGGGATTATTACATCTGGCCTTCAGAGAATGATGCCGCCGGGGATGAGGACATTCTCAAAATCCAGACCCCGGAGGACTTGACCGTCTGCGATCCCGCATGCGGTTCCGGCCACATGCTTACCTACGCGTTCGACCTGCTGTATGAGATCTACGAAGAAGAAGGGTATGCGCCGAGCGATATTCCCGGATTGATTCTCAAACACAACCTGTACGGCATGGAAATCGACGAGAGAGCCGCAAGCCTTGCCGCCTTTGCCCTGACCATGAAGGCACGCTCCCGTTCTCGCAGATTCTTCAAAAAACAAGTGGAGCCGAACATTCAGCGCATTGCGCCGATTTCGTTCGAGGAAAGCGATGTCGCCGATCTGAATGACCTATACCAAGTGGATTTGGACTTCACGGTATGGAATACCTATGCGAAGGCGGATGTGTACGGTTCGCTGATTGAGCCGCCGCAGGAGCTTGTTGATCTTGCCGCATCGGCAGAAGATGCTGAAGCCGAAACCACATTGTTTGACTCGCTTCTGCGTGAACGCGTGGAGGGGGTTTTCGCCCAGACAAGGTATCTCGCACGTAAATACGCGGCAGTGGTGGCGAACCCGCCATACATGGGCGCAAAGAACATGAGCGGCGAGCTCAAACAGTTCGTGCAGGATCGCTATGAGGATGGTAAAGCCGATCTCTTCGCTGCGTTCATTTACAGACTGCTTGAAATGGTGCCTGAACATGGACAACTTGGCTTCATGACTCCTTATGTGTGGATGTTTATATCCTCCTATGAGCAAATGCGTCAACATATTATTCGACAGGAACATATCAGTTCGTTGATTCAACTGGAATATTCCGGATTCGAAGGCGCCACCGTGCCTATTTGCACTTTCACTTTAGAAAAGGGGCATAGTGACAGGAAGAGTGCATTCGTCAGGCTCAGCGATTTCGTGGGAGCTAAGCAGCAAGGGCCTCGTGCATTGGGAATCATTGATGCGCACAATAATGAGCAATCTGCCCATTCGGGTATGCGCAAGTATTTTTTCGAGGTGAACCAGCACGAGTTCGCGCAAATCCCTGGCTCGCCAATCGTCTATTGGCTCGGTGAGCAATTAAGAAAAACGTTGATAAATCCAGCTTCGGACACTATTCTTTTCAGCGATGGTTTAATTAAAACAGGTGATAATCTCCAATATTTACGCTTGTGGTGGGAATTGATATCTACTGATGTAAATAATAAATCACGTTACCGTTTCTGTGCTAAAGGCGGTAAAGAACGGAATTATTATGGGAATTTAAATAACGTCGTGAAATGGGATGAGGAAACTCGTGATTATTACCGTTCAGATAAAGTAGCTCGAATTTCTCCTAAGTATTTATGGGATAAAGAAGGAATTACATGGACAAAAATTAGTTCGAGAGGTGGAACATTTCGCCTTCTTCGTAAGGAAGATATTGCTGAGACTGGAGGTCCAAGTTTATTCTTAAAAGATAATGTAGATGGCAATGATTTGTTGTCGTTCATCGGTGTGATTACATCTTCGCTTGCTCCATATATTTTGCAGGGGCTTAACCCAACATTAAACTATCAGACAGGGGATGTACTTCGGTTTCCTCTTCCTATTAAAAAAGAAGAAGCGTTGCCTAGTTTGGTTCACTCAATGATTGGATCTTCAAAAGAGGACTGGGATTCTTTTGAGACGTCATGGGATTTTCAACGGTTTGCGTTGCTTGACCCTAATCAGGGTTCACAAGCGGGAGATTTACTCGAAGATGCGGTAACGCATCTTCGCGAGTACTGGAATCGCGTATCCGAGGAACAGCGCCAGCGTGAGATCCGTAATAACGAGCTGGTGGCGGATGCGTATGGCGTACGTGATGATGTGCCGTGCGATGTGCCGTTGGAACGTGTGTCGTTGAAGCGTAACGTCGCATTCGCGTATCCGAAAGATACGCCGGAAGCGCGCAACGAGAAATTCGCCCAAGATGTCGTCAGGGAACTCATTTCCTATGCGGTGGGCTGCATGTTCGGCAGGTATTCGCTTAATAAGCCGGGATTGATCCTCGCCTCGCAGGGCGAGACGCTTGATGATTTCCACGCGCAGATTCCGAACCCATCGTTCGAACCGGATGTGGACAATGTCATTCCGGTTACGGAGACGGATTGCTTCGAGGACGATATTGTGACGCGGTTCCGCAGGTTCCTTTCCGTGGTGTTTGGCAAGGAGAATCTGGCCGCGAACATCGCCTACATCGAACAGATACTGGACAAAAGCATCCGCAAGTATTTCGTGAACGATTTCTACAACGACCATGTGAAGATGTACTCAAACCGTCCGATCTACTGGCAGTACTCTAGTCAAACCAGCAACAAGGGCTCGTTCAAGGCGCTCGTGTACCTGCACCGGTATACGCCGAAAACCACGAACGTGGTACTCAACTATCTGCGCGACTACACCGGCAAAATCGCCGACATCGCCGATAGCTTGGAACATTCGGATCGTGCCGCGGACCAGAAACAGGCCGCCAAACTGCGCAAGGCCGTTCTCGAGTGTAAGGATTACGAGGACCAGACCCTGTACCCATTAGCTACCCGCAACCTGGAAATGGATTTGGACGACGGCGTGCTGGTGAACTACCTACGCATGGGCAAAGCCCTTCGCGCCATTCCCTCCATCGAGCGAAAGCGAAAAGAAGTCTCCACCTGGACCTGGCCCGTTCATCCGTTGGGCAAGGAGTAGTTGTCAGCTTATGTGGATCACGGCAGATGTAAATATTCCTCAACAGTTACTCGACGCCGCCACGAAGGATGAAGTGGTTTTCTTTGTCGGCGCGGGAGTTTCATTTAATCCTCCCTCCAATCTGCCTTCTTATGAGCAGTTAGCTACAAAGCTTGCTGAAGAGGCAGATGAGCCTCTCCCTCATAATGGTGAGCAGTTGGATCGTTTTATTGGGATGCTGCCTGATAATTTTAATGCTCACAAGCGAACTAAAGATCTCATGCGTGGTGATGATATTCATTGCAATTCCACGCACGAAGCTATCGTCAGACTCGCTAGTAGCGTAAAAACTCCGCGCATTGTGACAACAAATTACGATCTTCTCCTTGAGGAAGCTGCGCAAAAGCAGAATTGTGATTTAGGCAGAAGCTATTATGGACCGGCTGTCCCCATCGGCAGCGATTTCTCAGGATTGTTGTACTTGCATGGTTCAGTGGATAGCTCTGATCGCGAAATAGTCCTTGATGATAGGGATTTTGCTCGGGCTTACCTTTCAGAGGGCTGGGCGGCACGTTTTCTACTTAAGCTATTTGAGACATACACGGTTGTATTCATTGGCTACAGCTTTGGCGATGTCATTATGCGATATCTTGCATTGGGCATTTCGTCCCACGCCAGACCTCGGTACATTTTCCTCTCTGAGGAGGATATGGACGGAAGAGATAATGAATGGCAACATAATGGAATTATTCCAATTCCCTATCCTGCTGCTAATGGGCATCATGCGTTAGTTGAAGCGCTAACCGCTTGGACTGATTATATATCCTCGGACTACAATGCCTACAAAAAACGTTTACCGGGCATTATCGAAAATGGCGTTCCGAAGGATGCTGTTGATCTTGACTATGTTAGGGCTGCGTTATCTACAGATGAAGGAGCGCAATGTTTTGTTGACATTATTGAAAGGGAAGAAGGTCAGAAAAAAGCAGATAAATCGAAGATAAAGAGGGAATGGCTGTCTTGGGTGATGAGTCCGGATGTTCTCCGGGAAATTTTTACGGAAAGAGATCCAAAAACTCAGAATGAAATAATCTTACTGAATTGGTTTACTACCAGTTTTGTGCGAAGGCCGGAAGAACTGGATTTCGTACTACATGTGCTTTGCAAACTGCAGTCATCAATGTCTAACTGGCTATTCGAACGATTGCATGAGTGCGTCAGCTATTGTATCAGTCAGAATGGTAGACGCGATTTAGTTCCAGCTTTTACGGTTTTAATGACTTCCATGCAGGGCCATTCCGCTCCATGTGCTCTTGATGAATTTGATTTCTCATCCATTTGCAATTCAGATGTCTCTCCTCAAATATTGTCTCTCGCTATTCGTCCTTATCTGAAGCTGGCGATGCCTTTTTGGGGGAATGGTATAAGGCCTAATGCAGAGATTGTATGGTCTTGCGACAAGGTAGAGAAAAATAATAGTGAGTTTAGTTTGGAAACGGAGGAATTCGTATCTTTTGCCGAGTCTGGTTTGCAAAGGGCAAGCGCTTTATTGCAGGCTTATCAGGGTGGAGATGAATACTCTCATTTGAGTAGGCCATCGATAGAACCTAGCGATCAGAACATGCATGTATCTGATTTGCAATCAATGTTTATTGATATTCTCCGTAATTATGCACATGCTCATAAAGATCAGCAGGATGAACTGATACATCGGTGGTGGAACAGCGGATCTGCACTTCTCAAACGTTTGGCGATCAATACTATTGCTTTTTCGGATTGGGATGCGGATCGTAAAGTCAATTGGATCCTCGATCAAGACTATCTGTTTGATGTAGACGCCCATCATGAAGTCTATACGGTTCTTAAAGTATCTGCTCCCGGCTTGGGAGAGAACTCAAAGATAAAAATACTGGAATATTTGAGGAATAAATTCAATTTTCTTAAGGAAAGATATTCTGACGAACGAACGGCGCTTTATGGGCAGTTCGATGTTCTTCAATGGCTTCTTAGGAATATGAATGGTGATATGGATAGTTGGCCTGAAGCTTGGCAATGGGCAAACGAGCTTGCCCAGAAACATGGTTTTTCGCCGCGCGAACATGCTGATTATTATGCTTATGCTGAAAGTGCTCATATCGTAACTACCGGAATCAGCAATGAACGCTTTATTGATCTTCTGACACATGAGCCCTCGATAATTGAAGAGAAGATGTTTGCTGGGCAAAATAAGATAGGCGAATTTGGTTTTACAAGCATAGAGTTGTTTAATCAGCAAATTCGTGAAGTTGTTGCGCATAATCCTCAAGTGGGATTAACACTCTGGGAACTTGTTAACCGGCATGAAGAGCATGCCTCGGTGCAGTATCGTTGCTCCATTATTCGTGGCTGGGGCATGGCGTTACTTGATGATTGTCGAGATTCAATTCTTGATTTGTTGAGGAATCTATTGCCGAAAGTGAATCAAGATGAAGTGAATGCAATATCAACTTTTCTGAACATGCAAATGGATCAGGGGAAGACTACAATCACTGAGAAAATGTTGCAAGTGATGAGTGACTTTGCATTGCAACTTTGGAACGAACATAGTGGAGCATTTACTTTAGGCAATGGTCAGCAATGGGAAAATGATCCTGTTACATGCTCTTTAAATTGTTGGCCTGGCGAACTTGCATATTTCTGGATAGAAAGAATACGTTGGCGGTATATTCATGATCCTGGTTCTTGGAATGGATTTGATGCTGATGAAAAAGATGCGATTCATCATTTCATCGAAGATGAAGGTGATTTTTCGCGCCCTGTTTGGACGGCATTACTTGTAAATATCAATATGCTTCACTCTCTTGATAATGAAGATGTGGAGAGTTGGCTATTTGATCTGATGGGAAAAGCAGGTACAGAATTTATTTGGAATTCGATACTTCCCAATCCGAATTTTAATATTCGACTTATTGATATTGTTTTCTATAAAAGTTGTATTGATGAGTTCGAATACTTATCCCATCTGAGCGAGTATAAAAGACAGAGTTTCCTTTTGCAAGTATTTAGGATGATAACCTATGGCGAGCTAAAAGAGAAGCAAAGAACCAGGCTTCTGTCCAAAGTCGTGACGGTTGAGAATGGCGCTTATGCGGCTTTGTTTATGGATCAGGTTGCTTGGGCTTTTGAATTCCGATTAGATTCCAAAGACAGAGATATGGTATGGGATCTGTGGCTTCATCAATTTATTGAAGATCGTCATGCCGGCAAAGGGCGGAATTGGGGTGAAGAAGAGCGAGTTGCTTTTGCTAAGCTGGTTCCCCTCTTGGGTGCGCATCTTAAGGAAGGAGCGGAGTATCTTTCTGACAGTTTCCCGAAGGTTACGGGGTATGATCTCAATGAAATTATCATGCTTGACAATATTGACTGCATTCCGCAAGAGTGCGCAGAAGCTTTTATAGCATTTTACATGCGTTTATTTATGCAGCCTGGTGTTTTCCATGTGTGGAAAGCAGGAGAATTATTGCAGAAACTGGCTAATAAATTCGGAATGGACAAAGTCGGTTCTTTAGCGTCTTTAGTAAAAGAAAAGCGTATCATTCCAGATACTTGGAATTTTTCTCCAAAGAAAGAAATACATAGTGATGGCAAGGAGGGCGAAGCATGAGCATTGAGACATTGTTGAATGGCGAATCCAAGAATGTGGAGTACAAACTCACGCCTCCCTCCAGGAGTATTAACTACACCAAAACCGCGGTGGCGTTTGCCAATGGGCAGGGTGGTTGCTTGGTGTTCGGCGTCGAAGACCAGACGCTTCGCGTGGTGGGCATTGCCGAAGACAAAGTGTTTACGGTGATGGATTCCATTTCGGACGCCATCGTCAATAGCTGCGAGCCGCTGATTATTCCCGACATCACCATGCATGATGTGAACGGCAAGACGGTTATTGTGGCCGAGATCGCTCCCGGCTTGCAGCGTCCGTACCATATCAAGTCGCTCGGCCAGGAACAGGGAACATTTGTTCGCGTAGCTGGCACCACGCGTCAAGCAGACCAGCCCACCATTCGGGAGCTGACCATTGAAGGCAGCAATCGGAGCTTCGACCAAGTACAATGCCTCGGATTGTCCGTAACGGAAAAAGACATTGAAGCACTGTGCGCAAGTCTGACAAAAACCGCGAAGAACAACGCCGAAGACCCCGCAAAAGTCAAAACGGTTACGGAGAAACAGTTGCTGCAGTGGGGTGTGCTGGCAGAACAAGACGGGCAATTGGTGCCTACCAACGCCTATGCGATTCTCACTGGTAATACGGCCGTCCGGTCCGTGGTGCAATGCGGAGTGTTCAAGGGAACCACCAAAGCTGTGTTTGTGGATCGGCGTGAGTTCACGGGCACTCCGCAGGAGCTTATTGAGGAGTCCTACCAGTATGTGCTGCGCAACATCCATATGGGCGCCCGATTCAAGGGCGTGTACCGGCAGGACGTGTACGAGATTCCGCCGGATGCCATTCGAGAGCTGATCGTCAACGCGATAGTGCATCGCAGCTATATCGACCATTCAAGCATTCAGATCGCAATCTACGATGATCGATTGGAAATCACTTCGCCCGGGCGCTTGCCGCTGGGACAGACCATTGAACGCATGAAGCAAGGTTATTCGAAGATCCGCAACGAAGCATTGGCCTCTGCTTTTGAATACATGGGCTATATCGAACATTGGGGGAGCGGCATCCTGCGCGTTCTGCAGGAGGTGCGTGATGCCGGATTGCCTGAACCGGAATTCCTTGGCGGCGATACGGATCTGCGCATCAATATCTATCGCAATGGCTCAGAGACAGGTTCTGATGACGGGATTGTGACGGGATTACGACGGGATTCGCTTTCTGATGACGGGATTGTGACGGGATTACGACGGGATTCGCTTTCTGATGGCGGGATTGCG
>CXPT01000003.1_pt1 | contig 124848 bp, 99 predicted proteins | sample 591731 | NCBI WGS metagenome assembly CXPT01 (sample SAMEA3491277, study PRJEB9169) | human gut metagenome | biome: ENVO:mammalia-associated habitat; material: ENVO:feces | place: Bangladesh | collected 2010-04-07 | reverse complement strand
GGTTGCTAATTTCATATAAGATATACATCTGTTGTCTGTTGCATGGCAGAAACAACATGGCCCCGTAGCTCAGTTGGTTAGAGCGCCGCCCTGTCACGGCGGAGGTCACCGGTTCAAGTCCGGCCGGGGTCGCTGGAATGGTTATGAAGCCCGGTTTTGTCCGGGCTTTCGACTGTTCACTGGCTCTGTAGCTCAGTTGGTAGAGCGAGCGACTGAAAATCGCTAGGTCAGCGGATCGATGCCGCTCGGAGCCACCACAGGAAAGCCCCGCATGATGCGGGGCTTTTCGTTGTTGCGAGGGGTGTCAGGCCTGCCACCATTGGCGCAACGGATACCACTTGCCGTCCGGGTGGCCCACACGGTCTGGCTTGGCGGCCAGGAACTGGTGAATTTGAATGCCGTCGAGCTCGAAGTTCAGGGCGCAGGCGGCCATATACATGCCCCACACCTTGGCACGCTCGAATCCGACCTGCTTGACCGCGTCATCCCAGTGCTCGGAGAGATTCTGGTTCCAGTGATGCAGGGTGAGCGCGTAATGCTGACGCAGGTTCTCCTGGTGCACCACGTTGAAACCGGCGTCATGAATGCATGATTCGATGAAGCCGGGCGCGCCGAGGTCGCCATCCGGGAAGATGTAGCGATCGAGGAATTCGTCGGTGCCGGGCTTGCCGTGTGGCTTGTCATGGCTGATGGTGATCTGGTGGTTCACCAAGCGGCCCATCGGCTTCAGCAGGCGGAACATCTCCTCGAAGTAGCTTTGGTAGTTCTTGACGCCCACGTGCTCCATCATGCCGATTGAGCAGATGCCATCGAAGTCATGCTCAGGCACCTCGCGATAATCCTGCACGCGTACCTCGGCCAGATCCTGCAATCCCTCACGGGCGATCCACTCGTTGGCGTATGCGGCCTGTTCCTTGGACAGCGTGACGCCCAGCGCCTTGATGCCGCGGCGGGCTGCGGTGATGACCATCGAACCCCATCCGCAGCCGATATCGAGCAGTCGTTCGCCTGGCTTCAGATCCAGCTTGTCGAGAATCAGGCGCAGCTTGTTGGCCTGTGCGTCTTCAAGGCTCATATGCTCGTTGTCGAACACCGCGCAGGTGTAGGTCATGGACGGACCTAGGAAGTCGGCATAGAACTCGTTAGACATGTCGTAATGGAAGCTGACGGTTTCCGAATCGGCCTTTTCGGTATGTGGCATCAGGCCGCGCTTAATGCGGGCGAACTTGCTCGGTCCCTCGGTGGAAGGCACCGGCGGCTTCTTGAAGCCATGGCTGAGTATTCCTGCGGATACGCGGGCGATGGAAGCAGGAGTGAGCGGCTTGACGTACTTGGACAGGGAAATCAGCTTGCGCATGGCAGGGTACGGATCGGCATAGTCGATGCCTTCCACGTCAAAATCGCCCAGAATATACGCGCGCACAATACCGATTTCGTTCGGATGAGCGAGCAGCTGATACATGCAATTCGGGGTGGCGACGTTGACTTTCAGATCGGCGTCTGCCGGTCCGAAATGAGAGCCATCGAAAGCGTCGATGCGAACAGGGGTGGCGGGATCGAGAAATAGGGATGCCATCTCGCCGACTGTCATAGCCTTGCCGTTTGCCATTATCTACCTCATTCCACTACCTGTGATCGCCCCAACTGCGACGTATCTTAGTCCTCTTCTAGAAGTAGAAAACGGTGAGCGAGTCATCTGATGACCCCGTTCGCGTTCGGCTGATGGAATTGGTCAGGTGTGCCCCGTATGCCGGACTCCCTCATTTCTTATCGCTGCAACTTATTGAGACAGAATCTCAATAAGCGCGGAATTTCGCCGTTTTGCCATTATTTTCAGCGTTGTTTTTTCAGCGTGTTTTCAGGTTAACGTTAACATTCGGAGTACACTGGGGAACCGTTGAACCGCTCAATGACAGAGTGGCTCATCGGTTAATGAACGAGCTCAAAAGGAGAGCACTTATGGTCTATCGCATGATTTTCAACCAGACTGCATACTTCGGTCGCGGCGCCATCAAGGAGATTCCGGCTGTTGCCAAGCAGCATGGCTTCACGAAGGCGTTCATCGTCACCGACCCGGTGCTTTTGGAGACCGGCACGGCGGAGAAGGTCACCAAGGTTTTGGACGAGGCCGGCCTGCCCTATGAGGTGTTCTCCAACGTCAAGCCGAACCCGCCGGTCGAGTGCATCAAGGATGGCGTGGCCAAGTTCGCCGAATCCGGCGCCGACTTCCTGATTGGTCTGGGCGGCGGTTCCCCGCAGGATACCTGCAAGGGCATCGGCATCATCACCGCCAACCCGGAGTTCGCCGATGTGCTCTCCCTCGAGGGCGTGGCCGACACCAAGAACCCGTCCGTCCCGATCTTCGGCGTGCCCACCACCGCTGGCACCGCCTCCGAGACCACCATCAACTATGTGGTCACCGATACCGCCAACAAGCGTAAGTTCGTGGCCGTCGACCCGCATGACATCCCGATTGTCGCTTTTGTGGACCCGGATCTGACCGACTCCATGCCGCGCGGCCTGAAGGTGGCCACCGGTCTGGATGCCCTGACCCACGCCATCGAGGGCTACATCACCCCGGGTGCTTGGAGCCTGTCTGACTGCCTGTCCATGCAGACCATCCGCATGATTGCCAAGAACCTGGCCAAGTCCGCCGATGGCGATATCCCGGCCGGCGAGCAGATGGCCTACGCCTCCTACATCACCGGTATGGCTTACTCCAACGTCGGCCTTGGTCTGGTGCACGGCATGGCTCACCCGCTGGGCGGTCGTCTGGGCGTGGCCCACGGTGTGGCCAACGGTATTCTGCTGGCTCCGGTCATGGAATACAACAAGGACTTCACTGGTGAGAAGTACCGCGACATCGCCGATGCCTTCGGCGTTGAGGATGCCTACACTGGCGATCTGGAGAAGGTGCGTGAGGAGGCCGTGCAGGCCGTCCACAAGCTCACCGTGGATCTGAAGAACCCGACCACGATCTCCGAGGTCGGTGCCACCGAGGCCGATCTGGCTCCGCTGGCCCACGATGCCTTCAACGACGTGTGCACGCCGGGCAACCCGCGTCAGGCCACCGAAGAGGACATCCTGAAGATCTACACCTCGCTGATGTGATCTGCTGAATAGCGTTGCCCCCGCTGGCGGGGCTGTCCGTCGGAGACGGACTGGGGGTGGTCGCGGTATTCCCGTAGCCACCCCCAGTCAGCTTTGCTGACAGCCCCGCCAGCGAGGGCAACGCTATATGCCCACTTATTTCTCGTGGCGCTCGTCATAGACCTCGTCAGTAGGCGTCTCGGCGTAGAGCTGCTTGCCTTCGGTCTCGGCCAGTTCCATCTGCTCGTTAATCCACGCTGCCTCAGCCGGATTGATGTCTGCAGTGTCCAGCACTTTCTGCCATACCGGATAGAACAGATGCATTGCTGGATACATGGCAGTGAAGAGAATTTCCGGCTTATGCTTGCGCCAATGCTGTGGATGCGCATCGAACGTGTTCTTGAATCGACGCATATAGTTCAGGAACGAACTGAGCGACGTATCCATGCGTCGAGCGCTCATCGCGGCAATCATGCGCGGCGAATATACGGTTTTCAAATCCTTGCCCAGCAGATGCAGCGAAATATCGATATCCTCATGCATCACGTCGGCTTTGTCCCGGCACACCTCGTTGGCGATCTGATGCCAAGCGGAAGCGCGCAAAGCCATATTCGAGCCGAACAGCAGCGGCTGGCCGCCGTCGGCTTTGTACATGCGTTTGCGCAGGGAATTGTCGCTCCTCAGGCCGAAGTGGCGTGAGGGCATATCGTAATACATCACCGGTCCGGTGGCGCCCATGGCCCCGGGATCCTCGGTGAAAATCCCGGAAACCACCTCCACCCAATCGGGGCGAATCATGCAATCGGCATCAAAACGTCCCAACACATCGCCGGTGGCGGCGTTCAGGCCGAAATTGCGGGTGGAAATCAGCCCTTGCTCGTCGTTCTGGTGCAGCAGTTTGACCGGCGCCTCGGGATGTTCGGCAATGAACCGCTCCACGATTGCGCAGGTGTCATCCGTTGATCGGTTATCCACCACCAGTACCTCATACGGCATAACAGTCTGGCGTGTGGCGTTCAACAGACAATCGAGGATGCGTTCGGACTCGTTCCACGCGGGGATGATAATCGAAACGTTGAGCATATTCCCAACAATAGGAAAGCGGGTGTACTCCGCAGGGATGACTCGAGCTTCAAACCCACTCGCTACAATGGAGAGCCATGAGCGAAAGCGCGCGAAACACAGATAATGTAGGCACTGCCGAAACCGCAGCTAGTCCTGAAGACGAGAACCGTATCGATTTTGGTACCCTGTTCCCTGCTAAGGGCGATCCGCGCCGGCCTCCGGAATGGTTCGGTCGTGCGTTGCTCTATGTAGCCATCGCCATCATCGTGTTCATGTTCTGCTGGCGCTCATGGGGCGACATCTCCTATCTGGTGCTGGACATCATCATCTCGCTGTTCGTGGCGCTCGCCATCGAACCGTTGGTTGTGGCGCTGGTGGCCCATGGCTGGAAACGCGGCGTGGCCTCGATGGTCAGCCTGGTGGGTGTGGCCGTGGTGGTGAGCGTTCTGTTCACCTTGTTCGGCAACATGTTCGTGCAGCAGATGATCGCCATGGTCAAAGGTCTGCCGGGCATGTACGAGCAGATACGTGAGTTCGTCGATCAGTACGCCACGTTTAAGATGCCGGAAATCAACAATCTTGGCACTGAAATCGTCAACAACATTCAGACTTCGTGGGTTACCGACTTTGCCGGTACCGCCATGAGCACTGTGGGTGGCCTGTTCTCCTTCTTGCTGAATCTCATGACCGTGGTGATGACCACGTACTACATTTCCGCCGCCGGTCCCAAGCTGCGCCGTTCCTTCTGCCAATGGCTGGCCCCCAGCACGCAGCGCCGATTCTTGCTGGTGTGGACTGTGGCCCAAGGCCAGATTTCATCCTTCCTGTTTTCCCGTTCCATCCTGGCGCTTATCAATGCCGCATGCACCGCGATTTTTCTGGAAATTCTGCATGTGCCCTATTGGCTGCCCCTGGCGCTCTTCTGCGGTGTGGTCTCCCAGTTCATCCCCACAGTCGGCACCTATATCGGCGGTGCGCTGCCGGTGCTGTTCGCTTGGGGCAATCGCGGTTGGACATATGCCGTGGCTGTGCTGGTGTTCATCATCGTCTACCAGCAGATTGAGAACCTGATTCTTTCTCCGAGAATTTCCCAGCGCACCATGGATATCAATGCCGCGGTCGCCTTCCTCGCAGTGCTGGCCTTCGGTTCGCTGTTTGGTGCGTTCGGTGCTTTCCTGGCCTTGCCGGTCACCGCCTCCCTGCAGGCCATCTTCCGCGTCTACACCAAGCGGTATGACCTGATTGATTCGCCATTGATGAATGATCCCGAACCGGAGAAGAAGTCCAAGATCGTCGAGGCATCTGAGGCCTTCGGCGAGCATGTGCTGCAGCCACTGGGCGAGCATATGCCGCGTGCTGCCAAGGGGTCGACGAGTCGGGTGCCGATGGGCGAGGAACTGCGTTTGCTGCAGGAGCAGATCTACGCGATTCCGGAGCACGGGGGAAGTGAAGACGATGGCGAAGATTCCGCCACGGTGGCTATCCCGAAGCGTGTGCTTTCGGCCAATGCCCGCAAGGGATTGCGCGGTACCGCTGCGGAAGATGATGACGATGAGCCGAATGCCTCCGCCATTCCTCAGCGTCACACTTCCACTGATGATGAGGCAGCCGCGTCCGATGCTGTACAACCTGAATCATCGTCAGACAATACGTCCGTATCGGACAACCCGAGAGCGGGGTGGCGCTGATGACATTGCTTACTGTGCTCGACATCCTATTGGTGATCGTCGGTGGAGCGGGCATGGTGTATCAGGGACTGTGCATTGTGATGTCCCTGTTTGCCAAGCCCGTGCGTTTCCCCGACGCGCCCATGACCAACCGTTATGCCGTGCTGATCTCCGCGCGCAACGAGGAGAACGTCATCGGCAATCTCATCGACTCGATTCAGGCGCAGACCTATCCCACCGGCCTCATTGATATCTGGTTGGTGGCGGATAACTGCACCGACAACACCGCTGAAGTGGTGCGTGCCCGTGGATGCCATGTGATTGAGCGGCATAACCTTGAGCTAGTTGGCAAGGGATATGCGTTGACCTATCTGCTGAACCATATGCTCGATACCGGCGCGGCAGATGACTATGAGGCCTACTTTGTGTTCGATGCCGACAACAAGCTTGACAAGCATTACTTCGAGGAAATGAACAAGGCGTTCTGCTCGGGCTTCAGGATCCTGACCAGCTACCGCAACTCGGTGAATTTGGCTGATAACTGGGTTTCCTCTGGCTCGGCGTTGTGGTTCATCCGTGAATCGCGATTCCTGTCCAACTCGCGCATGATTCTGGGATCCTCTTGCCACGTGGGCGGTACCGGATTCATGTTCTCCCGTGACGTGATGAAGCGCAATCGTGGATGGAAGTTCCATCTGCTTACTGAGGATCTCGAATTCACCATGGATTCGATTCTGCATGGCGACCGTATCGGCTACTGCGGCAACGCAATTCTGTACGACGAGCAGCCTGTCACCTTTGCGCAGAGCTGGCGTCAACGACTGCGTTGGAGTAAGGGATTCCTGCAGGTGTTCCGCTATTACGGTCCGGCCCTGCTCAAGCGAGCGGTGCGAGAACGCGATTTCTCCTGCATTGATTTCACTTTGATGTTGTGCCCGTTCACCGTGCTGGGTGTGATTCGCGTCATTATGGGTGTGCTGTTTGCCGCCTTTGGCTTTGTGAGCTGGCCGAGCCAGCTGCAATCGTTGCTTGGCTGGTCGAACGGTATCGTCACGTCGGTGCTTGGTCTGATGGCGCTGGCCGCCTTGACCATCATCGTTGAGCGCGATCAGATTGGTGCCTCCAACAAGGAGTTGCTCGCCTACGTGTTGAGCTTCCCTATTTACATGTTGAGCTATGTGCCGATTTCATTCCAGGCCATCTTCGCCAAGGTCCAGTGGAAGCCCATCGCGCATAAAGGCTGATGAGTCCCAGCGGAGCAAATCAACCAATTGCCCAAGGTTTTGTTTTGTTGAGGGCTTGTTAGTGGGACAAGACGTCGACTAACTGGAGATTTTGCTTCGTTAGTTGGGTCTCAGCGGGGCAAAACATCGAGTTATTCGGCAATATGCTTCGCTGGGAGGCCGTCAGCGGGGTGATTCGACTAGTAACCCGTGGTTTTGCTTCGTTAAGGGCTCGTCAGTGGGGCAAGACATCGATTGACTGGAGATTTTGCTTCGCTGGGAGGCTGTCAGCGGGGCAAAATCTTGGGTGGCTCGCAGAATTACCTCACTGAAAGTTTGTCAGCGGAGCAAAAGCTTGATTGACTTGTGGTTTTGTTTCATTGAAGGTTCGTCAATAGGGCAAAATATCGATTTACTGGGGGCTTTGCTCTGCTGAAGGAGTAGAGTGGGCGTATGAACTTAGACAATATCCAGGGGAATGCCGAATTTCAATCTGCGATGAGGCCTGGAGACGCACCTGCTCAGCCGCTGATGATGCCGCAACAGCCACAACCGCAGGCATGGCCGCCGAATCCGACTGCCGCGGTGTCGATTCGTGGCCTATTTAAACGTTTCGACCAGAAGATCGCAGTCAACGGGCTTGCGCTCGACATCCCAATTGGTTCGTTCTATGGGCTTGTAGGCCCGAACGGTGCCGGAAAAACCACCACGCTTAACATGGTGACCGGTCTGTTGGTGCCGGACGCTGGCACCGCCATGATTCTGGGCCACGACGTGTGGAGCGATGTCAACACCGCCAAACGCATGATCGGCGTAATGCCGCAACCCGATCAGATATTCGATCGTCTCACCGGCCTGCAGCTGCTCATCTACTCCGGCATGCTACGCGGCATGAGCCGTGAGGAGACCACTCGCCGCGCGAAAGACCTCCTGAATGCTTTCGATTTGGCCCAGGCCGCCAACACTATGGTCACCGATTATTCGGCCGGCATGACCAAGAAAATCTGCTTGGCCTCCGCGATGATTCACAGCCCACGCATTCTGGTGTTGGATGAGCCGTTCGAGTCCGTGGACCCGGTATCTAGCGCCAACCTCAAAGACATCCTGGTCGAATATGCGCAAACCGGCGGCACGGTTATCATTTCCTCGCATGTGATGACACTGGTCGAGAAGATGTGCACGCATGTTGCTGTGATTAACAACGGCATGGTGTGCGCGGCCGGCACGGTGGACGAGGTTGCCTCCGGCGAAGAGCTTGAAGACCGCTTCCTGCAGTTGGTTGGTGGACGCCATGAAGCGGCACATCTCGCATGGCTCGATGGTGGTCTATCGCATGATGGTCAGCCGGCAGTACAGCCCAATCAGCCGGCAGCGCAGCCTGTTGCGTCCACGCAATCAGCATCGCAACTCGTCCAATCAACCCCGCTTCAGTCCTTCACTCAGGAGACAGTTCAACCTCATCCTGATATTGTCGGCGGCTCGAGTAGCGCAAGCAATGCGGACAATGCAGACAACGAGGCCCGGTAATGAGTACCGCAATCACTCTGGTCCGACTGCGTTGGGCACTCACCCTCGCGGCGCTGCGCAAATCGGTATGGCAGACGGTTGCCTACGTTCTTTCCGCAATATTCGCCGCTGGCACCATTATCGGGACCGGTATACTCGCATGGTTCGTCGGTATGCTCCCGCCTTCCACCATGGACTCGGACGGCTATCCGTTCAACATTCTCGGGCCGGGCGGCATCGTCAACATGGTCGCCGTGCTGGTCGGTGCGACAATCACCGTATTCATCGGTTTGATTCAGCTCATGATGTTGGGCGAAGGGTCCACCATGAGCCCGCGCAAATTCGCACTCTACGGTATTGCAGATCGCAATTTGCAATTCGGCCTGCTGCTTTCTGGCTTATCCGGGCTCCCCGCCATCACAGGTGTGATTTCCTTGATGCTCTGGTCGCTGGCTTACCGTGCCATGGGCCCGGCAGTGGTGATCGCCGAGCTCGTTGCCGCACCGCTCGCCGTCATCACAATGATGAGCATTTCCAAAATGCTGATCGCCTTATCTACCACACTGGTGACCAGCAAACGAGGCAAAAGCACATTCTATATTGTGATTGTTCTCCTGTTCGTGGTGATTTGCCAGCTGCCGAATATTCTGGTTAATTCCGGCATCGCGTTCGGGCTTGATCCATCCGCATGGAGCGCCACCGCGGCGGTCATGGCATGGACCCCGTTCGGCGCGGTATTCCAATTGCCGTTCGATGTGCTGTCCGGTGCATGGTTGCCAGCGCTCGCGCGCATCGCCATATTGGTGGTTGCATGGGTTGTGTGCTTCATTGTGTGCACATGGTGCCTGCGTCGTGAACGCCTGACGGTTGGAGTCGCTGGGCAGAGCGCAACCGTGAAAGGCGTCGGCGCATTCTCATGGATGCCCGATTCCACGTCCGGCGCGATTTCCGCACGCGTGCTCACCTACTTGAAGCGGGACCCACGTCAGGTCATGATCTTCGCCATGCCGGTGCTGTTCATAATTATCTTTGCCTTCCAGGCGCACGGTATACACGCAATCGTCTGGCAGTCGATGATTTGGTGCGGATGGTTCATGTCCATTGTGGAAAGCAATGGTCTTGCCTACGATGGCCGCGGTTTCACCATGGAGGTCATCGCTGGTGTGCGTGGTTGGGCCGATAGGCTCGGCCGAGTGCGAGTCTATGTCGGCATCATGGTCGTCTACATGGCATTGCTGTATGTGGGCTGCGTAGTGATAGTCGGCGTGACTGCTGGGCGCTGGGCTCAGCCGGACGATCTCATCATCGGGTTGTTCTTCCTTGCCGTGGGCCTAGGTGTGGGCTTCAGCGGTCTTGGTGTGGCTGAGATAACCTCCTGTGTGCTCATGTATCCCGTGGCGTCAATGGACAAGCCGTTCTCCTCGCCGCAAGGCCGAGCGATGGCTCAGGGCTTCTTCCCGTTCGTCTATATGCTTGGCAGCATGCTGCTGATGCTGCCCACGGGTATCGCCGCCATCGTGCTGCTCGTCATCCATGCGGGGATTGCCGGCTGGCTGGTGATTATTCCGGTCGCATTAGCCAACGGCATCGGTGTTCTGGCGCTTGGGACATGGCTGGGCGGTAAGCTGTTGGAGGCGCGAATACTGTCGATCGTGAGCACGCTCGATTCATTCGCATCACTACAGAAATAACCGACCCGTGAGATAGGGAGTCTGATGACGTCCACTGCGATGTCACGTCGCCAACGGCGTGGAGCGGTGAATCATAGCGCGCGCCGATCCGTCCGACGCACGATTACTGTAATCATCTCCGTGCTGATAACGATTGCGCTATTCGCGGGCTACTGCATTGCAGATGTGTACGATGTCATGCCTGGTATGCTCACCCTCAAACCGGTCGACGCCCCCACTTTCGCTGACCCCGTTTCGGCCAAGCAAGGCGGCACCATCGCCGGTTCCCTTGACACTACCAAGACTATCGACGCCGCGGCTGCGGGCGAAGTGATGAACGAGCTGCTGGCGGCTGAAGGCGTGGGCTCTGATGTTTCGGTGGTGGTCGAGGATGCCCGGGGCACTGTCGCCGCCGAGCACGAGTCAGGCACGCCGCGCGAACCCGCATCCACTATGAAGACGCTTACCGCGCTCGCGGCATCATCCACGTTGAACATGGCCGCCACGTTGGACACGCAGGTGTTTCTTACCCAATCTGATACCGGCAGCGACACGGTGACGCTCAAAGGCAATGGCGACATGCTGCTGTCTGCCGGCGATTCCGATGCTGACCATATTAACGGCCGTGCCGGGCTGAACACTCTTGCGCAGGCCACGGCTGCGGCCCTTGCGCAACGCGGCATCACCACGGTGCACGTCAACTACGACGACACATTATTCGGCGATTCCCGCATACCCACGGGCCTGCGTAACGCCGATGGTGGCGTGCTCGGCGAATACACCACGTATTTCACATCGGTATCATCCATGGCCATCGATGGCGGGCGTCAATATTCCGACAGCATGCCCGCGCCCGCCAACCCGGATGACTCGGCCGGATACCCTGAACTATCGCAGCACACTGCAGCGGACGTCGCCGCGACGTTCTCCGGTCTGCTGCAACAGCACGGCATCACCGTGGAGGCGGAGCCGGCGGCACACGCCGCCCCTCAGGGCGCAAGCCCCATAGCTTCGGTAAGCTCCGCAACGTTGTCCGAAATCCTGGCGTTCATGTTGCGTCATTCAGACAACACCTTGGCCGAGGAGTTTGGCAGACTCACCGCACTGGCACGCTCGGAGAACAACAGCCCGGAAGGCGCCACCAAAGCGGTGCGGACAGTGCTTGGCAACCTCAAAATCGACATCAACGGTCTTACTATGGCCGACTGCTCGGGTCTGTCTCCTGGCTCGCAGCTGACCGTGCGCACATTGGCCGCCGTGCAGCAGCGTAACCTGACGGTCGGCGATGGAGCCCCTGCGGCCGAAGGATTATCGGTTGCTGGTCTGGTCGGTTCGGCGCGGAAGCGATACACCAGTGATGATGTCGCCGGCTTGCTTCGCGTCAAAACCGGTAGTTTGGATACGGTCACCTCGATGGCCGGCAATGTGTCCCGTACGCATGGGGGAGCGTTGTCTTTTGCGGTGGTGATTAACAATCCTGCGGATTACTGGGCCGCGAGCAATGCCATCAGCGCATTCATCACTAAGCTGGCCGAGCTGTGATGGCCGAACGGTAACGGTAAGGCGGGTGATGAGGCATGGCATATTCGGCTCGATTGCGTAAGGCGATTGGTGCCGTCCGGCTGGCATTGGAATCGGCCGGATTAGGGATGCAGTCGCCCGAATTTGCCCGGCATGGTGAGCACCAGGCGGCCCCCGACGCGCCTTTGGTGCTGGTCGCCTGCTCGGGTGGGCGTGATTCGATGGCGCTGGCCGCGGTTTGCCGAATTGTCTGCGCTAGTCTTGGTTTGCGGTGCGGTGCGGTGATCGTGGATCATGGTTTGCAGTCAGGCTCCGATCGGGTGGCGACTTTGACCGCTGAACGATGCCGCGATTGTGGCCTTGCCCCGGTTGCTGTTCGTGCAGCCAGCGTGCATGTGCAGGGCGAAGGCGTCGAGGCTGCCGCCCGTGAGGCACGGTATGGGGAATTGTGCGGTGCGGCACGCGAGCTGAATGCCGCTGTGGTGTTGCTGGCTCATACATTGGATGACCAGGCGGAAACGGTGCTGATCGGGCTGTTGCGCAGTGGCGGCGTTGATGCGCTGGCCGGTATGCCGCAGGTAATGCACCGTGACGGCATCATGTTTCTCAGACCGCTGATCGGCGTTTCTCGAGCCGAAACCACCGGCATCTGCGAGGATTTGAACATTCATTATTGGGACGATCCCACCAACGGCGATGATGTGGATGGCGAGCTGCCGCGAGACTACCCGCTCCGCTCACGTATCCGGCATGACCTGTTGCCGGCGATCGAGCGGTTCGCCGGTGCCGATGTGACGCAGCATATCGCCAACGGCGCACGATTGGCGAGACTGGACAAGGAGTATCTGGATCAACAGGCGGATAAGACCATGATCGAAGCCCTTGGCAGCACCCTGAAAACGGCGGAATCACAAGGAACCTCCGCTGCCGGCATGATGGACAAGTCGAATGATCTGGAGCGAGAACCCAGCTTGGTCATTGCCGTCAAACCGCTGCAATCGGCACATGAGGCAATCCGTCTTCGAGCCATCGCCCATGCTCTCTCCCGGGCTGGTATCAGCGCAAGTTCCGCGCAAATCGAGGCCATCAATCGCCTGGTCGTCGACTGGCATGGTCAGGGGGCGGTCGCACTTCCCAGCGGATATTCAGCAAAGCGCCAGAAACACGTCATTCGCGTGTGCCAAGATGGAGCCCATGCGAATCGCTGACGTTGAGGAAGATATTGACCACGAGCTGGTCAGCAGAGAACAGATCGATGCCAAAATCCATGAGGTCGCCGCGCGGGTAAGTGACGATTATCGTGGCAAGGACCCACTGCTGGTTGCCGTGCTGAAGGGGGCCGTGAACACGCTGGTCGAGTTCAGCCAGGCCATGAGCATCCCTGTGCAGATTGATTTCATGAGTCTGTCCAGTTACGGTTCGGGCACAGTATCCAGTGGTGAGATTACGGTTCGTCAGGATTTGTCCGCAGATGTTCGCGGACGGCACATTGTGATCGTAGAGGATATTGTTGATTCAGGACGCACGCTCGCGTGGCTGGTCGAGGAGCTGAAACGTCGTGGCGCCGCCTCCGTGGAGGTGTTTGCTCTGCTGAGCAAGCCTTCCCGCCGAGAGGTGGACGTGGATGTGAAGTACGCCGGCTATGAGATTCCGGATGAGTTCGTGGTCGGCTTTGGTCTCGATTACGACGAACGCTACCGCAACCTCGACTCGATCGCGGTCCTCAAGCCGTCCGTTTACCAAGGAGTGCAAGCATGAGTTTCCCCCAGGGGCCCGGTTCGGGCAACGGGAATAACCCGAACTCGAACAATAACCGCAACAACGGCAACCCATTCAACAACCCGTTCAACCGCGGCAACGACAACAATGGCCGTAAGAACGGCAATGAGAACAAGCCGGTCTGGCAGTCGCCGTGGTTGTGGGGCGCGGTACTGGTGATTATGGTCGTGCTGATGTTCCAGATGTTTGCTGGCAGCGGCACCAAAACCATCGACACCAAAGACGGCTTTGCGCTGTTGAACCAGGGTAAAGCCACCTACGCCGAAATCACGGATAACAAGCAGGTAGTCCGTCTTGAGCTCAAGAACGACTATTCCAAGAAGGATCCGGACACCGGCAAGGTGACCAACTACGGCAAGAACGTTCAGTTCTACTACACCTTTGCGCAGGGCGCTCAGGTGGCCAAGGCCGTGGAGAACGGTGATTTGTCCAAGGGCTGGACCTCCAACATCGAGCAGACCAGCATGATGAGCTACCTCATCACCTCTATTCTGCCGTTCATCATCTTCTTCGCCTTGTTCTGGTTCCTGATGAGTCGCATGGGCGGTGCCGGTGGCATGCTCGGCATGGGCGGCAAGAAGAACAGCGGCAAGCTGCTCGAAGGTCAGACCCCCACCACCAAGTTCGCCGATGTGGCCGGCGAGGACGAGGCCGTGGCCGAGGTGGAGGAAATCAAGGACTTCCTCAAGGATCCGTCCAAGTACAAGGCATTGGGCGCTCGCATTCCGCGCGGCGTGCTGCTGTATGGCCCTCCTGGAACCGGTAAGACGCTGCTGGCCCGAGCCATCGCAGGTGAGGCCGGCGTGCCGTTCTACTCGATGGCCGGTTCCGACTTCGTCGAGATGTTCGTCGGACTCGGTGCCTCCCGTGTGCGTGACCTGTTTGACGAGGCCAAGAAGAACGCTCCCGCCATTATCTTCATCGACGAAATCGATGCCGTGGGCCGCAAGCGTGGCTCCGGCATGGGTGGTGGCCATGACGAACGTGAGCAGACGCTGAATCAGCTGCTCGTGGAGATGGATGGTTTCGACAACGACACTAACCTCATCATCATCGCCGCGACCAACCGTCCCGACGTGCTTGACCCCGCCCTGCTGCGCCCGGGTCGATTCGACCGTCAGGTAGGCGTGGCCGCACCTGATTTGGAAGGCCGTGAGGCGATCCTGAAGGTGCATGCCAAGGGCAAGCCGTTCGTGCCGGATGTCGACCTGCACATGGTCGCCGTGCGTACCCCGGGCTTCACTGGTGCCGACTTGGCCAATGTGCTCAACGAAGCTGCCCTGCTGTGCGCCCGCGCCGGTGCCCAGCTCATCGACAACCGTGCCATTGACGAGGCCATTGATCGTGTCCAGGCCGGTCCGAAGCGCAAGTCCAAGGGCATGGCCCTGGAAGAGCTGCGCAACACCGCATACCACGAGGGTGGCCATGCTCTGGTGGCCGCCGCCCTGAACAACACCGATCCGGTGACCAAGGTGACGATTCTGCCGCGCGGCCGTGCACTCGGCTACACCGCCGTGATGCCCACTTCCGACCGCTACTCGCAGTCGCGCAACCAGTTGCTCGACCAGATGGCCTACGCTATGGGCGGCCGTACTGCTGAGGAGATCGTGTTCCACGATCCAACCACCGGTGCCTCGAACGATATCGAGAAGGCCACGAACATCGCCCGCACCATGGTGATCGAATACGGGTTCTCCGACAAGCTCGGTGCCATCAAGTGGGGCGACGACGATGACCAGACCACCGTGATGGACGGTCTGCAGCCGCGTAAGTACTCCGATCGCACCGCCGAGGTGATTGATGACGAGGTGTTGAAGCTCGTGGAAACCGCGCATACCGAAGCGTGGACCATCATCAACGAGAACCGCGATATCCTCGACGAACTGGTTCGCCAGCTGCTGGTCAAGGAAACGCTCAACGAGAAGGAGCTCGCGGAGATCTTCGCACCGATCAAGAAGGCTCCGGTCCGTCCGGTGTGGCTGTCCAACGAACGCCGCCCCGACTCCGATAAGCCGCCGGTGGAGATTCCCGACAGTCTCAAGCGTTCAGTCGGTATGAAGACGGAAGAGTGATTCGATGACTGTTCGGCCCGATCCGGCATATGGTTTCGTCCGTATGCCAGATCGGGCCGACGTCGTTGTAAAGCCGGTATCAAGGGAGAGATGAAGATGAACGAATATATAGAATCTTGCCCCCGCTGGCGGGGGCTGGCGGCGCAGCCGACTGGGGGTGGTTCTGGGTCCGAAAGTCGCCAGCGGGAGGAATCCTCATACGACGAAGAAGGCGTGCGTCAGGCAGTACGCCTGTTCCTGAAGTCGATCGGTGAGGATCCCGAGCGCGAGGGACTGGTGGAGACACCCGACCGCATCGCCCGTGCCTGCCGTGAGCTGTTCGCCGGCCTGCAGGCCTCGCCGGCCGATGTGCTGGAGAAGCATTTCGATGTGGATACCGACGAGCTGGTGCTGGTCAAGGACATCGAACTGTATTCGGTATGCGAGCATCATCTGCTGCCGTTCCACGGCGTGGCCCATGTGGGCTATATTCCGGCCAAGGATGGGGTGATGGGCTTGAGCAAGCTGGCCCGACTGGTCGAGGTGTATGCCCGCCGTCCACAGGTGCAGGAGCGCTTGACCCAGCAGATCGCCGATGCACTGGTCGAATATGCGGGCGCGCGTGGCGTGATTGTGGTGACCGAATGCGAGCACCTGTGCATGTCGATGCGTGGCATCAAGAAGTCCTCCGCCCGTACAGTGACCTCCGCGGTGCGTGGCCTGCTGCGCAACCCCGCCACCCGAGCCGAGGCCATGAGCCTGATTCTGGATAAATAGTGAAGGAGACAAGCTCCTTCTGATGAGGGAGCTGGCAGCCGTAAGGCTGACTGAGGGAGAGACCTCATCAATAAATTGGCCGCCTGCTGGCGGGGGCTGGCGGCGCAGCCGACTGGGGGTGGTAAACCACAGCCCGACCACCCTCAGTCAGCCCATGGCTGGGCAGCTCCCACCAGCAGGAGCAGAAAAGGAACACAATGACTGATTTGCAAGCATTGCACGACGCATCGCACACCATGGTGATGGGCGTGCTCAATATCACCGAGGACTCGTCCTCGGACGGCGGCCTGTGGTTGGACCCGGCCAAGGCCGCACAACATGGTCGCGATATGATGGCCGCCGGCGCTGACATCATCGACATCGGCGCCGAATCCACGCGTCCCGGTGCCAAGCGAGTGTCTGAGGAGGATGAACTGGCCCGCATCACCGGTGCCGTCAACGCGCTGATTCCGGCCGGTGCGGTGCTGTCCATCGACACCACCCGCGCGTCCGTGGCCGCAGCGGCTCTGGATGGGGGAGCGCAGATCATCAATGACGTCTCCGGAGGTACGCTGGACGCGAATCTGCCTCATGTGGTTGCCGACCATGACTGCCTGTATATCGTGCAGCACTGGCGTGGCTGGCTTGCCGGATCCAAGGGGGCGAACCCCGATCAGGACACTTCCGTATACGAGCATGGTGTGCTGACCGACGTCCATGACGAGCTCATGCGTCAGGTCGATGACGTGCTGGCGGCCGGTGTAAAACCCGAGCGTATCGTCATCGATCCCGGTCTGGGCTTCTCCAAGCCCAGCATCGAACATAATCTGCCGTTGCTGACCGGGCTTGAGACCTTCCGCGCTACCGGATATCCGGTGCTGATCGGACAGTCCCGCAAACGTTTCATTTCGGCGATGCTCGCCGAAGCCGGAGCGTCCGGCGAAAACGGGCCGACCATGGACCAGCGCGACGATGTGACCGCAGCGCTCTCCGCTCTCAGTGCCGAACATGGCGCATGGGCCGTACGCGTGCACGATGTGGCCAAAAGCCGCGCCGCCGTCATCACCGGCAACACCTGGCGCCAGTACGCCTAATCGCCTCAGCTCCCCTCTCTGAGGGGAACTGTCGGCGGAAGCTGACTGAGGGGTGTGCCGGCTCGCACTCCCTCTCGCTGCGCAAATATAAGGTTCGATAATAGGAAGCAAGCATTAATGGACACCATCACACTCACCGGCGTACATGCCAACGGCACGCATGGCGTGCTCGCCTTCGAACACGAGCGACCGCAGACGTTCGTGGTGGACGTCACGCTGCATCTTGACTTAGGACAGGCCGGCCAATCTGACGATCTCGAAGACACCATCGATTACGGGCGCATGGCCAAGGACATCGTCTCGGTCATCGAGGGCGAACATGTGGATCTCATCGAGCGGCTTGCCCAGCTCATCGCCGACCGAATCCTCGCCGACGCTCCGGCCGTGGAAGTCATCGACGTCACCGTACATAAGCCTCATGCCCCCATCGTCGTGGCTTTTGCGGATGTATCGGTGTCCATCACCCGGGCTCGTAGCGATTCCGGCAAGGCAGCTGCCCGCATGGATGAGGCTTCATCGACGGTGACGGGCGAATCATCTGTGCTTGCTCCGAATGCCATCAGTGGTGCTGCCGTGCCGCCGCAAACCATTCATAATGCAGTGGTGGCGTTAGGCGGCAACGTGGGCGAAGTGGAAACCACATTGCGTGCCGCCGTGCGGGAAATCGACGCGTTGCCTGGCACTCAGGTGACCGGCATATCACCGCTTTACCGTACCGCCGCATGGGGCATGGCCGACGGCACGCCGGACTTTCTCAACGCCGTGGTGGAGCTGGAAACCACAATGGGCAGCCATGAGCTTCTTGCCTCGTTGCAGGGCATTGAGGCCCGTCATGGCCGCGTCCGTGAGAATCATTGGGATTCCAGGCCGTTGGACCTCGACATCATCGATTATGACGGCATCACCAGTGCCGATCCGGATCTAGCCCTGCCCCATCCGCGTGCCTGGCAGCGTGCATTCGTCTTGGCCCCATGGGCCGCGTTGAACCCCAATGCCCGGCTGGCTGGTGCCCATGGCGGCCCAGTGGCGAGCCTGCTGGCCGTGGCGCCAGATCGCAATGCCGCGCAATTGGAAAGCGAAGACTGGATGCTGAGCGGACATGCGGATTCCGATACCTCAGTCCCCGCCGGCGGGAGCCGTCAGCCGCATGCTGACTGGGGGTGGTCAGCCGTAGAAAACCACCCTCAGTCCCGCTCCGCGAGTCAGCTCCCGCCAGCGGGAGCAGCGGAATCAGATGAGGCCGTCGAGACGCAACCCGTTTCGCGCAAGGCGATTATCTCGCTTGATTCCACTTCGCATGATGCGGAACGGCTTTTCCGGGAGGCCATCGTGTCCATCGACAGCATTCCCGGCAATCAGGTCCAAGGCATCTCCCCGCTGTACCATGTCAGTCGTTTCGACGGCCCGGATGCAATGAGTGCGGTCGTCCAGATCGAAACCAAACTGCCCGCCGCCGACCTGATCGCCGTATTGGGCAGCATCGAGGCCGCTCACGAGCTGACGGTGGACCTCGATCTGGTGGACATGGAGGGCGTGACCTCGGATGAGCCGAACTGCAGCGTCCCGTGGCCGTCCGCACGTAACCATGCGTCGGTATTGGCGCCTTGGTTGGATATGGATCCAGATGCCACTCTGGGCGGCGATCCGGTGTCCTTCCTGCTGGCCATGGCGCCGGATGCCGGCCGGGTCGGGTTGCTGTCCGACAACTGGGTGCTGCCGCCGCAGTAAGCCAGGCGCACGTTGCTCGGCGTAATCACGCTGAGAGCAAGAATCATGTTCAACCGGTAGTGTGGGCGTAGAACGTAAGGTAAGGAGACCAGTCATGAAAACACGGCGTACACCGTGGTGGCAGTATGTGATCGGTGCCGGACTCGGCCTGTTGGCAGGTATCGGCCTGGCCTCCTATGGCGAAAGCTCGGGGCTGTCGCTGATCGGCGCGCCATGGATCGTGACCGGATTATTGGCCGTACTGGGCATCATCGTGCTGGTCATGGCCCTGCAGGTGCACAAATACGCGAACACCGATCCCAAGAAGCGGCCGCATAGCTTCATCAACCCCACCATCGCCGTATACACGTTGGTGCTGGCCAAAGCGTTGGGCCTGGCCGGGGCGACGCTCGCCGGCTGGTATGGCGGCCAGATTCTGATGAGCCTGAGCCATATCGAGGCGGAGTTCTACGCACAGGCCGTCACTGAATGCGCGGTCGCCGCAGTGGTGTGCATTGCCGATATGGTTATCGGCATCATCGGCGAATGGCTGTGCCAGCTGCCGCCGAACGAAGGTCCGGAGAATCCCAAGATCAAAGAGGCCAAGCGTCGCCGCGACATGGCCCAGGCCTACAAGCGGTAATCCTTACTAAACCCCCTCTGATGGGGCCGAGCCGATGCCGCTATTCCTGCGGCACGCGCACCATGGCCTCCTGGGCAATGGCCGCCACCAGTTCGCCGGATTGCGCATACACCTTGGCTATGCCGAGGCCGCGACCGTGCGCGGCGATCGGGGTGTCCTGCACATACAGATGCCATTCGTTGATGTCGATATCGCGATACCACCACATCGAGTGGTCGATGGAAGCGTACGAGATGCCCGGTGTGGAAATCGACAGTCCGGCTCGGCGCAGCACCGGTTCCATCATCACCTGATCGCATCCGAGTGCCAGCATCGCGCGGTGCATGACCTGCGACACATCGACATGGCCGTCGGCCTTCATCCACACCATCTGCTTGCCGGAATCATGCTCAGCGGAATCCTTATCGGCTCGCAGCATCACGGTGGGTGTCACGTGGCGAATATCAAATGGCGACTTTTCGGCGTAGTAATTGGCGAACGGCGACTTTTCGGCGAACGGTTGCATAAGCTCCTTGGCGGAGGTCAGCATTTCAGGATCAGGTAGGTCTTCAGGCATCGGATCGGCGAACTCCACGCCTTCCTGATCGGTTTCCTGGAAGGAGGCGATAGCAGTCAAAATCGATCCTTCGGCTTGGGTGACATTGACGCGGCGAGCCGAGAACGAGCGGCCGTCGCGCAGGTTCTCCACGTCGAACAGCAGATCTTGCCGAATATCGCCGGCGGCGATGAAATAGCCATGCACCGAGTGTGGCAGGCGCGATGCGTTGACGGTTTTGGATGCGGCGACCACCGACTGGGCGATGACCTGGCCGCCGTAAACGCGGCCGGTGGGGAAGTACATGCTTTCACCGTTGATATAGGTGTGATTGCGGTAAGCGGAAGGCTCACCCAACTTCAACACTTTCACCAGATGATCCAGCGGAGTGACGGCGGTTGACTGAGCCATAGTGTTCCTCGATTCCTGTTCGATATTCGGTTTTTATTATTCCAACGTATGGTTGGCAGTCTATCCGGCGAGGGTTAAGAGTTTCGGGAGCGAAATGTAACGAGCCTGTTTGGAAGGTAAACGGCCGGTTATGCACAGCTATAGGAAAACCGCCCCTTTCGGGACGGTTTTCGACGAATACAGGCAGTATGCCTTGTTCTCAGGTTAGCTGTGGGCTTAGCCGCGCACGAGCTTTTTGTGCAGACGGTGCGGACGGGCCGCGTCCTCGCCGAGGCGAGCCACCTTGTTCTCCTGGTAGGCCTGGAAGTTACCTTCGAACCAGTACCACTTGGCCGGGTTGTCGTCATCGCCCTCCCACGCGAGGATGTGCGTGGCAACGCGGTCGAGGAACCAACGGTCGTGGGAGATCACCACGGCGCAGCCCGGGAATTCGAGCAGTGCGTTTTCGAGGGATTCCAAAGTCTCGACGTCCAAATCGTTGGTGGGCTCGTCGAGCAGCAGCAGGTTGCCGCCCTGCTTCAGGGTCAGGGCCAGGTTCAGACGGTTGCGCTCACCACCGGAGAGCACGCCGGTCAGCTTCTGCTGGTCGGCGCCCTTGAAGCCGAAGCTGGCCACGTAGGCGCGGGTCGGCACTTCCACGCCGGCCACCTCGATGAAGTCGAGGCCGCCGGACACGGCTTCCCACAGGTTCTTGTTCGGATCCAGACCCTCGCGGTTCTGATCCACGTAGCTGATCTTGACGGTGTCGCCGATCTTCAGCTCGCCGCTGGTGAGCGGCTCGAGCCCCACGATGGTCTTGAACAACGTGGACTTGCCCACGCCGTTCGGGCCGATCACGCCGACGATGCCGTTGCGCGGCAGCGTGAAGGACAGGTCGTCGATGAGCACGCGCTCGCCGAAGGCCTTATGGATGTGGTTGGCTTCAAGCACGGTGGAACCGAGGCGCGGGCCGGCCGGGATCTGGATCTCGGAGAAGTCGAGCTTCTTGTTGTTGCGTGCCTCATTCTCCATCTGGTCGTAGCGTTCCAGACGTGCCTTGTTCTTGGCCTGACGGGCCTTGGGGGAGGAGCGCACCCAGTCGAGCTCGTTCTTCAGGCGCTTGGCCAGCTTGGCATCCTTGGCGCCCTGGATCTCAAGACGCTTGGCCTTGGTCTCGAGGTACGTGGAGTAGTTACCCTTGTACGGGTACAGGTGGCCGCGGTCGACCTCGCAGATCCACTCGGCCACGTTGTCCATGAAGTAACGATCGTGGGTAACGGCGATGACGGCACCCTTGTACTGGTGCAGGAACTGCTCCAGCCACAGGATGGATTCGGCATCCAGGTGGTTGGTGGGCTCGTCGAGCAGCAGCAGGTCTGGAGCCTCGAGCAGGAGCTTGCACAGAGCCACACGGCGGCGCTCGCCACCGGAGCACACGTTCACTGGGGTATCCGGGTCCGGGCACTGCAGAGCGTCCATCGCCTGCTCGAGCTGGGAGTCGAGATCCCAACCGTCGGCGGCGTCGATTTCGGTCTGCAGCTTGCCCATCTCTTCCATTAGCGCGTCAAAGTCGGCGTCCGGGTTGGCCATTTCCTCGCCGATAGCGTTGAAGCGGGCGACCTTCTCGGCGATTGGGCCGAATGCCATCTTGATGTTCTCGCCCACGGTCTTGGTGTCATCCAGCGGCGGCTCCTGCTGCAGGATGCCGACTGTGAAGCCCGGGGTCAGCGTGGCCTCACCGTTGCTCACGGTTTCGAGGCCGGCCATGATCTTGAGCAGGGTGGACTTACCCATACCGTTCGGGCCCACGACGCCGATCTTCGCGCCGGGCAGGAAGCTCAGGGTCACGTCATCGAGGATCACTCGGTCGCCGTAGGATTTACGGGCCTTGATCATCTGAAACACAAATTCAGCCATATAAGTGTCTTATCCTGTCTTATCGTTGCAATTTCAACGTTTTGCCGGGCTTGGATTCCGTGATGACACACTGTGGAACGACGCGGCCGGTTTCGAGGGTTTCCGAACGACCCGTTTGATGCCGCCCGCCCCTGGATTTCCGTGTCATCGCGGCGCCTCGGTCCCAAGCAAAAGCACCTTGTGGATTATCCCATATCCCGTCTACACGATGCAATGGGGTTCTGGCGGGCGGGAATTAGCGATTCGGTCATCGGGAGGAGACGTGGAAGGTGGCGGCGATGCCGTCATTGCCGACGCCGGTAAATGGGCGCTGGGCATGCCCTGTTTCCTGAGCGAGAGCCCGGCCCTGTATCGTCTGGCGATTTGTCGATCGTTGCGATTCCGGCGTTCTGCCGGGCTTTCATTTCGGAATGACGCATCTGGAATAGTGCGGCCGTCTTTGGTGCTCCTCTCTTCAGTGATTCGCCGAGGTTACGCCCATGGCTGAACGCCCGGAATGTCCCGCGAAATCCGGTGAGACGGTCTAGGCCGCGGATGTACCGTGAATGGCGCATAGGCGTGTCGGTCGCCGCAATCATGGCAATGAGAGGAAACCCCGTTATGGATCATGCATCCCGATCTCAGCATCAGACTCAGGCCGATGCGTCTTCGATCTCTTCAACGAATCCGACGGCCTCGTTGCCACTGCCTGCCCAGACGCCGCCGTGGGGCGCGCTGTGGGTGATGGCCCTGGGATTGGCCATGATCGTGCTCGACAGCTCGATCGTCAACGTCTCCATTCCCACCATCATCGCCGACATCGGCATTAACCTGACCGACGCCCAGTGGGTCACCTCGCTCTACAACATCGTGCTTGCCGCGTTGTTGCTGCCTTTCGGCAAGTTGGGCGACGCCAGGGGGCGCAAACTGGTGTTTCAAGTCGGTACAGTGATCTTCGTGGCGAGTTCGACGCTCGCCGCCGCCTCGCAGGGTGCGGGGATGCTGCTTGCCGCCCGTGTGCTGCAGGGCATCGGAGGCGCGATGATCATGCCGAACACCCTGTCCACGGTGTCCGCCCTGTTCCGTGGCAAATACCGTGCCGCGGCGTTCGGTGTCTGGGGTGCGGTGATGAGTTCGGCCGCCGCCCTCGGCCCGCTGCTCGGTGGCGTGTTCACCGAGACTCTGGGATGGCGTTGGATTTTCCTGGTGAACTTGCCGTTGGGTATCGCGGTCTTTGTGTCGGCCATCTTCCTGGTGCCGCAGACCGGTGGGGACGCCTCGGTCGCCGGCGCCGCGGATGCCGCACGGTATGCCCGATCCCATCGTGTCGGTGTGGATATTCCGGGCGTGGTGCTGTCTGCCCTGACCTCGGCCCTGCTGGTGTTCGGTCTTATCGAAGGCGAGACCTACGGCTGGTGGAAGCAGACCTCCACGCAGTTGAAGCTCGGCGGATTGAGCTGGAATCGTGACTGGTTGTCGCCGGTGCCGATCTGCCTGATCGCCGGTGCGCTTCTGCTGGCTGCCTTCATCCTCTTCGAATCCGCGCGAGGCAAAGCCGGTCGGCCGGTCATGCTGGACATGACCCTGTTTCGCATCAGGACGTTCTCGTGGGGCAATCTGGCGGCTGCGGCCATCGCCGCCGGCGAATTCGCGCTGGTGTTCATGCTGCCGCTGTACCTCATCAACGCCCGTGGGCTCAACACGCTGCAGGCCGGTGCGATGCTGGCCGTGATGGGTCTGGGGTCCATCGTCGCAGGTGCGCAGGCCCATGTCATGGCCGCCAAGCTCACCCCGGCCGGCGTGATTCAACTCGGTCTTGTGATCGAGATCATCGCCGTCGCCCTGGTCGCGGTCCTTATGCCTGTGGGATTGTCGGTGTGGTGGCAGCTTATTCCCATGGCCGCATACGGTCTGGGTCTGGGCTTCGCCTCCGCGCAGCTGACCAGCGTGGTGCTCTCCGAAGTGCCGATCATGCAGTCCGGCGAAGGGTCGGCCACCCAGTCCACGGTTCGACAGCTCGGCACCGCCGTCGGTTCGGCCATCTCCGGCGCGTCGTTGGCCATGGCCGTCAACGGAGCATTGCCGGCGCGGCTCGAATCCCTCGGGCTGCCCGCCAAGGTCGGCGACGGTCTGGCCCAGGCGGTCAGCGGTTCGGCGGGTGGAGTGATCGGCGTGTTCCGCAGCGGTGATGGACCGGCGGCCCGGTTCGGCGACGAGGCGCCGAAGATTGCCGATGCGATGACTTCAGGGTTCATCGAAGGAGGTCAGTGGACGCTTCTGGTCGCCGGCATCATGCTGTTCATCGGTTTACTGGCCTCGGTGGCCGTGCGTCGTGCCGCGTCGTCGCACAACGTGCGTTGACGCATGACGGCTACTGTCTTATGGGGAGTGCGGTCGTGCGCGGTCGAACGATATGGTCCGCATACCGTCCACCGCACCTGCGGTCGGTTCGCCGGTGGAAGGAACGACGTATCAGGCGGCGTGTCATGATCCGATGATGCTGTAGCATATCTTTTTGTGCCTCATCGAGGCACGCACGGCCCCGTAGCTCAGTTGGTTAGAGCGCCGCCCTGTCACGGCGGAGGTCACCGGTTCAAGTCCGGCCGGGGTCGCCACCAAACTCCCGATGCATGTCGGGAGTTTTTTTGTTTCCTGCCGTTCTTCGATGCCATCCGCAAGGACGGTGAAAGTGAATGCATCCGATTCGACACGCCGTCCGCACCGATGCCGGCGTTGAGGGAGGCGCCCGTTTGCAGCGGGTGAAATGCATGAGGAAGCGCATCGGCGGAATGTTCGCGACGCATGGCGAACCACGGAAAATCCGCGGTGGGAGGTCATGGCGGCTCACTACTATTTTCGCTATCTCGTACGTTACGAAAGTCTTCAAGGAGTAAGCCATGACAACGCTCGCCATCGATATCGGCGGAACCAAGATCGCCGCTGCCGTCTGCGATGCAAACGACAGCATCATCCAGCGTTGGCGCGTCCCCACGCCGATGGACGCCGACGCCATCAACAAGCACATCGCCGAGATCTACCGCGAAGCCGTCGCCGCCGGCCACACCGATATCGAGGCCATCGGCATCTCCGCAGCCGGTAATGTGAGCGCGGATCGCAAGACGCTCACCTTCTCCGCCAATATTCCGGCATGGATTAACTACGATTTGTCCGAGCATGTCGGCGCAATGATCGACCATGCCGTGCCGGTCATTGTCGAAAACGACGCCAACTGCGCCGGCTGGGGCGAATTCGTGCACGGCGCCGGCCAGGGCAGCTCCAACATGGTCGCGCTGACCGTGGGCACCGGCCTCGGCGGCGCCATCGTGCTCAACGGACAGCTCTACCGTGGCTCCTTCGGCATGGCCGCCGAGCTCGGCCACCTGCCGATGGTCCCGGACGGCGACCACTGCGGCTGCGGCCTGCGCGGCTGCGCTGAGCGCTACACCTCGGGCACCTCACTGGAGAACTTCGCCAAGTCTGCCGTGCGCCGTCGCCCGCAGGATGCCAAGCGCCTCATGGAGCTGTGCGGCGGCGACATCGCCAAGCTGGAAGGCCCGATGGTCTCCCAGGCAGCTCAGGAAGGCGACGTACTCGGCCTGTACGCATTCGGCAAGATCGGTGAATGGCTCGGCCGCACGATGGCCGCCGTTTCCGCCGTGCTCGACCCGGACCTGTTCGTGATCGGCGGCGGCGTGGTGGCCGTCGGCGACATCCTGCTGGAGCCGGCCCGCTACAACTACCAGCGCTTCCTGGAAGGCAGCGCCTACCGCGCTCACGCCAAGATTGTCGCCGCCACCGCCGGCCAGGATGCCGGCCTCATTGGTGCCGCCAACCTGGCTCTGCGCTGACGCAGCCGACCGCAAGGCATTCGGTCTTGCGGTGACGCAGATGGCGGTGCGTAGATAACGCGCACGACGCAGATAGCAACGCGTAAATAATCGCGAACAGTACAGTGCGGTGATTCTCGTTATGGGAATCACCGCACTGTTGTTTTCCTCCCGAAAATGGCGAAACCCAACATGAGCGAATGGGTCGTTGGGTTTGCCTAGAGGTCGCATACCCTTACTAAAGGTAATGACTATTGGTAACTAAATGGAGGTTGGGTCAGCGATGAGCGAATCCCAGACCGAAACCAAGTCCGCGACTGAGTCCGCGACCAAGTCCAAGCCCGGCCGGCTGTCGGTGGATGACGTACGCAGTCTTATAGACGCCTGCTGGAAAGCCAAGACCATCACCGAACTGATGCCGGCATTGCCGAAAGGCATGAAGCCGCGCTACGTCCACGTGGTCGACGCCGTCTGGCATATCAACGAACCGAACGGGCAAGATACCGGCACCGCGCGCGTGGGCGATGTCAGCGCATTCCTCGGCGTCACCACGCCGAGCACCACCAAGCTCGTCGGCGAAATGGCCGACCTCGGACTCGTCGTCAAACACGCCGATGCCACCGACCGCCGCGCGGTGACGCTTACGCTCGCCGAACGCGGCTTAGATATCCGCCGCATCTATGTGGAGGAATATCACGCGCATTTGAGCCAACTGCTGGGCGGGTTGACCTCGGACCAGTGCGAAACCACGGTACGCACCTTGACCGAAGCCTTGCGACTCATGCAGCAGGACGCCAACAACCGGTAACAATCGGAAAACAATCGGTACAACCGGCGGCCAGCCCATCGACAACACCGAAAACGAACGAATGGAGGGGGCAAATCTTATGAACGATGCAGCAACACAGTCAGTAACGCAGCCAACGACACTGCTGTGGCCAGCGTGCTGATCTCTGGATTTTCGGCCGCCGCCGTGAACAATGGGGCGGATGCCGCCGACTCCTATTTCACCGCTTTCCCGCAAAGCATAATGGTGTTCACCGGCATGGCGGTGCTTGGCGTGATTCTCGCCGCACTCATGTTCCGCTTCTCCACTCGCCGTCCGCCGGAATTGCGGGAAGTCAAATAGTTCGCCTGCCGCGTATCGGTTGGCTTTATGATGGAATCGATATTCCATCACAGGAGAAGCAGGAGGACTATCATGCTTGAACCACCAGTCACTCCGATTCGCAAGGCCAACGACGGCCTTGAGCTGCCCGCCACCGGATTCGGCACCTATAAGGTTAACGGCCTGACCGGTGTGGACGCCATCAAGTCTGCCATTCATCAGGGCTACCGACTCATCGATTCCGCCTTCAACTATGAGAACGAAGGCGTGGTGGGCCGCGCTATCCGCGAATCCGGTGTGCCGCGTGAAGACATCATCGTCACTTCCAAGCTGCCTGGCCGCCACCACGCCCATGACGAGGCGCTGCTCACCATCGAGGAGAGCGTGTGCCGCATGGGACTCGACTACATCGACCTCTACCTGATTCACTGGCCGAACCCGAGCCAAGGTCAGTTCGTCGAGGCATGGGAGGCGCTGGTCGAAGCCCGTGAACGTGGGCTGGTCAAGCATATCGGCGTTAGCAACTTCCTGCCCGGTCACATTGATTTGCTTATTCGCGATACGGGCGTGACCCCTGCCGTCAACCAGGTCGAGCTGCATCCGTACTTCCAGCAGCACGAACAGCTGGCCTACGACAACGCGCATGGCATCATCACTGAGGCGTGGAGCCCGCTGGGCCGTGCCAACCAGATGCTGCGCGATCCGGACTTGAAGCGTATCGCCGCCAAGCATGGTATTTCTGTGGTGCAGACCATTCTGCGTTGGCATCTTCAGTATGGCGATGTGGCCATCCCGAAGTCCCTGAACCCGGAGCGTCAGCGCCAGAACCTCGATCTGACCGCCTTTGAGCTGGATGAGCAGGACATGGCCGACATCGCCGCGATGGATAATCCCGAAGGCTACACCTTCGGCCAGAATCCCCACTGGCACGAAGAGGCCTGATGCAACGCCCCATTATGACATCGCGCTCGTTCCTGCGCACGCCGTCCGAACCAGCCGAGCCTAGCGACGAGGCAGCCATGCAGGACCTCGTGGACACGTTGGAGGCCAACCGTTCGCGCTGCGTGGGAATGGCCGCCAATATGATCGGCGTGGGCAAGCGCATCATAGCTTTCGTGGACGAGGACCTTGGCGGTCGCGTCACAGTGATGCTCAATCCCGTAATCACCGCTTCGGATGGTGCCTTCGACACCCAGGAAGGATGCCTGTCTTTGGCCGGCGAACGACGCACGCTGCGTTACCGTCGTATCGAGGTCAATTACGAAGACCGTCGTTTCCGAGCGCGTCACGCCACGTTCACTGGATGGACCGCGCAGATCATCCAACATGAGGTCGACCACTGCAACGGCATTATCATCTAGCTATCTGACTGAATCCGGCTGACGGATTCGTTGCAACCGGTGGCCGGTCGTCCTCATCATGGCGGCAGACCACTTGTCGTATTGGCAGGCGTCGTTCGAAGCGGCAGGGTGTTTGGCAAGGGTCGGATACGCCTCGATCGCCGACTGTGGATGACACGCCGTAGAGCCTGTGGATGGTGGATAACCTCGTGCATGAGGTGCGTCGAACCGGCGGTTATCCACCTATCGATGGCATGGTTATGCACAATCGGCATCCCTTGGAATCATTGGATTTCCACATATCCACATGTTTGTTTCAACGGGTTGCGGCGGGGCGGAGGCTTCCGTACAGTGTGTCTCACGGCGGGTGATGCGGCCTGCCGTCCACACTTGATCGGAAGGACCGACCATGACCGAAGCCACTGCCGCCGTTGAAGATTCCGGAGCACCGGCAATCCTGGATACCAAGGATGTCGTTGATATGTTCAAGCAATGCAATCTTGCCGTGTATGCCGAGGCGCGGCGTGAGTTTTACCGTGAAGTCAGTTTGAACCCATTCAAGCCACATCCCGAGGGGCTGCTCCGGATGATCGAGTGGCAGTTTTGGGATTGGTTTTCCTTTGATTGCTCGATCAGCGACATCGGTCTGACCGGAGATGAAGGCTCGGATATGCGCGTCGAGCTGGTGCATAACAAAGATAACGGCATCTCACCGTTCCGGGCTATGGCGGAATACATGTACGCCGTCGACCCGCAGGTGGGGGAACGGAAGCTGCAGGATTTCCGGGATATTGATGACACCAATTTCGCCTCGATGTTTTGGCTCAAGGATGCCAATGCGGTGAAGGGGATAATGACGGTCGAGGACCTCATTAATGGTGGTGTTTATGATTTAGTAAGCCCACAAGCAGCGAAATATGACGGCGCACGTGGCGGCCTAATTGTCAATCGCATTGCCTGTGTGCGAGGCAAGTGGCAGGGTTGCGCGATTCCTATCTATGAGGCTCACCGGCCAGATGACCTCAAGACGGGCGAGTCCATAGCGCGAAGTTTCCGCCAAAGCGGATACCGGCCCGACTTTCCCGGTTTGGTCAGATTCTTCTACGGCCGGGCCAAGGATACCGGACTGGATTGGGAGGAGACGGTTGCCGCCCAGAAGGCCGGCATACTGAATCAGCTGATTGAGCAGGCGCGCGATTGATGGGGCTTTCGCGAGGCTGTCGTCCTGAGTTGTGGTCTCTGTTTTTTTTTGGGGGGGGCTTGGGCCGTCGGTGTGTGCTGGCGGCCCTGGAGCATGTTTTCAGCGCTTCTGACCGGGATGAAGGCCGCGGTCTCGGATGAAGAAGAATGCCACCAGACAGATGATGCACATGATGGCCACCATGCGGAAAATGCGGAAGTCAAGCATTGGCTGTTCCAGCCGCATCTGGCGCCAGATGAACAGTGTCAGGGCGATTACGCCAATGGCTAGAGATACCAGCACGTCCATGCTGCCCCAGCCGTTTCCGCCGGCAGTGGAGAAGCCGAAGAGCACACCGCCGAAACCGAAGGTCGAAAGTACCACGGACAGCACGTCGATATGCGGGTGGGTCGGCTCGCCCACGTTGTGCACCGTGAAGCAGGCGGCCGCGATCACGCCGCCGGCGATTGCCACCAGCAGCGCGAACATCCAACGCCAGCTCAGCCATTCGATCAGCAGACCGGAGATGGTGGGGCCCAGTGCCGGAGCAAAGGCGATGACCATGCCGAACATGCTCATCGCCTGTCCGCGGCGCTCGGGCGGATAGACGCGGAACAGCACGGTCTGCAGCAGGGTCATGAGCACGCCGGCGCCGCAGGCCTGGATGATGCGGCCTGCGAGCAGTAGCGCGAAACTGAGGGCCAGGGCGCAGGCGAGTGAGCCGGCGAAGAACATGCCCATCGCCGTAAAGAAACAGCTGACGTGTGGTGAAGGTCTCGATGAGGAATGCGGTGACCGGAATCATGATGCCGTTGGTGAGCATGAAACCGGTGGTCAGCCATTGCACGGTGCTGCTGGGCACGTTGAACTCGCGCATCAGGGTGGGCGGCGCGTACAACATCATACGGGAGTGGTCGTTTGTTATCCGTTCCTGCGACCGGGGTCGTGCTACACTTTGGCGAGTTGGCTACTCCGCAATCGCGGTAGGTCATCGTGGGGCCGTAGCTCAGTCGGTTAGAGCATGCGACTCATAATCGCCCGGTCCAGGGTTCAAGCCCCTGCGGCCCCACTCCTTTCCGACGGCGCAGCGTATTCAACCGTCCATATAGGCGCGTACAATCCGTAAGGTTCCGGTTCACGTCTGCCATAGGGGCATGACGACCCGGGTCCCCCGAATCCATAGGAGACGCAAAATGCAGCAGGGTATCCATCCTGATTACCACCCCGTTGAGGTGACGTGCTCGTGCGGCAACACCTTCGTGACCCGCACTGCCGGCAAGGAAGATCACATGTTCGTTGACGTGTGCTCTCAGTGCCATCCGTTCTACACCGGCAAGCAGAAGATTCTCGACACCGGTGGCCGCGTTGCTCGCTTCGAGAAGCGCTACGGCAAGAAGAGCAAGTAGCATACTTCACGCCAGTCCTATTCGGTCCGGCATGCTTTGGCATGTCCGCCCGAGGACTGGCGTTTTTGTATTCTTGGTGACCTGATTACAACCCAACCAGAAAGCGTGTCATGGCAGACGAACAGTTCCCCGCGGCGGCGACCGCACTTGAGGAGTACCAGTCCATCGAAGAGCAGATGGCGAGCCCCGAAGTCGTGTCCAATCCGGACAAGCTGCGCAAACTAGGCCGTCGTCATGCCGAGCTAGGTGCCATTGTGGGAGCCTACAAAGCTTGGTTGCAATTGAAGGATGACTTGGAAGCCGCTCAGGAGATGGCTGGCGAGGATGCCGACTTCGCCGAGGAAGCTAAGCGTCTCGAATCCGAACTGTCGGGCGCGGAAGAAAAGCTGCGCACTGCGCTTATTCCGCGTGATCCGGATGATGCGCGAGACACCATTATGGAAATCAAGGCCGGCACCGGCGGCGAGGAAGCTGCACTGTTTGCCGGTGATTTGCTGCGTATGTACACCCGCTACGCCGAGAAGCGCGGCTGGAGCGTGAACATTCAGTCCGAGAACACCACCGAGCTCGGCGGCGTCAAGGACGTGCAGATTGCCATCCGGGCCAAGGGCACGCCTGCTCCCGAGGACGGCGTGTGGGCTTCGATGAAATACGAGGGCGGCGTGCACCGTGTGCAGCGCATTCCTGTCACCGAATCGCAGGGGCGCATCCAGACTTCTGCGGCCGGTGTGATTGTTTTCCCCGAAGCCGACGAGGACGATGACGAAATTGAGATTGATCCGAAAGACCTGAAGATTGATATCTTCATGAGCTCCGGTCCTGGCGGACAGTCCGTGAACACCACGTATTCCGCCGTGCGTATGACCCACCTGCCTACCGGCATCACGGTGAACATGCAGGACGAGAAGTCGCAGATTCAGAACCGTGCCTCCGCCCTGCGCGTGCTGAAGTCCCGACTACTGGCCATGAAGCACGAGCAGGAGGCCGCTGAGGCGGCTGATATGCGCCACTCGCAGGTACGCTCGTTGGATCGCTCCGAGCGTATCCGTACCTACAACTTCCCGGAGAACCGCATCGTCGATCATCGTACGAATTACAAGGCATACAACCTGGATGCCGTGCTTGACGGCGACCTGCAGGCCGTAATCGACTCCGACATCCAAGCCGACGAAGCCGACCGTCTGGCCAATCAGAAGTGATAGTAGCGTGAGCGGGTTTGGCCGGTAGATACAATGCTCGACACACTCTAGGCCGTTCGGTCAAGCCTACGGTCGAGCATCGCATTTACCGGCCAAACCCTTACATTATGTGATAATTAAGGCACCGGAAGATAGGGATGTGATGGCTGCTGCCGATGTGATTCGTGATGCCGCCGTGCAATTGCGTGAGGCTGGCATTGAGACGCCTGAGCATGATGCCAAACTGCTCCTTGCCGAGGCGGCAGGTGTTGAGTTGCGCGATGTCGACAAAGCTCTGTTGATGGGGGAGGAGCTTGGCACAGCCGAACAGCTTGCCCGCTTCCAATCCATGCTTGCCCGCCGTGCCAAGCGCGAGCCGTTGCAATACATCACCGGTCATGTGCCGTTCCGCTATCTCGACCTGAAGGTCGGCCCTGGCGTGTTCATTCCGCGTCCGGAAACCGAAACCGTGGTGCAGGCCGGTCTTGACTGGCTGACTGAACACGGCATGATTCACCCGCGCGTGGTCGACTTGTGTGCCGGTTCCGGCGCAATCGGATTATCCGTGGTCAGTGAGGTGCCCGGTAGCCAAGTGTGGGCGGTCGAGCTGTCCCCGAACACCGCCGAATGGACCAACAAGAATCTGGCGGAAACGGCGAAGCGGTATCCATCCATCGCCTCGAATTACCAGCTGGAAATTGCGGACGCCACATCTCTGGCCACGCTGGCCCAACTGGACGGCACTATCGACATCGTTATCACCAATCCGCCTTACGTGCCCGAATCCGACGTTCCCGAACAACCGGAAGTGCGCGACTGGGATCCCGAACTGGCTTTGTATGGCGGTTCTATGGACGGCACGCTGATTCCCGAACGTATTATCGAACGCGCCTACCGCCTTCTGAAGCCCGGGGGCGCTCTCGTCATGGAACACGATGTGACTCAGGGAGACAGACTGGTGGCCTACGCCAAGGCTGCCGGATTCACCACTGCCTCGACCGGACGGGATTGGACGGGCCGCGACCGATACCTGTTTGCGGTTGCCTGAAACTCCATGCCTTCTCAAGTTTCATGAGGTTCTCCCCGTATTGTTCCTGAGGACTTCCTGCTCATTTCCGCAAATAATCCATCTCATAATAAGAACAGACTATTGCGGGTTCAAAGCGGGTCTGGTTATAACAGTCCGCGACAAACATCGAATGAGAGAGACGTAGATGACGGCCACAAGCCGTGTGATGCAGTTCTGTGGTATGTGAATTATGCGAACGGAACGTCTCACGCGCATATCCCGCGCGTTGATTGACTGATGAACGATGTTGAAATATTCCAAGGAAGAAGGAAGAGGATGAACGTGAAGTTCTCCATTAAGTTCATTGCGGCCAGCGCGGCCGCAGTTATGGCGTTGTCCCTTGCTGGATGCTCCGGCGGCAGCATGGATGACTCCTCCAGCTCCAGCGCCAAGGCAGCCGGTGATACCATCACCATCGGCACCGTGACCACCAACTCCGGTACCGCTGCCGCTTACGGCGAGGCCGAGGTCAAGGGCTTCGAGCTGGCCGTTTCCGAGATCAACGCCAAGGGCGGCATCAACGGCAAGAAGGTCAAGCTCGAGTCCATGGATGACAAGGGCGACGCCACCGAGGCGTCCAACGCCTACAACAAGCTTGTTGGCGACAACAACGTGCTCGCCGTGGCCGGTCCGACCATCTCCGCCACCACCGCAGCCGTGGCTCCGCTGGCCGACCAGTCCAAGCTGGTCACCATCGCCCCGGCCGCCACCTCCGATTCCATCGAAACCGGCAACTACCTGTTCCGCACCTGCTTCAAAGACTCCTACCAGGGTGAGGTCGCCGCCCGCTTCGCGGCCGAGAACCTGAAGGTCAAGAAGGTCGCCGTGCTCTACGGTACCGGTGATCCGTACTCCTCCGGCGTGGGTGAGGCTTTCGCCAAGGCCGCCGAGAAGCTTGGTCTTGAAGTGGTGGACAAGGAAAGCTCCTCCTCCGCCGACGACACCGAGTACTCCGCTCAGCTGCAGAAGATCCAGGCCTCCGGTGCTGAGCTGCTTTACGCTCCGTACTACTACTCCGTGGCTGGTCCGTACATCATCCCGCAAGCTCGTTCCGTGGGCTTCGATGGCTACGTGATGGGCCCTGACGGCTACGACGGCCTCAAGCTCACCGGTGACAAGGCCCAGTACAACAAGACCTACTACACCACCCACTACTCCGCCGACGACAACACCAACTCCAAGGTGCAGGACTTCATCAAGTCCTACAAGTCCAAGAACAACGCCGAGCCGAACACCTTCGCCGCTCTGGGCTACGACACGATCTACATGATCAAGCAGGCCATCGAAAAGGCCGGCAAGAACGCCACCCGTGAGGATGTGCGCAACGCCGTGGCCGGCATGACCTTCGACGGTGTGACCGGTAAGTTCACGATGGACAAGTCCGGCTCCCCGACCAAGTCCGTCATCGTGCTTGAGATGAAGGACGGCAAGCCTGTCTACAACACCACCGTGCAGCCCAAGTGAATCACCGCTGCATGATTCCAATCCATGCGCTCTAGTATGAGCGCGCGATATAGGAGAGTGGCCGGTTTCCCGGCCCTCTCCCTTTCGCGTTTTCATGGCGCATCATCAGACATTCAATAAACGCATTCAACACACAATGAGATTTAGAAAGGGGGAGCAGTGATGGATCAGATCATCATGTTTGTCAGCCAGCTATTCAATGGCCTGAAAATCGGTAGCGTGTACGCACTCGTGGCATTGGGCTACACCATGGTCTACGGCATCATCCGCCTGATCAACTTCGCCCACGGCGATTTCATCATGGTCGGCGCATATGTGCTGATGCTCACCATTCCCGCCATCGTCGCCATGGGCCTGCCCGCCTGGGTGGCGGTCATTCCCGCCATCCTGGTGTGCGTGGCCGTCGGCGTCATCGTCGAAAAAGCCGCATACAAGCCGGTGCGCGAGAAGGGCAATTCCATGACCGCCCTGATCACCGCCATCGCCATGTCCCTGCTGCTGGAGAACGGCTCTCAGGCCATCTTCGGTGCCGACTTCCAGACAGTCCCGACCATTTTCCACCTGCCGTCCATTGCCTTCGGCAAGCTCAAGCTTTCCGGAGACACACTGCTGACCATCGTCATCGGCCTGGTCATCATGGTGGGCCTGCAGCTGTTCGTCAAGTTCACCAAGCAGGGCAAGGCCATGCGCGCCGTCTCCGAGGACAAGGAGGCCGCCGTGCTCATGGGCGTCAACGTCAACTCCACCATCGCCCTGACCTTCGCCATCGGTTCCGGTCTGGCTGCAGTCGCCTCGCTGATGTACTGCGCCGCCTACCCGCAGGTGTCGCCTATGATGGGTGCCATGTTGGGCTTGAAGGCATTCGTCGCCGCAGTCCTTGGTGGCATCGGCTCCATCCCGGGCGCCATGATCGGTGGTCTTGCCATCGGCCTGATCGAGAGTCTGACCAAGGCATATATCGGCACTGTCACCGGAGGCCTCATCACCTCGGCATTCTCCGATGCCATCGTGTTCGCCATCCTGATCATCGTGCTGCTCGTCAAGCCGTCCGGCATTATGGGCAAGAACGAAGGGGAGAAGGTCTGATCGTATGAAGAAGACAATGCTTTCCACCACACAATCCTATGTGGTGTGCTTCCTAGGCATCCTTGCCACGTTCGGCATCGTGATGGCTCTGTGCGAATCCGGTCTGGCCGATTCCTATATCAAAGGCATCATGATGACCGCATGCATCGCCATCATCATGACCACGTCCCTGAACCTCACCATCGGTGTGCTTGGCCAGCTGACGCTGGGTTGCTGTGGCTTTGAGGCCATCGGCGCCTATGTAGCCGCACTGGCATCCAAGTACATGGTTGCGGCCGGCATCGGCGTTGACCCCACCGCAAGGTTCCTGATTACCACGCTGATCGGCGGCATTGTGGCGTGTGTGTTCGGCATCCTGATTGGTATCCCGGCACTGCGACTGCATGGCGATTACTTGGCCATCATCACGCTGGGCTTCGGTGAGATCATTCGTGTGATCATCCAAAACCTCAAGGTTGCCGGCGGCATGGGCCTTGACAAGGGTGCCGCGGGACAGGCCCTGATCGGCATCGAACGCACCGCCAACCTGTACGTCGTGTTCTGGATCATGGTGGTCACCGTGGTCGTGCTCTTCATGTTCGGCCGTTCCCGTTACGGGCGCGCCGTCAAGGCCATTCGCGACGACGAGATCGCTGCGGGCGCTTCCGGACTCAACACCACGTACCTCAAGGTGCTTGTCTTCGCGATTTCCGCATTCTTTGCAGGCATTGCAGGTGGCATCTTCGCCCAGTACATCGGTTCGTTGAACCCCACCATGGCCGGCTGGCTCAACTCCATCAACTACGTGATCATGGTGGTGTTCGGCGGCATGGGTTCGCTCACCGGCTCGATCGTCTCCGCCATCGGCCTGACCATCCTGCCCGAGCTGCTGCGTGCCTTCGCTGATTACCGTATGCTCGCCTACTCGGTGGTGCTGGTGCTTGTCATGATCTTCCGCCCGCAGGGCATCTTTGGTTCATGGGAGTTCTCGCTGCCCAAGCTCATCAACCGGCTGCTGCTTCGCGGAAACGGCAAGAACGACAGGGCTGCTGATAAGTCCGATAAAGCCGTCAACGAACCGGCCGATACAACCGAGAAGGAGGCTGCACGATGAGCAACGATACCCAGCCCATCCTCAAAGCCGAACATCTCGGCATCACCTTCGGTGGTCTGAAGGCCGTATCCGACTTCAACATGACCATCAACAAAGGCGAACTCGTCGGTCTGATCGGCCCCAACGGTGCCGGCAAGACCACGGTGTTCAACCTGCTGACCGGCGTGTACAAGCCCACCGAGGGCGATTTCTGGCTGGATGGCGAACACATGAACGGCAAGAAGACCTATCAGGTGGTTCGTGCCGGCATCGCCAGAACCTTCCAGAACATCCGCCTGTTCAAGCAGCTCACCGTTGAGGAGAATGTGCTCGTCGCCTTTGACGAATCGTTCTCCTACCATATGGGCGGCGCCATCTTCCGCACCCCGGGCTTCTGGAAGCAGGAGCATGAGATGCATGAGAAGGCCATCGACCTGCTGCGCATTTTCAACCTCGAAGGCTTGGCGGCCACGCAAGCGGCCAACCTGCCATACGGCCAGCAGCGCAAGCTGGAGATCGCGCGCGCTTTGGCCACCGGCATGAAGCTGCTGTTGCTCGACGAGCCGGCCGCAGGCATGAACCCCACGGAAACCGAGGATCTGCTGCACTGCATCAATACGATCCGTGATCGTTTCGGCATCGCCATCCTGCTCATCGAACATGACATGAGCTTGGTGATGAGCGTTTGCCAGCGCATTCAGGTGCTTGATTACGGTCGTACCATCGCATCCGGTACGCCGGAGCAGATCGCCAACAACCCGCAGGTCATCTCGGCCTATCTGGGTAGCGACAGCAATGATGATGCGGACGGCGACTCGACCGCCAAGGTCGAGCCGGAGCCAAGCATCGCCAAGACGATTCAAGAAGAGGGGGCACGCTGATGCTGGAAATCAAGGATCTGTGTGTCTCGTACGGCGCCATCGACGCGGTCAAAGGCATCAGTCTGAAGGTGGACGACGGTGAGATCGTCTCCCTGATCGGAGCCAACGGTGCCGGTAAAACGACCACCTTGCACACCATCACCGGTCTGGTTCCGGCCAAGTCCGGCAGCATCACCTATGACGGTCATGACCTGCTTAAGACGCGTGCGAACAAGATCGTCACCCTGGGCATGGCCCACGTGCCGGAAGGCCGCCATGTGTTCACCCGCATGAGTGTGCAGGAGAACCTGGAGATGGGTGCGTTCAGCCTCAAGGACCAGTCGAATCTCGGCAAGGATCTTGAGATGGTGTTCGGCTACTTCCCGCGTCTGAAGGAACGTCGCCGCCAGCTGGCCGGCACGCTCTCCGGCGGTGAGCAGCAGATGGTGGCCATGGGCCGCGCCCTGATGAGCCATCCGAAGACGATTCTGATGGATGAGCCGTCGATGGGTCTTTCGCCTCTGCTGGTCAAGGAGATTTTCGACATCATCGTCACTCTGCGCAAGAGCGGCATCACCGTGCTGCTGGTCGAACAGAACGCGAAGATGGCCCTATCCATTGCCGATCGCGCCTACGTGCTCGAAACCGGCAAGATCACGATGGAAGGCAAGGCCTCGGATCTGCTGCACGACGAGAAGGTGCGCAAGGCATACCTCGGCGCGTGACGCATGGTCTGGCACAGGTTGCTTTCGAATTGACGGTGACCGGGTTTCGCCCGGGACGGTGCATGCCGTTCGGAACGAAACCCGGTCATCGTCGTTGTGCAAGTCGGGGCACAATGGTGCAATGATAGATTGTGATGAATCAGGTGAACGGAGACGGTATGAGCGCAACGCGGAAGGTCACGGATGAGTCGTTGGCTCAGGCCGCACGCATCATTCATGATGGCGGACTGATCGTCATTCCCACCGATACCGTGTATGGCGTAGCCTGTGATCCGCGCAATGCGGCTGCCATCGCCCGCATCTACGAACTCAAGCGGCGTCCCCGATACAAGGCATTGCAGGTTCTGCTTGATTCCACTGACCAACTTGACGAGCTCGGACTCGAACTACCTTCGCCGCTGAACCGTCTTTCTGCCGCCTTCCTGCCGGGGGCGTTTTCGCCGATTGCCGTCGCGCGTCCCGATTGCACGTTGGAGACGTTGGCCGACACCGCGGAAGGCAGACCCGGCACGCAAGGCATTCGCATCCCCAACTCGGCGCTCTGCCTTGAGATTCTTCGTGCTACTGGTCCTCTGGCCGCTTCAAGCGCCAATCGCTCCGGCGATGAAAGCGCGCAGACCGTGGACGAGGCCGTGGAAGCGTTCGGAAACCAGATTGATTTGTATCTGGATGGCGGGCCCACACAAGGCCATATATCTAGCACCGTGGTGAAAGCGGATCCGTATGCGAGAGACGGCATTGAGATTCTTCGTGAGGGAGTCATTCCCCAATCCATGATTCGCAAAGCCCTCCACCTCAATGGCGGGGGATTAGGCGCATGAGGATTTACTTACTGGTCGCGGCCATCGCGGGTGGCGTCACCTGGCTGGTGACTCCGCTGATTCGCCACGTGGCCATCGAGATCGGCGCGGTTGGCGAAGTGCGCGCCCGCGATGTGCATACCATTCCCACCCCGCGTATGGGCGGCCTTGGCATGCTGATCGGATTTACCGTGGCCACCATCTTTGCCAGCAGAACGCCGTTCCTTGCGGGTCTGTTCCAAGGCAATTACCAGATGTGGGTGATTCTTGCCGGCGGCATTATGATCAGTCTGCTGGGCATGGCCGATGATTTGTGGGATCTTGACTGGATGTTGAAGCTCGCCGGTCAGCTGCTGATTTCCGTTTTCGTGGCCTGGGGTGGTTTGCAGATTATTTCGCTGCCGCTGGGAGGCTCTCTGATCACCGCATCCCCGAGCCTGTCCATGGCAATTACGGCATTCCTTATTGTCGCTTCGATCAACGCGGTCAATTTCGTGGACGGTCTTGACGGACTGGCTTCGGGCATCGTGGCCATCGGCGGCATCGCGTTCGCCATCTATTCGTACATCATCGCCCGATACTCGCCCAGTTACGCCTCGCTGGCCACGCTGATCGACGTGATGATGGTGGGCATCTGTGTGGGCTTTATCCTGCATAACTGGCATCCGGCGAAATTGTTCATGGGTGATTCCGGCTCGATGCTGCTCGGCTATCTCATCACCTGCGCCTCAATCGTCATGACCGGCCGTCTTGATCCGGCATCGATTCACGCCAGTATCTATCTGCCGGTATTCATGCCGATTCTGTTGCCGATTCTGGTGCTGTTCCTGCCGGTGCTCGACATGTGCCTGGCGATTGTGCGGCGTCTGGCCAAGGGGCAGTCGCCGATGCATCCGGACCGTATGCACCTGCATCATCGCATGCTGCGCATCGGCCATTCGGTTCGTGGAGCCGTGCTGATTCTTTGGGGTTGGGCGGCGTTGATCGCGTTTGGGTCGTTGACCATTCTTTTCTTCAAGGCGCAGCACGTTGCCTTTGGTATGGCGATTGCCGTGGTCGTACTGACCATCGCCACCATGTACCCGTATCTGAAGCATCGTATTCCGGAGATACAGGAAGAGAACGCTACGTTGGAAGCGGCGCGCCACAACGCGCAGCATGCCACGGCAGTGCATGACGACGTAACCCCAGAAACTACGCGTTCCGGAAGCGAATCGCTGCCGGTTACCGGCGCTGATTCGAGCGGACAGGAAAACCCTTCCTGATAGCAGTCCGCACGCGTTGAGCCATATGTGATTGGACGGTTCTCACACGTGTGTCGTGAAGGTCAGCGCATTTTCATATAGTGTTTACATGGCTACAAACCTTGATGAATTAAACGCCCAGTCGGCGTATGCCCCCCTTCCCCCGATTTTCGCCAAGCTCGGCCTTGCCTATGATGATGTGTTGCTGCTGCCGAACGAGACGGATGTCATTCCTTCCGAAGTGGACACCAGCACCCATCTGACCCGCAATATCACGATGAAGGCCCCGGTGCTCTCCGCCGCCATGGATACCGTGACCGAGTCCGAGATGGCCATCGCCATGGCTCGTAACGGTGGTATCGGCGTGCTGCACCGCAACCTGTCCATCGACGATCAGGCTGCTCAGGTCGATGTGGTCAAGCGCTCCGAGTCCGGTATGATTACCGATCCGCTGACCGTCAACCCTGAGGTCACTTTGGCTGATCTCGACAAGCTGTGCGGCAAGTTCCACATCTCCGGTCTGCCGGTGGTGGACAAGGACAACAAGCTCGTCGGCATCATCACCAACCGTGATATGCGTTTCATCGCCTCCGAGGATTACGACACCCTGAAGGTCAAGGATGTCATGACCAAGGAGAACCTGGTCACCGGTCCGTCCAACATCTCCAAGGACGACGCCCACCGCCTGCTCGCCCAGCACAAGGTTGAGAAGCTGCCGCTGGTTGATGCGGAAGGTCATCTGACTGGTCTGATCACGGTCAAGGACTTCGTCAAGACCGAACAGTACCCGGACGCCACCAAGGACGAGCAGGGTCGCCTGCGCGTGGCCGCCGGCGTCGGCTTCCTCGGCGACGCATGGCAGCGTGCCTCCGCCCTGATGGAGGCCGGCGTGGATGTGCTCGTGGTCGACACCGCCAACGGTGAGGCCCGCCTGGCACTCGACATGATCTCCCGCCTGAAGCACGATTCCGCCTTCGATGGCGTGCAGATCATCGGCGGCAACGTCGGCACCCGTTCCGGTGCCCAGGCCATGATCGAGGCCGGTGCCGATGCCGTCAAGGTCGGTATTGGTCCTGGTTCCATCTGCACCACCCGTATCGTCGCCGGTGTTGGCGTTCCGCAGCTCACCGCCGTGTACGAGGCCGCCCAGGCCTGCCGTGCCGCTGGCGTGCCCTGCATCGCCGACGGTGGTATCCACTACTCCGGTGACATCGCCAAGGCCCTTGTGGCTGGCGCCTCCTCCGTGATGCTCGGCGGCACGCTCGCTGGCTGTGAGGAAGCCCCGGGCGAGAAGGTGCTCCTGCACGGCAAACAGTACAAGCTGTACCGTGGCATGGGCTCCCTTGGCGCCATGGCTCCGCGCGGCAAGAAGTCCTACTCCAAGGACCGCTACTTCCAGGCCGATGTGACCTCCAGCGACAAGGTCGTGCCGGAAGGTGTGGAAGGCGAAGTGCCGTACCGCGGCCCGCTCAACGCTGTGCTCTACCAGATGCTCGGCGGCCTGCACCAGTCCATGTTCTACATTGGCGCACACAACATCGCCGAAATGCCGGAACGTGGCAAGTTCATCCGCATCACCGACGCCGGCCTGCGTGAATCGCACCCGCACGACATCGTGATGACCGCGGAAGCACCGAACTACTCCGGCTTCCACAACAACTGATCGGTTGATGCCCGCTAGCTTGCGCTAGTTAGGGGTTGATTCCTTGTGAAAAGGGTCTGCTTATGCAGGCCCTTTTCGCGTATGTGGCTCGAGATAGCTTGTATGCGCTGGGGTATAGTCTGAACTGTTCTGCATAAGCGATGACCAGCGAAGAAAAGAGGCACACCATGGTCGACAGCCATGACGCGGAAACGTACAGCGCGAAGGACTCGCGCCTGATTTGGATCGATTGCGAGATGACCGGACTTGACATCTTCGGCGGCGACGAACTCGTCGAGGTGTCCGTGGTTCCCACCGACTTTGACCTGAATGTGCTGGACGAGGGCGTGGATTACGTCATCAAGCCGTCCGAGAAGGCCGTGAACCACATGAACGATTTCGTGCGCCAGATGCACACCCGTTCCGGCCTGATCAACGAGTGGGAGAATGGCCTGAGCCTGGCCGAGGCCGAGCAGAAGGTCACCGAATACGTGCTGCGCTTCACGCCGGAAGGCGTGCGCCCGCTGCTGGCCGGCAACACCATTGGATCCGACAAGAAGTTCCTCGACCACTATATGCCGGACCTCATGAGTCACCTGCACTACCGCAGCGTGGACGTGAGCACCCTGAAGGAGCTCGCCCGCCGCTGGTACCCGGCCGTCTACGAGAACCGCCCGCCGAAGAATGGCGGTCACCGTGCTCTCGCCGACATCATCGAATCTTTGGATGAGCTGCGTTACTACCGCAAGGCCTTCATGGCTCCGGCCCCCGGCCCGGACGAGGCCGCAGCCAAGGCCATCTCTGCCGACATCGTCTCCACCAGCATCCTCAATAAGTAGTCCGCCGTACTTGGCTCCCCTCTCTGAGGGGAGCTGTCGAACGAAGTGAGACTGAGGGGAGTCACGGATGCGTACGACTCCCCTCAGTCAGCTCCGCTCAAAGAGTGGAGCCTAGAGAGGTTGATATGCGCCAAACCGAAGCCCTGGCCATTCTGAACGCCGGCGCGAACGTGTTCCTGACCGGTGCGCCCGGTGCCGGTAAGACCTACGTGCTCAACGAGTTCATCCGGCAGGCGCGTGCCGACGGGGCGAGCGTGGCCGTCACTGCGTCCACAGGCATAGCCTCCACGCATATCAATGGCCAGACCATTCACTCATGGAGTGGTGTGGGTGTGGCGACAAGTCTGACCTCCAGTCTGCTCAAGCTCATCAAATCCCGCCGCAAACGCAAGATTCAGGCCACGGATATTCTCGTCATTGACGAGGTCTCCATGCTGCACGCCTGGCTGTTTGACATGGTTGACCAAGTCTGCCGCGAGGTCCGTCGCGATCCACGGCCATTCGGCGGCATCCAGGTCGTGCTGTCCGGAGATTTGTTTCAGCTGCCTCCGGTCTCGGTATCCGGCCGCAACCGCGACCTCATCGAACCCACACCGGAATTCATCGCCAGCCGTGAACGGTATGCCCGTGCCGGTCTTAATCCGGAAGGCTTTATCACCGAATCGCTGGTGTGGCAGGAACTCAACCCGGTGATCTGCTACCTCACCGAGCAGCATCGTCAAGACACCGGTGAGCTTCTGACCGTGCTTACTGACATTCGTGAAGGCGACGTGACCCAGTCCGACCGTGACGCACTCGTCACGCGTTTGGGCAAGCTGCCCGAGCCCGGCCAAGTGGCCGTCCATCTCTTCCCCGTGAACCGTCAGGCCGACAATCTCAACGACATGCGGCTGAACCAGATCATGCTCGAGCCTCATGAGTTCCATGCCGAAACCGCAGGACCGGCCAATCTGGTCGATCGGCTCAAGAAGAACATGCTCGCCCCCGAGCGGCTCGTGCTCAAGGAAGGCGCGGCCATCATGGCTCTGCGCAATGACCCCGACCGCCAGTATGTCAATGGTTCGCTCGGCACCGTGCGCGGCTTTGCGCAGGAGAACAAAGGCGGTTGGCCGATTGTGGAATTCGAGAACGGCAATATCGTCACCATGAAACAGGCCAAGTGGGAGATGATGGATGGCGAGACGGTGCTCGCTTCCGTGGCTCAGGTGCCGTTGCGCTGCGCGTGGGGCATCACCATCCACAAGTCACAGGGTATGACGCTCGATCGCGCGGTTATGGACTTGAAGAGGACCTTCGCGCCGGGCATGGGATATGTGGCGCTCTCCCGAGTTGAATCATTGGGCGGACTGTATTTGGCTGGTGTCAACGAGCGCATGTTCCTTGTCTCACCCGATGCCGTGGTGCTTGACGGCGACCTGCGCGAGGCCTCGGCCTCGGCCTCCGACCAGTTGGCCGATGAAGGCGCAGGCGCATTCAAACCCGCCGAGCCAGACGAATTCGCTGCCGATCCCAATGACGAATTCGCCCAAGACGCCTTGTTCTGACGGTTGCTATGCCGAACGACTACTAATGTAAGCGTTTCTGCGTTTCAAGGGGCGGATTTTGAGTTTTCAGGACATCTATCTCCGTTTCGAGGGGCTGATGCCCAAGTAGACAACACTTAAAGACGGCGGAATGACGTTGGTGCGCGGCTGCATTGGCTCGCTGGTTGCTCATCAACCACTTGGCAAGGATGTGATCGCCCATGCGGTGGATGCCGCCACCCGTGACCCACGTTTCAACCCGGTCACCGCTGCGGATTACCCACTGCTGAATATCGAGGTGTCGGTGCTGGGGGAGCCAAAGGCAATTACCTTCAAGACCCGCGATGGAAAAGAAGCCCCTCAACCACTTCCACCCTGGTTCCAGTGTGCTGAGTTTTGGCACGGCCGGCTGCAATTCCGGCTGCCGCTTCTGCCAGAATTTTGACATTGCCAAAGCGCGCAGCATCGATAAGCTCAGTGTGGGGGCCAGCCCGGAGAAAATCGCGCAGGTCGCGGCCAGCCGTGGCATCGACTCAGTGGCATTCACCTACAACGACCCCATCGTGTTCGCCGAATACGCCATCGACACCGCCCAAGCCTGCCGCGCACTCGGCATCCATCCCATCGCCGTGACGGCCGGATACATGAGTGCCGAAGCCCGGCCCGACTTCTATGCCGCCATGGACGCCGCCAATATCGACCTCAAAGGCTTCACCGAAGATTTCTATTGGAAAGTGACCGGCACGCATTTGGCCGACGTGCTCGCGACCATCGACTATGCGGTCAACGAGGCACGTACCCCAGAAGGCGAACACGTGTGGGTGGAAGTCACCACACTGCTCATCCCCGGTCTCAACGATGACGATGCCCAGCTGCACGCCGAATGCACGTGGATAGGCGAACATCTGGGGCCGGACGTGCCGCTGCACTTCTCCGCATTCCATCCGAGCTATCGGATGATGGATGTGCCGCCTACGCCGCACGAGACGCTGACCCGTGCCCGCGCCATCGCGCTCGCTGAAGGGCTCCATTATGTCTACGTTGGCAATGTGCATGACCGCGAGGGCGATACTACGTATTGTCCGAACCCGCAGTGCCATGCGAAGCTCATCGAGCGCGACTGGTACCGCATTATCGCCGACCGCCTATCAGCAAGCTCCGGCGGCAACGGTCACTGCCCGCAATGTGGCACCGCAATCGCCGGGCGATGGTGATGAAACGTCTCTTCAGCCAGGCCATGGCCTTGCCTCGAGTCGTTCTGCCATAGAGAACCGTCCGTATGCCAAGATTAAGGCCGGAAACGGAACCTGTGACGACTTAGCTTGTCGGTTCACGCGAATATCTTGGAACCTATGACTTCCAATACCCTTCGCATGTCAACCATGTTCCTGCGCACCCTGCGCGAGGATCCCGCCGATGCCGATGTCGATTCGGCCAAACTGCTGCAGCGTGCCGGCTACATCCGCAAGGCCGCGCCCGGCATCTGGACCTGGCTGCCGCTGGGTCTCAAGGTGCTTAACAAGATCGAAGATATTATTCGTGAGGAGATCAACGGCATCGGTGCTCAGGAAGTACACTTCCCGGCTCTGCTGCCGCGCGAGCCCTACGAGGCCACCCACCGCTGGGAGGAGTACGGCGATAACATCTTCCGTTTGAAGGATCGCCACGAGGCCGATTACCTGCTGGCCCCCACCCACGAGGAGATGTTCACCCTTCTGGTCAAGGACATGTACTCCTCTTACAAAGACCTGCCCGTCACCCTGTACCAGATCCAGACCAAGTACCGCGACGAGTTCCGCCCGCGCGCCGGTCTGATTCGCGGCCGCGAATTCATCATGAAGGATGCCTACTCCTTCACCATCGACGAGGAAGGCATGCGCAAGGCCTACTACGACGAGCGCGGTGCCTACGAGCGCATCTTCCAGCGTCTTGACTTGAAGTACGTGCCGGTGTTCGCCATGTCCGGTCCGATGGGCGGCTCTGCTTCTGAGGAGTTCCTTGCCCCGATGCCGATCGGTGAAGACACCTTCGCTCTGGCTCCTTCCGGCAAGGCTTGGAACGTCGAGGCTTTGACCACTCCGGAGCTGCCTGAAGTCGATGCTTCCAACACTCCTGCCGCTTCCAAGGAAGCCGCCCCGGATGCCAAGACCATCGACAACATGATCGAGCGTGCCAACGCCGACCACCCGCGTACCGATGGCCGCGAATGGCAGGCTTCCGACATCCTCAAGAACGTGGTGATTACCGTCAAGCACCCTGAGGATGAGGAGCATGACGAGCCGTGGCGCGAAGTGATCGTTGTCGGCGTGCCCGGTGACCGCACGGTGGATATGAAGCGACTGGAAGCCCAGTTCGCTCCCGCCGAGCTCGAAGAGGCCACCGAGGAAGACCTGAAGAACCACCCCGAACTGGTGCCCGGCTACATCGGCCCGATGGTGCTTGGTCCGCAGGCCGAAGCCGCTGGCGTGAAGAACCCGGTGCGTTACTTGGTGGACGCGCACGTGGTCAAGGGCTCCGCTTGGTTCACCGGTGCTGATGAGAACGAGGTTGACTACTACAACTTGGTCTATGGCCGTGATTTCAAGGCCGATGGCGTGGTCGAGGCCGTTGAGGTTCGCCACGGCGATATGAGCCCGGATGGTTCCGGCCCGCTGAGCTTTGAGCGCGGTGTGGAAATCGGTCAGGTCTTCCAGCTGGGTCTCAAGTATTCCAAGGCATTGGACCTGAAGGTGCTCGACCAGAACGGCAAGGCCGTGCCGGTGTGGATGGGCTGCTATGGCATCGGCGTCTCCCGCGTGCTGGCCTGCATCGCCGAAACGCATCACGATGAGGCCGGCTTGGCCTGGCCGTCCGTGATCGCTCCGGCCGCCGTTCATGTGGTGGCCACCGGCAAGGATGAAAAGGCATTCGAAGGTGCCGAGAAACTGGTCGCCGAACTTGAGGCCAAGGGCCTTGAAGTGATTTACGATGACCGTAAGAAGGTCTCTCCGGGCGTCAAGTTCAAGGATGCCGAGCTGATCGGCGTGCCGCTGGTCGCCGTGGTCGGTCGCGATTACGTGAACGATGGCACCATTGAGATCCGCGATCGCAATGGCGAGAACAAGGTCGCCGTGCCCGCTGCTGAAGCTGCCGGTACCTTGGCCGATCGTTTTGCTGCTCTCGGCTGAGGGTGGCTGATAGCCCATAATTACAGCGCCATCCTGCTCTTTGCAGGGTGGCGCTTTTGCTTTTTTGCTCCTAATTGTGGATAACCCAAAATTATCCACAGTACAAAAAATGCAACCCCGTCACGGTATCCACAATTGTCGGTTGCCCTTGTGCTGCTACGGTGCGGCACTTCACAGTGGAGATACCGTTGGGGTGTGCATTGGTGATGACGCCATAGACAGGCCCCGGCGGTCCACAACAGTGACGTGAGAAAGGGCCGATCATGGCGATTCAACAGGCAGCAGTAACTATTACCGGATTTGTGGCGGGCGATCCCGTGCTAGGCGGAACGGACACTTTTCCCGTGCTGACCTTCCGAATGGGCAGCACCCGTAGCAGGTTTAATCAGAGCACACAGCAGTGGGAGGATTTTGCCACCGCCTGGATTACGGTCAAGGCATTTCGCGCGTTGGCAAAAAATACCAAACAATCGGTTCGACGTGGCGATCGCATTGTGGTGGTCGGAGTGCTCAACACGGACCAGTGGACTACCGAGCAGGGCGAGGCCCGTAGCAAAACCGTTGTGGAAGCCACCAATATCGGCCATGATCTCACTTTTGGCACCACTTCTCTTGCCAAGGCGCAGCGCAATGGCACCAATGCCAATGCGGGTACTGATGAGGCATCCCGGCAAAATCTGCAGAATCGGCAGTCCTATGATGCCGGGTCCGGGCCGGGCGCCGACCCCTATGCCAATGCAGCCGGAACGAAGCCAGTGGAATTCGGCATCACCGAGAACGATCAAGGTGATCAATCCAATGCGACGCGAGACCAAGAACATGCCGACAGTGAAGTTTCGGCGCCGAATGCCGATGCAGGTCAATCACAATCCGCAAGCCAGAAAGCTTTCGCCGGTGGTGCTGCGAATGCTACAGAGGAGGAAACGGACGAGTTCTAGATGCGGCCAAAACGATATCGGCCTGCACCCTTGCGAAGGATTACAGGCCGATATTGATTGGTGGAGGAATTACCAGATACGCACGCGGGCGTCAGGATCCAGCCACATGGCGTCGCCCTCAGTGACGTTGAACGCATCATAGAAGAGATCCACATTGCTGGCGATGCCGTTGGTGCGGAATTCGGCCGGCGAATGCGGGTCGATTTGCAAGTACTGCTCGGCCAGTTCATCACGGTTCTTGGTGCGCCAGATGGAGGCGTAGCTCAGGAAGAAACGCTGCAGACCAGTGAAGCCGTCCATCTCGGGGGCGGTACTGAGCAGTGCCTTTATGGCAGCGGGGGAACCGTCTTCCTCGGCATCCGCTTTACCGGCAGCCTTGCCGAGCGCAAAAGCATACGCCTTCAGTGCGATGTTCACGCCACCCAAGTCGCCGATGTTCTCGCCGATGGTCAGCGCGCCGTTGACATGCGGTGCCTTGTCCGGTTCGTCGGCGTATTTCTCGGCCAGCTGCTGCGGCACAAAACCGTTGTACTGGGCGATCAGCGCACCGGTGCGGGCCTCGAAGTTCTTGCGATCCTCATCGGTCCACCAGTTGTTGAGCTTGCCGTCGCCGTCATACTGCGAACCCTGGTCGTCAAAACCGTGGCCGATTTCGTGGCCGATCACCGCGCCGATGCCACCATAGTTGGCTGCATCTTCGGCCTTCGGATCGAAGAACGGAGGCTGCAGAATCGCCGCCGGGAACACGATGACATTCATGCTCGGCTCGTAGTAGGCGTTCACCGTCTGCGGGTTCATCAGCCACTCGTCTTTGTCGGCCGGCTTGCCGACCTTGGCCAGCTGGTAGCCGGTCTCATAGAGGTTTGCGGCCTTGGCGTTCTCGGCTGGCAGCGCGTCTGCGGATGGATTCAATGCCGAGTAGTCGCGCCAATGGTTGGTGTAGCCGATTTTCGGCGTGAATTTGGAGAGCTTCTCCAGTGCCTTGGCCTTGGTGTCTTCGCCCAGCCAATCGGAATTGGTGATGGATGCGCGGTAGGCGTCAATCAGATTGGCGACTAGTCCCTCCATGCGGCGCTTCGAGCTTTCGGGGAAGTGACGACGCACGTACTCGCGGCCCACGTCTTCGCCGCAGATGCCGTTGACCAGGCTGACTGCGCGCTTCCAGCGGTCACGCTGCTTCTTGGCGCCGGAAAGTACCTTGCCGTAGAAGTCGAAGTTTGTGGTGTCGAAGTCGTGGGACAGCGAGGAAGCGAAGCCTAGGATCATGTGGACACGGGCCCACAGCTTGAGATCGGCCAGATCGGCTTCGGCCCAGAACGCATCAAGACCGGTGAGGAAGCTCGGCTCATGCACGATGACGCGCGCGAACACGGACTCGAAGTCAATCGGCTGGGCCTTGGCGGACTCGGTGGCATCATAGGCGGACTGCCAGGCGTCAATCCAGGAATCGAGATCGAAGTTCTTCAGTGTGGCGGCCAGGTCGTTGTAATCGGTGGGGTTATAGGTCTTCACCGAGTCGCGCGTGGCCACATTGTCCCAATGGTTGGCGGCAATCTTAGTTTCCACGGCAAGGAAGTGGCGAGCCATATCAAGGGCGGCCTCACTGGGGGTTGCGGTGGTCGGCTCATTGCCTTCATCCTCGTCCTGCGGCTTTGGCAGTTCGTCATCCACGTTGGGGTTGTCTTCAGCTGCTGGAGCATAGCCGGCATTGACAAGCTGCGTGGCGACCATGTTCACATACGCTTCGCGTACAGGAGCGTAGTGGTCTTCGCGGTAGTAGGCTTCGTCCGGCAGACACAGACCGGCCTGCTCGAGGTGGGCGATGTTGCGGTCCGGGTCGCCGGGGTCGCCGTATACGGCCAGGCCGAACAGGTCGGGGCCTCCAGTTGGGTTGATGGTGCCGAGCACGCGCGTGAGGGCGGCCTTGTCGATGGAGGAATCGATAAGGCCAAGTTCATCGCGGATCGGGTCGAGGCCGGCGGCTTCGATGGCATCCGTATTGAGGAACGAGCGATACAAGGCCTGTGATTTGGTTGCCGGGCAGTCATCGTCTTCGAGAATCTCGTGCACCTGGTTTTCGGAATCCTCCGCGAGCTTGTCGAAGGAGCCGTAGCGCGAACGATCGTCGGGCAGGCGGTAGGTGTCGATCCATGGGCCGTTGACGTAGCGGAACAGGTCGTTGGTCGGTTTGATGACGGAGGAGAACGATGCCGGGTCAATGCCCGACGTCAGCGTTTCGGTTTCGTTGGTCATGGCCTCAAGCCTAATCGCGGCGGGGGAGAAGCGTTCCTCGGTCGTCACAACGTTGCGCCGTAAGTGAAATAGACATATTGCCTAGTTTTGATGATGGTCTGAATTGGATAACCTGTCTAGTGTGGTAGATGAAGCTTGAATGTGACCTGATGAAAGGAGTCATGATGGGCGATCCGAATGACGGCCAGTGGAATGGTCAGCCGAACCGGCAAGACCAGTCCGGTCAGCAAGGCCAACCACGGTATGGTGCGTATGACAGCAATCACGGCGGCCAATTCCCGACGCAGGGTGCGCAGGGACCGCAGGGACCGCAGGGTGGCCCGGGCCAGAACCCGTATTATGGCCCATATGCATATAACCCGGGTTACGGTCCAAATGGTCAGCCATACCAAGCTGATGAACAACGCAACGATCAGGACCAGTCCGGCTGGCAGCAGACCAATTGGTATACCGGCAATTTCAACCCGTTCCGTCTTATTGAGGAATGGTTGCCAGAAAAGGCCAAGACCAAGATTCGTGTGATCTACGGCGTAGTTGGCGTTGCTGCCATCGCCCTTGGCGCGGCCCTTTTGCTCGTGCCGAACAAGACCTTGGCTCTGGCGGCTCTGCTGCTTGGTGTCTACTTCGTCATCTCCGGTGTGGTGCGCATCGTGGGTGCTTTGGTGGAGCCGTTCCTGCCGGCCGGTTGGCGTGTGCTGGATGTGTTCGTCGGTATCTTGCTGACTTTCGGCGGCGTGGTGGTTGTCAGAAACTACGGTATGACCGGGCAGACACTGGCGCTGCTCATCACCATGATGGTCGGCTTCGGCTGGATCATGGAAGGTGTGATGTCGCTGGTGGAATCGTGGCGTATCCCTCATTCGGGATGGGCCATCGCCTATGCGATTATCTCGATTGTTGCCGGCTTTATCGTGCTGATGAGTCCGCTGAGCTCTGCGGTCTTCATGGTGGTGTTTGGAGGATGCGCCATGGTCGTCATGGGTATCACCGCGGTTATCCGCGCTTTCACTTTCGGCAAGCCCAGAAAGTAGATACCAAGTCATCAAGCCAAAGCGTCCGTGCGGGTTCCATACTTGCCCGGGCGCTTTTTCTTGGCCGCACCCGCTGCCGTCGCTTGGCGGTGCCGGGCGCTGGCAGTTGACCTCGGGCTGGACTAGAGTTGAGAACAAGTCTCAACAAGGTAGAAAGAGCCTCATGATCGAACTGAAAACCCCTCGTGAAATCGAGGAAATGAAGCCTGCTGGTCGTTTTGTCGGCGGCATTCTGAAGGAACTGAAAGAGAACACCAAGGTCGGCACCAACCTGCTCGAAATCGACGAGTTCGTCCACAAGAAGATCGTGGACCGCAAGGGTGCCGAATCCTGCTATGTTGACTACGCTCCCGACTTCGGTACTGGCCCGTTCGCCCACTACATCTGCACCTCCGTCAATGACGCTGTGCTGCACGGCGTGCCATATGACTACAGCCTGAAGGACGGCGACCTCGTCTCCCTCGACCTCGCCATCTCCGTGGACGGCTGGGTGGCCGATTCCGCCGTCAGTTTCGTGGTCGGCAACGATCCCGACCCCGAAGACCTGCGAATCATCAAGTGCACTGAAGAAGCGCTCGCCGCCGCCATCGACGTGGCCAAGCCCGGCAACCGTCTCGGTGATATCTCCAATACCATCGGCGATATCGCGCGCGAATACGGCTATCCGATCAACCTTGAGTTCGGCGGCCACGGCGTGGGTCACATCATGCACGGCGATCCGCATGTGCCGAACGATGGCCGCGCCCACCATGGCTACAAGCTGCGTGAAGGCCTGGTCATCGCCATCGAACCGTGGTTCCTCAAGACCACCGACGAGATCTTCCAGGATCCGAAGGATGGTTGGACCCTGCGCGCCTCCGACGGTTCGCGCGGTGCTCACTCCGAGCACACCATCGCCATCACCGAGAACGGTCCGATCATCTTCACCGATCGCTCAAGCCTCTGATTGACGCAAGCGCTTGAATGTTCGCGGTTTTTCCGCGATTTCGAGACGTAACAAGCCGAAGTGCATTTGCTTTGATAGCATGAGCGCACTTCGGCTTTCGTGTATCGACCGGCATTCGTTGGCGGTAACACAAAAGACATACAGTACCGAACACCAATGTTCATAAATGTTGGTGTTCGAACAAGCGGTTCATAAAGAGGAAGGCGCGCGCATGGCGACGGCACAGCTTGATGTCGATTCGAGCAAGTTCAACCTGCCTGTGGTGAAGGCGAGTGCGGGACCGGATGGCATTGTCGTTTCCAAGCTGCGTAATGACGGCTGGGTGACGCTTGACCCCGGATTCCTGACCACTGCCCAGTGCGAGTCGAAGATTACGTATATCGACGGCAAGCATTCGATTTTGCGCTACCGCGGCTACCCGATCGAGCAGCTGTGTGAGAACTCCGATTTTCTTGAGGTCGCCTGGCTACTGCGTCATGGCGAATTGCCAAGCAAGGCCGAGTACGAGCAGTTCTGCGCCGACATCAACCATAAGACCATGGTCGGCGAGGATTTCCGCACGTTCATGGGCTCGTTCCCGCGTGCCGCGCATCCGATGAGTGTGCTTGCCTCCGCAATCAACGCGCTGGCCACGTTCTACCCGGATACGACTGACATCGCCGACACCGATCAGCTTGATGAGTCGGCCAAGATCATCATGGCCAAGGCTCGCACGATCGTATCGTATATTTTCCGCCGTCGCCGTGATGAGCCGATGCTGTACCCGGATTATGCGCGTGGCTATGTGGACGATTTCCTGCGTATGTGCTTTGCCGTGCCGTATGAGCCATTCGAGTCCGACCCGTTGTATGTACATGCGTTGGGTCGCTTACTGATTATCCACGCCGACCATGAGCAAAACTGCTCGACTTCGGTGGTGCGTATTGCTGGCTCGGCTCATGCCAACCTGTATTCGGCGGTGGCCGCCGGTGTCAATGCGCTGTCCGGCCCGCTGCATGGTGGCGCGAACGAGGCCGTGCTACGCCAGCTGAAGGCAATCCGCGACTCCGGCAAATCCGTGCGCGAATTCGTGGAGGATGCCAAGGCCAAGGGTCAGAAGATTTCCGGCCTGGGCCACCGCGTATACAAGTCGTATGATCCGCGCGCCGCGATTGCCAAGAAGTATCTGGAAAAGATCATGGAACGAGAGGATACGCAGAAGCTGCCTTCCGATGAGCGGGCGTTATTTGCCGTGGCCACGGAGCTTGAGGACATTGCGCTGAATGACGAATACTTCGTGTCGCGCAATCTGTATCCCAATGTCGATTTCTATACGGGTCTGATTTACCGGGCAATTGGCTTCGATCCGGCCATGTTCACCACGTTGTTCGCGTTGGGTCGTATTCCTGGCTGGATTGCCCAGTACCGTGAGATGCTGGCCGACCCGAACACCAAGATCGGCCGTCCGCGTCAGGTCTACACTGGTCCGGTCGAGCGCGACTACGTGCCCATGGACGAGCGCTAAATGCTCTGCGTGGTCCGGTGATGCCGGTTTGTTCGATATGTGGGAGCTGATTGCTCGCTACATGATAATTTGCGTAAGAAATATTGATTCACCCGAGGGCTTGCCCCGCTGAGATTGTGTTAGCGAGGCAAACCCTCGAGTTTGTTGTGACTATGCCGCACTGAGAGGGCTTTAGCGGGGTGGTTTGTTGACTTAGTCGCGGTTTTGCTTCGCTGATATCGTCTTATCGGTGCAAAACCCAGGGTTGCTGGTGGGTTTGCCCCGCTGAGAACATGTCAGCGGGGCAAACCCTCGGGTAGTAAGAGAAAACGCCTCACTGGAATACCAAATGAGGCGTTTACATAACCGCTAGGCGCCCAATATGGGCTGACTGCTTAGTTCTTATGCAGCTTTTCGTTGAGCTCGATGCCCACCTTGCGGTAGCGGGCTTCGATACGGCCGTTCACCGAGTTGCGGATGAACAGGATATTGTCCTTGCCGGAGAGGTCCGAACCCTTGACGACCTCCAGCGGTTCGCCGGCCGCGGCCTTGGCCTTATCCCAGATGGTGATCTTGGTGCCGGCGGTGACGTATAGGCCGGCCTCAACCGTGCAATTGTCGCCCAAAGAGATGCCGATGCCGGCGTTGGCGCCGAGCAGGCTGTGCTCGCCGATGGAGTTGCGCAGCTTACCGCCGCCGGAGAGGGTGCCCATAATGGAGGCGCCACCGCCGATGTCGGAGCCGTCGCCCACAACTACACCCTGTGAGACGCGGCCTTCGACCATGGAGACGCCGAGCGTGCCGGCGTTGAAGTTCACGAATCCGGCATGCATCACGGTGGTGCCGGCAGACAGATAGGCGCCGAGACGCACGCGGTCGGTATCGCCGATACGCACGCCGGTGGGCACCACGTAGTCAATCATGCGCGGGAACTTATCCACACCGAACACGTTGACAGTGGGGGCAGGAGCTGCGGCCGACAGGCCCGCCTGAGTGGCAAAAGCGAGAGCCGCATCGGTGGCGGCACGTTCCACGTCGGCCTTGCGCAACGTGAAATCCTCCACGGCGAACGGGCCGTAATTGGTCCACACCACATTGGCGAGCTGGGCGAAGATGCCATCGAGATTCAGGGTGTTCGGCTTGGCCATGCGCATGCTCATCAGGTGAAGCTTCAGGTAGGCGTCGGCTGCGTTGACGATTGGCTCATCCAGCTGGCTGACGGCGAACACCGGCACGCGACGGATGCCGCGGGCGTCGGCCTCCGTGTGGGCCAATGTGCCGAAGTTGTGGTTTGGTCGGTCGGACTCGGCGGGTGCCTCGCCGAGAGTCAATTCGGGGTACCAGACGTCCAAGGTGGTGCCGGCAGCATCGACGCTGGCCAGACCCCAGCCCCATGCGGTACGCGCTTCGCTCATAGATATGCTCCTTTATCGCTTGCTGCTCCACATCGTTGAACGATGTGCAGCGTTTTGCTGGTTACCACCTTAGCGTCATGTCTGGTTAGCCGAGAGCTTGGTTCCGCGTAATGGCTCGCGAGACACTCGACTAAGATGGAAATGTTGGCCTGAAACATGTAATCGGGGGAGGGGTCCATGAATAACGGATACGGCGTATTCGGGCATGTTCCTGACGATGCCTCCCATGGCGGCGGCGACTCCGATTACGAAGATGACAATGCGGCTTGGGGCAATGGGCTGAGGCGTCGCAATCCGTGGAAGAGCGCGAATGCGGATGGTGACGAATCCATGTTGCCCGATGACGGCGATTTCGTTGGTGTTGATGATGATGGCAATGATGATGTGACATTCGGCTCGACTGGATCACTCAGTGCGGAGGATGCGGTTGTTCCTTATAGCCAGTCACGTCGGCCGGGTCGTTCCGTGTGGTTCGATGATGAGGATGAGATTAACGGCCTGAATGAGCAAGGTGTCCGGCAGGCGCCTATTGCGGCATTACGCCGTGATGTGGAAACCTCCACCTCGAACGCCGTATTGGCCCGTGCCCGCGTCATCGCGCGCAAAGCGGCCAGTATGCTCATCGACCCCACCTATGACGAGAATCGGCGTACCGGATATGCCGAACTCGGCGCCATGATGCGCGGCACCACCAGTCCCTCCAGCCGGTATCGTGTCAATCTGCAGTTCGACCTTGACACCGGGGAAGTGGCTGGCGGTGATTGCACCTGCCCGGCTTATGGACGCGGGTATGGCATTTGCAAGCATATGGCGGCTCTCGCCTTGATGTTCTGCGATGAGCCACAACGATTCAAGGGATACCATGCCGGTGCCGTGCGGCCTTCGCGCGCGTTGCTTGACTACATGGAACGCGCGGATAAGCAAGATGCGCAGGTCAGGGCTCGTCGACGCAGCGCCGTCATGCAACGGTTTGATGGCGGCGGTACGGCTGGGCGCGGTGTTTCCAGCCACCGCAATCGGAACGGGTATGGTTCCGGAATGGGCGGATATCAGGGTTTGCGTGAAACCGTCTCGGTTGGCCAGGTCAGACTTACACCCATCCTGAGCTTCATCGATGGTACCTGGAGTGTGGAATTCAAGATTGGCTCAGCCATAAACTCCTCCAGCTATGTGCTGAAATCCATCCCACAATTCGTGCGGGCCATGACCAACGGCGATCATGAGGATTACGGGCAGAAATTGGCGTTCACGCATACGCCGGATATGCTTGATGCGGATTCCCGCCCATTGCTGAGATTCCTGAAATCCGCGCTCGCCATACGTCACGCGGCCGAACAGCAGGATCGGTATTACGGGCGTATTGCCATTGACCGTCACCTGACACTATCCGAGACGGAAGTGGCTTCGCTATTGGTTTTGCGTGAAAGCGTAGGCGTGCAACTGGTGCTGGACACCTGGTTTTCCAGCCAGCCTTCGCCGGTATCGGTTGGCGGGGAACCAAACCTGACCATGCATATCGTCAGGCGCGATTCCCGTGTGTTCGGGTCGGAAGCCGGGTATTTGCTGACTGGAACGCCTTCGGTGGAGACCGTCATCAACGGTGACCGTGAATCTTGGCTGTTGCTCGCACCGTCCGAGCCTTTGGCTTACACCTCCGCCATGATGGCAAAGTCGCGGCGCAAAAGTGCCGCAGGATACCGGTTCGTCCGTTGCCCGAAGCAATTCGGTCCGATTGCGGAACTTATCGGTGAGCTGTTTGCGCCAGACGGTGAGGGGCAGGTCATCGCCGGAGACGATTCGGCTCTGTTCGCCCGCACGTTATTGCCGCAACTGGTGAATGTAGACATGCTTGCCGCCGATGACATCCCGCGTGAACTTTCTGAGCTGAGTCCTGCCGAGTGCCATGTTGGGTTCTATCTGGATCGCACGGAAAACGGCGTGGAATGCGAGGCCAAGGCCCGCTATGGGAATGTAATGGTGCCGCTGCTGCCGGCTGGGCCCGCTGTGAGCGCCGACGATGGCGGCATGCCGGTCGCGGTGCCTGGCCGTGACCTTGATACCGAACATCTGGCTCTTGACGTGGTAAGTGAGTTCTTCTCCATGCCTGAGGAGCAGCGGCGCAAGTTGGCCGAAACCAGACAGGCGACTGCCGGATTCAGGACCCCGGCATCCCGCGCCAAGGCCCGCGCGCGTGCGTCCGAGGCCGCCGTCATCAACCGTGATGACACCACACAGATTATCCGCTTGTTCGATGAAGGTCTGCCGGCGTTGCATGAGGTGGGAGAGGTGTTCACCACGCCTGCGTTCGACCGGCTCATCGCACCCAAGCCGCCGAGCGTCAAAGTCGGTTTGTCCATCAAGGGCAATCTGGTGGAGATCTCGCCCATTGCCGATGAAGTGCCGCCTGACGAGGTCGGTGCCTTGCTCGTATCCTATCGGCGTCGTCAGCGCTATCACCAGTTGAAGGACGGTACGCTGCTCAAACTTGAGGGCGCAAACCTGAATACGCTTGATACGCTGGCTGCCGATCTTGATTTGGACGAGCAGCAGCTCAATTCCGGGCTGATTGAATTGCCGGGCGGCAGAGCATTTCTGCTGGACGGTGAACTGCCGGATGACGGTTCCGATGTGGTCAAGGATGCATCTTTCACCGAATACATTGACGACCTCAAAATCATCGACCCCAAATCATACGAGGTGCCGGACAGCCTCAAGCCCGTTCTCCGCCCGTATCAGGTCGAGGGCTTCCGGTGGCTGAACACCTTGTGCGACAAAGGATTCGGTGGCATTCTTGCCGACGAAATGGGACTGGGCAAATCCGTACAGCTCATCGCCCTGTTGTTGTCTCGCTATCGGAAGCCGGGTCGTGCGGATGGCACTGCGGATGGTGCGATTGTGGAACCTTCGCTTATTGTCTGCCCGGCATCGTTGGTATACAACTGGGCTGCCGAGTTTGCCAAATTTGCCCCCAGCTGTAATGCCATGGTCGTTGCCGGCACCAAATCCGAGCGTCGCACTGCCATAGGCCGTGCGTTCCGTGCGGATGAGCCCACTGTGCTCATCACCTCATACGATTTGCTGCGCCGGGATGTAGACGACTACACCGCAGATGAGCGGCGTTTCAACGTCATGGCTCTGGATGAGGCTCAATACATCAAAAACCACACCACCAAAATTGCCAAAGCGGTTAAGGCCGTAGCGGCGGACCATCGTTTTGCTTTGACCGGCACGCCGATCGAGAACCGACTTTCCGAATTGTGGAGCATTTTCGATTTCCTCATGCCCGGCTTGCTCGGCACGTACAAGCGGTTCCATGAACGGTATGAACTGCCCATCTCCAACGCGAGAGCCGCGGATTCCAGTACCGAAGAAGGCCGTGCCGCTGCTCAGGTCGATCCCGAGGCGGCACGGGTGTCCCACCAATTGCAGTCGCTGGTGGGCGTGTTCATTAAGCGCAGGCTGAAGTCCCAAGTGCTGACCGACCTACCGGACAAGCTGGAAACCACGCTGACCGTGCAACTTGCCGGCGAACAGCGCAAGCTGTATGCGGCTCACGAGCAGCGCCTGCGCATGCAGCTCGAACACAGCGAGGAGGCGGACTTCAACACCTCGAAGATTCGTATCCTCGCCGAGCTGACCAGACTGCGCCAGATCTGCTGCGATCCAAGGTTGCTGTACGCCGATGCCAAAGACCAGTCGGCCAAACTCGCGGCCATCGCCGAGCTGGTGGAGACCTGCGTGAACGAAGGCAAGAAGGCGCTGATCTTCTCCCAGTTCACCAGTTTCCTTGAACTGATCGCCGAACGTTTCGACGCGCAAGGCCTGCGCTACTACACCATCACCGGTTCCACGCCCAAAAGGAAGCGCCTCGAACTCGTCGACCAGTTCAACGCGGACGATACGCCCGCTTTCCTGATTTCATTGAAGGCCGGCAACACTGGTCTGAACCTCACCGGCGCCAGCGTGGTCATCCACGCCGACCCATGGTGGAACGCCGCCGCCCAGGATCAGGCCGCCGATCGAGCCCATCGCATCGGCCAGACCGAAGACGTCAACGTGTACCAGGTGGTGGCCAAGGACACCATTGAAGAACGCATCTTGGAGCTTCAGCACACCAAGAGCGAACTTGCCCGCCAGTTCACCGATGCCTCCCCGCTCGCCGACGAAACCGGCACCGGCACCACTGTCTTTGCCGAAGCCCCTGCCTCTATCGCCACCCTCACCAGGGACGACCTTCTCGATCTGTTGGGATGAGTGGGTTACAGTACCTGCTCCATGCCGATGCGGTAGGGGGTCAGTCCCATGCGCTCATAGAAGGTCTGGGCCTTGGGATTGCAGGCCCAAACATTGAGGGTCACGTTGTAGCAGCCGAATTTGCGGGCGAAATCGAGCACGTAATGATACAGCGTGGAGCCCACATGATGACCACGAGAGCGCTCGTCAACGCATAGATCGTCGATGTACAGAGTCTTGATATTGGTCAGAATATTACTGTTGGTGTGTTGCTGGAATACGCAGAATGCGTAGCCGAGCACTTGATCGACGGCGAGGGAGCCGGTGTTGCCGGATTCTTCAGCTGAGTGTGCGGCGCTGACTGATTCGGCATCGCCGGCATTGGCGGTGTCGGCCGGTGCCACTGCCACGAACACAGGGGTTTGATCGTCGGCCAGAATCGTTTTCAGTTCTTCATCCGTGTACTTTTTGGCGCCGCCTTTGAACAGATCCGGTCGGCCGGCGTGATGCACTTCGAGCACTTGCCGCAACAGTTCATCAATCTGGGGAATATCGGCCGCCGTGGCCCTGCGAATCGTCATGTCTGCCATAGGTGAAGTGTAAGTGCGCGGTCTCGACCAGCGTGCGAGGAATGACCGGAATAAGAAATGACGACCGCATGCAATGGGTGATCGTTCGATCGGATATCGTCTCGTACCGATATGACACGGTAGTCTGGAGTGCGTGAGTCGTAAGAAGCAGCCAGTGGAAAAGTATGAACGGGGCACCCGCTCGTACACGATGTCGCATATTCGCGGCAAAGACACCAAAATCGAGGTGCTGGTACGCAGCTATCTGTTCCGCAGGGGCCTGAGATTCCGCAAGAACGACAAGCGCTACCCGGGCCATCCGGACGTGGTACTGCCGAAATACCACACCATCGTGTTCGTCAACGGCTGTTTCTGGCATATGCATGAAGGCTGTTCCAAACATTCGATGCCGAAGTCGAATGTGGAATTCTGGCAGGCGAAACTGTTGCGCAACCACAATCGAGACATCGCCCAGCGCGCCGAATTAGAGGCCTCCGGCTGGCGTGTGATCACCGTGTGGGAGTGCGAATTGACAAAAGCCGCACGAGACGGGCGTCTCGCACGGCTATACGAACAGATTGTGTGTCCTTCTGGCTTCCCGCTGGAGGGGAGCTGCCGCCGCAGGTGACTGAGGGGAGGTCGACATCGATTGGTCTGCAGGACCACCCTCCGACGCTGCGTGCCATCTCCCTCCAGCGGGAGGACAACTACTGCTCAAACGGGAACTTGAGGCCCCAACTGCCACGAATCGCATCCATAAGCTCCATAATGCGAATGGTGTCGGCATGAGGCATCGCTTCGCATTCGGTCTTGTCGTCCAATAGGGCATTGGCCGCGGCGGCAACCTCATACTCGTAGCCGGTCAATTGCGGCGGAACCGAGATGCTGCGCACGGGCTTGTGGTCCTTGCCGTAGATATCGATGGACTCGGGATTGTTGATATTGGTAACTTCCAGATATCCCTCGGTGCCCCACACATATCCGCCGCGATCGGAGGCCACCAGCATCGAGCTGGTGGATACCGCCATCGTGCCGTCGCTGTAATACAACGTGGTGGAATTCTGTGCGTCCACGCCGGTTTCATACGGCACCATCGAGGTGCTGAAATGATCCAATGTGCGGCCGTGATCAGCACCCACCGCCATATCCAAGAAGTTCAGCGGATACACACCTACATCGAGCAGCGCGCCGCCGGCGCAGGCCGGATCGATCATGCGGGCCTTGCCGGACACTGGATAGCACAGGTTGGCGCTTGCGGATTTCACCTCGCCGATTTCTCCGGAGGCAATGACCTCATTGATGAGTTGACGACTTGGCATGTAACGCGTCCAAATCGCTTCCGTGCACAGCAGTCCTGTTTCCTTGGATACGGCCAAAGCCTCGCGCGCCTGTGCGGTATTCGCGGTGAACGACTTCTCCACGAGCACGTTCTTGCCGGCTTTCATGCACAAAATCGCCTGCTCGGCATGCAGATTATGAGGAGTGGCGATATAGACCAAATCAACATCCGGGTCAGCCACCAGATCCTCATACGAACCATACGCTTTGTCGAGATGCCATTGATTGGCGAATGCCTGTGCGCGATCCAGATCACGGGCAGCCACGGCATACGGGTGAATCCATGAGGAATACAGCGGGTCGGTGGCCATTTCGACCAAGGTATTGGCCATGGTGTGAGCTATACGTCCTGCGCCCAGAATAGCAACGTTGATTTTCTCGCCGCTGGCCTCAAATTCGGCGCGTTTGCCGTTGAATCGGCTCATCATTCCTCCTTGAACTTGGGTTGAGGTGGTAACCGGTCTCCCCGGCGATTATAAAGCCACGGAAAAACCTTGTCCCCGAGAGCGGATAGAACCGAACCATGGAAAACGAAGCAGTGCAGCAGCCCGTGTCCCCGGTTATGTCTCGTCGCGCGCGCGAGGCCAATCCCTTCCGCGCCATGGTATTTGGCGAGAAAGCGGACAAGATGATCGCATCCGGTGTCAGTGTCATCAAGCTCAGTCTGGGGGAGCCTGATTTCGGTGCGCCGCCTGCCGTACGCGATGCCATGCGCGAACAATACGATGGCCGTGCCTTGCCCTACACCGCAGCCATGGGATTGCCCGAACTGCGCCAAGCCATCGCCGATTTCTATCGAGAACGCCATGATTTGGATATCGATCCCAAACGCATCTGCGTGACTGCCGGTGGGTCCGCCGCTTTGCTGTTGGCCACAGCCCTGACCGTGGATCCCGGTGATGACGTGATCGTGGCCGATCCCTCCTACCCGTGCAACCGCGAGCTGGTGCGTTCCTTTGAAGGCCGGGTTGTCGATGTGCCGACATCGGCCGCCACGCGGTTCCATCTGACCGCCGACCTATGCCGCCAATATTGGACGGACGACACCAAGGCCGTGATGATCACCTCGCCGTCCAATCCCACCGGCACCACCATCGACTTCGCCGTGCTGGATGAAGTATGCCAGTTGGCCGCCAAGCGTGGCGCATGGCGCATCGTGGACGAGACCTATCTTGATCTGGCCGATCATGAGCCGGACGGCACTGAGGTCAAATCGGTGCTGGCTTGTGACCCTGGCGCCATCGTGTGCAACAGTTTCTCCAAGTTCTTCGGCATGACCGGTTGGCGTCTTGGCTGGGCCATTCTGCCGGATGATTCCACCGTGCTGGAGGCGGTCGATGATCTGGCCACCAATTATTACCTGTGTGCGCATACGCCCACCCAGCATGCGGCGCTCGCCTGTTTCACGCCGGAGAGCTTGGCTGAGTGTGAAGCCCGCCGTCAGGAGCTGCTGAGCCGTCGGCGCATCGTAATTGATGGTTTGAAGCGCATCGGACTGCCGGTCGAAGTGGAGCCGAACGGCGCGTTCTATGCCTACTTCAACATTTCCCGTACCGGATTGGATGCATGGACGTTCTGCGAGCGTGCGCTGGATGAGGCGCATGTAGCGTTGACCCCTGGCCGCGACTTTGGTGCCGCCACCGCCGATACGCATGTTCGGTTGAGCTATGCCGCTTCTCGCGAGGCGTTGTCCGAAGGCTTGGAACGACTCGACAGGTTCGTCGAATCGCTGTAATGGGCTGGGCTGTTGTACAGTAGTCGCGTTTGTGTTAGGTAAGGTCAGGAATCATGGTCAATCTGCGTTCGCATACCACGCGGCTCGGTGTGCTTGATATCGGTTCAAATACCATCCATATGTTGATTGTCGATGCAGCTCCGGGCGCGCGTCCCGATCCTGAGGCCAGTACCAAATCAACGGTGCGCCTGATGAAGTATCTCAAGGATGACGGCTCAATCAAGAAGTCCGGCATCGAGGCGATTCTGGCCGCCGTTGCCCAGTGCATGAAATTGGCTGAAGAATATGAGATCACTCAGTTGCTGGTCATGGCCACATCCGCTTTGCGCGAGGCGCCGAACGGCAACAAGGTGATTCATAAGATTGAAGAGATGATCGGTCAGGGCGTGACTGTGCTGTCAGGCAATGATGAGGCGCGTCTGACGTTCCTGGCCGCCCGCCGCTGGTATGGCTGGGATGCCGGCCGATTGCTGGTGCTGGATATTGGTGGCGGCTCGCTCGAAGTGGCGATGGGCTCCGATGAAGAGCCGACTGTGGCGCTTTCCGTGCCGGCAGGTGCCGGCCGTGTGACCACCGAGTTCCTGCCTTCCGGTATGGCTACTCCCGAGGAGCTGGAGGACGTGCGCAAAGATGTGCGTAAGATTCTGGCGCCGATGGTCAAGGTGTTCCCGCAATCCAAACATCCGAACCATGCCGTTGGCACGTCCAAGACCTTCCGTTCGCTGGCTCGCTTGTGTGGCGCGGTGATTCGTGCGTCTGGGCGTGAAGATACGTGGATCATGACCCGCGAGCAGCTGGAGGATTGGATTCCTCGTCTGGCGGCGATTGCTCCCGAACAGCGCGTGGCGTTGCCCGGTATCACGCCTGAGCGCACAATGCAGATTGTGGGCGGCGGCGTGGTTGCTGACGAGATCATGAAGGCCCTGAACATTCAGGAAGTTGAAATCTGCCCGTGGGCGTTGCGCGAAGGCGCCATCCTGCGTTGGCTCGACCAGTTCGGCCGCACCCGTCTCGGTTTTTGACACTTTCTCTGCTCCCGCTGGCGGGAGCTGTCGAGCAAAGCGAGACTGAGGGTGATCAATGATCGTACGGCTTCAGACCACCCTCAGTCGCACTCCGTGCGCCAGCTCCCGCCAGCGGGAGCAAGTATTACCCTACCGAAATCGTAGCGAGTAGTGCCGCGTGATCGGAGCCTGCGATTTTGGCGATTTGGCATTGCCCGGCCGTCATACCAGTGTCCAGCACCACATGATCGATGCCGGCAAACGTTGGCAGATAGCTGCGGTTGGTCGGCCAGGAGAACGTGAAGCCATGTCCGGACTGGTGGGCTGCGTCGACGAATCGATTGCCCAGAAATTCGCGGAATGGCGTGTGATCGTAGGTGGCGTTGAAGTCGCCCATGAAAATATAGCGGGCGTCCGTGTGGCTGCGCATCAGGCCAAGTTCGTCAAGCGAACGTTTCCATTGGCCCCAGTATCCGGGCACGGGTGCGGTGGTGTGCGCGGAGACGAAACGAATCTGGTTGCCTCCCATGTCCACTGTGCCGGAGGGCATGAATGAGGCGCTGGAATTCACCTCGTCGTCGACCACGTCCTTAAGCGGTGCCGCAGACCAGAGGCCGTTGCCATACACGCCATCGGACGAGGATACGTGCGCATACGGCAGATAATGTTCAATGCCGGCTTCGGTCAGCTGCTTGACGAAATCATCCGTGGTCTCCTGCAGCGCGAGCACTTCCACGCGCTGATCGCGTACCAGATTGACGATGGATTGGGCGTCGGCCTGCCCCTTGTAGACATTGAAGGTCATCACGCGGGCATAGGTGTCGGCGGTGTGCGCTTCGGCCGCGGCTACGGCGTTCTGTGCGTTTTGGGAAAGTGAGTTGGTCGGGAAGAAAAACGGGTACTGCCAGTAGACGTTCAGTCCGAGGGCGGCAACGGCAATCAATGCCGCCAATGGGCGGCGCAATGGCATGGCCAGCAACAGTGCAAGCAGGGCAAGCAAGGTGAACCATGGTGTTGCCGACACTACGATTGGGATGAACGGCCAGGCTTGGATATCCGAGGGCAAGGCGCGTGCGGCGGTGCAGATAAGGGCAGTCATGGCCAGCAGCAATGTCAGCGTGCCGAAGAAATGGTGACGCTCATGAGGTTTGAGTGCCGACTGTGATACAGGACGGGAATAGGATTTGTTTCGTTGCGCGGACTTGGACTGCGAACGGGTGGTTTGAGGGCGTGCGGACTTCCCTTTGGTTGTGGTTCCTCTGGTGGTGTTCCGTGACTGTGCCATATCGCCTTTCCTGCGTTGATTTGCTTTGTGGGGAACGTCGATGCATGGTGATGCAGCTTGTCCCATGACCTGCCACTGTACCTTGTTCGACTTGTGAATCGGCATTGCGCCGGCGGCGGCAGCGCGGTTCCGTACCAAACCGGCACGAATTGTGGGCTGGGCGACTGCCCGTGTACAATGAAACGTCGTTGCCCGAGTAGCTCAGTGGATAGAGCACCGCTCTCCTAAAGCGGGTGTCGTCGGTTCGAATCCGATCTCGGGCACTTGCGCTCCTGATGGTCATTATGCGGATGGCTATCCATGCATTGAACTTGTGGCCCGCAAATGGACGATGCTGCGCTATGACTGGAAACCATGAGTGAAGACAAGCAGTATGACTTCTATGTGGCCGGCCCGTTTTTCGATCCCGAACAGACGGCGAGCATGGAACGGTTGGAGAAGGTGCTGGAGGATCACGGCAGGACACTGTTCAAGCCGCGATTCGCCAGCCAAATCGAGGAGGTCGGCCCCGAGGGCTGCTTCAACGATGACATTCAGGGCATCAACGCATCCCAAGCGGTTGTTGCCAATCTTATGGATGAAGACCCCGGCACCATGTTCGAGGTCGGGTATGCTCACGCGCTTGGTATTCCGGTATACGGCTATTTCGAAAACCTGACGCCGATGGATCGTGTGAATCTGATGATTGCGCAGGCGGTCAAGCTGGTATTCGCTGGGCCGGATGACGTGGCAAAGTATCTGGAGACCGGCGAACATACGGAGATCGACTATATTCAGTTCTGAAACGTGAGAGTCGCAACGCGGGTGGTCAGTGGTGATTGCCCGCGTAAATCCGCGCATGAATACTGGTTTTCTGCCGATATGTTGTCGAATAACCGCGCATACGGTTTCTCGTGAAGCATAATGGCGAATGAAAGGCGAGCCCAGGTCATCGGGTCGGTTCGCGGATTTGCGCTGTTAAGGAGATATCATGGCAAATCAGTCCCCATCCAATATTGCCGACAATCTTGTGAAAAGTGCGGGCAGCGCCACTCATGCGGTCGTTGCGTTGACCGATAAAGGCCCGCTTGCCGGCTTCAAAAAGTTCCTTTCCCGCGGTTCGATGATTGATATGGCCGTTGGTGTGGTTATGGGCTCCGCGGTTACCACCGTGGTCACTTCCATTGGCGATAACCTCATCAGCCCGCTGATCGGCATGATCGGTGGCGTGCCGGATTTGTCTGGTCTGCTGACCATTACGTTCAATAACTCGACCATTTCGTTCGGCGCTATTCTGAATGCTTTGATTAACTTCCTGCTCATCGGTGTGGCCGTATACTTCTGCGTGATTCTGCCTATCAACAAGTTGCGTGACCTGACCGCCGCTCAAGATGAGGCCGAAGCCAAGGAAGAAGGCCCAAGTGTCGAAGAACAGACGCTCGCCACGTTGCAGGAGATTCGCGACGAGCTGAAAAAGAGCAACGGCTCCATTGGCTGAGTCTGGACTGGGCATGTAAACATTGAGTTGCCGCATGGCCTCGCATTCCGGTGGATGCCGGTGTGCGAGGCCATTTGCATTGGGCGTGCAGCGTCAATCGGCGTGTTTTGTATCCTCCGTGGAGTTACATGGGAATATGCCTGAAAACATCGCTGACAAGGCCAATAACGATACTCATATCGTCAAGCAGTTCACCAATCCCGTCAAGGAGCCGATCGACAGCGACATCAACCTGTTCGATTTGCTCGATGAGCGAGCCAGGCGCGATCCCGATGGCGCCATGATCGAATATAAAACTGAGGATGGCACCTGGCAGCCGTACAGCGCCCAGGTCTTCCGTGACATGGTCATCGATCTGGCCAAAGGCCTGATTGGTCTGGGCGTCAACAAGGGCGACTCCGTGGCCATCGTGTCTCGCACGCGTTGGGAGTGGACCGCTCTGGATATGGCGATCATGTCCATCGGCGCACTCACCGTGCCGGTATATGAGACCAACTCCGCCAGCCAGGTCAGCTGGATTTTCAACGATTCCAAGGTCACGCTCGCCATCGCCGAGGATGACGGTCAGCGCGACAAGATTGAATCCGTGCGCAGCGAGGTACCCACCCTGCGCAACGTGTTCGTCATCGAAGCAGGCGGCCTGAACGCCATCAAGACCTATGGCGAAAGCGTCACCGATGCCGAATTCCGGGAATACAAGAACGCCTCCCACGGCGACGACCGCGCCACCATCGTTTACACGTCCGGCTCCACCGGCACCCCGAAAGGCGTGGAGCTCACCCACCGCAACTTCGCGTTCCTGGTGCGCTCCGCCCTGCAGTACATGCCTCGTGCCGGCGCATGGCCCAATCGCCGTCTGCTGCTGTTCCTGCCCCTGAGCCATGTGTTCGCCCGATTCATGGAATTCTTCAGTTTTGGCGGCACCATTTCTCTGGCCCTGAGCTCCAATATGAAGACCATGGTCAAGGATTTCGAGACCTTTGGTCCCACGCTGCTGCTTGCCGTGCCGCGTGTGTACGAAAAGGTCTACAACGCCGCTTCCCAGCGTGCCGGCAGCGGTTTTGCGGGCAAGATGTTCATGCGCGCCGCCGAAAACGCGCGTGAATGGTCCAAGGCCGAGCAGAAGGGCGAGAAGCTGCCGCTTCCCGGTCGTATTGCTCACGCTTTCTACGGGCAGGTGGTGTACAAGAAGATTCGTACCATCTTTGGCCCGAACGCCGACTTTGCCATCACCGGTGGAGCCCCGATGGATTCCGAGCTCTCTCACTTCTTCAACGGCATTGGCATGCCGGTGCTGGAAGGCTACGGCATGACGGAAACCTGTGGTCCGGTGTGCGTGAGCTTGCCGGAAGACAATCGCATCGGCACCATCGGCATGCCGATGTGCGGCATCACCGCCGGCATCGCCGAGGATGGTGAGCTGGTAGTCAAGGGACCGCTGGTGTGCAAGGGATACCACAACAACCCTGAGGTCACTACCCAGCAGATCACTGATGGTTGGCTGCATACCGGTGATTTGGGTGATATTTCCGAAGACGGATTCATTTCCATCACTGGCCGTAAGAAGGACCTCATCATCACCGCTGGCGGCAAGAACGTGTCGCCTGGCCTTCTGGAGGCTTCTGTGATGACCTCTCCGGTGGTCAACCAGTGCTTGGTTATTGGAGACAAGAAGCCGTTCGTGGCTGCCTTGGTCACGCTGGATTTGGTGGATGCCAACAATTGGCTGGAATCCCAAGGTGCCAAGCCGGAGCCGGATTTGGATGCCTTGGCCAAGAACGCCATTGTTCATGCCGAAGTTGAGCGTGCGGTGAATGCCGCTAACGAAGGTGTCTCGCGTGCCGAATCGATTCGTAAGTTCGAGATTCTGCCCGATGAGTTCACCGAAGCCAACGGTATGCTCACTCCGAGTCTGAAGACTCGTCGCGCGCAAATCGTCAAGCACTATCAGGAGCTCATCGACAACGTAATCTACGTGCCGCTCAAGAAGTAACCAGTAAGTTTACAGGAAACAAGCTCCCTCTGAAGAGGGAGCTGTCGAGCGGCAGTGAGACTGAGGGAGAGAGCTGCGGCTCATCCGTGAAAAACAATAAGGCCAGGTGTATCGCGCACCTGGCCTCAGCTCCATTCAGTCCAGAATCGCCGAAACGTAGTCGGCGGCGGCTTGGTCAAGGGCGTCATCGGTGATGGTGGCAGTACCCTGCACCAGGAACGGCTTGGCGTATTCCATGCCGACCTTATATGCCACAACTTCAAATGGGCTCAGTAGGTCATCCATAGTACGGCCGTATTCGCCGTCTTTCTGATATTTGATGGCATCGGAGCCAGTGGTGACCACCAGTTTGAGTTCCTTGCCACGCAGTGCGTGGCCGCCACCGTAGGCCCATCCTGCGGTGATGACCCGATCCTCCCACTCCTTCAGCAGGGCGGGGGAGGAATACCAGTAGAGCGGGAATTGCAGAATCACACTATCGGCTGCCTCGAGCAGCTCGTGCTCGTGATCGGCGTTGACGGCGAAATTGGGATATTCGGCGTACTCGTCGCGGATGATGATGTCTTCTTCGCCCTGAGCCTTCAGCTCGGCAATCAAGCGGGCATTGACGCGGGAGCCGTTCTGCAGGTGGGGATGGAATACAAGAATCAGTGTTGACATTGATTTGTCCTTTCTCATATGGTCGGCGTATTGCCGACGGTACGATTGCATGAATTGATGTTGGAATCAGTCCAGATTGGATTGCGTTCCTGCTGTGGCTTCATTAGCAGCCTGATCGGCCTGAGCCTGATCGAGCTTGGCGCGTACATCATTGAGCAGGCTCTGGGCTCGTTTGGCCAATGCTTCACCGATTTCCCACTGGCGCATGGATTGATCGAGATTCAGTCCGCCGGTTTCCAGCGCCTGAACGGCTTGGATGAGCTTATCTCGAGCCTCCTCATAAGGCATCTGCGCAATGAGCTCGCGTTCTTTGTCTGATAGTGAAGACGCGGGGGTGGTGTTGTCGGTCATGGTGTGTGCTCCTTATCTATATACGCATTGAGTTTCTCTTGCAGCAGCTCTGCGAGCGTTCTTACGCTGCGGCGGATGTGGTTGTGGCTGTGATGACACCCTTCTTCAAGGTTACGGTGATGTCGTCTCCGATATGAGCGGTGGAAGCGTCATCGAGTACGGTGCCATCGGCGGATTGCACCACGGCATAGCCGCGGTTGAGCGTGGACTGGGGGCTGAGGGCGGTCAGTGAGGCATGCGCCTTCTCGACGGTGAGCTGAGCGTCGTCCACGATTCTTCGCAGGCCGATATCAAGGCGCTGTATGGAATCGTCAATCAAGCGCTGATGCGGCTCCAGCATGGTGAGAGGTTGCGTCAGACTGGGACGGTTTGCGTATCCCTCGATGAGGCGATCTTCGTTATCCACTCGTGAGCGAATTCTCAGACGCATACGGTCGATGGCTCCGGTAATGAGCTGCGTCTGTTCGTTGACGTCCGGCACCACACGTTTGGCCGCGTCCGTAGGGGTTGAAGCACGCAGGTCGGCAACCAGGTCCAGGAGGGTCCAATCGTCTTCATGTCCGATGGAGGAAATCAATGGTGTGGTACAGGCATATGCGGCACGCACTACGCGTTCATCCGAGAAGCCCATGAGGTCCTCGAATGAGCCGCCTCCTCGAGCCACGATAATGACATCCACATCTGGATCGGTGTCCAGTCGTGCAATCGCTTGTGCGACTTCGCCGGGGCATTGCTCACCTTGCACATGCACATGAACAACCTTGAAGGTGACCGAGGGCCAGCGAAGATTCACGTTAGTGATGACATCTCCCTCGGCTCGTGCCTGTGGGGCGCAAATCAGGCCAATGGTCTTGGGAAATTCGGGCAGAGGGAGTTTATGGTCTGCGTCAAATAGGCCTTCTCCTTTGAGTCGCTTGCGCAATTCGTCGATCATGGCCTTGAGGCTGCCACCTGCGCCGACTTTGAGAATGGTGTCTCCGCGCAAAGAGAGGGAGGTGCGCTTCATCCACAGGTTGGGCTTGCCGTGAATGACCACGCGATCGCCTTGAATGAATTGCCGGGCCGTGTCGGCAAACCGTCCAAAGCCATTGACCTCCATTGCGATGTCTTCGAAATCGTCGCGCAGGGTGATATACGCCGAACCGGCCCGTCTGGTGTTGATCTGGGTAATCTGGCCCGTGACCCACGCGGACGGCCAGCGCTCCACCGCCCCATAGAATTTCTGGCTCAGCATGCTGACCGGCCAGGGATTCTGCGCGGTGGTCTCTGCGGCAAGCCTTGGGAGCTGGTCGACCGGCCGCGGGCCGTCGGGCAGGTTGACGGTTCCCTGCCCGGCTTCGGTGGCCGTGTTGGGGCCAAAACCGGCCGAGGCCAAAGATGCGGCGGTCGGCGACTGGCCCGTGTTCGAGTAACCCATTGCAGTAGTCATGCCCTTAACTATAAGTGCGGTGGGCGATGGCGGTAGAAATCTACCGGTCCTGTGATGGGTGCGTCATGCTTGTCGTATGGAGGCGGTGACGACGCTCTGTTGTCCCGTCCAAGAAGATGGGTACTGCCGAAAGGAGAGGAATCGATGGAAGGTGGAGTGCGACACGCTAGGGAAGAAACAGTTACGCTAATCACACAGATGTAGTTTTGGCGGAAAATAGCCAAAAACCACTATAAATAGTTCAACACACCCTTGTTGGACACTAGATATAGGGGTGAGCTTGCCGTATTCTTCTAGAGGTTCAAGAAAACGACATCAATGTAATTTCGTATGGCCCACGACGAGTGCGGCTGAAAACGCGGGGTCCGCAAGGCCGCGCGGGATGAGGAAAGGGGTGCCCGATGGGCGCACAGGTGCTGGAGGAGAACGTCACCAACAATGGGACCAAGGCGGCCGCGAAGGCCTCCACCGTTCTCGTTGAGAAGCGTGATGGTCGTGTGGTCGATTTTGACCCCATCAACATCATCTCTGCGATCAAGTCCGCCTTCGGCGACCTGAACAAGGAAGTCGGTCCCGAGGAAGATGCCATGATCCGCGGCTTCGCCGATCAGGTCGAAGGCGAGATCAAGGAGCGTTACGCTGGTCCCGCCAAGATCGAGGACATCCAGAACCTCGTTGAGCACGCCCTCATTGATGCTCACCTGTACGACGTGGCTCGTGCCTACACCAATTACCGTCTCGACAAGGACATCCAGCGTGCCAAGGCCACCGATGTCAACGAGGCCGTCGCCCGCTTCATCAACCACGATCCGACCCTAATCCACGAGAACGCCAACAAGGATTCCAACGTCTACTCCACCCAGCGTGATTTGCTGGCTGGTGCCGTGTCCAAGGCCGCAGCGTTCAACATGCTGCCGCCGGCCGTGTCCAACGCCCACATGAAGGGCGACATCCACTTCCACGATGCCGACTACTCGCCGTTCACCGCCCAGTCCAACTGCTCCCTGCCGAACTTTTGGGACATGCTGGCCAACGGTTTCACCCTGGGCAACGCTCCGATGGCATCCCCGAAGTCCATCGCCATCGCCGCCACCCAGATTACTCAGATCATGAAGGATGTGGCTTCCAGCCAGTATGGTGGCCAGACCGCCAACCGTGCCGACGAGCACCTTGCTCGGTACGCCAAGAAGGACTACGAGAAGTTCCTTGAGGAAGCCCGTGAGACCATCCCCGACGGCATGCCGGTTGAATTCGCTCATCGTCAGGTCGAGAGCGCCAAGAAGAACGAGCCGGCCAAGCTGCACTTCGGTTCCCGCGAGCCGCTGCCGATGGACACTCCGTTCCACACTGACGTTGACGAGCTGGAGCAGGAGCGCGAGATCCTCGCCAAGATTCGTACCCGCAAGGCCATCTACGATGCCATGCAGACCATGGAATACCAGATCAACTCCAACCGTGTATCCAACGGCCAGACCCCGTTCGTCACCGTCGGCTTTGGTCTCGGTACCGACTGGTTCTCCCGTGAGATCCAGCGCGCCATTCTGCTCAACCGCATCCGCGGCCTCGGCAAGGAACACCACACCGCCATCTTCCCGAAGCTCGTCTTCACCGTCAAGCACGGCGTGAACGCCGATCCGGGCGACCCGAACTACGACTTGAAGCAGTTGGCACTCGAATCCGCCACCAAGCGGATGTACCCGGACGTGGTGTTCTATGAGAACATCGTCAAGATCACCGGTTCCTTCAAAGCCCCGATGGGTTGCCGTTCCTTCCTGCAGGGCTGGATCAATCCTGAGACCGGCAAGGACGAGGAAGACGGTCGTATGAACCTCGGTGTGGTCACCGTCAACGTGCCGCGCATCGCCATCGAGTCTCACGGCGACAAGGCCCGCTTCTGGAAGCTGTTCGACGAGCGTATGGAAGTGGCTCACCAGGCTCTGCAGTTCCGCATCATGCGTTGCAAGGAAGCCACCCCGGTCAATGCTCCGACACTGTTCCGTTTTGGTGCTTTCGGTCGTCTCGGTGCCAACGATAACGTAGACGCTCTGTTCAAGAATGAGCGCGCCACCGTTTCGCTCGGTTACATCGGTCTTGCCGAGACCACTGCGGTCTTCTACGGCAAGAACTGGATCCGTGACCATGGCTGGGATCCGGAAGGCAAGGAATTCGCACTGTCCATCGTCAAGCGCATGAACGAGCTGTGCAAGCAGTGGAGCAAGTCGGAAGGCTACCACTACTCCGTGTACTCCACCCCGGCGGAGTCCCTGACCGATCGCTTCAACCGCATGGATCGCGAGAAGTTCGGCCGTATCGAGGGCGTGACCGACCACGACTTCTACACCAACTCCTTCCACTACCCGGTATGGCTGCAGCCCACTCCGATGGAGAAGCTCAACTACGAGAAGGACTTCCCGTACTACGCTTCCGGTGGCTTCATCAACTACTGCGAGTACCCGTGCCTGCAGGACAACCCGAAGGCCCTCGAAGCCGTATGGGATTACGCCTACAACATCGGCATCGGTTATCTGGGTACCAACACCCCGATCGACCACTGCTTCGTGTGTGGCTTCCAGGGTGATTTCGAGCCGACCGAGGAAGGCTTCAAGTGCCCGGAGTGCGGCAACTCCAACCCGGACAAGTGCAATGTCACCAAGCGTACCTGCGGCTACCTCGGCAGCCCGGTCCAGCGCCCGATGGTGCACGGCCGTCACGAGGAGATTGCCCACCGTGTCAAGCACATGAGCGGCGAAACCGGCCGCGTGACCCTGGACGACGGCACCACCCGCGAGTGGTTCGAGGAAGCTAAGTAAGGTTTATACTCGCTCCCGCTGGCGGGAGCTGTCGGGCGTAAGCGGAGACTGAGGGTGGTCATCCTTATAGTGTTGACCACCCTCAGTCCGTTTGATGACGGACAGCTCCCGCCAGCGGGAGCCAGTGCATTTTCCGCAAGGAGGGAATTATGGCCGTGACAGCCAAGCCCGAACCCAAGCGCCACGACTTCGCGGCCGGCGAGACCAGACGCGGCCCCTCCGTACCTTCCAATGGCCTGGCCAATGATCCGAAAGCCGGTCAATGGGATGGCCGGCGCATGTCCAAGCGCATGATTGCCGACTACAAGACCTTCATCGTCACCGACGGCGAAGGCGTGCGCAACTCCATCTATGTTTCCGGTTGCCCTTTCCACTGCGTCAATTGCTTCAACGCCTCCATCTGGGATTTCCAGGCCGGCCACGAGTACACGCAGAAACTCGAAGACAAGATCATCGAAGATCTCAAAGCCCCATGGGTGCAAGGCATTACGTTTCTTGGTGGCGAGCCGTTCCTCAACACCCCTGTGCTAGTACCTCTCGCACAGCGCATTCGCAAGGAATTCGGTCATACCAAAGATATCTGGTCATGGACCGGCTACACGTGGGAAGAACTCATGCGGCCGGGTGAAACCCCAGACAAACTCGAACTGCTGCACCTTATCGACATCCTTGTCGACGGTCGCTATCTCAAAGACCAAAAAGACTCGTTGTTGCAATTCCGCGGTTCCAGAAACCAACGCATCCTTGACGTGCCCAAATCCCTTGCGGCCGGCAAGCCCATCATCTGGGCCAAACTGCACGATCAGGAACGCGACATTCCTTCTATTTATCTGAAAGATCGCGAAGCCGGCGAAGACCAGCAAGCCTCGTAGTAGCTTTTCATTAACTCGCACTCAGCAATATCGTCGAAACTGTTGGGAAACGCCCTTCCCGTGAGCGAAATCACCTCTGCCCGCGTCATGTTGGGTAGGTGGTCAGACTAATATTCCGTAAGAAGTAGCCGGGCGAAGCCGTCCGCAGGGTATCTGCCAGCCGTCCCGAAACGGTTCCTGATGCCTCGTGACGTGCACTCCCGGAAGTCGGAATTAAGAGGAACACATGGTTGACATCGTCACTGACGCGAGCGTAAAGCCCGCTTCACACCCGAAGCCCCTGCGTGTGGGATTGGACATCGGTTCCACCACCGTCAAGGCCGTGGTGCTTGATCAGTCCGATTCCCTGAAAGACACCCTATTTTCTGATTACCGACGTCACCATGCCAATGTGCGTGCCACCGTTGCCGGTCTGCTCGCGGACATCCATAAAAAGCTCGTGGAACTAGGTCGAGGCGATGAACCGATTCGCCTGTCTATCACCGGTTCCGGCGGTCTAGCGCTTGCTGACAATCTGCATGTGCCTTTCATTCAGGAGGTCATCGCCGAAACCGAGGCGATTGATAAGGAGTACCCGCAAGCCGACGTCATCATCGAGCTCGGCGGCGAGGACGCCAAAATCACCTACCTGAAACCCACCCCTGAACAGCGTATGAACGGTTCGTGCGCAGGCGGCACCGGCGCGTTCATCGACCAGATGTCCACGCTGCTTGACACCGACGCCGCAGGCCTCAACGAGATGGCCAAGAGCTACGAGAACCTGTATCCGATCGCCTCGCGTTGCGGCGTGTTCGCCAAAACCGATCTGCAGCCGCTGATCAACGACGGCGCGGCCAAGCCTGATCTCGCCGCCTCCATCTTCACCGCAGTGGCCACGCAGACCATCGCCGGCCTGGCTTCTGGCCGCCCGATCCACGGTACCGTCATCTTCCTCGGCGGCCCGCTGTTCTTCATGTCCGAACTGCGCGCCGCCTTCCAGCGTGCCCTTGAAGGCAAGGTCGACGAGTTCATCGTGCCGACCGACGCCCACCTGTATGTGGCCTACGGTTCGGCATTGCAGGCCGACATGGATTCCGACGATCAGGGCCACCATTTCGAGGCCTACACCTGCGACGAAATCCTGAAGCGTTTGGACGAGCTGAAGAACCTGCCCTCCAACACGCCCACCATGCCGCCGCTGTTTCCCACCGAGGCCGACCGCGAGGACTTCAACAAGCGCCACCATAAGGAACACATCCACATCGGCACCCTCGAAGGCGCGCATGGCCCGCACTTCCTGGGCATCGACGCCGGTTCCACCACCATCAAGGCCACGCTCGTCAACGACGACCGTGAAATCGTCTGGTCCAGCTACGCCAACAACGAAGGCAGCCCGCTGACCGCCGCCATCAACATCGTCAAGAAGATCCAATCCGAGCTGCCCGAAGGCGCATGGATCGCACGCTCCTGCGCCACCGGTTACGGCGAAGGCCTCATCACCACCGGCCTGCACCTGGACGAGGGCGTGGTGGAGACCATGGCCCACTATCGTGGTGCCGAAATGGTCAGCCCCGGCGTCACCGCCGTCATCGACATCGGCGGCCAGGACATGAAATATCTGGCCATCACCGACGGCGTCATCGACTCGATCGCCGTCAACGAAGCCTGCTCGTCCGGCTGCGGCTCGTTCCTGCAGACCTTCGCCATGTCTATGGGGCTGACGATTCAGGAATTCACGCAAAAGGCTTTGGCATCCACCCATCCGGTGGACCTTGGCTCGCGTTGCACTGTGTTCATGAACTCCTCGGTCAAGCAGGCGCAGAAGGAAGGCGCGTCCATCGAGGACATCGCCGCAGGGCTGTGCTACTCCGTGGTGCGTAACGCCTTGTACAAGGTCATCAAGCTGCGTGATTCCGGCGAACTCGGCGACACTGTGGTGGTCCAGGGCGGTACGTTCCTCAACGACGCCGTGCTGCGCGCCTTCGAGCTGCTCACCGAACGTCAGGTCACCCGCCCGAACATCGCCGGCCTCATGGGCGCGTTCGGCGCCGCCCTGACCGCCCGCATGCACTATCAGGATGAGGCCGACCACTTGGATGTGGTGGTTAAGGCCGATGGGTCCGAGGAACAGTCCGAGGCTGAGCCCGCACTCAAGTCCGAACCCAAGGCCGCAGCCTTCAAGAAGACCGAGCCGGCCAAGCCCGAAGTCCATGTCGTTGTCGTGGACGGTGTGACCCACACCGCCAGCTCCATCCTGACCGGCGACGCACTCGACAATATGAGCATGACCACCGAGCGTGACGTGTGCAAGCTGTGCCAGAACCACTGCAAGCTCACCATCACCACGTTCTCTGATGGTTCGCGCTTCGTGACCGGTAACCGTTGCGAACGCGGTGGTGACGCCAAGAAGAAGCGTTCCGACCGTCCGAACCTGTACGACTACAAGTACAAGCGTTGCTTCGCCTACCGCCGTTTGACCGACAAGAAGGCCACTCGTGGCGAGATCGGCGTTCCGCGCGCCCTCAATATGTACGAGAACTACCCGTTCTGGTTCACGCTGCTCACCTCGCTGGGCTTCAAGGTGATGATTTCCGGCCGTAGCTCCCATGAACTGTTCGAGACCGGCATCGAATCCATCGCTTCCGAAAACATCTGCTACCCGGCCAAGCTGGTCCACGGCCATATCAAGTGGCTGATCAACAAGGGCATCAAGACCATCTTCTACCCGTGCGTGAGCTACGAGGAGAACCTCGTGCCCAACACGGACAATCATTACAACTGCCCGGTTGTGGCCAACTATCCGCTCGTCGTCGGCGCTAACATGCCTGAGCTGCGCGAGGACGACGTGCGTTACATGCACCCGTACTTCAACCTTGCCAACCATGAGCTCATGGTTGACCGCATCGTCGAAGAGTTTGCGTGGGCCAACGTGACCCGCGAAGAGGCCGAAACCGCGGTCAAGGCCGCCTACGCCGAAGACAAGGTCTTCAAGCATGACGTGCAGCAGGAAGGTTTGACCGCGCTTGCCTATATGAAAGAGCACAACTGCCGAGGCATCGTGCTCGCCGGCCGTCCCTACCACATCGACCCCGAAATCAACCACGGCATCCCCGAAACCATCTGCTCGCTCGGCATGGTGGTGCTCTCCGAGGATTCCATCTGCGAACTGCAGCCGGGGGAGAAGCTCAACCTCACCGAATTCCTTTCCGAGGGCGAAGCCGACCCGCGTTCCAAGAACGCCGCCGGATTCCGCCATGTAGGCGACCGCACGGTCACCAAGATGCCGTTGCGCGTCACCAACCAGTGGGCCTACCACTCCCGCCTGTACGCGGCCGCACACTTCGTGGCCTCGTATCCGGGCCTCGAGCTTGTGCAGCTCAATTCCTTCGGTTGCGGCCTCGACGCCATCACCACTGATCAGGTGGCCGAGATTCTGGCCGACAAGGCGGACGTGTACACGCTGCTGAAGATCGACGAGGTCTCCAACCTGGGTGCAGCCAAGATTCGACTGCGCTCGCTCAAGGCCGCCGTCGAGGAACGCGAGGCCAACAAGGCCCGCGAGGCCGCTGCGGCCAAGGCTTTGGAAGACCAGCAGGCCGCCGCCGAACGTGCCGCTGAAGAAGCCAAGGTCAAGGCCGAGTCCGATCTGGAGGCCGCCAAGGCCGTACTTGCTGAAGCGCAGGCCGCCGTTGAAGCCGCGCAGAAGAAGGTCGACGCTGAGGCCAAGGCTGTGCAGGACGCCGCCAAGACGGCACAATCTGCACAGTCTGCGTCCGTACAGGGTCCCAAGCCCACCGGCTTCCGCAGGACCGGTTCCACCGCGCCGACTCCAGGCCGTCAGATTCTGCTTGATACGACCATGGCCGCCAACCCGAATCTCACCAAGTCGATGCGTGAGGCTTCCAAGCGTGCCGCCGAACGCGACCTACAGGCCGCAGTCGCCCACAAGAATGGCACTTCGGACGGCACCACCGGCGTGGCGAACGCCAAGAATGCCAAGAAGTCCGGCCACAACAACGCCACCATGTCCCGATACGCGCATCGTGAGAAGTTCGTCAAGGACATGAAGAAGAACTATACGATTGTTGGCCCTCAGATGAGCCCGATTCATATGTCCTTGGTCGAAGCGGTGATTCGTTCCGGTGGGTACAAGTTCGACATCCTGAAGCACGCGAGCCGTGGCGATGTGGAAACCGGCCTCAAATACGTGAACAATGACGCCTGCTACCCGGCCATCATGGTCGTCGGCCAGCTCATCGACGCGATTCTGGAAGGCAAATACGATCCCGACCATGTAGCGCTCGCCATCACCCAGACCGGCGGCATGTGCCGTGCGACCAACTACTTCGGCCTGATCCGCAAGGCTTTGGTCGATGCCGGCTATCCGCAGATTCCGGTCATCGCCATTTCTACCCAGGGCCTCGAAGACAACCCCGGCTTCAAGGCCACCCCGCCCCTGCTGCACCGTGCCATCAAGGCGCTGATTCTGGGCGACTTGCTCATGAAGTGCCTCTACCGGGTACGCCCGTATGAGGTGGAGAAAGGTTCGGCCAACAAGCTGTACGAGCTGTGGGACACCATCGTGCGTGAGACCATCGAGCATCACGGCTATTCCAAGACCGCGGCCAAGACGCCGAGCATCAAGAAGGGCTATCTGCCGTATAACGTGCTGGCCAAGGAGATCGTGAAATCCTTTGATGCATTGCCGCTGCGTGATATTCCGCGCAAGGTGCGTGTCGGCGTGGTCGGCGAGATTCTTGTCAAGTACCAGCCGGACGCGAACAACCATGTGGTCGACGTCATCGAATCCCAGGATTGCGAGGCCGTAGTGCCCGGCATCATGGAATTCATGACCACCCGCCCCTACATCACCGACTGGAACGAGAAGAACCTCGGCATGGGTGGCAACAAGACGCTCTACGCCTTGATGCGCAAGGGTCTTGACCTGTACAACGCGCCTATCAAGGCCGCATTGGCCACCTCGCACGGCAAGTTCAAGCAGGACGAGCCGATGCCCGATCTTGTCAAGAAGGCTGCTGAAGTCACCTCCATCGGTGTACAGGCCGGCGAGGGCTGGCTGCTGACTGCTGAGATTCTGGAGCTTATCGAACAGGGTTGCCCGAATGTGATTTGTGCGCAGCCGTTTGCCTGCCTACCCAACCATGTGACCGGCCGTGGCATGTTCGGCAAGATTCGTCGTCTGCATCCGGAAGCCAACATCGTCTCCATCGATTACGATCCGGGTGCCTCCGAGGCCAATCAGCTCAACCGTATCAAGCTGATGATTGCCGCTGCCAAGAAGGCCCACAACGCCAAGTTCGCCGAGACCGGCGAGCCGCAGGGCTTCACCTCCGCGGACTGAACGCACATACACTTAAGCTCCCCTCTATGAGGGGAGCTGTCGCGCAGCGACTGAGGGGGAGTCTCTAGAGCGAGAAACCGGGCCGGAGCCTGCTATCGGTTTTTCGTATAGCGTATTGCGGGCTTTCGGGCACGCGCGCCGGCCGGCTCGAATACGATACAAAGCATGGTTACTCCCCGAATCAGTTACGCGCACCTACTCGCCAAGCCGAACCCCAAGCATGTCGAGAGCCTGCTCAAGTTCTTTGAGAACGGTCGCTCCCAGCGTGGCACCGGTGGCTTCGGTGTGGAGATCGAGCACCTGCCCGTGCACAACAGCGACGACACTGCCGTAAGCTACTACGAGCCGAATGGCATCGAGGCATTGCTCAAACGCTTGGCTCCGTACTACGACGAGGAGAAGGAATACTGGGAGAACGGCCATCTGGTGGGTCTCGGCCGTTCCGGCGTCGCCGTTTCTCTCGAGCCCGGCGGACAGGTGGAAACCTCAATCGGCATTTTGAAGAAGCCGAGCGGCCTAAATACGCTGTACTCCAAGTTCCGTCGCGAGCTCGACCCGATTCTTGACGATCTCGACTTCCGCTTGGTCAACTATGGTTACCAGCCCAAATCCAGCTTTGCGGATGTGCCGGTCAACCCCAAGGATCGCTACGATGCAATGACCGACTACCTCGGCCGCGTGGGTCAGTTTGGCCCCTGCATGATGCGTTGCTCCGCCTCCACTCAGGTCAGCATTGATTATGTGGATGAGCGCGACTCCATCGAAAAGTTGCGTCTGGGCACGGTCATCGGTCCGATTCTGGCCTACTTCTTCCGTAACACCCCGTATTTTGAGGGCGAGACGAACCCATGGCCGCTGCTGCGCCAGCGTATGTGGGATTATCTGGACTTCCAGCGCACCAATGTGCTGCCCGGCCTGTTCGATGATCGCTATGGTTGGGAGGATTACGCCATCGACGTGCTGTCCACGCCGCTTATGTTCGCTGACCTGACCCATACCCCTGAAGCTGTGGCTTCTGGAGCAAGCCCCAAGGAACTGCATCGCCCGGCGTTCCGTGAGAACGCGGGGGAGGTGTACCCAGACCGCGAACTCAACCCGTACGAGATCAACCACATCATCTCCACGCACTTCAATGACGTACGTCTGAAGAACTTCATCGAACTGCGTCACTGGGATTCACTGCCGATTGAGCGTGCCGAGCGTCTGACGGAGATTGTGTCCTCTCTGTTCTACGTGCCTGAGCACCGTGAACGTCTGGAAAGCTACTTCGAGGGCATCAGCGAGGAAGAGGTGTTCGAGGCCAAGGCCAACATTCAGGCCCACGGTCGCGAGGCTTCGCCATACGGCCAGCCGCTCGATTTCTGGAAGGAATTCTTGGGATTGGAGGGCCTCTTGTCCGACATTCCCGGCGATCTGAAGCACCCCGACGTGTTCCAGGAGTAAGCGAAGAAGCATATACAGAAAAATCTATTGCGCGATATCGGTGTCGAAGGCATGACAGAATGTTTGTTTTGGCACCGTTTTGCATATCCGGCCAAGGATATTGGATGTGGTTGCGCATGGGAGCGGGGAGAATGCGGATAGACTGGCGGATATGACATCTGGGAATTCATTGCAGCATAAGCGTGTTCGCAAGTCGCCGGGGGAACGCCGGCAGGAAATTCTCGATGCCGCCGTGCGACTGATTTCCGAGCGTGGCTACAACGGTACTTCTGTGCAGGATGTGGCCGATGCGGTCGGTGTTACCAAGCAGGGAGTTTTGCGATATTTTCCTAGCAAAGATAACCTGCTTGCCGCGGTGTATCACGAGAATTACAACACGTTTGGCAGTGTGGAAGACTTCATGGCCTCCGGCCTGCCTGGTTCAGTGCCCGATGATTTCAGATTGCCCGCGTATCTGAGGTTCTTGGTACATTGCAATTCCACGCGCCCCATGCTTGTTCAGCTGTTCTCGATATTGCAGGTCGAATCGTTCAATCCTGCGCATCCGTTACATGACGAGTTTGCCAATCGTCGGGATTCAATATGGCAATACTATTCGACATACAACTGGAACCTGCCTTCCGAATTCACCTCGTTTGAGGAGGTCCGGCCCACGTTGCGCCATGCTCTGGAGATCATGGATGGTGTGCAACTGAGGTGGTTACGGGGGCCGGCCATTGACTTATGCGATGAATGGGCCGATCTGGAGCCGGCGATATTTCCTTCGCCGATATGGGACGGGTATCGCTGATTCGCTGTGTGCCTTGAACCGATGCTTGTGCTTGATGGCGGCAGTAAGTATGCGGGCGAACGAAGGGGTCGCATACATACGGTCGTTTTGGTGTATGTGATGCGCGCGGCATAAGCGTGTTGTATGCTGTCAATAGATAAACTACCAATTGGTAATTAAAAAACTGTTCGATTTCACTGAGGAAAGCGACTTCGTATGACCGACAACACTACGCCTGCCGCAACTGCTGAAACCTTACCGTACAAGAATCCTGATTTGCCCGCTGGTGAGCGAATCTCCGACTTGCTCTCTCGCATGACCCTTGAAGAGAAGGTCGGCCAGATGATGCAGCTTGACGCCCGCGGCGGCGATCTTGAGGATCTCATCGTGAATAAGCATGTCGGATCCATTCTGCATACCAGCCCCGAGGATTTATCTCGTGCCGCCAAGACCGTCAATGAGAAGACGCGTCTGGGCATTCCGTTGATTATCGGAGATGACTGCATCCATGGATACTCCTTCTGGCCGGGCGCCACTATTTTCCCGTCCCAGCTCGGCATGGCTGTCAGCTGGGATCCGGACAAGGTCAAGGCCGCCGGCCGTGCTACCGCCGAGGAGGTCTCTTGTACCGGTGTACATTGGACGTTTTCTCCTGTGTTGTGCATCGCCCGAGATACCCGTTGGGGGCGTGTGGATGAGACTTTCGGCGAAGACCCGATGCTGATCGGCGAACTCGCCTCCGCCATGGTCAAGGGCTATCAAGGCGGTGCCAAGGCCGGTGAGGAACTGCCAAAGAACGCAATCCTGGCCTGCGCCAAACATTTCGCCGGCTATTCCGAAACCCAAGGCGGCCGCGACGCCTCCGAAGCGGACCTCTCCCACCGCAAGCTCGAATCCTGGTTCCTGCCGCCGTTCGAGCGCGTGGCCAAAGAAGGTTGCGGTACGTTCATGCTGGGTTACGAGTCCATTGAAGGCGTGCCGGTCACATTCAACAAATGGTTGCTGACCGACAAGCTGCGCGGCGCATGGAAGTACAACGGCACGCTGATCACCGATTGGGACAACGTCGGCCGTTCGGTATGGGAGCAGCACGTCAAACCCGATTACGTGCACGCCGCGGCAGACGCGGTCAAGGCCGGCAACGACCTGGTCATGACCACCCCGCAGTTCTACGAGGGTGCCATCGAAGCCGTAAAAACCGGTCTGCTCGACGAATCCCTGATTGATGACGCAGTAGCTCGCATCCTAGCTCTGAAATTCCGCCTCGGCTTGTTCGAAGACCCGCGTCTGCCGGACGCCGAACGCATCAAGGCGGTCATCGGTTCGGCCGAACACCAGCAAATCAACCTGGAACTCGCCCGCGAATCCGTCGCCCTGCTGCGCAACGACGGCACCCTGCCGTTCACCGCGAACACGGCCAAGCGCATCGCCGTGGTAGGTCCGCTCGCCGACGACGCCCAGAACCAGCTCGGCGACTGGACCGGCAACTCCGGTCAGGTTTCCTGGATGCCGGATGGCCAGCCTCGAGACATGATTACCACCGTGCTCGACGGCCTGACCCAGCTCACCGCCGACGATTGCGAAGTGGTCTACTCGCGCGGCGCGAACGTCATCGACCTCGTGCCTGACCCCGCAGGCGAGTTCTACCCGGACGGCCAGCCTCGCCCGAAAATCGGCGTTTCCGCCGCCGTGGATCAGGCCCTGATCGACGAGGCCGTGGCCAACGCTCGCCAGTCCGATCTGATCGTGGCCGTGGTCGGCGACGTGGTCCAGCTGGTCGGCGAAACCTGCTCCACCGCCACGCTCGAACTGCTCGGCGGCCAGAACGCCCTGCTCGACGCGCTCACCGCCGTCTCGCGCGAAACCGGCAAGCCGATGGTCACCGTGCTCATCAGCTCCAAGCCGCAGGTGCTGCCCGCCTCCATCGTGGGGGAGTATGGCGTGTTCGCCAAGCGCGTCAGCGACCCTGAAACCGGCACCGGCTCCATCCTGTGGGCGCCGAACCCGGGCATGCGCGGCGGCCAGGCCATCGCCGAAATCATCCTGGGTCTGACCAACTCGTCGGGCCGACTGCCGATCACCTTCCCGCGCCACGCGGGCCAGCTGCCGGTCTACTACAACCAAATCCGCGGCCAGCACGGCGACCGGTACGCCGACCTCACCCAGGATCCGGCGTTCGCGTTCGGCGAAGGCCTGAGCTACACGACGTTCGCATATGGCGAACCGACCATCGTGGGCGGCGCAAGCAATGCCGACGGCACCTTTGCCGAAACCGACACCGTACACGTTGAAATCACCCTCACCAACACCGGCGAGCGCGCCGGCGTGGAGATCGTGCAGGCCTACATCGGCGACATCGTGACCTCCTACAGCTGGACCGACCGCGAATTGAAGGCGTTCAAGCGTGTTGAACTGGAACCCGGCGAAGCCAAGACCGTCACCTTCGAGATCCCGGTGGCGAACTGCACCATCGTGGACCCGGACGCCAACCGCATCGTCGAGGCCGGCGAATTCGAACTGCTCATTGGCCACTCCTCGCGCCGTGAGGATTTGAAGCGCACCACGTTCACCGTGGCGTAGATGAGTCAGACAACGGCTCGGTAATGGCAAAGCGGGATGCGGTTCGATGTCGCATCCCGCTTTTCGGCTTGTTGCGCTGTTGCGTCGCCGCCGGCCGGCGTCAGTCGGACGGGGTGATGTGCTCCACATCCCAGCGCACTTCAAACGTGTATTCATGGCCGACCGTCTCATAATCGTTGATACTGCGGCGACGATCGATGAACGAGCCGATGGCGCGGAACGGCGGGTTGGCCAGCACGAACAGGGTGGATCCCAATGCCACCAGCGCGTTGGTGCGGATGCCGGCGCTTCGGGCGCGCAACTGGCGTTCGAGCCCTATCAGTGCGCCCAATGCCGTGCCAAGCACGATGCGTACGGTGCAGTCGAGAATGACGGCCAGAGAAAACGTGGTGAACATGAGATTCACCTCCTGAAAAATAGGCGTCAGGAATTACCCGCACACCCTACAGCGCCAGCCCGCCTCCTGCAACTGCGTCGCCGCGTTCGGGTGGTTCGGGCTCCGTGCGGTGAGCGGGCCGCGGCCGTATGATAGAAGCGCGGGTGGTCCGGGTTTTTCTGCATACGGCGGGAGGCGTCATGGTTCCTATCGAGAACGTGTACGAACAGATTCGTACGTTCGCCGCTGATGCCGGCGCTCGCAAGGTCGTGCTGTTCGGTTCTCGCGCAAAGGGTGTGAACCGGCCTAAAAGCGATATCGATCTTGCCGTGGCCGGTTGCCCCGATTTCAATCGCTTGGAGCAGAACCTTCAGGACAATCTGTGGTCACTGCTTAAAGTTGATGTCATCAATCTGGATGAGCCGATTTCTTCATCGCTGAGGGCGGAGATTGAGCGTAGCGGAAAGGTATTGTATGAAAAAATATGAGAATTACGTTTCCGCACTGAAGTCGCTGCGCAAGGCTCCCGAACAGGATCTCAGCAATGATTTCATCCAGAGCGGCATCATTGACAAGTTCGAGTTGCAGTTTGAGCTTGGTTGGAAACTATTCAAGGCGCTGCTGGCTTATGAGGGAGACCCTGTTTCCGCTTCCGGTTCTCCGCGAGATGTGCTCAAAACCGCTTTCCAATATTACGATTTCATGGACGAATCGTTGTGGCTGCGTATGCTGCGCGATCGCAATGATTCTGCTCATATCTACGATGAGGAACGCGCCCGGCGTCTTGTGGATGCCATCATCGTTGATTACATCCCCGAATTTGAGCGTGTGAATCAGGGGTTGGTCGTTCGTTACGGCGAAGCATTGAACGATTAGCGCGGGTGACATTAATGGCACTGGGCACACTGGGCATTGGCGAGCAGATCAATGGGGTGAACCTCGGTAACTGGCTGGTGCTGGAAAAGTGGATGAAGCCGGGGATTTTTGCCGCCAGCGGCGAAGCGGACGAGATCTGGCTGCATCGGGCTACGGAGTCTGCTGAGTTGGAGGCTCTGCTGACGCGGCATCGCGACACGTATATCACTGAAGCTGATTTTCGGAACATTGCCGCGCATGGCTGCAATCTGGTGCGTATTCCTGTGCCGTATTTTATCTTCGGGGATGTGTCCGGTCATCCGGGCTGCATCGAGTATTTGGACAGGGCGTTCGACTGGGCTGAGCGTACCGGTCTCAAGATTCTTATCGACCTGCACACGGTGCCCGGCTCGCAGAACGGATTCGACAACGGCGGCCTCACCGGCGTGGTGCGCTGGCATCATAGCCCGCGAGCGGTCGCCTATGCGCTGGATGTGCTGACTCGTTTGGCCAAACGGTACCGTGATCGTGCGGCGCTGTTCGGCATCGAAGTGCTGAATGAGCCGATTGATTGGCTGACGTATGCTACGTCGTCATCGAGCAGGCAGGCAAAGGATAGCTTTGAAGCACGGAGGAGTGGGCCGATTCCAATGGTGTTCCTCAAGCGTTTCTACCGTGAGTCGTATCGCCGGTTGCGCCCGATTTTGGCCGAGAACCAAGTCATTGTGTTCCATGACGGCTTCCGACTGGGCCGTTGGCGGGACTGGTTTGTGCGGGAGGGCATGCGGGGCGTCATGCTCGATACGCATATCTATCTGGTCATGGCCGAACATTTTCCGCTATTCCGTATGATTCCGGATCGGTGGCTGATGGGCTGGTATCGCTTGTTCGTGCGCTGGAACGAACGCCGCATCCGCCGGGCCGCGCGCTATACGCCGGTGATCGTAGGGGAGTGGTGCGTGGCCAACAATCTGGTAAATCGGATGATCGCTAAGCATTCGGGTGATGGCGGTCGCTCCGAGGAAAACGCTATGCACAGTGCATCAATCAGAGGCTCTATTTACCGCGAGGTTGCCGCCATACAGCGCAAAGCGTGGAGCGCATCCGCCGGGCAGATTTATTGGAGCTACCAATTACGTGGTAATCGTGATTTCTTGCCTACCATCGACCCACAATCCGACACGTCACGCCTCGACCCTTGGGATTTCACTCACGTCTGGCACGCTGGTTGGATGGTGTAATGAGAACGAAATTGCTCTCTGGTGGCATGATTCGAGCCAATTGTGTAAGGTAGAGAATGAGCTTCGTGACCCGGCCTATCCTTTGCGGCGGGGTGGGTTGCGGGTTCGAGATGAGAAGTCAGCTGCCGCTGGCACTTGATTCGTCCGCGCGGACGAATACCGCGAAAGCAGGGTGCCTAGCCCAGTGGCTGGGTGATACGGTTGGGTCAACCGAAGCCACTACCGATTCCACTTCGAAAGTAGTGGATGATAGTCATGCAGAAGACTGTAAAACATGGCTTTTCATCTCAGGAGGGACATCTGGCTCAGATGTCCCTCCCTTATTTTTCGGCAAAGGGGGAGCCGTGAATATAACGAAGACAAAGGAGTATGCATTGGCGCAAGCCCATGCTGCGGCTCCTCCCACATCACCCCCACCAAGATGACCAGCTTCCTCGACACGCTCGCCGAGCGCGGCATCAAGGCCGACTTCGCCCCCGGCTTCACGCTCGATATGGAACCGGCCGACCCGGCCCTCGAATCCGAAGCCGTGGAAACCGCCAAGAACGCCGACGTTGTCCTCATGTTCCTGGGCCTGCCGGAAGCCGCGGAATCCGAGGGCTTCGACCGCGACACCCTCGACATGCCCGCCAAGCAGATCGCCCTGCTCGAACAGGTCGCCGCCGCGAACCAGAACGTCGTGGTCGTACTGTCCAACGGTTCCGTGGTCTCCGTGGCCCCGTGGGCCAAGAACGCCAAGGGCATCCTCGAATCCTGGCTGCTCGGCCAGTCCGGTGGCCCGGCGCTCGCCGATGTGATCTTCGGCCAGGTCAGCCCGTCCGGCAAGCTCGCCCAGTCCATTCCGCTGGACATCAACGATGACCCGAGCATGACGAACTGGCCGGGCGAGGAGGGCCACGTCGACTACGGCGAGGGCGTATTCGTCGGCTACCGCTACTACGACACCTACGGCAAGGCTGTGGACTATCCGTTCGGCTACGGCCTGAGCTACGCCACGTTCGAGATCGCCGACGTCACCGCCGTCAAGACCGGCGCGAACACCGCCACCGTGACCGCCACCGTGACCAACACCTCCGATGTGGACGCCGCCGAAACCGTGCAGGTGTATGTGGCTCCGGGCAAGGCCGACGTGGCCCGCCCGAAGCACGAGCTCAAGGGCTTCACCAAGGTGTTCCTCAAGGCCGGCGGATCCAAGACCGTGACCATCGACCTCGACGAGCGCGCGTTCGCCTACTGGTCCGAAAAGTACAACGACTGGCACGTGGAGGCCGGCGAATATGCCATCGAAGTGGGCGTGAGCTCCCGCGACATTGCCGACACCGTTGCCGTGGCCCTCGATGGCGACGGCAAGACCCAGCCGCTCACCGAATGGTCCACCTACGGCGAGTGGGAGGTCGATCCGTTCGGCGCCAAGATCGTGGCCGCCGCCGGCGAGGCCGGCGAGCTGCCGAAGCTTCCGGATAATGCGATGATGCGCATGTTCCTCAACTCCATGCCCATCAACTCGCTGCCCACCCTGCTGGGCGAAGGCGGCAAGAAGATCGCCCAGTTCATGGTTGACGAGTACGCCAAGCTGAGCAAGTAATACTACGCAAACTGCCAGCTCCCTTTTCTGAGATTCAGAGAAGGGAGCCAGTTTGTGTATAGGGCATATGTGGGGGGTTCGTTGTCTAGGCAACACGCTGATTGTTGTATATGCAACTGTTGTATATGGGTCTCTTTATCATGAATTGTTGCGTATACAACAATGTGGGGTGAAGGCGCATACGCGCACGGCCTCGCATGGTACGGAGGACAATGGATCAGCATATTCTCAGCATTGAGATGCGTGCGGTGACCAAAGCCGTCGACCGCTATCTCGGTGAGAGCATGCCGCTTTCCGCTAAGGAGACCACTGGCGGCAACGCGCATATCATCATGTTCCTGGCTCGTAACCGGAATCGTGAAATCTACCAGCACACTATCGAACAGAAGTTCTGTATCACCCGCTCCACCGCTTCGCGCGTGCTGGCGCTTATGGAAAAGAAAGGGCTTATTGCCCGCGAATCGGTGGCGCATGATGCCCGTTGCAAGCGTATCGTCCTGACCGATAAGGCGGACGCCATCGTCGCCGATCTCAAAGCGAACGGCGAACGCGTCGAACGTCTGTTGGTTGATGGCTTTTCCGAAAGCGAGAAAGCAGCCCTACGTGACTACGTCAGTCGCATGCGCGCGAACATCGACCGCGCACAACATGAATTTGAGCATCAAACACTCCCTCAGTCACCTGGGGTGATGGCTCCCGACCAAGACGGAGCGGAGGTTGCTAACACGAAGGAGGAGAACGAATGAGCGATACCGCAGAGGCAATCGCGCAGGCGCGCAAAGCCGTCGAACCGGATAAACCCAAGCATGTGCTGCGCACATTGGGGCAGTCGATTCGCGAATACAAGAAAGCCAGCATCCTGGCTCCGGTGTTCGTGGCGGTCGAAGGTATTCTGGAAATCCTGATTCCGACCATCATGGCTTCGCTGATCGATGAGGGTATCACCGGCGGCAGCATGCCGGCCACCGTCAAATTCGGCGTGATTCTGCTGATTTGCGCGATGGTTTCGCTGGGTGCCGGCTTCCTGTCCGGAAAGTACGCGGCCGTGGCCGGCGCGGGCTTCGCCAAGAACCTGCGCAAGGACCAGTTCGAGAAGGTGCAGGGCTTCAGCTTCACCAACATCGACCGGTTCTCCACCGGTTCGATCGTGACCCGACTGACCACCGACGTGACGAACCTGCAGAACGCCTACATGATGATCATTCGTCTGGGTGTGCGTGCCCCGATCATGGTGGTCGTAGCCTGGCTGTTCTCGTTCCGTATCTCCCCGTCGATTTCCATGGTGTTCCTGGCCTGCATCCCGATTCTGGCCATCGGCCTGTGCGGTCTGGTCGTGCTCGTGCACCCCGTGTTCGAGCGCGTGTTTCACACCTACGATGCGTTGAACAACGTGGTCGACGAGAACCTGCAGGGCATCCGCGTGGTCAAGTCCTATAACCGCGAATCCTTCGAGGTCTCCAAGTTCGGCCGCATCTCCCAGCGCATCTTCAAGGACTTCACCAAGGCTGAGCGCATCATGAGCTTCAACATGCCGATCATGATGGTGTGCGTCTACGCCTCGATGATTCTCATCGCATGGATGGGCGCGCAGCAGATCGTCGCTTCCGGCAATAATGCGGCGCTGGGTCTGTCCACCGGCGAGCTGACTTCGCTGGTCACTTATGCTATGCAGATTCTTATGGCCATGATGATGTTGTCCATGATTTTCGTCATGGTGATTATTTCTCAGGCTTCTGCCGAGCGTATCTGCCAGGTGCTGCAGGAGGAAAGCACGGTGCAGAACCCGGCTCAGCCGGTGACCGATATGGCCGATGGCTCCATCGAGTTCGACCACGTCAGTTTCCGCTACTCCGACAGTTCCGAAAAGCCCGTGTTGGACGATATCAACCTGAAGATTCGCTCCGGCATGACCATCGGCATCGTCGGCGGTACTGGTTCGGCAAAGTCGTCTCTGGTACAGCTGGTGCCGCGACTCTACGACGTGAGCTCTGGTTCGCTCAAGGTCGGCGGCGTGGACGTGCGCGACTATGACATTGAGGCGCTGCGCGATCAGGTGGCCATGGTGTTGCAGAAGAACGTGCTGTTCTCCGGCACTATTGCCGAAAACCTGCGCTGGGGCAACCCGAACGCCACCGATGAAGAGATTCGCCATGCCGCGCAGCTCGCGCAGGCCGATGGATTCGTTCAGGAATTCCCCGATAAGTACGACACGTACATCGAGCAGGGCGGTACCAATGTGTCCGGCGGACAGCGCCAGCGCCTGTGCATCGCCCGCGCACTGCTGAAGAAGCCGAAGATTCTGATTCTCGACGATTCGACCAGCGCCGTCGATACCAAGACGGACAAGCTGATCCGCGCCGCATTCCACAACGAGATTCCGGACACCACGAAGATCATCATCGCCCAGCGCGTGGCCTCCGTGCAGGAATCCGACATGATTCTGGTGATGGATTCCGGCCGTATCATGGCCTCCGGCACGCACGAGGAACTGCTCGCCACTTGTGACGAATACCGTTCCATCTACGAATCCCAGACCAAGAACCAGGCCCAGCCTGAAGAACTAACCGATGCCGAACAGGCTGCTGAGCCATCTGCCGCTGAGCCGTCCGAAACCGTGACGGTGACAGTGACTATGCCCACGGCCGATACCAGCGCAGCTGATACCAATGCAGCCGATATCAAGGAAGGAGAAGCACGATGAGCAACGACCAGAGTTCCAAGAATCGCAAGCCTGACATGGGCAAAGCCGACCCCGGAACCATCAAGCGTATCTTCAGCTACATCTTCCAGTACAAGTGGCGCGTCATCGCCATCGTGGTGTGCATTCTGATCGGCGCCGCCGCACAGGCCGGATCCGCGCTGTTTCTCCAATCGCTGATTGACACCTACATCCTGCCGATGGTGGGGGAATCGAACCCCGACTGGGCGCCGCTGCTACGCGCCATCACTTTGATGGGCTGCCTGTATGTGGCGGGTATCGTGGCATCCTGGCTGTGGCAGTGGCTGATCATCACCGTCGAACAGGGCACGCTCAAGAAGATCCGTGACGACATGTTCGCCCACCAGCAGAAGCTGCCGATTCGCTACTTCGACAGCCATGAGCACGGTGACATCATGAGCCACTACACCAACGACACCGATACGCTGCGTCAGGCGATTTCGCAGTCGTTCCCGCAGATGTTCTCCTCGATTATCTCCGCGGCCGCGGCGCTGCTGTCCATGCTGTGGCTGTCCATCCCGTTCACCGCGTTCGTGATTGCGTTCACCGTTCTGCTGTACTTCATCGTGCGCAAGATCGTGAGCCGTTCCGGCCGCTACTTCGTCAAGCAGCAGCAGTGGATCGGCGACGTGAACGCCTTCGTGGAGGAGTCCGTCAATGGTCAGAAGGTCATCAAGGTCTTCAACCATGAGGACGCCACTCAGAAGACCTTCGATGAGAAGAACGAGGAACTCTTTGAGGCGTCCGCCGAAGCGAACACTTGGGGCAACGTCACCATGCCGGTCGTCGGCAACATGGGCTACCTGCTGTACATCCTGCTCGCCATCGTCGGAGCCGCCGTCTCGTTGGCCGGCGTCAACGACATCGGTCTGACTGGTGTCAAGCCGCTCACCCTCGGTACGCTCGTCTCCTTGCTGACCCTGTCCCGTTCGTTCATCAACCCGATCGGTCAGGTTTCTCAGCAGCTGACCATGGTGATGATGGCGCTCGCCGGTGCTTCCCGTATCTTCAAGCTGATGGATGAGCCCATCGAGGAAGACAAGGGCACCGTGACGCTCGTCAATGTGGAACTTGGCGAGGACGGCCGCACCATGACCGAGGTCGACCATGAGACCGGCCACTGGGCATGGAAGCGCGAGGCCGGCGATGATGGCACGCGTTCGCTGAAGGCCGCAGAAAAGCTCAAGGGTTCGGCCCGTGAGGTTGCGATGAAGGCCAAGGAACAGGCGATTACCTCGCCTGATGGTCGACTGACCCTGCTGCGCGGCGATGTGCGCTTCACCAACGTGACCTTCGGCTACAACCCGGATAAGCCGGTGCTGCACGACATCACCTGGTTCGCCAAACCCGGTCAGAAAATCGCGCTCGTCGGCGCCACCGGTGCCGGCAAGACCACCGTGACCAACCTGATCAACCGGTTCTACGACATTCAGGAAGGCCAGATTCTATACGACGGCATCTCCGTGTCCGGCATCAAGAAGCCTGATCTGCGCAGGTCTTTGGGCATTGTGTTGCAGGACGTGAACCTGTTCACCGGTACCGTGATGGACAACATCCGTTACGGACGCCTGAACGCCACTGATGAGGAATGTATCGAGGCTGCTCGTTTGGTCAATGCGGACAGCTTCATTCGCATGCTGCCCAAGGGCTACGACACAGTGCTGGAAGGCGACGGTTCCGGCCTGTCCCAAGGCCAGCGCCAGCTGATTTCCATTGCCCGTGCGGCGGTGGCCGATCCGCCCGCGCTGATCCTTGACGAGGCCACGTCCTCGATTGATACGCGCACTGAAGAGGTTGTGCAAGCTGGTATGGATAACCTGATGAAGGGCCGTACGGTCTTCGTCATCGCCCACCGCCTGTCCACCGTGCGCAACTCCGACGTGATCATGGTGCTCGACCACGGCAACATCATCGAGCGCGGCTCGCATGATGAGCTGATCGCGCAGAAGGGCGAGTACTACCAGCTGTACACCGGCGCGGTGGAGCTGGAGTAGTCGGTACGGACTGCCCGCGGCAGGCTGTCTGTGTCTCCTCGGCACTGTCGTGCCTCGGCGTCGCCTATGGGAAGTCCGCCGGACTTCCCATGTGACGGCTCCGCAGCTCTACACGGGTGCCGTGGAGCTGGAGTAGTCGGAACGGACTACCTGCAGCAGCCGGCTGGGGTGGTCATGGCTCGGTCTTCGGGCTATGACCACCCTTTGGGATCGGGCTCCGTCCATCGGGCACGTCCGCCGAGTGCGGACGATCCGCCAATATCACCGTACGGTAAGGTGCGGGGAATAACGTGAATGGGGTGAATGCCCGCAATACGGATGAAAGGTGCTGGTAATGGCACGAGATGACGATCGTACCAAGGGGCGGCCGTTGACCGAGGAGCAACTGCGGATGGTCAGCGATCTGGCGGCGGCGCCGAGCAATGCCGAGGAGTCGAAGATCGAGACCTTCCGCCGGTTGCGCGGGCGCGAGCGCTGGGCGTTCTTCCGTGAGCACTTCCTCTGGTGGAGCCTGCTGGCGGTCGGCATCGTCGCGCTGATCGTAGCGATCGTCGTGCATATGCTAATCCTACGCCGCAGATGCGCCTTGAGATCATGGTGATGGACATGGTCGAGGATTCGCAGAGCATCGACGCTATGTCGGAGGAGTTCGCCAAGGCCGCCGGCTCCGATTCCGACACCATCTATTTCGATTCGACCTACACGTCGTCGAGCTCGTACACGGACGGTTCGGACGCCAAGCTGTCGACCCAGTACTACATGGGCTGGATTGGCTACAATGTATTGGACGGTTTCGTGGGGGGGACTGGGCAACGAGGGAGTTGATGGTCCTGGCCGATTCGAGGTATCCGCGCAGGTTCACGGAGGGGTTCAAGAGGCGGATAGTGCAGTCGTAACGGGAACGGCAAGCCGGCGGTGGGGATCGGGCGCGAGTACGGCATCTGCCATTCCGCCCTGCAGCGTTGGGTGCGGGGGATTCGCAACAGCGGCTCCACTCGACCCTCGGATACATGAGCCCCGTGGAGTTCACATAACAAGGAAAGACCCTCTAGAAACAGTCCAACACACCGTTGCCAATCCACATCGCCGTGGCCGCCGGCATGGTCGGCACCGTCACCGCCGCCGATATGACCGCCGAGAACATCCAGACCTTCAAGACCTTTGCGTTCTACGTGCCGCTGGCTCTTATCGTGCTCAGCCTGCTGGTGTTCGCGTTCGCCGTGAAAATCGACGAGAAGATGCGCGCGCGTATCGTCGACGAACTGGAGGAACGGCTGGGTTCGGAAGAAGTGTGACAGGCGGCATCGGAGGGACGGGCCGGTAATGCGGCCCGATGGACCGTGCAAGCCGTCTCTAAAAGACGACTGGTCCGAACGGTTCGGCGCATCGTATTCTCCCGACGATGCACCGTGCCATGGCGGGGCCGCCGATCCTGCGTAGGGCGCGTGTCCCTGCTGGACGACCGATTACGCGTGCGGACGTTAGAATAAAGAAACGTAGATATTCGGCGGCGGGAGAATGACATGGCATATGTGACGATACGGGATGTTGCTCGTGAGGCCGGTGTCTCCGTGGCGGCCGTATCGCAGATCCTGCATGATAAGGGGCGGTTCTCCGACGAGACGCGCAAACTGGTGCGCGATACCGTGAAGAAGATGGGCTACGTACCCGATCAGCGCGCGCGTTCCATGCGTTCCTCCGAAACCAAGACCGTGGGATTGCTGGTGCCCGACCTGCGCAACCCGTATTTCGCCGACCTGGTCTCCTCGATGGAGGACGAGCTGTACCGCCGCGGGTTCACCACGCTGATCGGGTCGTCGGGCGAGAGCGTGGAGCGTCAGGATTCCTTTATCGAAAACCTTCTAGGGCAGCGGATCGACGGTGCGATTGTCGTGCCGCAGGGCGTGGATTCGCCGGGCGTCGAGTCGTTGGTCCGCCGTGGCCTTCCGCTGGTGTTCGTCGACCGCCGCGTTCCCCGCGTCGACTCGGTCCCGTTCGTGGTGTCGGATCCGTACCCGGGGATACGCAGTGCCGTGGCGGAGCTGATGCGGTTGGGGCATCGCCGGATCGGCTTTGTTTCGCACCCGGCGCTCGGGTCGTTCAGTGTCAACGAGCGTGAAGTGGCGTTTCGTGCCATAACGGGCGAGCTGCTCGTCGATGGCGAAACGACCGTGGTGAATTGCGACGCGACATACGAGTCCCGGCAGCGGGCGCTCGATGAACTGGCGGAATCCGGGATGAGCGCCGTCGTGTTCGCCTATTCGCCGGACGCCATTACCATGCTTGGTCTGATGACCGACCGTGGTCTGGAGGTCGGGGCGGATATGTCGGTGGTGTCGTTCGACGACATCGCGGCGTTCGCGATGATGACCCCCTCAGTGTCGGTGATCTCGCAGCAGGCCGAGACGATGGGGCGGCAGGGCGTGGAACTGCTGATGCGCCAGCTGGCCGGCGGCGGCGAGGCGGCTGGTACGCAGTATGTGTCGACCGTGTTCATCGCGCGGAAATCGTCAAGTGCGTTGTGCCGATAAAACAGCGACGCGTTTGCGTTGCGTCTTGCATATGCGACGACTGCTTCCGGACAGACATGTATGGAATAGTCGCATTTGACAAATAAGCTAAAACCTTATATCATCGTTTTATTGCTGCTAAAACGTTGTATTATCGATTGATGGCTAAAGGTGATGCAATGTGCATGAAGACGTAGATCATGAATGCATGCGGCGATGCGGTAATGTAATGAGGAGTCACGAAGGAGTGATGTATGGATTCACCCCCTATTATTATTGATTGCGATCCGGGCAGCGATGATGCCTTGGCTATTATCCTGGCGATCAAAGCCGGCATGGACATCAAAGCGGTATGTTCGGTGACAGGCAACGGCAGAATCGATACGACCACTCGGAACGCGTGCAATATCCTGTCGTTATGCGGCCGGGGCGACATCCCGGTGTACCGTGGCTCGGCGGCCGCGCTCAACCGGGAAGTGCCTGAAACGGTGGATGCCTTTGGCGATGACGGTTTGGGTGGATACGCGGATTCCATCGCCTCCGACAAGACCGAGGAGAGTGTTCCGGCCGTTGATTTCCTCGTCGACTATGTGGTTGCGCATCCGGGCGAGGTGACGTTGTTTGCCATTGGCCCGTGCACTAATGTCGCTTTGGCCATCAGGCGATCCGAACGGTTCGCTCTGAGCCTCAAGCGACTCATCATCATGGGAGGCGCGAAAAGCACCGGCAATATGAGCCCGGTGGCGGAATACAATTTCTGGGCGGATCCGCTTGCCGCGCATGAGGTGCTGCAAGCCGGTATCCGTGACGTCACGATGATTGGTCTGGATGTGACGAACCGTATTGCGCTGGATTGCGAGCATCGCGAGATCATCCGCATGACGGGCACGCCCGTCTCCCGCTTCGTCTACGACATCACGCAGGAGGGACTTGAAGACAACTGGAGGACCCGACGCAAGGCGGTGTCGCCGTTGCATGATGTGCTCACTGTTGCCTATTACCTCAATCCGCGCATTCTCGATGTGCGTCCGGCGTATATCGACGTGGTGACGGAAGGCATTGCTAGAGGTCAGTCAATAGTGGATCTCGACGGACATTGGAATGAGGGGCGGTGCAACGCAAAGTACGCAGCTGCTGTGAACGTACAAGACTTCTTTGATCTTTTCCTTTCCACTGTATTCGATGCATAGATTCCGATCTATGTAGAGTGCGTGTCTGAGAATACTGTCGCAATGGGGCGCATGCCACCAGCACACACAACATCACACATATATAGAAATAGAAAGAGCTTCCGAACATGATGAAGAATAAAATGTCCAAGGATAATTTCTCTCTTATGGTCATTCTGCTGATCCCCGTGGCTATTGCCATCAATATCGTCGGTGGCCAGTTGACTTCCGTGTTGAAGATTCCCGTTGACCTCGACACCATCGGTGTCATTCTGGTGGGTCTGCTTGCCGGTCCGATTCCTGCCGCAGTCACTGGCGTGCTGACGAATCTGATTAATGGCATCTTTGATCCGACGCTTATTCCATATGCGATCTGCGCCTTCTTTATCGGCATTGCCGCCGGACTGCTGGCCAAGTACAACATGACCAATAAGGTATGGAAACTGGTCATTTCCGGTATTGTCATCGCCATCGTGGCCACGCTGACCGCGACGCCTGTGACGGTGTTCTTCTTTGGCGGATCCACCGGCGGTGGCGCGTCGATGCTGGCGGCCGGTCTGATGGCGACGGGGCAGAGGATTCTGCAATCGGTGTTTTCCGTGTACATCGTTACCGAATCCATCGGCAAGATGCTGTCCATCTTTGTCGCATATCTCATCATCCGTGCAATTCCCGCTCGTTCTTTGGTGAAATATCGCTTTGGTGACAAGTACATCACGAAGACCGCGTCCTCCGGCAAGTGACTGTAATGCCAAATGACTTGTAATACGATGAATCCAATCTCGCGCAAAGGTCATTCCACATGAGTAATTCGAGTCAGTCAAACCGGATAGTCTCTCTTTATCCGCTGACCAAGTTCTACGTATCGGTGGCTTTCGTCATCATTGGCATGGTGATGCCAGGCCTCGTCAGCAAGTTGGTGTGCTTCGTGCTCATCAATGTGCTGGCGGTGGCCAGCGGCGTCTGGCCAGTGTTCATCCGTCGTGTTCGTAATTCCGTTGGAGCGTTGTTCGCACTGCTTGTTCTGATCCAGATGTTCTTCAGTACCGGTGAACATATTATCTTTTCTTTTTGGATATTCAACGCCAAATGGGAAGGATTGATGTTTGCCCTGAACCTCGGTCTGATTCTAATGTGCGTCGGCGGCAGTTTGATCTGGTTCTTCGCCGTTACCAAAGAGAAGGATTTTGTACTGTCTCTCGAGAAGGCCGGTATGAGCCCAAAAGCCACATACGTGATCCTATCGACTTTGCAGATGGTGCCGGTGCTCAAGAAAAAGTCAGATACCATTATGAACGCGCAACGTGCCCGCGGTGTTGAAACCGAAGGCAGCCTTATGATACGCGCGAAGGTCTTTGTGCCGACTCTGGTGCCGTTGGTGCTCAGTTCGATATCTGGTACCGAGGAGCGCGCTCTCACACTGGAGGCTCGAGGGTTCTCTTCGGAGAGTCAGCGCACGCATTTGGAGGATATTGAACGCACTTCGGCCGATCGCACGGTCATGATACTCACCACGATACTGTTCGTCGCCGCAATAGCCGGAGGAATTGCGCTATGGGTTATATAGAGCTTAGGCACGTCACATATTCGTATCCTCTAACGGATTCGCCAGCCATCGTCGATGTCGATGTCACTCTTGAAAAAGGACGTTTTTACACCATAATCGGTGCCAATGGCAGCGGCAAGACCACGCTGTGCAACATCATCCGTGGGTTCGTGCCGAACTTTTTCCAAGGTGACATGCAGGGAAACGTCATATTCGACGGCAAAGATCTGTCCGAATACACCATGGGAGAACTTTCGGGACGCATCGGATATGTGTTCCAGAATCCGTTCAACCAGATTACTGGAGCGCGCGATACCGTATACGGCGAAATCGCTTTCGGCCTGGAGAATTTCGGTGTTCCGGTACCGCAGATGCGCGAGCGCGTCGACCGCATGATGGAGCTCACCAATATCGCGTTTCTAAAGGACAAAAACCCCTTCGAACTGTCCGGGGGACAGCAGCAACGTGTGGCATTGGCCTCGGTGCTGGTACTAGAGCCGGACGTGCTGGTCATCGACGAGCCGACCTCACAGCTCGATCCGAAGGAGACCGAGCGTGTGTTCGACATCATCAGCAAACTCAAGGATATGGGCAAGACCATCATTCTGGTGGAACACAAGATGGAACTGGTCGCGCAATACAGCGATGAGGTGCTGGTGCTGGACCATGGCCGTCTGATCCGAGCCGGGGACAAGCATGAGGTGCTGTCGGATCTCACGCTGCTACATGAGCATGATGTGATGCTGCCCCAGACGGTGATGCTTGCCGACGAGCTGAGGAAACGCGGCTTTGACATCGTTCCCGGCATCGTCACGGTGGATGAGATGGCCGAACAGCTGAAGCCGTATACGAGAAAGGCTTCGGCATCGGATGCGACTGGAGCGGACGGCGCTGAAAAGGGAGGATGCAAGTAATGGGCATCATACATTTCGAAGATGTGAGTTTCTCCTATCCCAACGGATTCTCCGCGGTCGAGCACGTCAGTTTTGACATTTCACAGGGTTCCCGTGTGGCCATCGTCGGACAGAATGGAGCCGGCAAGACCACCACGGTGAAGATGATGAACGGATTGCTCAAGCCGACTGACGGCACCGTAACGGTTGATGGCAAAGACACGAAGGAGTACACGGCCGCCCAATTGTCCCGTACGACCGGATACGTGTTCCAGAACCCGGATGACCAGATTTTCCACAATACGGTCCGTGAAGAGATCGAATATGGTCCGAAGGTGCTCACGCAGAGCGATGAGCAGATCAGGGAGCATGTGGATTGGGCGGCGGATCTGTGCGATCTGACTGAGGCCATGGAGGAGAACCCATATAATCTGCCGCTGTCGATCCGCAAATTCGTCACCATCGCCTCCGTATTGGCCATGGATGGTTCGATTCTGGTGTTCGACGAGCCTACGGCGGGACAGGACCTGCATGGCATCCGTTGTCTGGAGGGCATTTTCCGAGAGCTTGAACGCAAAGGCAAGACCGTGGTTACGATCACCCATGACATGGAGTTCGTAGTCAATAATTTTGACATGATCTACGTCATGGCTCACAAGAATCTGCTGATGACGGGCGATGCGAGTAGCATTTTTGGCGACCAAAACTTGCTGGATGAGAGCATGCTCAAGGAACCGTACGTCGGTACGCTCGCCAGATTGCTGGGTCTGCCCGCCAACACGGTAGATACGCAAACCTTGATTGATAGATTGCAATGTTGACCATCACTCGTGCCCGCGCGGATTGTACTCGCGCTGGTACGGCCGGGGTGCCAGCGTTTTCAGAAAAGGATAATAATGACTGACTTCACGACTCTTGCGGCGCTGAGCCACATCCATGGCACGGTGTCGGTGGTCGGCTCGATGAACGCCGACTACACGGTGACCACCGAGTGGCTTCCCGGGCCGGGCGAGACCGTCACCGGCGGCCCCCTGCAGGTGCTGCCCGGCGGCAAATCCGGCAATCAGGCGGCCGCCGCGGCGCGCATCGGTGCCACAGTGCGGATGTTCGGGGCGGTCGGTTCGGACGTCAACGCCGATTTCCTCCTCGGGCGACTCGGCGAAGCCGGCGTGGACACGTCGAATGTGCGTCGCGTGCTCGGGGCCAGCGGCACCACGGTGATTACCGTGGATGCCGCCGGCGAGAACACGATCGTGTATTCGCCCGGTTCGAATGCGCAGGTGAGCGTCGACTACATCGAATCGATGCGCGGATCGCTGACAGCGTCGAGCGTGCTTGGCCTGTGCCTGGAAAGCCCAATCGAAACGGTGACCGCCGCCGCGCGGATGTGCCACGATGCCGGGGTGAGGGTGCTGCTCAACAACTCACCGTTCACGCCGACCCTGACGGATTCGCTGGTGGAGGTGTCCGATGTTCTGCTCGTCAACGAGCATGAGATGGCGCAGATGCTGGGAATCGACGAGCCGGATGATGATGACTGGCTCGGATTCGACTGGAACGCCGCGCTGGAGCGCATGCGCGAGTTCGGTTTCGAGCAGTCGATCGTCACGCTTGGCGGAGACGGTTCGATGGTGCTTGACGCGACCTGCAGCGAGTCCCCGGTGACACGCATCGATCCGGTCCGGGTCAATGCCGTCGACACCACGGGGTGCGGGGATTCGTTCATGGGCACGGTGCTGGCCTGCCTTGCATCCGGTTTCCCGCTGCACGACGCCGCGCGACTCGCCTCCTTCGTCTCCGCGTATGCGGCAACCGGATATGGCGCGCAGGCGTCGTACGGTACGGCGGCGCAGATACGGGAACTATTCTCGTGATGCGCATCGCCGTGTGAGCGTGTGATGCGCATGGTTTGGGGCCGCAGTTCCTATCGGGCTGCGGCCCCAAACCATATTGGGACGATACTCGGATGCCGGAGCCGGGCTCCGTCAGACCGCCGTGCGGGGAAGCGTGCCCCTGACCAGCGCGCCGCGGCTGATCACAGCGACGATGTTGTCGAGCCGGAGGTCCTCGATACGTTCCCATGGGCGTCCGCGCATGACCAGCAGATCGGCGCCGTAGCCGGCCTGCAGCCGGCCGATGGTGTCGCCGATTCGCATCGCGTCGGCGGCGTCGGCGGTGGCTGCGTGCAACGCGCGCTCGGCGTTCCATCCGAAAACTCGAACCATGTCGCGTACTTCCTCCATCTGATCGCCGTAGGCGACCAGCGAGCTGCACGCGTCGGTACCCAGTACAAAGCGCACGCCCCTGTCCGCCGCTTTGCGGAACATGTCGTCACGATGCTTGACGATACGGCGTGCCTTGTCACGGGCTTCAGGCGAGACCGGTACGTCGCCATGTGCGATGCGATCGTTGATCAGCAAGGTCGGAGCGACGGGGATATGCCGTTCGGCGATGGCGTCCATCTGCTCGTCGGTCATGGCGGTGGCGTGTTCGATGGAATCGACATGTTCGTCCAGCGCGATCTGGATACCTTCGACGGTGTGCGTGTGCGCCGCCACTTGGAATCCCAGTGCGTGCGCTTCGTCGATGGTGGCGCGTATCTCAGCGATGGTCTGGTTGCGCCAGCCCACCTTGTCTCCCATGGAGAGCACGCCGCCGCTGAGATACAGTTTGATGCCGGTCGTACCCTCACGGGCCCACGAACGCACAAGCTTGCGGCATTCGTCGGGCGAATCGGCCACGGGGTTGCGCTGACGTGCCCGAGGTGGCGTGAACAGGTCGCCGTGGCCTGCGCTCATGCCGACCTCGCCGTTGACCAGCAGTCGGGGGCCGGGAACCACCTGTTCGTCCAAAGCGCGGGCCACGGCCATTTCCGTGCTATGGGACGACATGTCGCGCATCGTCGTCACGCCGTTGCGCATGCACGCCAGCGCATTGCCCAGCACATGCAGCGAGCGTTCCTCCGGAGGCGTGTACAGAGGCCATGCCGAGGTGTCCGCGATCCTGCGGTTGCCTGTCGGATACCACAGGTGCAGATGGGTGTCGATCAGGCCGGGAATCACGCACAGTCCGTCCATGCCCGGGGCGTCTGCTCTGATCGTTCGATCGGTGTCGGTACCGGCGGATGAGAGACCATCGGCATGCGGGCGGATCCCACGAATGATTCCGCTATCCCAAACCACGTCGCAGTCGTCTTGGTAGCGTTGCCCATCCCACAGCGGTATGTTTACTAAGGTGCCGTTATCGGCCATTGCATCCTCCATCGATGTGGCGCTCGGGGGAGCGCATGATGTCGCCTGTCCCATGCGGCGGCAATCATCCGGATTGGTTGATTATAAGCGAGGTGGCGGTTCGATCTGTGGGCCGCCACCTCGCTGCATCGTTATGGACCGGCGACCGTGGTGCTGACTTGAATCCGCCGGACCGGGAGCGTACTCAGTCCTGTTCGTAGAGGCGTGCGACCAGATCGTCGATGATGCTCATGACCGAATATGCGACCATGGTCACCAGCGCGATCGTGACCGCGGATGCCCACATGCGGCTGTAGGAGAATGCGGCCACTGCTTTGGAGATCGAACCTCCCAGGCCTTCGCCGGTCGAGAGCCATTCGGCAATCATGGCGCCGACCACCGCTGAGGGGATCGAGACCCGGGCCGATGCGAACAGTGAGGGGATCGATCCCGGTAGTGATACCTTGAGCAGAAGGGTCAGCGCATTGCCTCCGAACGCGCGGATCACGTCGCGATGCTCGCCCGACACGTTGCGCAGACCATATAGGATGTTGGCCAGCGCGGGCAGGAACACGACGATGATAACCAGCGTCGTCACGCTTTTCTGCCCGATGCCCATGATCAGCGTGATCAGCGGGGTCATTACGACCAGCGGGATCGAGCGCAAGACCATGGCGGTCGGCATGATGATGTTCTCCAGAATCGGGGAGAAGCAGAACAGCAGCGCAAGGATGAATGCGGTCAGCAATCCGGCTACGTATCCGATGCCGGCATCGCGTACGGTGACCAGCAGGTCTGCGCCGAGTGTCTGCCGATTCTGCGCGGCCCCGTCCCCAACAAACAGGAACCGATATACGTCCCATGGCCGCTTGCCGATCATGGTGTTCACCTTGAAGATCTCAAGAATGAGCGTCCAGAGTACGCAAGTTACGATGATGGCCAGCATGGTCATCACCATGCGGCGCAAAATGAAGCGGGGGATGCTGGTGCTCATCGATGACCATCCTTCGCCCAAGGCGTCAGGCAGCGGCCGATCAAACCGACCAGACCGTAGCCGAACAACGAGATCAGTCCGGTGATGATGCTCAGCGCCCATACGCGCTCCGGCTGGACCTGACGTTGCGCGGCGTTGAGCGCCACGCCGATGCCCGTGTCGATGCCGCCGAGATACTCGCCGACGATGGCGCCGAGTACGGCGCCGGGGATGGCCACCTGCAGCGCGGAGAACACCGACGGCAGCGCGGCAATCAGCCGTACTTTCCAGACCTGGGTCCATGAACTGCCGCCATAGGCGGATATGGCGTCAAGCATGGTGCGCGATGCGGATTTCAGGCCGACCAGAGCCCCGACCAGTGTGGTAAAGAACACCAGCATCGCAGACAGCACAATGGCCGAGACGCGACTGCCGAAGATGATCATGACCAACGGGCCGACCGCAGTGATCGGCAGACAGTTCGTGATCACGCCCATCTGCGAGACCATTTCCTCCAAGCGGGGGAACACCAGCACGATGGAGGCCAAGGCCAAGGCGACCAGGTTGCCGATCAGGTATCCCCATCCGGCACGACCAAGCGTGCTGCCGATGTTCGCGCTGTAGAAACCCCAACCGTCATCGACTACGGAACGCGCGACCTTGACGGGATTTGGGAAGGCGGAGTTCTCATGGCTCGTGGTGGAGACCCACCATACGGCCAGCAGAAGGACGATGCCCACGGTGCCGCCGACCCACGGTTTGCGCAGCGTCATGCGAATCGAGGAAAGCATGCGTGATCAGCGCTCCCCGTCGTCGGCGTGGCCGTCCGCCGTCTGCTGCTGATCGAACAGCAACGAACTCAGGTAGTCCACCGCTTCATGGAATTCCGCGGAGCGCATCGTCTCCGCCGTGCGCGGGCGTTCGAGCCCGATGCGTACCAGTTTGACGATACGGCCCGGATGCGTTGACATGACTGCCACGTAATCCGATAGCAGCACCGCCTCCGAAATGCCGTGCGTCACCATCAGCGTGGTGGCCGAACGCTGCATCCAGATGCGCTGCAGTTCGAAGTTCAGACGCTGGCGTGTCATATCATCCAAGGCGCCGAACGGCTCGTCCAGCAACAGGAACTTCGGCTTGACCGTCAGCGCGCGGGCTATGGAAGCGCGCTGCTTCATGCCTCCCGACAACTGGCCGGGACGGGCCTTTTCGAATCCCTTGAGCCCTACGAGCTCGATGAGATCGTCGACCACCTTGTCGTCCTTGCGCTTCTGGATTTCCAGCGGCAGTTCGATATTGCGGCGCACGGAACGCCATGGCAGCAACGCCGAATCCTGGAATGCGATGCCCAGACCGGCCGCGGGGGAACCGGGCGTGACGGTGGCGCCGTTGACCGAGACCGTTCCGGAGGTGGGCGTCTCGAGTCCGGCGAGAATACGCAGCACGGTCGACTTGCCGCAACCCGAGGGGCCGATCAGTGAGACAAAAGCTCCTGCGGGAATCTTCAGATTGATATCCGAGATCGCCTGGAAGGTCCTGCCGGTTCCGACGCGGAATTCCTTGTTCAGATGCTCGATGGCGATGCCGGAGCCATCGAGCTCGTTCACATCTTCAACGCTCATTTGAGATCCGCGTTTTCCTTGTAGACTTCGTTGATTAGCGACGTGTCGAACAGCGCGCCCTTGTCGGTCTTGATGTCCGCGTAGGCGAGCGTCTTGACGGTGCCTTCCTGCAGGTCGTCGCTGATGGTCATCAGGCCATTGGCCTTGGTCTCGTCCGTTTCGATTATTGCCTGCTCGCGCTTGAGCGTCAGCGCCATCTGGTCCGGATCGTATTCCTGGCTCTTGCCGTAGTCGTTCACTGTCAGGTCGACGGCCTTGCTCTGGTCGGACAATGCGTCCTTCCAGCCCTTGATGGTGGCCTTGAGGAACGCCTTGAGCGCATCGCGACGATTGTCGATGTTGTCCTGCGTGGTGATGAGTGTTTCGCCGACCATGGGCAGACCGGCATCGGCCATCAGCAGTTCGGTCGCCTTGAATCCGGATGCATTGAGCGCGGCCGCACCGGTGGTCGTGTAACCGATGTACCCGTCCACCTGACCGGTGGTCAGCATGCTCGTGTCGGAGAACGGCACGGTTTCGACTTTGCTGGGATCGATGTTGTTGGCCTTGAGGAATGCGTTCCAAACCAGTGTGTTCGAGTCGCTCACGCCGATCTTCTTGCCGATGAGATCGTCGGCCGACTTGATTGGCTTGGATTCGGCCGACACGATGGCGAACGGGTTGACCTGATAGAGCGCGGCGATGACCTTCAGCGAGGCGTCTTCGTTGTTGATGGCCGGAGCGGTGATCAGCGGAGAACTGACGCCGACCAGAGCCTTACCGCTGACGACGGCCGCTTCGGCGCTGGTCGCGGAGGAACCACCTGAAATCAGATCGACCTTGTCGAAACCGGCATCCTTGTAATAGCCGTTCGAATCGGCCATGTACATACCCGCGAACTGCATGTTCTTGAGCCAGGAGAGCTGCACGCTCGCGGTGCCATACCCATTTTGGCCATCCGTTGAGGCGTTGTCGGAACCTGAGGAACAGCCGGCAAGGCTCAGCGCCAGCGCGGCGGTAACGGCGACGGCTTTCACCAATCGGCCGAGACGGGAACGGGAACCGGAACGCAACTGCACGATGAACCTCTGTCTTTCTCTTGAATGGCTGTGACCAGCTATGTGGTGTATGCGGCCTGTGGCGCATATGGTGGGCGAGCTCTCTTGAGGGCCTTTGGGCGTGGTGAATGCTTTGAGGCTTTTGTTGAGGAGCGGTGCCTTGTGCCTATTAAAGCATCGGCACGTTACCGTCGAAAATTCGGCTGGGGGGGATGGGGTGGGGATAGGGGTTTACGGTTTCGGATGGGGCGGAGCGTTATGCGGGAGATTAGTGTGTGTGTCCGGCTGCATATCGGATGCAGCCGGATGCTCACGTAGATGAAGACCAAACAATTTCGATCCACATCCTCATGAAGAAGACGACTGTATGGAACCCCCAGAGTATTAGGGTTCTGCCTAACGTCTGAGAGCGCTGAACCATATCAACTATCATCTCATGGGATTTCGGGTAGGCGATACATTCTCGGAATGTTTGACACTATGAAGTGAAATGGAATAGTGTCGCACTGAGAGAGTCGTATCGAGCCAGCCCCGCTGTCTATTTGAAAGTGCGACACCCTTTAGATTGGAGATTGTCTAGATAACCAGTGAAAGGGCGTCGCACCTTGGGTCAAGTGTATTCGCGCCTGTCGGAAGAGGAACGGCAGGTCATCCAGATGGAGATCGGAAACGGGACGAGCATGCGGCGGATCGCCGGCCTGATCGGCATGCACGCCTCCACGGTCAGCCGCGAGGTCAAACGCAACACGTGGTTGCCGTCCAACGAGAGTGAGTCCTACCGGCCGTACCGGCCGAAACGACTCAGGACCGGCCCGTGGGCCGGCCGGTACTATATCGCCGGCCGGTCCAGCGCAAGGCCGACCGTCGACGAGCCAAGGCGCGCAGGCCGTACCGTCTGGCCTCGGAACGCCTATGGGCGTGGACGGCCGAACGGCTGCGGCGCGGATGGTCCCCGCTGCCGATCTGCGGCCGTCTGCGTCTGGAGCATCCCGGCGACGAGACGATGCGCTGCTGTCCGGAGACCCTGTACCGGTGGATCTACGCCGACAGAACGAGGAGGGAGCGGTGGGCCCGCTGCCTGCCGAGAGGCCACCGGCGGCGGCGCAGGGCGAGAGGCAGGGGCGTGGCCCGTATCCGCATACCGGGCAGGACGCCCATCCGCGAGAGGCCCTACGAGCCGTCTGACCGTTCCCGGTTCGGCGAGTGGGAGGCCGACAGCGTCATCGGTGCGGGATGCAACCTGCACACCGAGGTCGAGAGACGCACCCGTTTCCTCATGGCGCGCATCGTGCCCGACAAGACCGCCGACGCGAGCGTCGCGGCCCAGATCGCCATGTTCTCCGCCCTGCCCGCGGGCGCGAGGACGGGCGTCACGCACGACAACGGCACCGAATTCGCCCGCCACGGGCGGCTGCGCGAACGGCTCGGCATGGCCACGTATTTCGCCGACCCGTACAGCCTGTGCCAGCGCGGCGGCAGCGAGAACCGCAACGGCGCGATCCGCCGCCACCTGCCCAAACGCACGCGCATCGACCCGTCCATGGCCGCCGACGTGCAGGCCATCGTGGACGAGACCGACAACCGTCCCATGCGGGTACTCGGCTACCGCACGCCGGCCGAGGCGTTCACCGACGAACTGCTAGAATTAACCAACGAACAAGGGCGTTGCACTTCTAAATAGACAACGGGCTCGTGCAGACTTGACCGCGTGGCGTGTTAGGATATGCACCGTTGTGAGGCAGTGATCCGTTATCAGCGGGGAGTCTTCGGAAGAACGGCGGCAATCGCCTAGTAGAACCGACGGGATCGGCCCGAGACAGCCGAACACAAGCGGTCGTGCAGGCCGCGCTGCGCTGAGTGCAACAATTCGGCGGAGCGCAACCGGTGCGATAAGCGAGGTGGTACCGCGGTGTGGAGCGTACAAAACGCTCGTCATCGTCCTCGTAGGCAGGAACATCATCCGATGATGGGTTCGGGCGGGGCGACTACTAAAGCGGCCACTTGAATCAATCGCCACCAATGATGCTCCTGTAGGACCAGTGCACAGTACAACTAGGAGATTTACGGTGAGCGAAAACGTATATCCCAAGGCGAACGAGGGCGGCGAGACCGCACACGTGGCGCCGAACCCCAGCTTCCCCCAGATGGAGGAGACCGTTCTTAACTATTGGGATAAGGACGATACCTTCCAGAAGTCGGTGGAGCGCAATCCCTCCGGCGACCACAGCCAGAACGAATTCGTGTTCTTCGACGGCCCGCCTTTCGCGAACGGCCTGCCGCACTACGGCCACCTGCTGACCGGCTATGCCAAGGATGTGATCCCGCGCTACCAGACCATGAAGGGCCGCAAGGTCAACCGCGTGTTCGGTTGGGACACCCACGGCCTGCCCGCCGAGCTCGAGGCTCAGAAGGAGCTCGGCATCGACTCGGTCGACCAGATCGAGAAGATGGGCATCGATAAGTTCAACGATGCCTGCCGCGCATCCGTGCTGAAGTACACGCACGAATGGCAGGACTACGTGCATCGTCAGGCCCGCTGGGTCGACTTCGAGCACGGCTACAAGACCCTGAACATTCCGTACATGGAGTCGGTGATGTGGGCCTTCAAGCAGCTCTACGACAAGGGCCTGGCCTATCAGGGCTACCGTGTGCTGCCGTACTGCCCGAAGGATCAGACGCCGCTTTCCGCGCACGAGCTGCGTATGGATGCCGACGTGTATCAGGATCGTCAGGACACCACCGTGTCCGTGGCCGTCAAGATGCGTGATGAGGAAGACGCCTACGCCGTCTTCTGGACCACTACGCCGTGGACCGTGCCCACCAACTTCGCCATCGTGGTCGGCTCCGACATCGATTATGTCGAGGTGCGCCCGACCGAAGGCAAGTTCGCCGGCAAGAAGTTCTACTTCGGCAAGCCGCTGCTTGAGCACTACACCAAGGAACTCGGCGAGAACTACGAGGTCGTGCGTGAGCTCAAGGGCTCTGAGCTGGCTGGTCGTCGCTACTACCCGGTCTTCCCGTACTTCGCGGGGGGGAAGGCCGAGACCGAAGGCAATGTGCCCGGCCCGAACGGCTACACGATCTTCACCGCCGACTACGTCGACACCGTCGAAGGTACCGGTCTGGTTCACCAGGCTCCCTACGGTGAGGACGATATGAACACGCTGAACGCGCACGGGGTCAAGAGCACTGATGTGCTCGACGCTGGCTGCCGCTTCACCTCCCAGTGCCCGGAATACGAGGGCATGTACGTGTTCGACGCGAACCTGCCGATCCTGCGCAACCTGCGCGCCGGCGACGGCCCGCTCGCCGAGATTCCCGAAGACCAGCGCGCGATCCTCTTCCAGGAGAAGAGCTACGTGCACTCCTACCCGCACTGCTGGCGCTGCGCCACTCCGCTGATCTACAAGCCGGTTTCCTCCTGGTTCGTGTCCGTGACCAAGATCAAGCCGCGCCTGCTGGAGCTCAACCAGCAGATCAACTGGATTCCGGAGAACGTGAAGGACGGCCAATTCGGCAAGTGGCTTGCCAACGCGCGTGATTGGTCAATCTCCCGCAACCGTTTCTGGGGTTCCCCGATTCCTGTGTGGGTGTCCGATGACCCGAAGTACCCGCGCGTGGACGTGTACGGTTCGCTTGAGGAGCTCAAGGCCGACTTTGGCGACTACCCGCGCGACAAGGACGGCAACGTCAACATGCACCGTCCGTGGATCGACAACCTGACCCGCGTAAACCCGGATGACCCGACCGGCAAATCGCACATGCACCGTATCTCTGATGTGCTCGATTGCTGGTTCGAGTCCGGTTCCATGTCGTTCGCGCAGTTCCACTACCCGTTCGAGAACAAGGAGAAGTTCGAACAGCACTTCCCGGCCGACTACATCGTCGAATACATCGGCCAGACCCGTGGCTGGTTCTACCTGCTGCACGTCATGGCTACTGCTCTGTTCGACCGTCCGGCGTTCAAGAACGTGATCTGCCACGGCATCGTGCTTGGCTCCGACGGTCAGAAGATGTCCAAGCACCTGCGCAACTACCCGGACGTGAACGGCGTGTTCGACAAGTACGGTTCCGACGCTATGCGTTGGTTCCTCATGTCCTCACCGATTCTGCGCGGCGGCAACCTGATCGTCACCGCCGAGGGCATTCGCGACACCGTGCGCCAGGTCATGCTGCCGGTGTGGAGCTCCTACTACTTCTTCACCCTGTACGCCAACGCGGCCAACGGCGGGGCCGGATTCGACGCCCGCCAGCTGCGTGCCGACGAGGTCGCTGGCCTGCCGCAGATGGATCGCTATCTGCTGGCCCGCACCCGCCGCCTGGTGGAGCGTGTGGAGAAGTCTCTGAACGAGTTTGCGATTTCTGACGCCTGCGATGTGGTGTCCGACTTCATCGACGTGCTCACCAACTGGTACATCCGCAACACCCGTGACCGCTTCTGGAACGAGGATGCGAACGCGTTCAATACACTGTACACCGTGCTTGAGGCGTTCATGCGTGTGCTTGCACCGCTTGCTCCGATGGAAGCCGAGTCCGTGTGGCGTGGCCTGACCGGTGGCGAGTCCGTGCATCTGGCCGACTGGCCGTATGTAGTGGACGAGAAGACCGGTGCGGATACCGAACTTGGTCGCGTGCTGGTTGACGATCCGGCTTTGGTCGCCGCGATGGAGAAGGTCCGCGAGGTCGTTTCCGGCACTCTGTCCCTGCGCAAGTCCGCCAAGATCCGCGTGCGTCAGCCGCTTGCCAAGCTCACTGTGGTGGCTGAGGATGTGAATGTCGTCAAGGCCTACGACGAGTTGCTGAAGTCCGAGCTCAACGTCAAGGGCATCGAGTTCTGCACGATGGAGGACGCTGGTTCCCAGGGTCTGAAGATCGTGCACGAGCTGCGCGTGAACGCTCGCGCTGCCGGCCCGCGTCTGGGCAAGCAGGTGCAGTTCGCCATCAAGGCATCCAAGTCTGGCGACTGGAGCGTCAACGCTTCCGGCGCTCCGGTGGTTTCCACGCCGTCCGGCGATTTGGAACTGGTCGAAGGCGAGTACGAGCTCATCAACCGTGTGGAGGAGGAGAATGCCGCCGAGGCCGCTGCTTCGGTGTCCGCCGCTCTGCCGACCGGTGGCTTCGTGATCCTCGACACTGCTCTGGATGACGACCTGCTGGCTGAAGGCTACGCCCGCGACGCCATCCGCGCCGTGCAGGACGCTCGCAAGGCCGCCGATCTGGACATCGCCGATCGCATCTCCCTGGTGCTGACCGTTCCGGCCGCCGATGTGGCCAAGGTCGAGCAGTTCAAGGATCTGATCGCCCGTGAGACGCTGGCTACCTCCTTCGAAGTGAAGGAAGGCGCCGAGCTGGGTGTGGAGGTCTCCAAGGCGTGAGATCGCTGAATTGAGTTTGCTGAGTTGTCAATATTGAACGTTGTGGACAGCCCAGTAAACTCGATACGCCAATTGATATGAGCTTGTCGTTGTGGTTGGGATTGTGTGGATTCCAGCCACAACGACAAGTTTTTTGTGTCTTCGCCAGTTTGTGTGGTGGGAAAGCCCCGGCGTCCGTTGCCGGGGTTTTTCGTGTGCGGGTATGGAAGGGGCGTTCTCCTGTTAGGTTTGTTTCCGCCAAGAAATAGAACCGAGGAACAGAGGAACGCCTGTGCCCACCATATCAGCCGGCGCGCTCAAGCGCATGCCGGGCCTGCCCGCGAACGTCGTGGCCGGCGTGCCGCGCGTCGAGAAGGACCCGCGCGGAGGGGACGTCGTCATCGTCCCGGTGCGCCCGTACGCGAGGGACATGGACCGGTGCGCCAGATGTGGGGAGCGTGGCCGGCCGTACGACCGGCTGGGCGTGCGCCGCTGCGGCATCTCGACATCGGCTGCGCCAGGCTCCTGCTGGAGCACGCGCCCCGGAGGGTCGATTGCGCGGAGCACGGGGTGACCGTCGCGATGGTGCCGTGGCGAGACGCAAGAGCGCGTACACGCGTGACTTCGAGCGGCAGGTCGCATGGCTGAGCGTGCACGCGCCCAGGAGTGCCGTGTCGGCGCTGATGCGCGTCGACTGGAAGAGCGTGGGCCCGATCTGCAGACGCGTCCCTCTTGGGCATCGAGGAGTTCTCGAGGCTCGGCGAGAAGATCGACCGCCGCCGCTTCGACATCCTGCGCACCCTCCGATCCGGCCTATCCAACGCCAGGCTCGAGGCCGTCAACAACAAGATCAAGACCACCATCAAGATCGGCTACGGCTACAGGAACCTCGGCAACCTCATCGCCCTGGTCATGCTCAAATGCGGCGGCCTCAACCTCCAACTCCCCGGACGCCAATAACCCGTAAGCCAGACCAGCGACCCACACCCACACAAACACCCGAAGAGCCGTTTTTTCGTATGCACTCCGTGATGCCAGCTGTGCTATTTAGGATGCCCGGAAAGACGCCAATCTTGACTTTGTCGAACAATGCACATCGACACGCCGATCGAATATGGTTTTTACTATCTACTTCATTGAAGATATGATTCCTTCTAGGTGAGCAGGCCGGACAAGTCGTACTCACCTAGAGACCAGAAATACTGGCCTTTGTTTCACAGGAAAGGTGCAGGTGATGAAGATGAAACTAATCGCTATCATTGTCATTCTCATCCTCCCGATCCAGGAGTATGAGTCTTTCTTCGCTATTAGAGGGTAGCAGATGAATGATGTTATGCCAGTTGCGACACCATTCACCTGATATCCTGCAGGGCGCACCATCAGCTGCCCGTGTCGTCTCAGCAAGGCGTGGATTGAAAAAATGATGCAGATAGTATAGGTATCTCAAAAATGCGTCGTCTGTGCCTCCGGTTCAAAGCGGGGACACAGACGACGCAATCCATATTCCATGGCTTTTTCAGCACTGGACCTCTAATTTTCAGCATAATTACGTCGCGTTCGGTAAAAATTTACCGCACATAAAAGATCCGGCGATAATGGGGGCACACAGATGTTTCAATTATTCAGAAAGGGTGCGGAATGGGACATGCATTGATGCCTAAGGATTTATTATTAGCGCGTAAAGATGATGACGGCAATACGCAGACGCTGTATGACCATTTGCACAACACAGCGAAACTGGCAGCGGGCTTTGAAAAAAGAAGTTCTGTTACGGCGTTTGCCGCAGGATTGCTGCACGATTCCGGCAAAGCTACGGATGACTTCAAACGATATCTGCTGACCGGCAACCGCAAGCGAGGGGAAGTCGTTCATGCCAAGCAAGGCGCGTTCATTGTTGATGATTGTGCTGCCGATTTTCCATCATCAGCAGCCAGCATGATAACCGCAGAAGTACTTGAGCTGGCAATCGCTAATCATCATGGTCATCTGCCGGATTGCCTAGACGCTTGTGGAGGAACTGATTACTTTAGGAAGTTGACAGGCGAGAACAAAAAAGCCGAGCAGTACCACTATCAAGAAGTACTGAGCCATGTTTCTTCCTTAAACCTAGATATAAACACCAATTTCGCCAACAGTGTCGCTGAGACCAATAGACTGCTAGAAACAGTCGATTCCTGTGGTATTTCACCGCGCAACACGAGGAATTCTCGCAGCTTCTTCTTGGGCCTGTATGCAAAATACATCTATTCGCGGCTTGTAGATGCGGATCGAGTCGATGCGGCAAACTTCACGGCTCATCAACCATATACTTCGCAGACTCCCAATTGGGAAGAACTGACTCGTCGACTAGAAAATGCGATCAGTGGTTTTGATACATCGTCGAAGATCAGCAAAATCAGGATGCGCATCTCTGAAGATTGTCTTGCAGCCAGCACACGCGATACAGGAATATACCGTTTAGGTGTGCCCACGGGCGGTGGAAAAACTTTGGCCTCTCTACGTTTTGCGCTCCATCATGCCCAGGAAACAGGAAAACACCATATCATTTACATCACCCCTTATTTGTCAATTACAGAGCAAACCGTGCAGGTATTCCGCAATGTCCTCGATCTCGACAAAGACGACGAGATTCTTCTCGAGCATTATTCGAGCGTGGTTCCGGATAAAGATGACGAAAAGGAGCAGCAACGACGTCTCGCTGCAGAGCGATGGGATAAGCCTATCATCGTGACTACGATGGTGCAGTTCCTGGAAACTGTGATGTCTGCGAAAGCAACAAAACTACGCAAGTTCCACAACTTGGCTGATAGCGTTATCGTCTTTGATGAAGTGCAGGCACTGCCCACCAATACCATTAACGTGTTCAACGAAGTCGTGAGTTTCCTCTCCAAGATTCTGGGTTCCACGATTTTGCTCTGTTCGGCCACTCAGCCACTTTTGGAACAAACCGACCGCAGAAATCTGTTGCTTTCAGATGAGCCTGATCTAATTGATCCCGACAATGATTATGCCGAGCAACTTCGTCGGACCAATATTGTCGCTTCATCGCAGTGTCTGACCCTCGATGATTTTGCAGCAGAAATTTATAGCAAAGCGTTGGATAACGGTAACTGTTTGGCTGTGGTTAATCTAAAAGGCGAAGCCAAACAGCTATATCAACTCGTCAAGGAACTAGACGTTGACCACCGGTTTACATTGGTGCATCTGAGTACTGCGATGTGCGGTGCACATCGCAAAAACCAACTTGCCGTGCTGAAGAAATGCCTGCCGAAAAAAACTGGAGATTCGGGCCAACCAGTGATTTGTATCAGTACTCAGCTCATTGAAGCCGGCGTGGACATTTCGTTCTCTTGTGTTATTCGTGCAATGGCGGGACTCGACAGTATCTTGCAAGCAGCGGGTCGCTGCAATCGCAATGGCGAATCGCAGATGCCGAGAAACGTTTATGTATATCCCATTAAGGATGAGTCAGGACTGAGATATCTTCCTGAAATCCAATTAGGGAAAGAGATCACGGACCAACTCATCCATGATTATCCGGAACAAGACTTGCTCTCTGCATTTATGATCGAAGAATATTACCGCGCTTACCTTATCCGGTATCCAAAATTAGTGGACTCCAAATCACGGAACATTGGAACCATGGATTACTCAATTCTCGGAGGCGAAGAAACCGTATACGACCTATTGTCGTTCAACCGTCGCCGTCGCGGGTTGTACTGTAACCGCGGCGGAGAGCAATACCCATACGCATTTGCCCAGGCTTTCCAGACTGTGGGAGATAGCTTCCATGTCATTCCCGGAGGTACCACGGATGTTGTGGTACATTATGGACAGGCGATGGAGCTGATTGACCAACTTAGTGGTGAGGGGGATTTTGCATCCAAGATTAAGATACTGCGCTCATTGCAGGAGTATACGGTTTCTCTCTTCGATTACGAATTCAAGGCACTTGACAAGTCGAAATCGATTGGCGAAGCGAATGGAGATTTCGGCATATTAGTGCTCAACGAAGAAAACTACAGTCAAGACTTCGGATTCCTCTTGAAAGCGGAAATGCCGCTTTTGATGAAGTAGGTGATTATGGAAAAGCATCGCAACTCGATTGAATATGTGATATATGGCGACTACGCCTTGTTCTCAGAAGTTGCCACCCGCACGGGCGGAGAAAAAAACTCATATCAGATTCCAACGTATCAAGCCCTGAAGGGTATTACTGAGAGCATCTATTGGAAACCAACAATCGTGTGGGTCATTGACGCAGTACGCGTGATGAACAAGATTCAGACTGAAGGCAAAGGTATCCGGCCAATCAAGATGAGTGGCGGGAATGATCTGTCGTATTACACCTATTTGAAGAAAGTCAAGTATCAAGTACTTGCTCATTTTGAGTGGAATGAGCAACGCGAAGACTTGCGTGTAGACCGCAACGAGAACAAACACCACAATATCGCCAAGAGATCAGTCAATCTTGGAGGACGAAGAGACATTTTCCTCGGCACCAGAGAGTGCCAAGGATATGTGGAACCATGCGAGTTCGGTTCTGGCGAAGGATTCTACGACGGTTATGGTGATTGGCAGTTCGGCTTTGAGTTTCATAGTTTTATTTATCCAGATGAAAACCCGGAACATGACTTTATCGCCCAGTTCTGGCGTCCAATAATGCACGATGGCATCATTCAGTTTGAACGCCCCGATTCCACACAATTAGATCAACGCATTATCCGGCGCAATCAGCATGTCAAAGATTTTATTGAGGGTCGCAATTTTAGCATGGCGGAGGAGTAGACATGAGTTTATGGTCCAGTCTGCTGCAGACGTATGATGCAGTGAACAGTTCAGCAGGAATCACGCCTCTCAATGAAGACGTGAATAAAACCTTGTTGCCTCTTTATCACACTACGTTGAAGACTCAGCTACAGGTCACACTTGATGAAAACGGATACCCCACTATCAAGCGAGATAATGCCGATATTGAAATTATCGCCCCTTGTACTGAGCAATCCATGGGGCGCTCCGGAACGGTGCTGCCTCCGCACCCGTTATTCGATCAGTTGCAATACATCGACACCAATTATGACCCGGTCAAGCATGAATCATATCTCAGCCAGCTTGCCAGTTGGAAAGGTGATAATGCGAAGTTGAATGCTATTTACCAATATCTTTCGCAGCATAGCGTAATCGAAGAAGCTCGAGCACAAGGTATTGGAATCGATCCCAAGAAAGATAGTAAAATCGGAGTCCGCTTTGCGGTACATGTTCGCCATGGTGATTATGAACCGAATGTTTGGGCGGATCATGCAATACGGGATTTGTGGATAGCCCATGAGGAGCAGGTGCGGCACGGTGCCAGTCTTGGAACTGATCTGTTCGGCGAGACACTGTACAAGCCTTCCACTAACTTCCCAAAGAAGATTGTCAATGTAAACGGTAACGCCAAATTGATATCCGCCAATGACAACACGAATTTCACTTTCCGTGGGCGTTTCGCTAATCGCGATGAAGCACTGAGTATTGATACCCTGACTTCACAGAAAATCCATACAACGCTGCGCTGGCTTGCAGCCAATAATGGCACGCTTACCGGTAGTCAGGATATTGTGATTTGGGCAATTGACGGCCATCCGACGGACAATGTTTTTGATCCCACTGGAAATTCCCGCGATGTGGCCGAACAGGTCGATGACCGTACTGATTCTGAAAAACTTATAGACGCAAACGTTCAAACTTACGCGAATTATGCAAAGCAATTCGGTAAATTGTTACGCGGTTATGGCAACGAAAAGGTACTGCAACAAATGCAGCAGCATAGCAGACGAATAGTCGTGACTATCTTCGATGCCGCCACTTCGGGGCGTCTTAGCGTTACTTTCTACCGTGAATTATCCCAAAACGAGTACATTGAAAGCGTTCTTCAATGGCACGAAGATGCTGCGTGGTACCTCACTTGTTTTGATAACAAAAACAGCGCATCTACCGATGACGAGGCTCCGCGCGGGTCCAAGAAGTCTTCCGATAAGCCGAAGCCAATTCCATACATCGGCGCGCCGTCATTCGCGGATATTATCAACTGTGTGTACAGCACTGACGATCACAGCAGTGATAGTTACAGACGCTTTGCCAAATATGTAAAAAAACAACTCGTAGAGTGCATGTTCAGCAACGCTGGCCTTCCTGCATCGCTCCTGCAGCCGGCTTTCCACAAGGTTATCCGGCCATTGTCCTATGACAGTTTATCTGTCTGGCAGCACGATTTCGAAGTCGCCTGCAGTATGTGGAAAAAGTGCTACATCGATCAAGATAAAAGACTTCCCCTAAATGAAAGGAACAACATCACCATGGATTTAGACGAGAAGCGAACGGACCGAGATTATTTATTCGGCCAGTTGCTGGCGCTCGCTGACAATTACGAATACAGAGTTTTATTAAGGCAGAGCGGTGGAAGGACACCGGACCGCACCACTAATGCCGTAAAACTGATGAATAATTTCGTAGCCAAACCATCGACCACGTGGCTGACATTACGGCAGCAACTGAATCCATATATCATCTCCTCCACCAATGGGATGTTCTTCCAGAACGAAGTTGACGAGGTCATGAGCAAGTTCAAAGAAGGAGACTTCGAAAGCAATAAGCCATTGTCATCACTATTCTTGCTCGGTTATTCCCACAAACGCAGACAGCTTATCCAGAGGGCCGATGCCGCCAAGCAACTCAAAGAACAGAACATTGAAAATAAAGGAGAATGAATCATGACTAGCTTGCAGCACAAAATTGATTTCGTACTGACGTTCGCTGTTGAAAATGCCAACCCTAACGGCGATCCGCTGAATGGAAACCGTCCACGTACCACTGCTGAAGGCTTGGGTGAAATGTCGGATGTGGCAGAAAAGCGCAAGATCCGCAATCGCCTACAAGACGCAGGCGAGCGAATCTTTGTACAGTCCACAGACCGTACTGATGATGGAGAAAAATCTCTGTCAGATCGTTGGAAAGCTTTTACCAAGACCCTAAGCAAGGAAGACCAGAAGGACCGAGAAGCTCTATCCTACAGAGCTTGCGAACAGTGGATTGATGTCCGCTCCTTTGGACAAGTGTTTGCGTTCAAAGGAAAGGAAAAGGAAGGCGATGCTTCCGTCTCCATTCCAGTGCGCGGTCCGTTCACCATACAATCTGCATTCTCTCTTGAACCCATCGCTATTGATGACGTACAAATCACCAAGTCAGTGAATGGCGAAACTACGGACACGAATAAGAAATCCTCCGACACCATGGGTATGAAGCACCGTGTCTCCGGACGTGCTGTATATGTGACCCATGGCAGTATCAGCCCTCAATTGGCAGAAAAGACTGGTTTCACTGAGAAAGACGCAGAGAAAATCAAAGAAGCTTTGCTGACTCTGTTTGAGAATGACGAAAGTTCAGCACGACCTGCAGGCTCCATGGAAGTGGTGAATCTGGCGTGGTTTACGCACAACAGCAAAGCGGGCCAATATTCGTCAGCGAAGGTCCACCGTACTGCCAAGGTTGATGAAGAAGGTGTCATCACCGTGGATACCACGCATATTCCCGGTCTCCATTATGAAGTACTCGAAGGTCGCTGAATCAATCCCGTCGGTATTGTCGGCATAAAGGAGCAACTGTGAAAGAGCCAACAGATTATCCAGAGGACGATTGGCTGGCTCTTTCCGGCCTCCAACATTTCGCGTTTTGCAGGCGGCAGTGGGCTCTGATTCATATCGAGCAGCAGTGGCAGGACAACTATCTCACTACTGCGGGCTCCCTCGAACACGATCGAGCGCATGATTACAGCGAATCGGAAACAAGGGGCAATCTGCTTATTATGCGTGATCTCCGTGTGTTCTCACGACGATTGGGCATTACCGGAGCATGCGATGTGGTCGAGTTCCGTCAATCGGATGAAGGCGTGCCATTGCATGGGCGAGCCGGTACTTGGCTGCCGTATCCTGTGGAATACAAGCATGGTGTTCCAAAGCAGGTGGATGCGGATCGTCTTCAACTTTGTGCGGAAGCCATGTGTTTGGAAGAAATGCTGGCTTGCTCGATTCCGGAAGGTAGCTTGTTCTATCAGCAGACTAAACGACGGGAGCGGGTGCAATTTGATGAGTCGTTGCGTGGACAGATCGTCGCAATGACAAGTGAAATGCATGATCTGTTTAGTCGTGGGCACACGCCGAAAGTCAGACCCTCAAAGGCTTGCAGGGCCTGTTCTTTGAGTGATATATGCTTGCCGAAGATTGCTAAAACACGCTCAGCGCAGCAATTCATTGAGGAATCCGTGCAGGCGGGAGTAGAGGGGGTGGCGGGTTGAAATGAGACAGCTACTTAATACGTTGTATGTCACCAGCGAGGACGTATATCTGTCGCTAAAGAACGATAATGTCATCGTTCAGCAAGGTGATAACACACTTGGCCGGATTCCGTTGCGCTCGTTGGAGAGCATCATAAGCTTCTCGTACAAGGGCGCATCGCCGGCCCTGATGGGAAAATGTTCGGAACTTGGCGTGGGGCTCTCGTTCTTTTCTCCACGAGGATGGTACTACTGTTCTATTCTCGGCGAGAAGAATCGTAATGTTTTGCTTCGTCGTGAGCAATTTCGTTTCGCGGACGATGAGAGTGAGGCTTTGCCGTTTGCAAGATCATTCATCATAGGGAAGATATACAACTGCCGCTGGGTGCTTGAACGAACTAAGCGAGACCATGCGCTACGAGTGAATAGCGAGCGGATCGCGGCACAGAGCGAGAAGTTGCGGCAATCCTTGGCGAATGTTCGTAATTGCACGTCCATAGATGAGTTACGCGGTGTGGAAGGGCTAGCCGCCAAAGATTATTTCTTCACCTTTGACGATCTGATTTTGCGTGATAAGGATGACTTCTTCTTCCAACAACGCAGCCGAAGACCGCCGCTGGACAGGGCAAATGCTTTGCTGTCATTCGTCTATTCGCTGTTGACCAGTGATTGTATTGCAGCCTTACAGGGAGTCGGGCTCGATCCCTACGTGGGGTTTCTGCATACTGATAGACCGGGTAGAGCTTCTTTGGCCCTGGATCTGGTAGAAGAATTTCGTCCGGCTATTGCAGATCGTTTCGTACTCACGCTTATCAACACAGGGGTAATAAAACCTTCCCAGTTCGAGGTTCGTGAAAATGGCGGCGTGTTTCTTTCTGAGGGCGGTCGCAAGACCGTGCTTGCCGCATGGCAGAAGCGTAAACAGGAAACAATTACGCATCCATTTTTCGATGAAAAGATACCTTGGGGACTAGTGCCGCATGTGCAGGCGTTACTGTTGAATCGTGCTATTCGTGGTGATTTGGATGCTTATCCGCCATTTATGTGGAAGTGATTTTGTGATTGCTCGTGCTTGCTTGTGCTGCTGGAATATGAGAATGGGGTATTGGAATGATGGTTGTTGTGGCTTATGATGTCAACACTGAGACGCCAGACGGTAAGAGGCGTCTTCGGAGCGTGGCCAAAACCTGCATGAAATATGGGCAGCGCGTACAGAACAGCGTTTTCGAATGCTCTGTGACCCCGTCCGACTATCTGATTCTGAAGCATGACCTTGCAGAGATTATGGATGAGATGTGCGACAGTTTGCGCTATTACAATTTGGGTTCGAAGTATGCTTCGAAGATCGAGCATCGCGGCAGACAGCGACACGTGCCTGTCGATGGGGTGATGATGCTCTGATAGGCATTGCAAGCAAGGGAGCAAGTGGACGTCGCTGATTATGTCATGTGATTGGTGTCGTCGTAAAGCTTCTATGGAGTATTCGTCCTTTCGCACTGCGAAATGGCAAGAGGATGAAGGTCGTCTTTGTTCTTCTGGTTGTTTGATAACTTCATAGTGGATATTGTGCGGTGTCTGGAGCCTCCGGGACGGTATCTGAAGCGTCAACAGTGGTTTACGGTACGATCGATGTCGTGAATGGACGATTGTGCCTGCATTATGGCTGAGGCTGTCCATTTTCACAGGCCGCTTCCCATTCGGGGAGCGTGGATTGAAATCTCGGGCATGTGAGCGGCACCCCCAAGCGGCCAACAGTCGCTCCTCATCCGGGTGGCGTGGTTTTTCCGGTCCAGACACTCATAGCGTGTCCCAAGGAGAACGGGAGACGCTGAAAACTACTAGTGATGAAAGGTGGTGTGCTATGACAATGGTTGAGAGTTTGCCGACTTACTCCTCGGCCGAGGCTGAGGCAAGGAGCAAGGGCGACAATCTGATCAGCATGATTAATGTCTATCTTGCCGGGTATGCGGCTGCCGGCACGCCTGTTGACGTTGAGACCACGGGCAAGACGCTGCACGCTCTCCCCACTGATACTGTTCTGCGCACTGACGCCGATTTTGATGCTTTCGAGCATGAGGTGTTGGGCGATGATTGAGGTCACCTACTCAGATTCAGCAAAGGCGGACGTTAAACGTTTGAAGCGTTACCGTCGTGATTGCGCGGCTGAGGTTCTGCGTATCGTTCGTGAGGGATTGCGCATGAACGGGTGTGTTTTCCGAAGCGTACGGGCCACATGAGTTGACCAATCCGGATGCTCGTTTTTTCTGGCTACATGGAATTTCACGCATTCGATGATGTTCTCGTGTTGTATTATCCGCCGTGTCCGAACGGTTTCATTCGTGTCATGCGGGTGTGTACGCATTGGGAATTGCATACTGGCGTATTCGGTCTTGATTGGTCCGATTCCAAGACTGAGGGCGAAGCCAAGGCCGAGTATGGCTTGGCCAATGAGGTCATAGAGTCTGAATGGTTTAAGTAGCTTGGACTGCCAGCCTTACGAACTGCTGAGGCAGTCGAAAAAGGAGATGGCACTATTACGTGTAGTTTGTTCCGTTGCAATTGAGGTATGCGTAAAGGATCGAGCATCGTGGTGGGCGGTGACATTTGCCTGTTGATGGGGTGGCAATGCCTGAACTGGCTGCGTCGAGGGGAGGACGGTGATGTCGCCGATATCGTGCCATGTGGCCGGTGCGACCTTAAAGTTCTCATGAATTACTCGTCCTTTCGCACTGCAGAATGACGTGGAGATGAGGGTTATTTTCGTCTCTCTGGTTGCTTGATGACTTCATAGTGGCTAGTGCGCTGGTGTTTTTGACTTTTGCGGACGGTGCCCAAAACGTCAACGACGATCTGCGATACAATCAGTGTTGAAAATGGATGATTTTGCCCATATCGTGGGCGAAGATGTCCATTTTCGCGGTCGCTCCCCATCCGGGGAGCGTGGATTGAAATTGATTTTTCCTCGACCTAGACATGCCTCTAGTATAGGTCGCTCCCCATCCGGGGAGCGTGGATTGAAATAAGGCTTCTTCGAGTCGGGTTGCCCATGGCGCGGTCGCTCCCCATCCGGGGAGCGTGGATTGAAATAGTTGCGGCCACAATCGGTTGATTTCGGTTGCCGGTCGCTCCCCATCCGGGGAGCGTGGATTGAAATGCCGTCGCTGGGCGCTGGCTGCGCACGTCTACTTCGTCGCTCCCCATCCGGGGAGCGTGGATTGAAATAGCTGTGCGAGGTCAGCTCGCTGATTGTTGATATACGTCGCTCCCCATCCGGGGAGCGTGGATTGAAATGATTGCAACGGCAGTCGTGTCAATAGTTCGGCGGCTGTCGCTCCCCATCCGGGGAGCGTGGATT